>ERZ889078.1947-NODE-1947-length-15476-cov-6.717982_pt1 | contig 15476 bp, 15 predicted proteins | sample MGYA00521266_ERZ889078 | MGnify/ENA primary metagenome ERZ889078 (study PRJEB32303, sample SAMEA104408618) | aquatic metagenome | biome: Brackish water; feature: Pelagic; material: water | place: Baltic Sea | collected 2014-06-16T06:34:00 | depth 76,534 m ...
ACTCGGTTTGACTTGATTTCGATCAAGTCAAACCCACTAACTTCTCCCTAAAGTGACCGCACTGCCTTGGCCGAGGACAAGATGACAAACCTGACATTGCCGCACCTGCCGCGCCCCTTGGCGCTGGCTGCAAAGCCGCTGCCGCTTGCACCGATCACCTTAATGTTGACCACGCTGGCGCGACAACTAATGCGCCGTCATCCCGGCCTGCTGAAAAGGCTAGGAGAGCACGCTCAGCGCCGCTTTTTGCTGGATTTGACCGACCTGCCGTTTCTGTTGCTGTTGGAGCCTGGCTCCTCGACCCCTCGCGTGACCGCTCACCCCCGCCGCCGCCCGCCAGACAATGATGCGCGCATCGCCGGCCTGACCGCTGCTTTTCTAGGCATGATGCATGGCAGCCTTGACGGCGACGCGCTGTTCTTTTCACGCGATCTGGTGGTCGAGGGTGATACCGCTGCGGCACTGGCGCTGCGTAATGCCATTGATGATGCCGAGCTTGATCTGACGACCGAGTTGAGCGTTTTTATTAAACCCCTCAGCCCGCTGTTTACGCGCTTCGTGCCGTTGGCCGAACGCCTGACCGGACTTGCCTTGCACCGAATGGACCGACCCGCCGGAGCGCCGCTATGATGGAGTTGGTTTGCCCTGCGGGCACGCCCGCTGCCTTGCGCGCCGCAGTCGAGGCTGGGGCGCAAACGATCTACTGCGGGTTTGCTGATGAAACCAATGCCCGCAATTTTCCTGGTCTGAACTTCGACCGCGACGAAATGGCCGCCGGTGTTGCCTTTGCCCATGCGCGGGGCAGCAAAGTGCTGGTCGCCATCAACACCTTTCCTCATGCCGGTGCCGAGGCGATTTGGCACCGCGCGATTGCCGATGCCGAAACCGCAGGTGCGGATGCGGTGATCCTTGCCGATATCGGGCTTCTGGCCCATGCCGCCGAAAACCATCCCGGCCTGCGCCGCCACCTTTCTGTGCAGGCTGCCGCCGCCAACCCCGACGTGATCAACTTCTATGCCGAAGCTTTCGGGGTCAAACGCGTCGTTCTGCCCCGAGTTCTGACGGTTGCTGAGATCGCGGCTATCAACCGCGAGATTGACGTGGAAACCGAGGTCTTTGTATTCGGCGGTCTTTGTGTGATGGCCGAGGGCCGATGCTCGCTATCGTCCTATGCCACAGGAAAATCGCCTAACATGAACGGCGTATGCTCGCCCGCGAGCCATGTAGTCTATGCTGAAGAATCCGGTGGGCTGACCGCGCGGCTTGGCGGCTTTACCATTCACCGCACTGCCAAGGGCCAGCCGGCACCTTATCCGACCCTATGCAAGGGGTGCTTTACCTCGCCAAGCAAAACTGGGAGTGACCAGACCGGACATGTGTTTGAAGACCCGGCCAGCCTTGATGCCACCCAGCTGATCCCGGCTCTTGCGCACGCCGGGGTGACGGCACTGAAGATTGAAGGCCGCCAACGCAGCCGCGCCTATGTGGCCGAGGTGGTGCGTAGCTTCCGCGCTGCGCTTGAGGCCCACGCCGCGGGCCGTCCGATGCCAGAAGCGGCACTTGCAAAGCTGAGCGAAGGCCAAGCCGCCACCACCGGCGCCTATGCCAAAACGTGGAGATAACAATGCCCGTTGCGATTGACCTGACCGTCGGCCCCAACCCGTTCTTCTGGGAGGCTGCCGCTGTGCGCACGTTCTACCAAGACCTCGCGGCCTCACCGGTGTCGCAGGTGGTACTGGGTGAGGTTGTCTGTTCCAAACGGCTACCTTTCTGGCAAGACGAAATTGCACAGGCCACGGATGCTTTGCTTTTGGCGGGGAAGGCTGTGGCGATCAGCACGCTCGCGCTGGTCACGCTGAAGCGCGAGCGCAAAGCCACCGCAGCTCTGGCGGAAATAGGCCTTCCGGTCGAGGTAAACGATCTGACCGCCCTGCATAGCTTGCCCAAGGGGCAGGCATTCTGGGTCGGGCCGCTGATCAACGTCTACAATGAAGGCACGCTGCGCTGGTTGGTCTCGCGCGGGGCCACGCGGGTTTGCCTGCCGCCCGAACTGCCGCTGGACTCGATTGCCGTTCTGGCCCGACTGGGCCGCGAATTAGGTGTGGCCGTTGAGGTTTGGGGACACGGCCGCCTGCCGCTTGCGATTTCGGGGCGCTGCTATCATGCGCGCCTGCATGACCGCGCCAAGGATAACTGTCAGTTCGTCTGTGGTCTGGACCCGGATGGCCGTGAAGTTGACACCGTAGACAGCCAGAAATTTCTGGTCGTCAATGGCGTGCAAACCTTAAGCCAAAGCACCGCCAGCATGGCCTATCAGACCGAGGCCCTACACGAGGCTGGCGTCACCTCGCTTCGCCTGTCTCCCCAAAGCGATAATTTCATAGGGATATGTTCCGCCTATGCGGAGCGCATTGCAGGCCGTATAACCGCCGCAGATCTCGCGGCTTTGCTTATACCGCATGTGCCGGGCGGGCGGCTGTCAGATGGTTTTGTGCGCGGCGATTTTGGAGCGCATTGGTCCGGCGCCCCCGCAACTGTCACCGAAAGTATCCGCCATGACCTTTGAAACCCAAGGTCTGCGGCGCGTCGTTAACAACCCCGCTCTGAGTGCTGCGCAAAAGGCCCGCGCCCTGTCAATTGAGGCAGAAAACGCGATGCCCTATCCGCAGCTTGATGCCGAAACCCATGCGGCGCTTGAAGCGAGGGTGATCTGCGACATGTATGAGGGCCACGCGCCCTACAGGCCGCGCTATGTGCTGCCTGACTACGGCGTGGTGTTGACGTGCGGCAGTGATTGGCTTGAATTGCCGGTACCACAAACGCTGGACGAGGCGATCAACACGCTGATGATCGCCTATCACCACGTACCTTCGGTCACTGGCATGCCGGTTTATGTCGGGCAGTTGGACGATCTCTTGCTGCCGTTCTGCGAGGGCGTGTCGGACGAGGCATTGTACCAAAAGCTGAAACTGTTCTGGCGCTACATCGACCGCGTGCTGCCCGATGCTTTCTTGCATGCAAATATCGGCCCCTCGGACAATCGCGTCGCCCGCACTATTTTGCGTGTTGATGCCGAGCTTGGCCAGATCGCGCCAAACCTGACTTTCCGCTATGATCCGGCAATCAGCACCGAGGCGATTTTGGCGCAAGCCATCGCCAATATCACCATCTGTTCCAAGCCGCATATCGCCAATCACCCGCTGCACGCCGCCACTTTTGACGCGCGCGGCTACGGCATTGTCAGCTGCTATAACGCGCTGCCGCAGGCTGGCGGAGCCTCGACCCTGACGCGGATCAATTTGTTGGAAGTCGCCAAACGTTCGCACGATACAGATGATTTTCTGACCAATACCCTGCCGCAGTATGTCGCTCTGAATGTCCGGCTGGCGCAGGCACGGATCGACTATCTGTTCGATCAATCCGGCTTTTTTGATAGCTTTCTGGTGACCGAGGGCTGGATCGACCGTGGCCGTTTCACCGCGATGTTCGGTATCTTTGCTATGGCCGAGGCGGTGAACCATCTGCTGTTAAAATCCGGTAACCCGGGTCGCTATGGTCGGGATGCAGAGGCCAATGCGCTAGGACATGCCATTTCGGCGCGCCTGACCGATCTGGTTGCGGCCCAGCCGATGCGAAACGTCTGGCGCGACCGCGCGATGTTGCATTCGCAGGCCGGCCTTTCCACCGATACCGGACTGACCCCCGGCGTACGTATCCCCTATGGAACCGAGCCAGACCCCGTGGTGCATGTGCTGGCCTTGGCACCGCACCACCAGTACTACCCCTCGGGGATCAGTGAGATCCTGACGCTGGATGAGACGGTAAAGGCTAATCCAGCAGCAGTGATGGATCTGTGCAAAGGCGCCTTTGCCAGCGGGTTTCGCGAGTTTACGGCCAATATCGGCGGCAATGATCTGGTGCGGGTGACCGGATACATGATCCGACTTTCCGATGTGGCGCGGTTCAATGCCCTGAAGGGCGCGCGCACCAACACCACGGCACTGGGGGCCGAGGCTGCAAAACTCACGGCGATTTTGGACCGCAAACCAAGGGTGGTGGCGTATGAACTTGCCGCAGGCGCGGATCGCTAAGATTCTGCTATGGTCATGTGTTGATGGGCCAGGAAATCGGTTGGTGCTGTTTTTGCAGGGCTGCAATTTTGCCTGTGCGGCCTGCCATAACCCCCACACCATCGGCCAGTGCAACGATTGCGGCGATTGCATCCCGGCCTGCCCGACGGCCGCGCTCTCGCTTGCGGGGGGGCGCCTGCATTTCGACCCGGCACGTTGCACCCAATGTGATGATTGCCTCGCGGCCTGCCCCATCAGTGCCAATCCGATGGCGCTGCCCTACAGCGTCGCCGACATCCTGACATTGCTGCACCGACATCGCGCATTTCTGTCCGGCATAACGGTATCGGGTGGTGAGCCGACCTTGCAAACGGGCTTTGTCACCGCCCTGTTTGCCGCTATTCGCGAAGACCCGGACCTTGCCGGTTTGACCTGCTTTGTCGACAGCAATGGCCACCTTGGCGCGCTGGGCTGGCAGGGTTTGCTTTCGGTGACGGACGGGGTGATGCTGGACATCAAAGCCTTTGGGCCCGCGTTGCACCTTGCCATGACCGGGCGCAGCAATGCGCGCAGCCTTGCCAGCGCCAAAATCGCCCATGCGGCGGGCAAGCTTTACGAGCTGCGCTATCTGATTGTCCCCGACCAGACTGACAGCCCCGGAGAAATCGCCCGGCTGATCCGCTTTGCCAGCGATCTGGGTGGACCGCAGCGCATTCGGCTGAATGCGTTTCACCATCAGGGGGTGCGCGGTGTAGCGGCTGACTGGCTGTCGGCACCGCGACAAGCGGTTGAGGTCGTGGCCGAACAGTTGCGCCATGCCGGGCTTGGGCCGGTGATTGTTCCTGCGGTTTGGCTTTAGGCGCAGGCCCCAGGCTTGCATGCCTCCTTGCGGTTTCAGTTTGTGCAGCTGGGTGGGCGGCCCGAGATCAGTTCCGCGCGGTCATCGGTTAAAGCGTGATCTTGCCGTTGATAGCATCGGCCAGCGTATGCTCGTCAAAGACTTTGATAAAAGCCGTCAGTGCGGTCACGAGAAGCGGCGGCAATCGGCAATAAGGCGTCAGCTGACAGCCGTTTTCAGGCCCCAGACATTCAACCAGTCGGAAATCGGGTTCGGTATGACGGAGCAGTTCACCCAGATTGATTTCTTCGGGTGGCATGGCCAGCATGAAGCCGCCGCTGCGGCCGCGTTGCCCCCGCAAAAACCCCTGCTGGATCAGCATCAGGACCACTTTCTTTACATGTGCCCTGGAAATCCGGTTGGCATCGGCGGTCGCCTCAATGGTGACAAGCCGATCGGTATGCGTCGCTGCATACAAGAGAACGCGTACTGAATAATCGGTGAACTTTGTCAGCCGCAATGTAAATCTCCCTGAGCCAGAAGGGTTTGGCCATTACCCGGCAGCGCTGTGATAACCCCCAATTCGCGCTTTGGTAAAGCGCAGAGCGCGGCGCAGCTTGGAAGATGGTGTCAGAAATCAGGCCCGCGCGCTCCAAAGTTGCCTGAAAAAAGACGGTACTGGACAAAAGGGATATTTAAATTGACCCAAATCAAAGCTTGGGTGGGGCGTCTTGGGTTAACTGCCCTCATGCGAACCAGAATCATACCCCTCCTGACGACCCTGACCCTCGCGCTGGCGATGGTGTTCGGGGCTGTCGCTCAGGGTATGGCGCAGGCCACCGCGCTGCGCGGGCCGGTCTTCGAAATGGTAATCTGTTCCGCCGAGGGCGGCGAGAGCGTGATCGTCATTGATGCCGCTGGCAACCGTGTCGAGCCTGATCAGCACTGCCCACCAACGCACTGCCGCGACTGCCTGGTATCCACCGTTTCGGCGCCTGTCGACATTTCGGTGACCGCCCGGTTTGAGCCCTCTTTCACCGACGAGCCTATGCTCGTTTCCTTCTTTGTTATTGCGCAGCGCCGGTTCGCTTTCCAAACCGCGCGCGGCCCTCCACAGAAGATTTGATACGTATGTTTCCGCTCCTCGCGCGCCTGTTTGGCCTTCTGGCTCTTGTACTGCTCCTGCCGCTGTCGGCACTGGCGCAGGCACCGGTCCTGCCGCGCTTTCTGGCCGAAGTGCCCCCCGCAACCCTTGTTGATGGCGCCGACGCCTACGGCGCAATGCGCAGCGACGTACCGGTTGCGCCCTTGTTGCGCAATGGAGAGCGGATCGGCTGGGTCTTTATCACCTCAGATTTTGTCGGCACCACCGGCTACTCCGGCAAGCCCATTCATATCATGATTGCGCTGGATGACGCGGCGCGCGTTCTCGGCATCAATCTGGTACACCACTCCGAACCGATCGTTCTGATCGGTATTCCGGAATCGCGTATTCAGGCGCTGATGGCGCAACATGTCGGCCTCAATCTGGCCGAAGTGGCTGCCAACGGCGGCACCATGCCGGATTTCAACATCATATCGGGCGCTACAGTCACCATTATGGTGATCGACGATTCCATCGTGCGCTCGGGCATCCGTGTGGCGCGCCGCTTGGGCTTGGGCGGGCTTGCGCCGCAAGAAGCCCCCACCGGCCCCCGCTTTGAAATCAACACCGCAGCCACCGCCCCAGAGAGTTGGTCGGCGCTTGTAGGTGACGGCACAGTGCGGCGCATGACGCTGGAAGTGGCCGAAGTGAACGCGGCCTTCGAGCGCCTTGATGACCCGCGCGCCGTCCGATCACCGAGCCCGATGATGCCATCTATATTGACCTTTACGCGGCGCAAGTCAGCGTGCCGGGGATCGGCCTCGAGCTTCTGGGAGAGGCTGAGCATCGCAACCTTGCCAACTGGCTGAAAGAGGGCGAGCACGCCATCCTTCTAGCCGGGCGCGGCATCTATTCCTTCAAGGGTTCGGGCTATGTGCGCGGCGGCATCTTTGATCGGATCGTGTTGATCCAGGGGGATACCTCGGTGCGATTCCGCGACCACGACCACCGCCGTCTGGGTGAAATCGCCACCGTCGGTGCGCCGCGTTTCGACGAGTTGGACATCTTCCGCATCCCCGCCGGTACTGGTTTTGACCCCGCCCAACCCTGGCGCCTGCAATTGCTGACACAGCGCGATGTGGCGGCGCTGGAGCGGGCCTTTACCACCTTCGAGTTGAGCTATCAGACGCCGCCTGCCTATCTGACCGAAATCAGCCAGCCCGCAACGGTGATGGCTGAGAATGTGCATGACGCGCAGGCCGAGCGCACCGCGCAGATGGTGCTGATTGAGCGTATCTGGCGCGACCGTCAGGTCGAGATCGCCGTGCTTGCGGTGATGCTGACACTGCTGACCGGGGTGTTCTTTTTCCAGAGCTATCTGACCCGCTCGGAACGCAGGACCTACTGGTTCCGCATGTCCTTCCTGACGGTGACGCTGTTCTTTCTGGGCTGGTATGCGAATGCGCAGCTGTCCGTGGTCAACATCATGGCGCTTTTCCAGTCTATGATGGGCGGGTTCAGCTGGCAGGCCTTTTTGCTCGATCCGATGACCTTCATTCTGTGGTTCTCGGTCGCGGCGTCGCTGATCTTCTGGGGGCGCGGGGCCTATTGCGGCTGGCTTTGCCCCTTCGGCGCGCTGCAAGAGCTGACCAACCAGATCGCGCGTAAGCTGCGGGTGCCGCAGTTCACCTTGCCTTGGGGGCTGCACGAGCGCCTCTGGCCGATCAAATATATGATTTTCCTCGCCTTGTTCGGCGCCTCTCTGGCCTCATTGGAATGGAGCGAACGCTTTGCCGAGGTCGAGCCTTTCAAGACGGCAATCGTGCTCAAGTTCGACCGCGCTTGGCCCTTTGTGCTGTTCGCGCTGGCGCTGTTGTTCGCGGGGCTGTTCATTGAACGCTTTTATTGCCGCTATCTGTGCCCGCTTGGCGCAGCGCTGGCGATCCCGGCGCGACTGCGGATGTTCGACTGGCTCAAGCGGTACCGCGAATGCGGCAGCCCCTGCCACAGCTGCGCAAACGAATGCTTCGTGCAAGCGATCCACCCGACTGGTGAGATCAACCCCAATGAATGCCTCAACTGCATGCATTGCCAGGTTCTCTACCAGTCAGAAACCAAATGTCCGGTCGTCATCCGGCAGCTCAAGCGACGAGAGACCGCTTCGGGCAGTACCAAGCGCTCTGTTGAGGCGCTGGACCGGGCCATCAACACCAAACCTGCAACCAAGGAGACTGATAATGTCTGACAGAATAGAAAAACCGGGCATCAGCCGCCGCGGCCTTTTGGGCGCAACGGCCAGTGGTGCGATGCTGACCAGCTTGGGCTTGCCCCGCGCGGCAATGCTGGCTGGCACGGCAGCAACCCTGACCGCGGCTTCGACCAGCGCGGCAGCCGCCGCGACTATCGCCGACGCGCATGTAGCGCCGGGGCAGCTGGATGAATACTATGGCTTCTGGTCCTCGGGCCAGTCCGGCGAGGTGCGCATCCTCGGTGTGCCATCGATGCGCGAGCTGATGCGGGTGCCGGTGTTCAACCGTTGCTCGGCCACCGGTTGGGGCCAGACCAACGAGTCGATCCGCATTCATCAGGAGAACATGCTGCCGCAGACCAAGGCCTACCTCGCGGCCAACGGCAAGAAAATTCATGACAATGGTGATTTGCACCACGTACACATGTCCTTCACCGAAGGACGCTACGACGGGCGCTTCCTGTTCATGAACGACAAGGCCAACACCCGTGTGGCGCGGGTACGTTGCGACATCATGAAATGCGACAAGATCCTGGAAATCCCCAACGCCAAAGCGATCCATGGTTTGCGCCCGCAAAAGTGGCCACGCACCAACTACGTCTTTGCGAATGGCGAGGATGAAGTGCCGATGGTCAATGACGGCAAGATTTTGGACGAGCCTGCGCAGTATGTGAACTTCTTCACCGCTATCAACGCTGACGAGATGAAGGTGGCATGGCAGGTGATGGTGTCGGGCAATCTCGACAACACCGATGCCGATTATGAGGGCAAATGGGCCTTCTCAACCTCCTACAACTCGGAAAAGGGCATGAACCTGGCTGATATGACATCCGCCGACATGGACCATGTCGTGGTCTTCAACCTTGCCGAGATCGAAAAAGGTATCGCTGAGGGTGATTATATCGAGCTACAGGGCGTCAAAGTGATTGACGGGCGCAAGGGAGCTAACAAGAAATATACCCGTTACATCCCGATCCCCAACAACCCACACGGTTGCAACATGGCACCCGACAAGATCCACCTGTGCATCGCGGGCAAGCTTTCGCCAACGGTCAGCGTGATCGATGTGCGCAAGCTTGATGAATACTTTGAAAACGACGCCCTCGACCCGCGTTTCCCGATCGTGGCCGAGCCGGAACTGGGCCTTGGCCCGCTTCATACCGCGTTCGACGGCAAGGGCAACGCCTATACCACGCTGTTCCTCGACAGCCAGATCGTGTTCTGGAACATCGAGCGCGCGATCCAGCTCTTTAACGGCGAGAATGTCGATCCGATCATCTCGAAGACGGACGTACATTATCAGCCGGGCCACAACTCGACCTCAATGGGCGAAACGCTGGATGCCGACGGCAAGTACTTCGTGTCGATGAACAAGTTCTCGAAGGACCGATTCCTCAATGTGGGTCCGCTCAAACCCGAGAACGAACAGCTGTTTGTCATCGATGGCGACGAGCTGATCCTAGCGCATGACGGCCCCACCTTTGCTGAGCCGCACGATTCGATCATTGTGCATCGCTCGGCGGTCAATCCGCTGCATGTCTATGACCGCAACGACTCCTCCTGGGCCGCGACCCGCGCTCAGGCCGAAGCCGACGGAGTGGATATAGACGACTGGATGGATACCGTGGTGCGCGACGGCAATAAGGTGCGCATCTACATGTCCTCATCGGCACCGAACTTCAGCCTTGAAAGCTTCACCGTGAAAGAAGGCAACGAGGTGACGGTAATCATCACCAACATCGACGACATCGGGGATCTTAGCCACGGCTTTTGCGTGGGGGATCACGGCGTCGCCATGGAGATCAGCGCACAGCAGACCTCTTCGGTGACCTTCGTGGCGGCCAAGCCTGGCATTTACTGGTACTATTGCCAGTGGTTCTGCCACGCCCTCCACATGGAGATGCGCGGTCGGATGTTCGTCGAACCGCGTGAGGGCTGATCCATGCCGCGTCTTCGCTTCTTCTTTTCGGCACTGATCGTAGTGATTGTCTTTTCGGTTGCGGGCACCGTCCGCGCCGAGGAGCGGTTGGTGCCTGCCGAAGCGGGAGCGTTGGCGCTTGCCATCGCCGGGGCCAACCCCGGCGATGTGCTGACCCTTGCCCCGGGCCGTCACGAAGGCCCGGTGGTGCTTGAATTTCCCATCACTCTTGACGGGCGCAACGAGGCGCTGATTCAGGGCAACGAGCAAGGCTCGGTCATCACCGTGACCGGCACCGATGTCACTTTGCGCGGCCTTGAAATCCGCGGCTCTGGTTCGGACCATCAGGTGGTCGATGCTGGCGTGAAACTTGATCGCAGCGCAGTTCGCGCCGTGGTGGAACATAACGTTCTGATCGAAAATCTTGTCGGCGTGCATGTCTTCGGCGCCCGCGACAGCATCGTGCGCGACAACATTGTGACCGGCCGCCAAGACTACCGCATGAATGATCGCGGCAACGGAATTTACGTCTGGAACGCACCGGGAACCGTGGTCGAACGCAATGATGTCCGCTACGGTCGCGACGGCATTTTCGCCAACGCCTCGCGCGAGAATATCTTTCGTGACAACCTGTTTCGTGACCTGCGTTTCGCGGTGCATTTCATGTACACCAACAGAAGCGAGATTTCGGGCAACGTATCAATCGGCAACCGACTGGGCTTTGCCATCATGTTCTCAAACCGCGTCAAGGTCGCAAGCAACATGTCGCTGGGTGATCTTGGTCACGGGCTGATGCTCAATTACACCAACAATGCCGATGTGAGTGACAATCTGGTGCGTGGCGGCACGCAGGAAAAATGCACCTTCATCTATAACGCCCACCGCAACCTGATCGTGAATAACCGCTTTGAGGGTTGCGAAATCGGCATCCACTTCACCGCCGGATCGGAACGTAACGCGATTACTGGGAATGCCTTCATCGGCAACCAGACGCAGGTTAAATATGTCGGAACCCGCGATATCGAATGGAGCTATAAGGGACGTGGCAACTACTGGTCAGATCATCCCGCCTTTGATCTGGACGGTGACGGCATCGCCGATGCCCGCTTTCGCCCCAATGACATGATGGACCATATCTTGTGGTCGCAACCGGCTGCAGCGCTTCTGCTGGGTTCACCCGCAGTGCAGTTGATCCGCTGGAGCCAGGCCCATTTTCCCGCCACCACACCGGGTGGAGTGGTTGACAGCTTCCCGCTGACTCGCCCCGTGGTGATCGCGGTCCCCGAACACATCGCCCGCATGGAGGCCGAATCCTGGCCGGCGTGGCGCCATGAAGGACAGATTGATGACGAACCTGACCCTTTCACAGGTCACTAAAACCTTCGACCAGACGCGCGCGCTTGATGGCGTGGGCTTCACCGTCGCATCGGGCGAAAGAGTGGCGCTGCTGGGGCATAACGGCGCTGGCAAATCGACGTTGATGAAAATCATCCTCGGGTTAATCCCCTTTGACAGCGGCACGGTTACGGTGATGGGCGATGCCCCCGGCAGCCATGCCGCGCGCCGACAGGTGGCCTATCTACCTGAAAACGTGGCCTTCCACCCAGCACTGACCGGGCTGGAGCAGATCCGCTACTACCTGCGCCTGCGCGGCGAGAATCCGGGTGCCGCGATGGGCCTTTTGGAAAGGGTCGGTCTGAGCGATGCCGCCAAACGGCGCATTGGCACCTATTCCAAGGGTATGCGCCAGCGCGTGGGTTTAGCGCAGGCCCTGATCGGCAACCCGCGGTTACTGGTGCTGGATGAACCCACCAGTGGGCTTGATCCGGTGTCGCGGCGCGAATTTTATGCCATGCTCGATGAGCTGGCGACCGAAGGCGCTGCGATCTTGCTTTCTTCGCATGCGTTGACTGAGGTTGAGGCCCGCACCGACCGCATCGTGATCTTGTCGAAGGGCGTGATGGTGGCCAATGACACGCTGGCTGCGCTGCGACGGCAGGCGGCGCTGCCGACGCATTTGCAAGTCATCGCCCGCCCCGGCGCTGCCGATGCAGTTGCAGCACAACTTCATGGCGCGCGTATGAATGGTGTGATGGTTAATCTGACCTGTGCGCATGATGAAAAATTGGCCCGGCTGGGGCAGGTCACGGCCCTTGGTGCGATGATCGAGGATGTCGAGGTTATCCCTCCCAGCTTAGAGGACATCTACAGCCATTTCAGCCTCCAGGCCGACGGGAGGGCAATCCGATGACCCGCATTTTCGCCTCCGCAGGCGCCGAGTTTCGCATCGCTCTTAGAAACCGTTGGGTCACCATCGCGGTGACGATGATGGCGCTGTTTTCCATTGTCCTGTCGGCGGCTGGCAGCGCCCCCACGGGTGTTTTGGGGGCCGACAAGTTGTCGGTCACGGTGGCCAGCCTTACCAGTCTTGCCGTTTACCTCGTGCCGTTGTTGGCCCTTTTAATGAGCTTTGACGCGGTTGCGGGTGAGGTCGAGCGCGGCACGCTGCCCTTGGTGCTTACCTACCCCGTCAGCCGCGCCGAGCTGCTTTTGGGCAAGTTTGTCGCCCATCTGATGATCCTCGGTTTGGCAGTGGCCGTGGGCTACGGTATTGCCGCCGCCGCCGCGATCACCATCGACCCGCACGCCAGCGCCGGGATTCCCGCGCTCATCCGCCTGTTCTGGACCTCGCTTTTGCTGGGAGCGGCCTTTATCGCCATTGGCTACGCGCTTTCGGCCATCGCCCGGCGCCCGGGGGCGGCGGCGGGGCTGGCGATCGGGCTTTGGCTAGCGATGATCGTGCTTTATGATCTCGGCCTGCTGGCGGCCGTGGTGGCCGATAGTGGCGGCTATTTCACCATCCATGTCTTTCCGTGGATGTTGATCGCCAATCCTGCCGATGCCTTCCGCCTCTACAACCTCGCGGCCTCCGAGGCGACAGCCGCTGCCGCCGGCATCGGTGGCGCAGCCAGCACGATCCCGGCCGCCCACGCGCTGGCCTCGATCATCTTGTGGCCATTGGTCGGGCTTGTTCTCGCCACGCTGGCCTTTCGAAAGGTGACACCATGATCCGCCCCGTACTCCTTGCGCTGTCGCTGCTGGCGCTGACAGCGTGCCGCGAGGAAACCGCAGTACTGCCCCAACCGATCGCCATGACCGCCGAGGCCGTGGGCCATTATTGCCAGATGAACCTGCTGGAACACTCCGGCCCCAAGGCACAGGTGCATCTCGATGGCATGTCTTGGCCTTTGTTCTTCAGCCAGGTGCGCGATGCGATCGCCTATCAGCGCATGCCGGAACAAAGCCACCTGATCCGCGTGATCTATGTCTCGGACATGGGTGCCGCCGGGGTCAGTTGGGACGACCCGGGGGCAGAGAACTGGATCCCCGCCGCCTCGGCGTTTTACGTCGTAGGGGCCGAGATCGTCGGCGGAATGGGCGCGCCGGAACTGGTGCCCTTCTCTGACCCGGCAGCCGCCGAAGCTTTCACGGTCGCGCACGGGGGGCAGGTGATGGAGCTTGCAGCAATCCCCGATGCCGAAATCCTCGCCCCGGTCGAATTCGACGAAGACATCGGGGCCGGGGATGGCCATGATTTTGAAGACCGCCTGCGCGCCCTGTCGCACAAACCGGAGGGCTGATTATGGCCGCTTTTACCCGTCGCCGCTTTTTGACCATCAGCGCTGCCGCTAGCGCCGCCACTATTGCCGCAGGCCCGTTGCGCGCCGCACCGCTTTACCAATGGCGCGGTGTAGCGCTGGGGGCAGATGCCTCGATCACACTGGCCCACCCGCAAGCCGAGGCCATTATCCAGCGCGCGTTGCAAGAAGTTACCCGGCTTGAGCACATTTTCTCGCTACATGACCCGCAATCGGCGCTGGTTCGGCTCAATACCGATGCCGTTCTGGAGAATCCGCCCTTTGAACTGCTGGAATGCCTAAGCCTGTGCCGCACGGTTCATACCGCCACCGGCGCGATGTTTGACCCGACGGTCCAGCCGCTCTGGGCGCTTTACGCTGAGCGCCATGCCGCAGGGCGCAGCCCGAGCGGCCAAAGCCTTGCCCAGACCCTCACGCGCACTGGGTGGAAAAGGGTCAGTTACGATGCGGCGGCCATCCGTTTGCAACCCGGAATGGCGCTTAGCCTCAACGGTGTCGCGCAGGGCTTCATTGCCGACAAGGTCGCGGGCTTGCTGCGATCCGAGGGGCTGCGCGATATCCTCGTTAATACCGGTGAGTTTCACGCCATCGGCGGCCACCCGCAGGGCGGTGGCTGGCCGGTCTCGCTTGATGACGGGCGCGAGATCCACCGCGACGCGCTCAGCTTGCATAATGCAGCACTGGCCAGTTCCTCGCCACACGGCATCACCTTTGACGCGGCCGGGCAGGTCAGCCACATTCTCGATCCGCGCAGCGGTCTGCCCGCCCCGGCCCGCTGGCGCCTGATTACCGTCACTGCTCCAAGCGCCGGTCTTGCCGACGCGCTTAGCACCGCCTTTTGCCTGATGGAGCGTCCGCAGATTTCCGCCACACTGGCGCGTTTTCCGCAGGCGCACCTTGCCCATATCGGCTAACGTTCTGGCAGATTGTTCGACACCGTGTATTCCAGGGGTATTCGGTCACCTGAACCGTAAGTGGTGGCCGGGCCACACCTTGACGGCGCGATAATCAATGCTTGACCTTCCCCCCACGGGAAGGCGCAGATTGATACTGATATGTCGGGTTTCCGGCCTTAACACAGTACTTGTCGCGAAAAGAGGGAGCCATGTCGACCGTTGATCCGCACGCAGGCCATTCCCGTTCAGAGCCCGAAATTGTCGAAGCTCACAGCGCGCCAGAAACCGGAACCGGAACCGGGCTAACAGCAATCGACCCGGTTTGCGGCATGAGCGTGACGTTGAAGCCGGATACGCGCAATGAGGTATTCGGCGATAAAACCTTCCATTTCTGCTCAGGTAAATGCCAGACCAAGTTCAAGGCCGACCCATGGTTCTATGCCTCGGGCCGGGCTGCCGGGCGCAAAAAAGCCGCCCCTGCCAACGTTCAGTATACCTGCCCGATGCACCCCGAGATCATTCGCGATGTGCCGGGGGCCTGCCCAATCTGCGGTATGGCGCTGGAGCCGATGCTGCCTTCGGACGAACCCAGCCATGAGTTGACGGACTTCACCCGCCGGATGTGGGTTTCGGCGGTAGCAGCGGTGCCGCTAATCGTGCTGACAATGGGCGAGCTGGTTGCCCTGCCGGTGCGCGACTGGATAGGGCATCAGACCGCCAGCTATCTGGAATTTGCACTGGCAACGCCGATCATCCTTTGGGC
>ERZ889078.1949-NODE-1949-length-15468-cov-11.520275_pt1 | contig 15468 bp, 19 predicted proteins | sample MGYA00521266_ERZ889078 | MGnify/ENA primary metagenome ERZ889078 (study PRJEB32303, sample SAMEA104408618) | aquatic metagenome | biome: Brackish water; feature: Pelagic; material: water | place: Baltic Sea | collected 2014-06-16T06:34:00 | depth 76,534 m ...
CAAACCCATGTTCTACCACAACATTATCATGTGAAATTACATTATAATCAGTCACTTTATTATAAGTTCCAATTAAAATATAAATAATATTAGCCACATAACGATCTGTATGTTCTTTATGGTCTTTCCAAGAAATAACTTGGTCTTTTATTTTCTCTAATTTACTTAATTTCTTTGTCATAAAATTTAATGGATTTTAAGATTTATAAGAATTATTGTATTCGGAAACAGGTTATTCACTCTTCTCTTTCATCACTAGAGTCTTCTGTATCTTCTAATTCTTCAGAAGGATTAGCAAGTTCCATTATTTCACCTTCTTGTTCAATTTCTTTTTCTTCTTCTGCTGCCATATTTGCTTTTTCTTCATCACTTACTTTTTTAACTTTTACCCTCTTAAGTTTTTCTTCTTTTCTTTCTGGAAATGGTTTTTTAATTGAAATTGGTAATATACCAGAATCTAATTCCACTTCAGCAATTTTAAGCGCATCAAATTTAATCTTTTCTAAATCTTCTTCAGATATTTTAATTAAAAGGGGGGCATTCATTGCAATTTGCAAAGCCCTTGCACCAAGAATTCTTGCTCTTTCATATTTAGTAAACTGTTCTTGTGTCATTTTATTTTAAATGTTTTTCAATCTTTTTACGAACTTTTGCAATAACTTCTTCAGCACTATTAATTAGTTTTTTCATATCTTCCACATCTATACTTTCACTTTCTCCTTTTTGCATAGATGAAATATTTTCTCCAGACATTCCAATTGTTACTCTTGTTTCACTAATGTCTTCTTCTTCTCTTAAAGGATCAACAACTAAAAAATCTCCTATTTTATGGAAGGTTACAGATATTGGAACATCTTTACTTAATTCAAGACCTTTTCCTGTAGATTCTTCATAAAGAACTTTATCATTTTCTTCATCATATTTTGGTATTTTTGCATTTTTTAATGCAATAACAGCACCAATTGCAGCAGCATCAAATAAATTACCATCATCATTTAATGAATAAATATCTACAAAGACAGTCCAAACCTTTTCCCCTTCTTTAATACATAGGCTCTTAAAATCAACAAATTTACTTTCTCTAATTATTCTATCAGTAACTCTTCCCAATTCAATTGCAGGGAATTTTGGAGGTCCATTTTCATATCTTGAAGAACTTAAAGGAAGCAATTCTGCAGTCACCATTAAATTTCCTTCATCAGGAGAATCAGGATAAGGGGTACCAAGACTCATTTTCACTCCAACTAAAACTTCTGTTTTGCCAAGTTTTATTTTTACAGATCCTTCAGCATTTTTTGAAACACCTGTTTCTATTTCAATATTTCTAAAATCATCAAGTCCTCTACCATCAAATCTTTTACCTTGTTTTAAATATGTTTTAATTCTATCTGCAGTTATTTTTGGTGTTAAATTTTGTTCATTCATTGTTTTTCCTCTATTGAATCTTTTAAAGCTTTTTTCTGAATTTCATAAATTTCTTTACAAGCTTTTTGAGCCATATCAATAATTTCATTTAATTGTTTAGCACTAATTTTTCCATCTAATTGAAAATGAGTTATTTTTCCATCAGGAGTCATTGTAATTGGAATATCTGTTGATCCTTCTCCTTCTTTAAATTCAGAATCTTCATATTTATCTAAGTCCAATACCAATGTTTTATCCATTTTTCCTGCAGATACGCTGGTAACAATATTTTTCATAGGTATTCCTGCATGAGCTAAAGCCATTGCAGCAGCATTAATTCCTGCACATCTTGTTCCTGCATCAGCTTGAATAATATTAATAAAAACATCTACAACTTTGTTAGGATAATTTTCTAACATTAAAACAGGGTCTAAAGCCCATTCAGTTATTTTACTAATTTCAGTACTTCTTCTATTAATTCCCGGCCTTATTCTATCTGTAACAGAAAAACTCATCATATTATAGGTGCATCTTAATTTTCCTTTTGTAGGATCTTGTTGGTGTTGAGGATGCATTTTTCTTGGACCATAAACAGCAGCAATTGCAATTGTTTTTCCTGATTGAAATATTGCACTTCCATCTGCATTAGGAATAACTCCAACTTTTGCACTTATTGGTCTTAATTCATCAAGTTTTCTTCCGTCTTTTCTTTTGTATGTCATTTTATTTTTTGCCCTCTAATTCTTTATTTTGAGGTACATCTCGAGATGCATTTTCCTTAAACCATTTAGTAACTTCTTCTGTTAAACCAGATATAAAAGATTTTTCAACAATATGTTCAATTGCCCTTTTAGCAAGTAATTCATCTTCTATTTTTTCACCATTAATTAAAATTTTTCCATTTTGCCCAACAGTAATATTTGTTTTAGTTTCATCTTTTATTAATTTAATCATACTGCCTTCTTTTCCAATAACTCTTGGAACTTTATTTGAATTAATTTCAAAAACTAAACCATCATCTATTTTTCCTAATCCTCTTGATTTAAGTGTAACATCAATTCCTCTAGAATTAATTGAAAATATTTTAACAATTGCTAAATCACCAATATCCATAACTTCTGCAATCTCATCTTTATTAACATATCTTGGAACTTCTGCTAAAGGCAAAAAACCATTTTCAGAAGAGCCTATATTCATAACCCACCCGTTGTGAGTCAACATTTCAACTTTACCAATTACTACATTTCCTCTTCGTGGTTCATAAACTCCAGATAAGGGTATAATTTTGATTAATTTGTTTGTTTCTTCTGCCAAACCATATCTTAATGAATATATTTTATTATCTCTTTTTTCTGTTCCTTCTCCAGGTAAGTAGTCTTCTCCTTCAACAACAATTTCTCCAGGTATAATCGATTTTCTTTCCATTTTATTCTTCTTTTATTTCTTCTGTTAAAGCACTTCCATGCGTAACTGAATTTAATTTATCATAAAAGTCAATAATAATCCCAGCAGGGACCTTTACAACGACTTCTAAATCTCCATTATCAAGCCAAGTTTCTTTGCCTTTATAAGTGTTTACTATGCCATATGCTTTACCAGTATGTATGGCAGGGATAATTATCTTTACGGTTTTTGTTTCAATTTTAATTGGAATTAATTTACTAATTTCGTCGATAATATCATTAATTTGAGTTTCTATTTGGGCATTTTTAATATGCACATGTGATTGTTCTAATGCAGATTTTAACCTCTCAATTGAATGAGGTCTTCCTGTTTGAGGATCCATAGAATTTACAGCTAAAAAATCAATAACTTGTTTAATTTTCTTATCTTTTTCTTCATCTCTATGAGTTTGATCTGTCAACACATCTCCTGATTTTACAATTATTTTTCCAATTTCATTAGGATCTGTTGTTTTAAATGCTATTTCTAAATCACTATTTGAAGCTCTAAAACCTTTCTTCACATCAGAGAAAATAACATCTCCCTCTACATTTAAAAAATCTGATTCTCCTTTTTTAAATTTCAATGCTTGATCTAAATCTACCATGATTTCAAAATCTAATCCATTTTTTCTAATTCTTGCTGTTGTGTTAGTCATTTTAATTCTTGTATTTTAGAACCCTCTATTTTTATAACTTTATCCTGATCTTTATCAATATAACATGATTCAAATTTATTAATATTAAATTTATCTCCCTGTATTTCTTTGAAAATATCTAAAGCTAATTTTATACCTTTTTTTATTGTTAAATCTTTTTTATAATGTTCTCTTAATTTTTCTTTTACTTTACTATCATTTTCCCCAATTGCAGTAGCATAATATTCTAAATAATTTCCAGTAACATCGCTTGAGTAAAGTTGAAATTTATTATTTGTTTTACCTGCAACCATCAATGAAACTCCAAAAGGTCTTGCACCACCATATTGTGTAAATTGTTGTTTAATATTTGAAAGTTCTTTTATAATAGACTCTGTTTCAATAGGAGAATTATATGTAATTCTATGTTGTTGAGAAATTAATTGGGCTTTGTCAATCAAGACTCTTGCATCTGAGATAATTCCTGCCACACTAGCAATTATATGGGAATCTATTTCATGGATTTTATTTGCAGAACTTGCCACAATTAAAATATCATCTGTTCTTTTATCTGCTAATATAAATACTCCGTCAGAACAAACCATTCCAATACTAGAACTCCCTAATCTAACTGTTTTTTCTGCATATTCAACTTGTAAAATAGTCCCTTCTGGAGAGAACATAGTTGCAGTCCTATCATACCCCATTTGTTGATGTTGAATATCTGTTGGTATTTCCATTTTTTATATTTTTTTCACATACAATGTGAGAATGTGATAATCATTAATTCTATTTTTTCCTCACTATACAGAATTTAAGAAAAAGCAGGCATTTATAAGTTTTTCGGGTGATTAAGCTCCTACACCATAAATTGAATTTGAAAAAGGTGTATTTATTAAATTATACCAGTCTTTTGTTTCTTGTTCTGTACGAGGCCGATCATAACTTGCCCCGCAGACATTGCAAACACACCAGATCCTTGCACTTTCTCTTCCTCCAATCATTTGCTCTCCAGGATGACCTTTATTCCCACATTCAGCATGCATTTGAGCTTTTTTTCTCATCCATTCACTTACTTCTTCTTTTGATATTTTTTCTAATTGAGAATTAATCTTTTTCCAACCCGCTTCTGTCATCTTTTTTCCCATCTTAAATAAAGGTATTAACAATTTATAAGAATTATTGTACTTGAAGATTTATTTCTTCTTTCTCAACCCTTTCAAAGTTCCACTCACTTTAATAACTTCAATTTTCTCAGGCCACATAGCAAAACTAGCTTTCACATAATCTAAAGATTTTCTATTTATGCACAAAATATCATTCTTAATCCAAGTTGGGCTGGCTTTACTTAATCCAAGAGTTCCAACAAATTCTTTAATTGATTTTTCAACATTTAATTTAAGATTTTTACTTGTAAGCAAAAGATATCTTTTCTTTTCTTTCATGCTTGGTTTTAGAGGTTTCATATTGATCTAAAAGAAATTGCATATATATATTTTTCATTTCAGGTATTTTTAATATTTCTTTAATACCTATAATTACTGGTTCGGTTGAAATAAAGATACTGTCTCCAGCAAAAGGTTCGTGTTTTAATAACCAGGCCCTATTACAATTAATGCACCCTTTAGTAGAGAGATTGTCTCCAGTATTTACAGATTTTAATTTTATAATCCTATCATCATATTCTAGAAGAGGTATGCCATGTATTCCTATTCCCATTAAAGTATCTTGCAAATGAGAATATCTTATACGATAAAAAGGAGTAGAAAAACTACCATAAATATCTAGGTCTTTTTCAACATAAAATATACTGCCTTTTCCAGAAGGAGTATTCTTTGAGTTTCTGTTCCAATTATCTCCTAATTCTTCACCCCTTAAAATGGGAGTTTTTCCCATTAATTCATGAAAATTATCAAATAAAAACAATTCATTTGTTGTTTTTGATAAAATATAATATTTCTTATTCCAATTTTTAAATTTAGGGTTTTTTTTCTTTTCTTGAATTATTTCAAAAACATCTTTAGGTAAGCTTAAAGTTCCTTCTAATTCTTTTTCTAATTTATTTTGGAAATCTCTTTTTGAAAAATATGGTTCTTTTTCAGTTTCTAGTGAATTATTAAATAAACTATCATCTCTTGAAAGTTTTTCATTTAATCTTTTTTTCCATGCAGAAATTGCTCTGCATATATCTCTATGTTCTCTTTTAATTGGTCTAGAATAAAATTTAGTTTCTTCTTTGATTTTTGTTTTTTCTTTTAATTCTTCCGCATATTCATTCAAAAAATCAGAATAATTTAAACTATCTTTTTCAGCCTCTTGAAATAAAAGATAATCTAATTTTTCATTTTTTCTTTTTAGTTGTTTATAAGGTCCAAGGATCAAAGAAGTTTTTTTTGGCTCTTTTTCCCTAATTATCTTTATTTTAGGTTTAATTTCATCTATCTTTTTTATAATTTCTTTTTCAAAAAAACCATAATTTATAACAGGTTCAACAATTGTTGGTAAAACTATCAAATTTGCAATTATTAAATATTTAATGAGGGCGTTTTTTAATTTCATGATGAAACAATCGCCCCATTTTTTATAAACATTTATGTGGTGATTTACAAAGAATAGTTTTTAAACCCAAGTTTCTTTTCAGATAAGTAAAAAAGAAAATAAAAATGGAAATTTGTACTATAGGTGGATTTGAAGAAGTTGGTAAGAATATGACTGCTGTGAAGATTAAAGATGAAGTTTATCTTTTTGATTGTGGTTTTTATTTACCAGGTATTATTGAATTACAAGAAGAACCAGAAGAAGAATATACTGTTAGAGGATTAAGGCGTGTTGGGGGCATCCCAGACGATCGTGTTCTTGATAAATTAGGATGGAGAAAAAATGTAAAAGCTATTTTTATTAGCCATGCTCATTTAGACCATGTTGGAGGATTACAATATTTGATTCATAGATATCCTGGAATACCTATTTATGGTACACCTTTTACAATAGAAGTATTTAAGGCCCTAAAAAGCGATTCTAAAATAAATATAACAAATCCAATTATTACTGTGCAACAAGATATTCCTTATAAAATAAAAAGATCAAATTTAGGAATTAAAGTAGAATTTGTTCATGTTACCCACTCCACCTTAGATTGTTCTTTTGTGGTACTTCATACGCCTGAAGGTGTTTTTTTCTACGGGTTAGATTATAAATTTGATGATGCTCCAACATTTGGTAAACCTACAGATTACAATAAATTAAAACAAATAGGTAATAAAGGAGTTAAGGCAGCAGTAATTGATACGCTTTATGCATCTAAAAAAGAATCAAATGGTACAGAATCAGATGCAATGCGAATGTTAGAACAAGCTTTTAACAAAGTTCAAGATAAACAATCTGCATTTTTTATCACAACTTTTTCATCCCATATAGAGAGATTAAATAATATTATGAAATTAGCTTTAAAAACAAGAAGAGAAATTATTTTTTTAGGGAGAAGTTTAGCAAGATATATTGATTGTGCAAATAAAATAGGAAAATGTCCTTTTAGAAATAAAATTAAAATTTTAAGGTATAGGAGACAAGTTAACTCTTTTTTAAGTAAATTAAATACAGATCGTGGAAAATACCTTATCGTTTGTACAGGTCATCAAGGTGAAAAAAACTCTATTTTAGATAGAATTTCTAGGGGTCAAACTCCTTTTCATTTTAGGCCAGGAGATAATTTAATTTTTTCCACTAGTGTAATCCCAACAGAAGTTAATATTTTAGCTAGACATAAATTAGATAAAAAATTAGAAGAAATTGGAGTAGTTCTTCAAAAAAATGTACATGTACACGGACATGGAAGTCAAGAAAGCAAGAAAAAATTATTAAGATTAGTTAGGCCAACACACCTAATTCCTGCTCATGGTAGTTTAGAGCAAGAAAAACCCTTAATAGAACTAGCAAAAGAATTGGGATATTCTCTAGGAAAGACTTCACATCTAGTTTCTAATGGGGACGTGTTAAAATTTTAAAAATAAAATCTTTTTAAAGAATAATTTCTTTGAATTAATATGGTAAATGAAGAATCTGAAGGCCTTAGTTTTAATGATGATATTTTTGGTGGGATTAAAGCAGCTATAGAAAGGGGAGAAGATCTCAAAGATGCAATGGTATCTTTTTACAATGCAGGATATACTAAAAGAGAAATTGAAGAGGCTGCAAGAAAATATGTTATGGAAAAAAGGCAAAGAGAAGCTAGTTTAAATGCTATTAAAGGGGTTTCTAATCCAAAAGGAACCAAAGAAAAAGAAAAAGATGAAGATAAAACAAAAAAATTAGACAAAGGAAAGCAACAAGATTTAAATCAAACCCAACAAACAAAAGAGCAACAAAGACCTGCTAATGCCGCAGGAGGTTTAATCAAGAAAACAATTCAGCGCCCTGTAGGTGGAGAAATTAATCAAACAAAACAAATTGTTTCAAAATATGAACAAAATCCTAAAAAGAAAAAACATGCTTTTGAACCCATAACAATAATATTAATTTTATTATTAGTTTTTTTGGTTTTGATTTTAGGTTCTGTTTTCTTATTTAAAGAGGAATTAGTAACTTTTTTTAATAATTTATTTGGATAATCAAAATGTCTTTAATTTATGAGCCTGCCGAGGATTCTTATTTAATGCAAGAAGTTTTAGAAAAAGAACTTTTAAATAAAAACATCAAGATTCTAGAAATTGGTTGTGGTTCTGGGATTTTATTAGAAGTTTTGAAAAAATTAGGTATAAATAATATTTTAGGAGCAGATATTAATGGGGGTGCGGTTAAGCATTGTAAGGGTTTGGGTTTTGATTGCATTTATTCAGATTTATTCTCAAATATCAAAGAAAAATTTGATATTATCATTTTTAATCCCCCATATTTGCCAGAAGATAAAAATAATAAAGAGGATAGAGAATCAAAGCTTGCAACAACAGGTGGAAAAAAAGGATCTGAGATAATAAATAGATTTCTTCAACAAGCAAAAAAACACTTAACAAAAGACGGGAAAATATTTTTATTAACATCCTCTTTAACAAAAAATATTAATTGGTTAGATTATAAGAAAAAATTGATCGCAAAAAAGAAATTATTTTTTGAGGAATTAATGGTTTGGGAAATCAAAGTTTAGTATGAATCTAAATATTTATATATTTAAACCACATTGATATTTCAATGGAAATAAGGAAATCAAGCCCTGAATTTTTCAATTCAAAATTCGAAGAATATGAAGAATCAATGGATGAAGATTTTTTAGATGAAGATATTGAAGATTAATTTTTTCAATGTTCTTCCTCAAAAATAGGCATTTTCTTTTGATAGAATATTCCCAAATTAATTTTATCACCATTCTTGATTCCATCATAATCCCATTCGTCTGCCCTTTGCATGGCTTTTTCAAAATTATTTGAATCATGTTTTATTTCTTCTAAAGATTGAGTATGTTGTTTGTAATTTTTATCTGGATGAAAAATTAAACAAGGTTGAATTATTTCTATAAACTTAAACCCCTTATGTTTTTTAGCTTCTTTTAAGATATTTTCAATCTGCTTTACATCTGCAAATACTCTTGCAACAAATCCGCAACCCGCGGCCAACATTAATTTAATTGGGTTTAAGGGTGGAGTCTTAACACCTTGAGGAGTTGTTTTATCTACAAAACCTTTTTCTGTTGTAGGTGTTGGTTGTCCAACAGTTAATGCAAAAACTTGGTTATTGTGTACTAAGTATGTAAAATTAGAATTATATCTTGCTGCATGAATTAAATGGCTAATTCCCTCTGAAAAAGCATCACCATCTCCAGAAAATCCAAAAACATTTAATTTTGATTTAGCAACTTTTATTCCAAGACAAGTTGGCAAAACTCTCCCATGCAAACTATTTAGCCCATTTAAATTAACATAATCAAATATTTTAGCATGGCAACCTATTCCAGTAACAATTGCAAAATTTTCTTTTTTCTCTCCTTTTGATATTTCTTCTTCAATAAATTTTTTAAATCCGGCAAGTATTTGAAAATTGTAACATCCAGGACACCAGGTGGATTTTGTTTTAGTTGATATGTTTATGTTTGTCATCAGAATTTCAACCTCTTTTTAAATTCTTTAAATCGTGGAATTATTATTGCTAAACTAATCACTAAAGCACCAAGTATAACCCCAACTTCATTATGTTGATGTGCAATTACCCTTTGTATTCCCATAAAAACTAAAATTACTCCAGATAATATAAAATAAGGGATTCTCCAACTTTTATTTTGGTCTATAAAAAACCATAAAAAATAAAGTATAAATCCTGTCCAGGCAATATGTGATGATGCATCAAATAAAATATCTTTTCCGTAAATCCACATTGGAATATATTTGAAGATAATCAATCCTATCCCATTTAGTATAAATGTCCAACAAAGCCATTTTATTTGTTTTTTTGTGTGGAGTTTCATTTAATTAAAATCTCCTTTTAATTTCAGCATTTAATTCATCACATAAAAAAGGACGGCCATCATACCTAAGAATTTTATTTTTATCTTGAATTTGAATTCCTGTTTTTTCTGAAATTAAATTTCCAAGCAAGCCTGTAGAATTATTTTCAATTAAAATAATGTTCTTGTTCTTAAGAATATTTTCAATGTTTGGAAAAGGTTCAATATATTTTATTTGTAAAAAACCACAATCTAAGTTTTCAATAGCATCCATAATTGTTCCCTTTGTAGAACCCCAAGAAATAAGAAGATTTTTTGAATTTTTCTTACCAAAAAGATTATATTGGGAAAATTTCTGAGCTTCTTTTTTAATTTGCTTTCCAGTTCCTAATCTTTTTTCAATATTTGCTTTAATTAAGTCAGCATTTTCTGTTGCAGAACCTTCAGAATCTTCTTCATAACTATTATATCTTTTAAGTTTAGTTAAGCTAGGAGTTGCAATTATTTTGGGTTTTTCTTCTGAACTGTAAAAACTTTCTGCTAAATGCTTATCTCCAATTAAGATTGTAGGAATTTTATATTTTTGAGAAAAATAAAAACATTGATTTGTTAATTCTTGAGATTCAACAGGATCTCCAGGAGCTAAAACAACCCTATTAAATTCACCATGTCCTGCATGTCTAGCAATATTTAGATCTCCTTGGCCAGTGTAAGTTGCCACACCTGTTCCAGGCCCTGGTCTTTGTGAAAGATAAATTACTAATGGAACTTCGGCAATCCCAGACATACTAATTGTTTCTGTCATTAAATCAAAACCACCCCCAGAAGTTCCAACCATTGATTTTGCACCTGTTATTGCAGATCCGACCGCAGCATTAATAACTCCTATTTCATTTTCTAATTCAATTACTTTAAAATTTCCTGCTTTTTGTTTTTCAGCTAATTCTCCTAAAACAGGAGTTGCAGGAGTCATAGGATAAGCATAATAAATATCTAAACCAGATTTAATTGCCCCTTGAGAAATAGCTTGATTTCCATTTGAGAAGCTTAAGTTTTTCTTATTATCTTTTAATAATTTTAAATCTTTTTTAGAATAATCATATCCTTTTTTTACCTCTTTAAGATTTTCTTCAAATCTTTCAAATTCTTTAAGTTTTTTTTCAATTTCTTTAAATTCAAATCCAATATGTTTTAATAATAATCCTGCAAAATAAACATTTGAATAATTTCCTTCTAAGATTATCCCTTGTTTCTTTAAGTTCTTTTGATGGAGTTCAAGAGTATTTTTATCAAGTGCAACAATAACGTCTACTTCTTTATCATTACTATAAACTGGTTTATCAGAATAAGTTAAAACATTAAAATTATGCCCCCCCCTGATCAAAGATTGATAATCTCTAGAATAAAAAACATAAAATCCTTTTTTAACCAACATCTCTCCAACCAAGTTAGTTAAAAAATTAGGTCCTGTTCCTGCAGGCCCTCCAACAAGAATATTTTGTCTCATTATTTTACACCTCCAAAATATGAAACAAAAGACAATTATAAAGGTTTTCGAGAGTAGAAATGTTTATTAATCAACCCCAACAATTCTTAAATACTACAAAAAAATTCTTATTTTACTAGTAAAATAATATAAAAATGGTGAAATTCGCTCATATGGCAGACGTGCATTTGGGAGGTTGGAGACAACAACCCCTTCAGCAGTTAAACTTCCAATCTTTTCAAAAAGCAATTCAAATATGTATAGATAAAAAAGTTGAATTTGTTTTAATAGCAGGAGATCTTTTTGATACGGCCTATCCTCCAATTGAAATTTTAAAAGAAACTTTTGCAGAATTTAGAAAGCTTAATGATGCAAAAATTCCATGTTTTATTATAGCAGGTTCTCATGATTTTTCAGTTTCAGGAAAAACTTTTTTAGATGTTTTAGAAAAAGCAGGTTTTTGTAAAAACGTTTATGACGCAGAAGAAAAAGAAGAATCTATAGTTCTAAATCCCCACATTCATCAAGGAATTGCAATTTATGGATATCCTGGGAAAAAATCAAGTTTGGAAATAAATGATTTAAGAAAAATAAAATTAAATGATGCACCAGGAATGTTTAAGATTTTTATGTTACATACCACAATTGACAAAGCAAAAGGGGCTTTGCCAATAGATTCTTTAGAAACAGATTTACTCCCAAAAGTAGATTATTATGCTTTAGGACATTTGCACATAGATTTTCAATATGATAATTTTGTGTATCCTGGGCCTATTTTTCCAAATAATTTTCAAGAATTAGAGACTATGAAAAAAGGGAGTTTTTATATTGTAGATACAGAATTAGATAATCCTCTTGAAAAAATAGACTTAACATTAAAAGATGTTGTTTCCTTAACAATCATTGTAAGAAATGCTCTTATTGCAACAGAACAAATAATTCAAGAATTAGATAAAAGAGACCTTGAAGATAAAATAGTTTTATTAAGATTAGAAGGAGAATTAGACAATCAAAAAACTTCCGATATTAAGTTTCAAAAAATAGAAGAATTTGTTAATAGTAAAGGCGCTTATTTTTTCTTAAAAAATACACATGATTTGAAAACAAAAGAGACAGAACTAGAAATGGAAATTCAAGAGAGTGATAATGTTGAAGAAGAATCAATAAAAAAATATTCAGAAGAAAACCCTTCAAAATTTAATGATTTTATTTACTCTTTAATTCACACAATTTCTATTGAAAAACAAGAAGGAGAAACAACAGAGGGATTTAATACCCGTTTGTTAGATGAAGCAAAAAAGGTGTTGAATTTTTAAAATGATCCTCAAGAAGATAATCTTAAACAACATAAGAAGTTACAAAGATGAAACAATAGAATTTAGTAAAGGTTCTACTTTATTATCTGGAGACATTGGATGTGGAAAAACTTCAATACTCTTAGCAATAGAATTTGCTTTATTTGGATTACAACCTGGACAAAAAGGAAGTGCCCTTTTAAGAAATGGCGAAGACTCTGGGAGAATTATAATGGATTTTGAAGTTGAAGGAAATGAATTTTCTATTGAAAGAACATTAAAAAGAGGAAAAGCAATTTCACAAGATTATGCAGCCATAACAATAGGGGGGGTAAAAACAGAATTAGCAGTAACAGAATTAAAAAACAAAATTTTAGAAATTTTAGATTATCCTAAAGAATTCTCAAAAAAACAAAATATCCTATATAAATTTACAGTATATACACCTCAAGAAGAAATGAAGCAAATTATTCTACAAGATTCAGATACTAGGATGAATACTTTGAGGCATGTTTTTGGAATAGATAAATACAAAAGAATTTTAGAAAATATTTCAATAATAACACAAAAATTAAGAGAAGAAAAAAGAGTTAATGAGGCTTTAATTTCAACATTAGGGGAAGATAAAATGGGTATGCTTTCTAAGGAAAAAGAATTATTAGATATGAAAAATAAAATAGTTTTCCTTGAAAAAGAGTTTTTAGAAAAGCAAAACATAAGAAGAATTATTGAAAAAGATGGTGAAGTTATTTTTCAGAAAATGCAAGAAAAAACTAGACTTGAACAAGAATTAGAAAAAACAAAATTAATGATTCTAACAAAAAAAGATGCAATTAATTCAAATGAAAGAACAATAAGAGAATTAAATGAACAATTAAAAGAGTTTGAAAAAGTAATATTTAGAGAATCAATGTTTAAAGAATTAGAAGAAAAAATTCAAGAGGGAAAATTAGAAAAAGAAAAATTAAGTAAAATTAATTTAGAAATTGCAGGAGAAATATCTTCTTTAAATAGTAAAAATCAAGAAAGTGAAAAATTAAAACAAAAGATGTCTAATTTGGAAATTTGCCCAACTTGTTTACAAGATGTAGATTCTATATACCGATCAAATATTTTAAACAAAGCACATAATGAAATTTCTCAAAATAATGTTCGACTTAAAGAATTAGAAGAAAAAGCAAACGAAATAAAGGCATTAAAAAATAAATTTGATCTTGAAATATCTGAAAAAGAAAAACAATTTACAGATTTAAGATTATTAAAATTAAAATTAGAAACTGCTTCTGAAAAAAAGAAGAGAGTCGATGATCTTCTTAATTTAAATAAATCTCTTCAAGAAGATAGTGTTTTATTAGAGAGGCATTCAGAATCTTTAAAATTCTCAATTATTGAATTTTCTAAGTTTGAAAATCTCTATGGATTAAAACAAAGAGAATTAAAAGAAGCCCGAATGCAAGAAAAAATAGTTGAGATTAAAGATGCAGAATTAAAAAAAGAAATAGAAATTTTTTCAATACAAATACAAGAAATTAAAGGCAAGATAGCAAAAGCAGAAGAACTTAAATCTAAAACAGATTATATTTCAGAATTAGAAATGTGGTTATCTAAGAAATTTGCTTCTTTAATGTCTGCTGTGGAAACAAATGTGATGATTAAATTAAAATTAGAGTTTTCAAAGTTATTTCAAGAATGGTTTTCAATGTTAGTATCAGAATCTTTCAATATTAGGTTAAGGGAAGATTTTACACCAATCATAGAACAACAAGATTATGAAATTGATTATTCTCATCTCTCAGGGGGAGAAAGAACTGCAATTGCTTTAGCATATAGGCTTTCTTTAAATCAAGTTATAAATTCTTTAATGAGTAAAATTAAAACAAAAGATCTTGTAATTTTAGATGAACCAACAGACGGATTTTCAGACCAACAATTAGATAAAATGAGGGAAGTTTTAGATGAATTAAATGTGGCCCAATTAATTGTAGTTAGTCACGAGCAAAAAATAGAGAGTTTTGTAGAAAATGTTATTAGATTTAAGAAGGAAAATGGGATTAGTGTTAGAGTCAGTTAAATTTTTAAATGCCCCTTATCTTGCTATTTTAGGTGATGGAGTGAGTCGCCTCAAGACTTCTAAAATAAAATGCCCGTAGATTTAAGAACAAGAAGATTAGCACAATTAGCAGTTAGATATTCTGTATTTGTTAAACCAGGTGAAAAAGTAATTATCTCTGGTGGAATTGAAGCAATTCCTTTCTTAGTTGAATTATATAAAGAAATTATCTTACAAGGAGCACACCCCATTGTTAAAGTAGGCCTTCCAGATGTTTCAGATTTTTTTTATAAATATGCAAATGAAAATCAAATTAAAGAATTTCCAAAATATTGGATGGATACAATTAAATCTGCAGATAAATATATTGGCGTCAACACTACAACAAATACAAAAGATTTAACAAATTCAGATTCCAAAAAAATCTCTCAAAGGAGAAAAATAGTTTACCCCCTCTCAGAATATGTTTGTAATGAAAAAGACAAAATTAGAAGATGCACAATAGCTTATCCTGTTCAAGCTTTAGCTCAAGAAGCTGAAATGTCTTTAACAGAATATGAGAATTTTGTTTATCAAGCTTGTTTACAAGATTGGGAAAAATTAGGAAAACAAATGGACAAAATAAAAAAAGTTTTTGAAAAAGGAAACTCAGTACATTTAATTGGAGAAGGAGTAGATTTAAAATTTTCAATTAAAGGAAAAAATTGTGTTGCAAGTAAAGGA
>ERZ889078.1956-NODE-1956-length-15397-cov-11.784122_pt1 | contig 15397 bp, 16 predicted proteins | sample MGYA00521266_ERZ889078 | MGnify/ENA primary metagenome ERZ889078 (study PRJEB32303, sample SAMEA104408618) | aquatic metagenome | biome: Brackish water; feature: Pelagic; material: water | place: Baltic Sea | collected 2014-06-16T06:34:00 | depth 76,534 m ...
GTTGTGGGAAAAAATCAAACGCGGCGAAAGTTTCGTAAATCCACAAAAAGTTTAAACACTCTCGCCTGTGCGCGTACGGCGCTTGGTCTATTGAGCGCTTGATTAAGTATATATTAACCCGAAACAAAATATGATTTGAGCATTATGAAATTATTACTATTTAAAAAGCTACTTCAGGTTAAAAAGTATTTTTTAGGCGATTCAACGATTCCTGGTAGTTCCAAGCTAGAAACAAGACGAATTCTCATAACAAATCTGCTCTCCATTTTAGCGGTTATTATTTTTAGCGTTGACGTTTACGCGAATTATACAGAGAATTTTTTTCTTTTAGCCGCCATTGAAATGGCTCTTCTTGTTGTAATAGTTGTAAACTACGTAGCGTTCCGCCACACAAAAAACCTTCTTGTCGCGGCTGCTCTTTTGACGTCAGTACAATCCTTTACGGCTATCATAGCGCTAATTATCCCTGGGTATGGTCAAGAGATGGCAATTTTTTGGGTATCGTCATTGCCTTTGTATATTTTCTTTTTACATGGATTAAAAAGAGGCGTTTTATACTCTCTTATTAATGTTTTTGCCATTTTTATGATTATAGTCGTAGTTGAGTTCAAACTCTATCCGGAACTTTTTTCTCTTGATCTTCTTTGGCAAGTTTTTATAGGCTATATGGCAGTTTCACTTTTTGTTTACTATATGGAAAAAATTCGTTCTGAGTATGAAAAAGAGGTAGGTTCTCTCGCCGCTGAGAGAAAAGTCCTTTTACAGGAGATTCATCACAGAGTTAAGAATAATATGCAGATAATGATTTCACTATTGTGGCTACAATCACAAAAGATTAAAAATCCTGAAGATAGCAAGATATTTTTAGATAACGCGGATAGGCTCTCCGTAATGTCGCTTGTGCATGAGAGCCTTTATTCTCTTGATGATTTAGAGTTTATAGATTTAAAAATATATATTAACGACATAATCAAAAAATTACAGACAATAACCACGTATACGCTTTACCAAGACATAGCGACTCTAAAAGTAAAGATGAAAGACGCCATGACGTTAGGTCTAATAATTAATGAAACAGTAACAAACTCCATGCAACACGCTTTTAAGGATAAGAACGAATGTGAAGTATACGTCACTTTTAGTAAAGATGACAATCTCTGCGTTTTATCCATCCGTGACAATGGAAGAAATCTAATAAGTTTGGATGATTTAGATGAAGGGTTTGGATTTACTCTTGTGCGAGACTTGGCAAAAAGCTTAACAAACGCGGAGATTAGTCTAAATCTTAACAGCGGTCTAGAAATACAGATAAAATTTGAGGATTAAATAGATGACGCCAAAAAACGTTTTGATTGTGGAGGACGAGTCAATTACAGCTAGATATATTGAGGGAGTCCTAACGCAGCTTGGAGTTCTAAAAATAACTATTGCCGTTTCCGCCACTGAAGCGCTAGAACTCATAACTCATACTAAATTTGATTTGATTTTAATGGACATAAACATTAAAGGTCCCATGGACGGCATACAAGTTGCTAAAGCGGTCTTGGATCATCACGCTATTCCTATTATCTTTATAACGGCTTATACCGATAAGGAGACGTTAGATAGTATATATGAACTCGTCCCTTATGGTTTCATAAGAAAACCTTTTACTCCAAAAGATTTAGAGATAGCGGTTAGCATAGGTTACTCGCGCTTTAAACTTGAACAAAATCAGACTCAAACCATAAAAACCAATAAGGTTAAGTTGGCGTCAGAGTTTTACTACTGTCTTGACGGGCAACAACTTTTGAAAAACGGTGAATGTTTTATATTAAACAACAAACAGAGCAAACTTTTATACATTTTAGTGAAAAATCAAAATAGCAACGTCTCTTATGAGCAACTCACGCAATCCGTTTGGGAAAACAAGCCCCCTCCCTCGGACTCTTCTCTTCGTACTCTTGTCTATTCAATAAGAAAAATAGCGCCTGCCTTGACGCTTATAACTTCAAGTAAAAATGGGTATATGATTCAGAGCGTAGTTTAATTTTTGACATTTTTTTGACATTTTTTTGTTACCATTTGGGCAATTTAAACAAAAAGGGTGGAAAATGAAAAGAGTACTTTACGCGACAATGGTTCTATGGATGGTTTTGTTTGTTAATGGATGTGGCGGTGGTGGCGGCGATAGTGGCGTTGTCACTCAAGCCGCTACGACAACCGACGTAACGGTTGAAAGAGGGAAAGTGTATGACGCGAGAGTAGTTGACTCTTCAAATCCTCCAAAGGTAGCCGTTCAAAAGAAAAATTCAAACGTTTATACGTTTACGGGGGACGTTACCTACCCTGTAAAGGTAACTGGAGGCTGGATTGACGTTAATGATGACGGAGTGATGGATATTGACGACATTCAACTTCAAATTGAGATGATATCATACTCAAATATTATTACGCCTATTACTACATATATAGCTGACGCGAATGAAACAGTGAGAAAGAATAAAACAGCGGCGCTTTTAACTGATTATATAAATATGACTGAAGATGAATTACTCCATAAGGTTCCTTCTCAATCAACAAAAGACGCCGTTATCCTTGCGAACGCGATTTATAACAATATCAAGGTAAACAATAATCTTGACAAAGCTGATATTGACGCTTTTGTAGCCGCTATTAAAGCTAACGTAGGTTCAGCCGTGGCGAGCGCTTCAATGTCAGACTACGCGAAAGCCGTAGAGAAGCAAGTTATGGATGGGTTATTGGCAGCCGATAATCCTGGGGTTACTAAAGTTACAGGCGTCATGGTTGAATCATTTAACGCGCTAAACAGCCCTGGTGATACTACGCCCTCAAGCGGCGTAGCCTTGGAAGCCGTGTTTGTAGTGACCCCAAACGAAGGAACGGCGCCTCTTAGCGTTTCTGTTGACGCTAGTGGTTCAACTGGTGACATAGTAAGTTATGAATGGACGACGTATGACAGCGGATCTGGCACTCCACAAGAGATAACGGCTAATGGAATCACAACAACGCTGACTTTTACAAAAGAGCCTACCGTGTCATTAAACAAGGATGTTTATTTAACCATCACGGATAAGGCCGGTAATAAAAAAACCACGTCCCAGAAAGTTTACGTTGCAAGGAAAGCCAGTGCCGCGTTTTACTTCGAATCTGGTTCATGTGAAGGAGAGAGCGAACTTGTTAAAGTAACTGGTGTTAATTCCGTGGGCGAAGGTTTAACTTACGTTTGGACGGCAGTTAATAAACAATCGCCAGGGACAACCATAAAACCAACCTCCACTTCTGATAATACTGGTCAAAACGCCACTTTTTCTTTTGCTACTGCTGGGGATTATGATTTTACGTTAACCGTAACGGATAAATATAAGAATGTTAGTGTTCAAACTAAGCCTAAAAGTGTAACTCTTAATGGTTGTATTGGAACTATTTCTGCAGCTAATTGGACGATTCCATCAAGTTCAGTATGTACGAATAATGGCGGGGAGTATAAGCTTAGTGCGCAAACTTACATCGCTGATGGAAGGGAAACTAACTATTGTTTGGCAGACTGGGAGCAAGGAGTAAAAATATGTCAAGCAATGGGTCTAAAACTTCCATTAAGAAGTGAAATGTATGCTATATATCAGGCGTGTGAATCTAAATATCAACCTCTAGATGAGAATCCAAAGAGAGTGTTATTTAAAAATTGTTATATAGATGATGGATTTTCAGAGAGGAGCTATTGGTCATCTGAAGAGTATGCCCTGACGCGTGCTTTAAGGTTCGATTTTTCGCTCGGGACGAATGGATTTAATACACGAACAAATCAGGAAGGGGTAACTTGTAGATAGTTTTTAGTGCAAACCCTGTTGCTTTGCATCAGGGAGAGGTAGTTACAGATATAAATGCGCCGGCACAACTTAAGAGGTTTAACGCCTTCCTCGTTCCCAAGTTTTACTTGGGGACGCTTATCCATAGTCCAACCATAGAGCTCCAAAAAAAGTCTTATACTCTTCTCGCGTCACGGTAAATTAAAATTAAAAAAAGCTACTCAAAGTCGTAACCCTCAGCTTGAAATTATCACCTTTAGCTTGACTGGAGGTCTAGTTTATCCGCTCTAACTATTAGATTCCCAGTCAAGCTGAGAATGACGGATGGTGAAACTTTATTTTGAGTTGCCGTGTTTTTTTACTTTTTTTACGATTCAAAAAACAATTATGCAGAATTTCATAATCAATATAATGTAGAAAAAATCGGTCTATTTGGAAGCTATGCTAGAGATGAGGCAACCTAACATGCTTCTAACGCGGCGAAAGCGTTGGTCGCTCGATGGGAAACTTTACTTGCTAGAAAGAACTATGGCGTTCTTCCAGATCAAGTCTTTGTTTTCTATGTCTTTTATAATTTGAAGATAATAGAGCGCGACTCGCTCAAACTCAACCATCGCTTCGAATATTTTTTTCGACTCTTCAAATTTGGCGGTTTCAAACAACTCCACGGCTTGCGCGAACAGCTCGTCGTGCTTCCCTTCAAACTCGGCGTTGAGCGGTTGATACACTTCAACGGCTTCGGCCCGTCCCACGACTTTTACCGTTCCTATTTTACGAAACTTTACGCCTTTTACTCTTTCTTGCGTTGTTTTTGTGACAAGTATGTCGGTTCCAAAAATTTTGTTCACTCCTTCGATTCTAGACGCGAGATTCCCCGCGTCGCCAATAAAGGAGTAGTCGAAATGTTTCGCCGAGCCAAGGTTGCCGACTATCACCGTTCCGGTGTTGATTCCTATACGGGTCTTTAGCTCCACTCCATATTTTTTTAAAAAGCCGGGGTTTAATTCGCTTATCTTTTTTTGACAGGCCAAAGCGGTTTTGACGGCTAAGGTTTCATGCTCTTTGGTGTCGAGCGGAGCGTTCCAAAAAGCGATAATAGCGTCTCCCTCGTACTTATCTATGGTGCCTTCGTTGTCCATGATTATGGTGCTAAGATTCTCAAGATACTCGTGCAACATCTCGATTAATCGCTCGGGTTCGAGTCTCTCGGACACGGAGGTAAAGCCTTCTATGTCCGAAAAAAAGATGCTTAGCTCTCTTTTCTCGCCCCCAAGTTTTAGTTGTTCTGGAAACTCTACGAGTTTCTCTACGATGGCTGGATTTACATAGCGGGAAAACGCGGTTTTGATATAGCGCTTTTGTCGACCTTCGAGCAAATAGCCAAGTATTCCGGTAAAAATGAGCACTAAAAAAGTGACGACGAGAAGAGGCGCTAGTCGCAGGTAAAAATCATAAAAGTAGTACAAATAACCAAGCGCGAAAATAAACGCGGGAATCGCGACAAGAGGAATTAAAAAATCCACAACCCTTCTCGCTCGCATCATAAGCCACGCGCTTAAAGCGCCAAAAAAAAGCGTATAAAGAAGTTCTTGCGCGAAAGGGATTTTCTCAATAAAAGAGTCGCCTGCGAGATTGTCGAAAATCCTCGCTTGGATATCGACTCCGGGATGATTTTTTGAGAGAGGAGACGCTTTTTGGTCAAAAAGTCCCGACGCGCTAAGGCCAATAAAAATCACTTTGTCCTTTAAAAGTTCGGGAGCGATTGTCGGTTCTTCGCCATTTTGCAAGGCGCTCCATGACTGAACGAGAGCCGCCGCGTTGTAAGTTTCGTAGGAGAAAGGCTCTTTGGAGTAGTTGATAAACGCTTCCGTTTTGAAACTCTTCGCGCGGTTTGGATATACGGCGTTGTAAGCGGCCAAGGCGAGAGAGGGAATCATGACTCCATTGAGGTTGTGGCACAGTTTCACTCGTCGAATCACTCCATCGTTGTCGGGGAGCGCGTTGGCGACGCCTAGTTGAGAAAACGCGGCGGCTAGCCCTTGCGTGGGAAAGACGGCTTTTGTGTGAACTTCGGAGTCGCTGCAGTCGTAGGCGTTTGGAAAGCTTATGTTTTGAGGCAAAGCGGCTTGACCGTAATTCGCGTTTCCCAACACTATGACGCCTACGGTTGGCAGTCTCTTGAGCGACTCCGCGAAAGCGTCGTCGTCGCTTTGATTGTAAACGGAGTCTTCGGAAAAAATCATGTCGTAAACGACCGCTTTGGCTCCACTCGCCCCGGCGAAGGAGTTAATCGCTCCATAAATCTCGCGAGGCCATGGCCAACCGATTCCCTGTTCTTTTTCCATCCATTCAAGACTAAATTGATCAACGGCGACCACCACGACGTCGTCTCTTGCGGGTTTGTTTGAAGAGAGAATCCGCACTCTCCAGTCGTAAGCGATGTACTCGATTTTATCCAACGCTCCAAAGTGAGACGCGAAAAGAGTTAGCAGCGTCGCGACTAAAAAAGCCGCGCCGTATTGAGGTAGCTTTTTAAACATTCTTCATGTATGATTTAAAGCGTTGTACTCGAACCGTTGGAATGGCGCCGTTTTGTTTTTGAATCAATTTGCCGATGGCTTCCAGGCGATCGGAAGCTTTTGGGTGTGTGGAGCCGAAGCCTAGCGCGTCGTCTTTGAGTCTGTCGTCCATACTTGAAAGCACCCTAAGCGTCGCGGAATCGTCGTAAGCGCTTTTTCTCAGCATCCCAAGCGAATACTCGTCGGCCTCGTATTCGTAACTCCTAGAATATCCGTTGACGACTAGCGCGTTGGCTATGTCGCTTATGGAGTCTTCAAAAGATTTCGTTAGTTGGACCAACTCTTTGTTGCCATATTTTTTCACGGCTTTGGAGCCTAAGGTCGTGGCGACGTCCGTCCATCGATTGTCTTTGACGGAGCCAATTCCGTGTTTGAGTTGGACGTGGGAAATTTCATGCGCTAAAATCGCGGCGAGCTCGTCCTCGCTTTTGCACAGCCTCAAGACGCCTCGCGTGACAAACACAAATCCCCCTGGAGTGGCGAAGGCGTTGATCTCGTCGCTATCGAGAATGGCAAAATGATAGCCGCCAAAAATCTCCGGTTGCTTGGAGTTGATGGCCAACAAGGCGCCAATATCCCCAACGTAGGCTGTCGCCTCCGCATTGTCGTAGAGTTTGTATCGCCCCAAAACGTTAGCCGCGACGGAGCGACCGACGTAATACTCCTGTTCTTGAGTGATATCCTTGGACGCTTCGTAAATCTGTTTGCCAAAGTTAAAACCATCCGTAATGTCCGCGGTCGACAGCTTGAGCTCTCGGCATCCCGTGGACAGAAATAAAATGAGCGCGGCGCTTGTTAAAGTAAATTTCATCCCCATCCCTTATATGCTTAGTTTTCCGTTTTTCGCAAAACTAATAAGTCGCTTTGCGCTAACGGCGTTCGCGCGTTCAATTTTATTGACCAAGGTGAAGTCCAATTTGGCGTTTTTCTTTTTATAAGCGGATTCTACTTCTTTGTTGAAGCCCTTGCCGGCCATGAGCACTTCGCTTTGAGAAACCGAAGAGTTGGTTAGTTTGCCTCTAGAGGACAAAATTATCGTTTTGTTTATCAAGGCGGAACTGTGAACCCAGCCAATCGACTCGCCCTTTATTGTTTTGACTTTGGACCAATCGTTTTGAGTCGCCGCGCTCTCGACTTGGTCGGCGTAACTTAATTTCGCGATGGATTTTCCCAAAAAGGACGGCTTGTCGCGCAAAACGGTTTTCTTGACTTGAACGCTCAAAAACTCCGCGTTTAACAAACTCGAGGACAGCGACAAGCCAATTAACGTAATTTTTAAAATACTCATAGACTTTTCTCCTTTTGATTATCGTATATTATTGGACGCCGCTCGACAAATTAAACATGCTTCTGGAAGTAAAACTAAAGTTGATGGGAATGATTTTAACGACGCTCTCTTTGGCCAACAGCGAGCACTCCTCGTCGATCATGATATAGGAGTTGGAGTTCGCGAGAGGCGAAACCATCCCTGGCGCGAAGCGTTCGCAAACTTCAAAATACTCTCCGTCAAACGTCCCGGGAACGAGCGTTCTTTTTCCGGCCCGCATCGCGTAATCGTTTTTCATTTTCGCGTTGATGGCGTTTATGAACTTTGACTTAACGCCGCTCATCGCGTAAATGACGCTTTGCCCGAAGAGTTCAAAGTTTAGCGCGGCGGCGAGAGGATTTCCAGGAAGATTCAAGACGATGGTTTCGCCTATCTTCCCGAAGGTGGTCGGTTTGCCGGGTTTTATCTCTATCTTGTCAAAAAGTATGTCGTATCCAAAAGCCCCAAAGGCCTCTTTTGTGTAGTCCGCGTCGCCAACGCTGACGCCGCCGGAGGTGATGACCAAGTCGCACTCGAGCGCAATTTTCACGTACTCGCGCATCTCTTCGAGGGAGTCCCTCGCCGTCCCGAGAAACTCGACCTCGCAGCCAAGTTCTTGGGCGCGCAAAAGCAGAGTGGGAGTGTTCGTGTTGTAAAGTTGGTGGTCTTCGAGCTTTTCAAAGTGCGTTTTAAGCTCGTTTCCGGATGCGAAAAGCGCGACGCGAGGCTTCTTGTGAACTTTGACGTGAGTGATTCCCTGCGAGGCGAGAAGCGTGATTTTGTGAGCGCTCAGCCTATCTCCGCGAAAGAGTATGGTATCGTCTTTTTTTATGTCTTCGCCGCTTAGCCTTATGTGCTTGGAAAGCACGAGATTGTCGGGCAGATTAACTCCGCCTTGACAAGGCGTCGTCTCTTCCATGGGAACCACGCACTGCGTTCCCATGGGTATGCGAGCGCCGGTCATGATTTTGATTGCGTTTGACGAGCTGAGCTCTTCGCTGGAATCGTCGCCGGCGAAAATAGTGTGCGACACTTGCACGCATTGACCGCTATCTTCGACTTTCACGGCGTAACCGTCCATGGCCGAGTTATCGTAGGGAGGAAGATTGTGAGTGGCCACGATATCCTCGGCCAAAACATAACCCACGGCGTCCTCAATCGCTATAATTTTAATCGATTTTGGTTTTACGTTCGTGTAGATTAACTTTAACGCTTGCTCGACGGTTACTGACATAAGACGTTCCTCTTTGTTTAGTGCGGATATTATATTATAATTTCGTTATGAATGAAATGTACAATATGGGTTTAAGTATCCACTCTCTCGGAACGATAGCGCTGTTGGGCGTAATTTTGTTAAACGCGGCCATGTTGAAAATGGCCGATTCTTTACAAAAGCATAAGAGGCTTTCAAGCATAGTTTTGCTTCCCTTAACGGCGACAATCATCGGTTTGGCCGTCTTTACCGGAGTCGTCATGATGGCGGCGAAGCGTCTGGATTTCACGATTCCAAACATCGTCATGATAATAATCTCAGTCGTTTTAATCGCCTTGGAAGTCAAACGAGCCAAGGCTTTAAAATATATGAATCCGCAAAAAGAGCGTTCCCTTGAAGCGTACAAAATCTTCGCGAGCAAGATTTTATACGTCGAGTTCGCCTTGACTCTCGTCATTTCCATTTGGATGTGGCTGATTTGATTTACGTTTTTGACGAGAACGCGGGCAAAGAGAAAATCACGCTCAAAGGCGAAGCGCACAAGTACTTGGTGAAGGTTCGCCGCCACTCGCTTGGCGACGAACTTTTTTTTAGAAACAAAGAAGATTTGAAAACTTTGAGCAAGTACTCGATAGTCGCTCTCGATGGAAGAAGTTTGGACCTCGAGCTGATTGAGTCCGAGACAAACGAAGTCAAATCGGAAAAAGAGTTGCACGTGGCATGGTGCGTGGTCGATCAAAAGTCGGTTGAAAAAGTTTTGCCTTCGCTTTGCGAAATCGGAGTGAGCAAGATATCCTTCGTCTACTGTGACAGAAGCCAGAAAAACGTCAAACCGGATTTTAGCCGCTATGAGAGAATGGTTGAAGCCTCCATGCAACAAAGCGGAAGAACTTCGCTGATGGAGTTCGACGTTTACAAAAACGTGGCCGCGTTCATAGCCGCGTTTCCCGACGCGAAAGTCTTCGATTTTTGCGACAACGTCCTAAGCGGCGATTGCGACTTTAAAAGAGTTTTGATTGGCTGCGAGGGTGGTTTCTCTCCGGCTGAAAAAGAGTTTTTAAAAAGCCAAGAAGTTTTTAGACTCGACACTCCAATGGTTCTGCGTTCCGAAAGCGCCGTTATGGCGGTCGCAAGCAAAATCTTGCTGTAGCTCTCTACAAACGATATATTTATTAAACCAAACAACGTCTTTTTTTCACTATAATAATAGACTTGTTAAAAAAAGGTAATTTTCATGCAAAATAAAAACAAAAGAAACGCGTTCACCCTCATAGAACTTATGATCGTAATCGTCATCTTGGGACTTTTGGCGGCGATGGTCATGCCGAGTCTCACAGGAAAAGGCGAAGAGGCCAAGCGCAGTCTCGTTTGCGTGCAGATGAAGAGTATTTACAATGGCTCGCTCGACATGTTCAAAGTGAACAACAGCGTTTATCCATCGACGTCCGAGGGTCTCGAAGCTCTCGCTCACAACCCAGATCCGGAGTTGTACTCAAACTACTCTCAAAGCGGCTATTTCAAAGACTCGAAGCTTCCTAAGGATTCGTGGGGAAATAATTTCATTTACGTAAACGACGCTGGAACCGTCGAGCTTATCTCCCTTGGCGCGGATAAGAAGGAGGGTGGCGAAAACGAAGCCTCCGACATCAAGATGAGCGAGTGTAAATAAAGTTTGAAAAGAAGCGCGTTCACACTGCTCGAGTTGATGATAGTCGTTGTGATAATGGGCGTCGTTTACTCTTTGTCCATCAACAGTTTCGCCAAACTGAGCGACGAAAGCTCGAGAGTGACTTTGAAAACTCTCAAAGAGTATCTGAGCGACTTGCCTCGTGAACGCGGCGCGAAGCTTTTGTGTTTGGACGATTGTTCGGAGTGCGGCGTTTACGTCGACGGAGAGAAAACAAGAGCGTTGGAGGATTTTTTGGACGATAAAGTCGAACTATACAGATACGATTTCGCTTACGGATTTACAAAAACGGAACCGAATCTTTATTTCAACGAAGACGACGTCGAAGAGAGGGTTTGCTTCTCTTACGAAGTGGATAAAAACGGTGTGGGAGATCAAGTGTTGGCGCGATTTAAAGATAAATATTACGACTTCTCCTCGGGCCTAGACGAGGTGGCGGCGTACGACTCTTTGTCCGAGGCGAACGCCGCCAAACGGGAGTCTCAGGAAATGGCGTCGCGATGATTTTTAAGTACAAAGGCCTCAGCGCGAATGGCGAAAAGGTAAGCGACAAATTGGAGGCTTCGACTTTAGCGGAAGCCAAGAGCAAGCTTAAGGCCCAAAACATAATATACAGAACCATAAGCGAGGATTCCGGCTCGTTGTTCGACGGCTTCAAGTTTGGCGGCAAATACAAAATAACCGCCAAAGAGCTCTCCTCTCTTTCTCGCGAACTCTCCATGTACGTACGTTCGGGCATGACGATAGTCTCCGCTCTCAAAATCATTCAATCGCATTACGACAAGAACAAAAAAATGAAACTCTTTTTGGCGACGCTCAGCGCGCATCTTGACGAGGGAAAAGATTTTTACTCCGCGTTGGAACTCCAAAGCGTGGTCGCTCTTCCGGAGTTTTTCAAACACTCCATAAAAGTGAGCGAAAACGGCGGTTTTCTCGATGAGATTCTCATGGAGCTGTCGCGTTTTTTAAAAGAACAGGACAGGATAAACAAGGAGATAAAGTCGGCGTTCGCCTACCCCACCTTTATGATAGTGGTTTCGCTTTTGATGATATCCTTCATGCTCTCTTTCGTGGTTCCGCAAATAACGGGCATTTTTGAAAATATGGATCAAAAACTGCCAACTCCGACCATAGTCGTCATCGCGATGGGCGATTTTTTCAACAACAATTTTACGACGATACTAGGCGTGATTTTCGCGTCGGTGGCCGCGTTTGGCGTTTTGATGAAAAAAAGCCGCGCTTTCGCGTACGGCGTTCATAAAATTGTGTTAAAACTCCCTCTTTTTGGGGAGATAGCCCAAAAAAACGAATTGGCGAGGTTTTCCTACGTCGCCGCTCTTTTGACTCGATCGGGCGTTCCTTTCGTTCAAACGGTAAACCTGAGCGCGAACATTTTAAGCAATTTGGTTTTAAAAGAGCTTTTTGTGAACGCCTCGAAAAAGGTCGTCGAAGGAAAACTCCTCTCAAAGGCGCTCAACGAATCGAGCACGAAAGTGGATTACGCCTTCATTCAGTCCATCGCCCTTGGCGAAGAGACTTCCCAGGTGGAGAACGTTTTGGCGAATATTTCGGAGCTTTATTTCGAGGAGAACCGAGACAAAATATCGACGCTTCTCACCCTGCTCGAACCATCTTTGATGCTTTTCGTGGGCGCTAGCATAGGCTTCATAGTGGCGGCCATGCTTTTGCCAATCTTTTCCATGAGCATCAACTAAATGGCGTCTCGACTAAAAAACAAGCCGGCCATCGCGCTGCTTATAACGGTTTTTTTCATCATGCTCATCACGGTAAGTCTTGGCGTGGCTTTGAAGTACGTCAAGGAAAGCTCGGACAGTATGCGAGACGAGACTCTCACGCTCCAAAGCGCCATGGTTTTGGAGGATTTTTTGCGCATCCTCAAAACGCATCCGGCTCTAAACGAAGTCAAAGACAAGGACTCCTTGGCCATTTTTTTAGCGCAATCCTCCCTTCTGCCATTTCAAATCGACGGAGCGCAAGTCCTGGTTCAAATAAGCAGCGCGAGCGCGAAAATAAATCCAAACATATTCAGAGACGGCGCGAAAATGGAAGTTTTCAAATCCTTTTTGCTCAACAACGGCGTAAATGTGGAATACGCGGACATGCTCGGCGATTTGATCAACGGAGTGAAAGAGGGCAATTTGTACAACACGGATATCTTCAACGACGAGCCATACCTCTTTAGGGATTACGTAAGTTCGCACGGCCATCTTTTGAAATTAAACGAGATCTATAAAAAAAAGTACCACGACAACGGCGTTGACAAGATAGACGTGAAAGAGTTGTTCACGACGGGCAAAGACGCCAACGGTTCCATAGACGTGAATTACGCGACTCCCTTGGCGTGGCAGCTTATGCTTAGTTGCGACGTCGAGAGGGCCGTTTTGCTCAGCGAGGGCGGTTTCGGAGCGTATTCAAGCGTTGCGGACCTGCATTTGAGCGATGAGGAAAACAGCTCCTTGTCGATGTTCAATCCCGTCACTTACAGTCCAATGATAGAAGTCAAGATACGCGTCAACAAGCGAGAGCAAACCGTATTTATAAGTTTTAAGTATAATGTAGAATCAAAAAAGGGGTCCAACTTTGTTTTCGAAGTTTAACAAGCGCGTTGACGCAATATTTTTAGACAAAAACTCTTCCGATTTCAATATATCGGAGAGCGTGAACGTCATACTCTCTCCATCCCTATACTGGGTGAAAAAAGTTTCGTTGCCGGTGAAGCGTCTGCGCGACGTCAAAGGTCTGATGGAGTCCCTCTTTGAAGACATTCTCCCCAACGGCGTTTACAGCTATTTCGCGTATAAACGCGACGACGATTTTTATATTTTCGCTTATGAGGACAAACTCGTCATAGACGCTTTGCGAAACAAGGGAATTACCTCGTCGCAGGTCAATAACGTTTATTTCGCTCAAAGCGAGTTTTCACACGTTACCGAGCCCATTAAAATAAATGAAACGCAGACTCTTTACGAAAAAGACGAAATCCTCGTTGTCGTTCCCTCCACGTGGGTGTCAAACGCTCAAGAGATGGATTTAAAAGATTTAACGCTCTCAAAAAACAGCGTCGCTCTCAAGCAGTTTTCACATCTCGTCAACGACAAAAGTTTGTATGCTTTGGGCGCCACGGGATTGCTGCTTTTGGCTTTAATCGCGAGCGAGTACTTCATAACGCTGCAAAAGACGTCTTCCATCTCGAGCGCCAAAGACGAAGTTTTCGCGCAGCGCGGATTGCAATCCACGATGTTCCAAAATCGCGCTTTGCTTAAAGACTACTCCGGCACTCACGAGCGTCAGACGAAGTTGCGACTATACGCGTCAAAAATTTTAAATCTAAAGCTTGAAAAAGACGTTTACCTGTCGCTTGTGGAGTTAAAGGCTCAAAAACTTAAGGTGGAATTCATTGGCGTAAAAAAAAGCGACGAGTTAAACATCATCAAAGAGCTTAAATCCCAAAACGCGCAGTTTGAATCCACGCTAAAAGACGAACGGCTGCGTTTGGAGATCGCCCTGTGAATCGCGTAAATCCAATACACGTAGGCGTCTTGCTTGTGGCGTTGCTCGCGTTCTTCGGCCTTCAATTGTCCATAGCAAAAGAGGATCTGAAAAATGAGCAATTTCTTTATCAAGAAACTCTTGGTTTGGCGACGCAATTGCAGGGATTAACGGTCGCGTATGGGGACAAAAACGCGGTTAAGAAATCCATAGAAACGCTACTAAACAACTCTTCGTTGAAAAGCGCGAACATAGAGCGAAAAACTACCGCTTCGGGTATCGTTTTAGCTTCCAATGGCCTAGATAAAACAGCCTTAAACTTTCTCATGAGCAAGGTTTTAAATGGTTCGTACAACGTTGCTTCTCTTGAGATAAAGAGAATCGACGACAAACGCGCGTCGCTTAAAATGGAGATAAAATGGTAAAAATATTGAAATTTTTCGCTTATTTTTCATTTTTCATTTTGGCGTTGATTTATTTTATTCCAAAGCAAAGCCTTTACTACGCCACCGAAAAAGAGTTGCAAAAAGAAAAAATAATATTTTCCAACGAGGAAGTCGTACAAAACGCGTTTTCGCTTGAACTAAAACATTTGGACCTCTCATACGCCTCGATAGAGAGCGCGAAAGCGCAGAGCGTAAACGTCAAGTTGTTCGCGTTGTACAACTCGATCGTGATTAAAGGCGTAGAGTTGTCGAGCGTCGCGTCCGCGTTTGCGCCTTTGCGCGTGGAGAGACTCGAAGTGAGATATAGCGTACTCAATCCGCTAAACGCGCTTTTTAGCGCAAATGGGGAATTTGGAGAAATTGAGGGTCAATTTAACATAAAAGACAAAAACGTTAGTTTGATTTTAAAACCAACGCCGCTGATGCTCAATCAATACAAGAGCACAATGAGAGAGTTTAAGAAAAACGAGCGAGGGGAGTATGAATATGACAAAATTATCCAACCCTAAAATACTAAAGCTTATAATCAAACTTTTGATTCTTTTGGTTGTGGCCAAAAGTCTCTCTTTGGGTATTTTGTGGCTGTTGCCAAGCGATGGAGTCAATCTCCAAGTTCAAAGCAACTACAAGCCGCAATACCAAAGAGTCGATTTTAAAAATATGCTATTGGACCCGGCGCAAGCCTCAAAGACTCCAAAAGAAACGACTAGCTACGGCGAGACCGCAAAGGGCGCTAGCGTAACAAGCATGCTATTGAACGCTCTTTACGGTTCGGGTTCGCGCGGTTACGCAATAGTCGCGTTAAAATCGTCTCCAAAAGCAACGTCGATCGTCTCCGTGGGCGAAA
>ERZ889078.1963-NODE-1963-length-15370-cov-11.446817_pt1 | contig 15370 bp, 12 predicted proteins | sample MGYA00521266_ERZ889078 | MGnify/ENA primary metagenome ERZ889078 (study PRJEB32303, sample SAMEA104408618) | aquatic metagenome | biome: Brackish water; feature: Pelagic; material: water | place: Baltic Sea | collected 2014-06-16T06:34:00 | depth 76,534 m ...
TTTATAATTTTTAATTATTGCTGGACTGCTATGCTCTGAGAAGCTCGCAGAGACGGAAGTATTTGTCTTCGCGAAATTATATTTTTTGTTAAAAAATCTAATTGTGGCGATCCAGACTAACTAAATTACTGCTAGACTGCCACAAATAAATTTTTGCGAAAATTTATTCTCGCAGAGACGGGCGAGGCGAAGCCTCGCCCGTCATCTTCGTCTGTCATTCGGGTCATTCGAATATAATTCGTAATACCTACCTGCCTGCCGGAAGGTTCGACATCAACGCTATAAGAAGACCGACCTCGAAGTTGGTAAAACAATATTAAATTACTAAAGATGATGATTATCTTATTTAAGAGGTCGGACTTCGAGCTAAAGGTTACAGATATTTTAGATCAGAGGTCGGACTTCAAACAAGAAACAATCTTTTGCGGAGGCAAAAAGACAAATGAAAAACACCTTAATTCCCGAAGGAAAAAAGACGCTTTTCATAGTACCTAAATTTTGGCAAGCCAAGATTTAAGTACTTGCTATATAATAGCAAAATGAATAAAAAAGTCAAGTGTTTTTGAATGAGTTATCCACAGGTTATACAGTGTTCTTAATATCAAATATTTTGAAAAATAAACTTAAAAATCTAAGCGATTTTTAGATTGCCACGAAAATTTAATTAGGTGACGCACACCCAAAAGGGGTGAACGACACCGTAATTAAATTTTCTCGCAAAGACAATTAAAACTGGACTGCTTCGCTGAGGCTCGCAGGGACGAACTTTGGCTTTGCCAAAGTTCGTAACGAAAAGTTTTACTTTTCGTATTCGCGAGCCTGCGACGCGATCCAGAAATTTTAAAAAAGATGTTAAAACAATCGCCTGAAGGCGAGGGTTTTTACTCCCAAAGAGGGATAATAAAAAGAGATGAAAAGAAAGACTTAGTGGTTGAACTACTAAGTGTTTTGAGTTATCTACAACACTCTACACTTTACAGGAGTCGGACTCCTGTAAACTTCTGTAAAATTGGGCAAAACAAAAACACCCAGGTGTTTTCTTAACACTGGGTGTTTTTGTTGCTATTTTGTTTAGTCTTTAAGAGACACTACAAAAGATTAGCGAGTTTGCTTTAACTATTTAGAAATAGTTGTAGCTGTACTTCCACCTGATGGCAATCCGTCTACCATGTATCCGTTTGACCAATCTAAGTGTGCGGCTGCTGAAGTAGTTGTAGCATGTCCTGACCATACAAAGTCGTTGTTTGTATCACCGGCTATGTTAGTCTCAGAGTCTACTAATACGTTTACAGCATTTGCTGGGTAAGCGGCATCTCCTGAAATCTTAGTTGTAACATTTCCTGAGAATGTGCCTGATCCAGCTGTTAATGTAGTGTCACCAACTACTTTAAAGTAGTAAGTAGCACCTGCAGGGATATTCAATAGTGATGTTAAATCAATATTGTTATCTCCACTAGCAACTGTAGCTAATGTAGCTGCAATCAAGCCATTTGTGAATCCAGAAACTGGACTTGACATACCTGCATCTGTGTAAGCATACACTTCCAAGTTTGTCACTGTTGTTGTTCCTGATACAGAACTAGCTGTTGAAGTTGCAACGTTAACTGCGAATTGTGAGATTCCGATTCCATCGTTAGCTCCTGTTACTCCATTAGATGTTACACTAAATTTGTAAAGAGTAGCGTCTGTGGTTGAAATCAAAACTGTACTATCAACATTAATCTTAGCAAATGTTGGGTAAGCTCTGAATACTCTTACTCCGTCCACTGCTGTATCTGCTGAAGTTGTTACTGAGATAGTTGTTCCTGATTGGGATCCCACACCTTGTGTTCCTGTCAAAAGATCATTGTCGTAATTTACTTTCAATAGAGAACCTTGGGTTCCAACTTTAGATGTTCCGATTTGAGCTATATCTCCTTTAACTGTCATAACTTTGCTTCCATCTTTTGGAATAACAAAGGCGGCTGTCAAAGTTGAGGTAGCATAATCGTTATTGAACATAGCTGTACCAACTTTTGTTGTTCCGTCCCATAGAGTCACTTGAGTCAAATCTGAAGGTGAACTTGAAGCTGCAGTCAATTGTAGACCAACTTTCTTCAAACTAATGGCTTCATTTGTTCCTGTAAATTTCAATTGAGCAAGAACTACATCTGTAGTACCAGCTGCAACAATTTTGTAGGAAGGACTTGAGTCATCTTTAGCTACTGCAAATGTTCCTCCTGTTGTAGCAGTCATTGTTTGTCCTGATCCTGAAACTGTAGCAGTAATGGTTGAACCTGAATCAAGACCTGTTCCTGATTGAGAAGCAGTCATTGACCATAAATAAGTTTCACCATCAGCTGATGCTGAAAGATTACATTTTAGAGCAATTGTCTTCAATGTTCCTTTAGCTACTACCAATCCACCGCTGTCTAATGTGAATGTTTGAGCTGCAACTTCTGCTGCGGCAATATCTTTCACATTTGAACCTGTGTTCAAAGCAGTATCTCCGTCAAATAATTGACATCCTGTTTGTCTTTCTGAAGTTTTAGTTCCTGTCCCATCTAACACTGTATTATTCAATACAAGTGATGTAAATCTAACATCTTCTCCTGATGCTGTAGCATCAATTTGGAAGTTAGCAAATACAAATCCTTGTGCTCCTGCTACTATATTCTGAGCCACTGGGCTTGCAGAAGTATAGATTACTGCTGAACCAGCTTTCATTGTCATTGTGTTAGATGTAACTGCCGTTGTTGGAGCAGGTGTAATTGCATTACCTGTTGTTTGACCTGTAACACTTGTCCAATCACCATCGGGATCAGTATTTATTACTATTGTTTGATCGTTGACAAAGTTAGAACCTAATTGACCTTTCAATGTATAAGTTCCTTTCCCAATTGGGAAAGTTACTGTATCTGTGAAAGTAATTGTTCCTGTTGTTTGAGCAGTTATTGATGTATAAGCTGCATCAACTGGTCCAGCAACAACTGAACCATTAGCATCAACTAATGAAACATTATCAATATCATCTAATTGACCAACTGAATCACTGGCTGAAGCAGTAGATCCTGTCAAAGTTACATTAAATACCATTGATGCTACTGAAACTGCTTCGCCTTTAGCTTCTACTTCAAATCCTCCAAGAACTTGGTTAGCAACAACTTCAGCTATATTTTGAGCTTCAACTGTTGTAGCCTTAGATACTGTTAATGAACCATCTGAAACAGTTACTTGACAGTTATCAAACCAAGGTGTTGTTGCCAAAAATTCTGAAGTTCCAGTGCCAGCAGATCCACTTCCTGCTGGAGGAGTAATTCCATATCCGTAAGTTTCTCCTGTTAGGTAAAGATCTGTACTCTTGTATATATCAAATACAATAGTCCTTCCTGAACCTGATAGAATATCTCCTTTGATAGAGATTTCTTTTGAAAGACCTTTATCAACTACAATTCCACTTCCAAAAGAAGATGTGTAATATTTTCCATCGGCTGAAACCGTAACGTCGTAAGCTGTTCCATCAACATAAGTCTTTAGATTTTCTAAATCTGATGCTGAAGCAGATCCTGATTGATTCCATCTGATTGAATGAATTCTAACTTTTTCTGCTGAAGCTGCTGTTACTTTAATAGCAGCGAATGTATAACCTGTTACTCCCACTTCTTTAGAAGCTATTGAGTTAGGATCATCAGTTCCTCTCGCCATAGTAACTGATCCAATTGTCAGAGAAGAGTTCATTGTGTGAGAAGTTCCTACAATTGGAAGAGCTCCTGAAACTGCAGCTGAAGTATTAACTCCTACTACTGTTAACGAACCAACTTGACCTGTGTATGTACTCATCCCTGATGCCAACATGTTTCCTGCAATTGTAATTGTCTTTGAAGTTCCTGCTTTAACTGTGAAGTTTTCACCTACAGTAGCCTGATGCAATGAGTTCAAAGTTTTAGCAATTCCAATTTGTGTTCCATCTTCGTCCAATAGAACTACTCCTGCGAATACAGCATCTTGTGCTAAACCAGTTCTCTCTATTAATAGAGAGTTAACTACAACATCTCCATCTGCGCTAGCTGTAAGAACAACTTTTGTGAAAGGCATTCTTGCAGCACCTTGAGCTGCTAATGTAGCTGCTGGTTGTGATCCTGCGGAAACAGTTAATCCTGTTCCTGTAGGAACTACAACTGGTGTTGTTGGGTCAACTGGAGTTACTGGAGTTGTTGCTGAAGTCATCGTGTTCAATTTAGCTCGTGTTGATGCTCCTACAAATCCTGTTCCGGCTGTCAATCCAACTGGTGTCAAAATTTCTGCTGTGTATTTGTTTTGGAATTTAATAACAGCTGCTTTAGTTAATCCACCAAAGTATTCTGTTTCCAATCCTGCTGAACCAACTCCTGATGCTGCAACTTGAGTGTCTGCACTCATGTTAAGCACTTTTTGAAGATTCAATACGTCTGCTCCACTAGCTCCTAATGAAAGGTTTTTTGTGAAGTTGTAAGTTACTCCTGTTGTTGTTGTAGTAGTACTTCCTCCCATTGTTGATAATTGTGCTTGTAATGATGAAATCATTGCAAGTAAACTACTTATTTGTGCAGTAAGTTCTTCCACTGTTTGCGCTTTAGCTGGAGCAACTGCACCACCAAAAACCAATGTAAGAGCCATAGCTGTACCTGCGAAAACTGAAACAAATTTCATTGCTCCTGTTTTCTTAAGTGTAAATATACTCATAATATGTTTTTAAAAATTTCTTAAAAAATTAATTACTAATAAATTTTTAATGCTTTTAAGAAATTGTAATGCATAAAATTAAAAATAATTTTATGCGGTTAATAAACGAATTAATAATTTCGATTTTTTTGTTTTCTGCATCGACTAAATTTACGACCAAATATAGAACGATGCGTTCAATTGTTTTTTTTGAATTCTTATTATTTGAATTATAAAATTTGGTTTCTTTTTTTTTGTTTTTTCTGGACCTCCTCGATATTTTTAGACGAAAGATTTTTAGTAGTCCGACTACTTTAGATTAGATATCTTAATCTTTAGACAAAGTCATATTTAGTGAAAGTTCAGTAGTCGGACTACTAAAAACTTTCTAAAAAATATCCCGCAGAAATATTCAGAGGTCGTACCTCTAAAAAAATAAACAAAAAACCAAATTTTATAATTCAAACTTTTTTCAAAGTACAAAAATAATTTATCAAAATAATCTCTCCGTTTTTTAAACGGAAAATTAGTTGCTAAAATTATATCTTGTCTTGTTCATCTTGCAAAGAAATTTTGTGGATAACTCATACAAAATAAAGCAAAACATCACCATATTAGTTTATAATAATAGGGGTTTAAATGCAAGAGATTTTTAATACAAAAATCTCGCAGTCCCTCACCTTTATTAATGTAGATGTTATCAAAATAAAACCAGATAAATTGGGCAAAAATCTTATTAAATAATTAACTAAACAATTTTAATAATGGTGACGGGGCAAGGAAATAAGTATTATGTATTAAGTACCTGCCTGCCGGCAGGCAGGTTATGTTTATTATGTATTTATGGTTGAAATATAGGTAATTTAAAAGGTTTATATGCTAATTTTTAATTTTGTAATTTTTAATTTTTAAACAACCTGCCTGCCGGCAGGCAGGTTTCTAATGATTAAATTTCTAATTAAAAAGACGGATTATTTTCTGGACTGCCACGCTCTGCGGAGCCTGCCTGCCGGCAGGCAGGCTCGCAGAGACGATGTTGTTTGTCTTCGCGAGCCTGCGACGCGATCCAGAAAGTTTACTGCTGGACTGCTTCGAAAATTTAATTAGGTGACGCACACCCAAAAGGGGTGAACGACACCGTAATTAAGTTTTCTCGCAGAGACGGAATTGTTTAGAAGTACGACCTCGGAAGTAGTGCTATAAGAAGTACGACCTCGGTACTGGTAAAACAAAACGAATGGCTAAAGGTTATAGACATCTTAACTTAGAGGTCGGACTTCGAACTAAAGATTATAGTTATTTTAATTCAGAGGTCGGACTTCATTTAATAAAATACCGGCTCCATCTTCTTTCTCCTTCTTTTTCTAATAGATTATCTTGCATCATTTTTTGCAATTCTCTTTGAATAGTTTTTTCGCTACAGTCAGTAACAATTTTAGAAATGTCCTTTATAGTTAACTTCTGTCCTTTAGACAAAGTTTCTAGGATAAGATCTCTTCGGGAATTTTTCTTTTCATGGTTGGAAACCTTATTTATCTTGATATCTTCTACTTCTAAAAGACTTTGTCCTTTATCTCTGCTATGTCCTTTATAACCATTTATGTCCTTTATAGAGTCTAAGACATTTTTTATTTCTTTTGGGCGTAATGATTTATCTTTGACTTTAAAATAATCTCCGCCAATATACGGTGAAAATTGGTCACTAATTTTGTCAAAATTATTTTTTATTAAAGACAATAACAAATCAAACTCTCTTTTGAAAACTTCCAAATTTTCTTCTGAAATCAATTTTGATATTACTGTTAATTCCAAAAGAGACAAAATCTCAAAAAGTTCAAAAGAAATGTTGGAAAAAATTTTAGATTTGTCTGAAACTAAATGATTGTTTAATTTCATAACATTAGATAACAAAATTGTTCCTTTTTTCCTTATACCCCATTTTAGGGGTTCATCGTTGTTCAAATGATCAGTGGTTAGATATAAAGCAGAAACAATTTTCTCCACTTTTTTTGTAAAAAAAGTTAAATATAAATCATTTTGATATCTTTTGTCTATATTTTCTAGAGAGTTCATTGTGTCTTTTAGGTTACTTATATATGTCCATTATATGTCTTTTATATAAAAACGCAAACTTTTTTTGTCTTTTAGTTGTCTTTTTGGTAAAGGACATTGCAAAATTTTCAATTTCTAATTTTCAATTTTCAAACAATGAAAAAATGTATCAATGAGTAAATGTTTAAAACATTGAAAAATTAAATCATTAGAAACCTGCCTGCCGGCAGGCAGGTTGTTTAGAAATTGAAAATTGAAAATTAGAAATTGAAATATTTTGGAATTTATTCTCAAAAATATTTTACTTGTGATATAATTAAACAACTTAAAAATAAATTCTATAAACAAAAATGAACAAAAAACAAAAAGAACTACCCAAAGAAAATTTTTTTGAAAAAATAAAAGAGGAAACTCTTCAAGGAATTCTAATAATCATATTTTTTGTAGCTAGTGTTTTTTTAATACTAGCCTCACTAAATTATGGAGGAGTAGTTGGAGAAAAAATTTTCCTACTTTTCAGTTTTCTTTTTGGAGTAGGTTATTTTCTACTACCTATTATTTTAATCATAGTGGCTTACTCAATTTCTAAAGAACTAAAACCAAAAATCGCTACAACCAAAACGATTAGTTCTTTTATCTTTTTTCTATCCGGACTAGGCATTGTTGAATTATTTTTTCCAGATAAAGGAGGATCCGTCGGAGGAGTAATTTTATCTCCCCTATTAAAACTTTTTGATGTTTATGTCTCTTTAATTTTATTGAGTGCATTACTAATAATTTCTCTGTTAATAATTTTTGACACTAAACTTAATTTTAGTAACATCTTGTTTTGGAGAAAATTATTTAAGAAAAAAGATGCTTCTGATGAATTTGAGGAGGATAAAGAAATAAAAATTACGAACACAGCTGAGTTTGAAAAAGACGAAGTTTCGTCTCCTCAAAAAAATACCGCAAAAATATTAACCCAAAAAGAAAAGGACGAAGCTGAGTTTGAAAAAGATGTTTCTCTATCAGGAGGATTTTTATCTAGAAAAGCTTTAGAGTATTTTGGTAAAAAAACTTTATTGCCTCCAATCTCTCTTTTAAATAAAGATCAAGGGAAACCTGATGTTGGAGATATCAAAGCTAACTCAAATATTATTAAGAGAACATTAAAAAATTTTGGTATAAACGTTGAAATGGACGAAATTTCTATAGGACCTTCGGTTACTCGGTATGCTCTTAAACCAGCCGAAGGAATAAAATTAGCTCGTATAGTAGGATTGCAAAATGACCTTTCACTAGCTCTAGCTGCTCACCCTCTGCGTATTGAAGCTCCTATTCCCGGAAAATCTTTAGTGGGAATTGAAATTCCTAACAAGACAAAAACTCTAGTAGGTTTAGCTTCTTTATTTAATCAGAAAGAATTTACTCAAAGTGAAAAATTATTAACAGTCGCTTTGGGAAAAGACATTTCAGGAAAAACACATTTTATAAACTTAGCCAAAGCACCTCATATGTTAATCGCTGGGGCAACTGGCGCCGGTAAATCAGTAACCATCCATACCCTTATTACTTCCCTTCTATATAAAGCCACTCCCGACAATCTTAAATTTATTATGATTGACCCTAAACGAGTGGAATTAACTCAATATAGAAATATTCCCCATCAACTAACTCCTGTAATTACTGATGCTAAAAAAGCTATCTTGGCTCTTAAATGGGCACTCAAAGAAATGGATAGGCGTTATGATATTTTAGAATCTCATTCAGTGCGAGATATTCAGTCTTATCATAAAAATATTGTCTCCCCAGCTTATGAAAAGGCTATCAAGAAAAATCAAAATATTGAGGATGAACTTCCTGACGCAATGCCTTATATCGTTATCGTAATTGATGAACTGGCAGATATTATGCAAACCTATCCGAGAGAATTAGAAGCTGCGGTAGTCCGATTAGCTCAAATGAGTCGTGCTATTGGAATTCATTTAGTGCTTTCAACTCAAAGACCTTCCGTTAATGTTATTACTGGTTTAATCAAAGCCAATATCCCAACCCGAATTGCTCTTCAAGTTGCTTCTCAAGTAGATTCCCGAACAATTTTAGATGGGAGTGGAGCTGAAAAACTACTTGGATCTGGAGATATGCTTTACTTGTCTGGAGAAATGTCAAAACCAATACGTATTCAATCCGCTTTTATTTCTGAAACAGAATTGAAAGCAGTTACAAAATTTTTGCGAGATGCCTACAAAGATGAAATCCCGCATGAAATCGACATCAGTTCAGCCGATAAAGATAGAAATCCTTTATTTGATGCTTTGACTTCTAGCGACGAAAATTCTGATGAATTATATGAAGAAGCCAAAGAAACCGTAATTCAAGTGGGCAAAGCTTCTACTTCATATTTACAAAGAAAATTAAGAGTGGGTTATGCTCGGGCTGCTCGGATTATGGACGAATTAGAGGAAAATAGTGTCATTGGTCCTGCTGATGGATCTAAAGCTCGCGAAGTGTTATTGGAGAATACTGCGGACGCTTCTTCTGATGAAATTACCAAAAACGAACAAGCCGACTACGAAAATGAATCTGGTTACTTAGTAGAAGACGACAAACCTGAGGGTTTGAATTATAAATTGTAAATTTTGAATTATAAATTTTGAATGAATTAATTTTAATTATTACTGGACTGCTTCGCTGAGGCTCGCAGAGACGAACAGTTGCTGGACTGCCACGCTCTGCGGAGCTCGCAGAGACGATGTTTTTCGTCTTCGCGAGTCGCAACGAAGCGATCCAGAAAGTTAAAGTTACTGCTGGACTGCCACGAAAAATTTTTGCGAAAATTTATTCTCGCCCCGTTAGAGATTACAGAAGTCTTTGACTTCTTATCTCTAACGGGGCTCGCAGAGACGAACAATACAAAAACAGAATTATTTATTATGAAAAGAAACAACCGAAACAGAATCAGTATTTATTTTTTTAGTATCATTTTAATTTTGACGATGGGATACACTTATTACCAAACAAAATCTTTTTCCCTTGGTCCAATTTTAGAAATAACTGAACCTCAAGATGGGGCTTTATTAAATACTAATTCTGTTACGATTAAAGGTTATACTGAAAATATCTCTTTTATTACAATTAATGGTCGACCCGTTTTTGTTGACGAAAAAGGATATTTAAATGAAAAAATCCTTTTATCTTTAGGGTATAATATGATAAGAATAACAGCTAAAGATAAATATCAAAGAGAAATTGAGAAGAAGTTGGAGTTGGTTTATAAAAAATAGAATTAAGAATTATGAATTAAGAATGGATTTTGCTCTGCAAAATCCACAAAAACATTTATTAAATTAATTAAAAACAACAATTATGGCTAAAAAACAAATAGAAAAAAAAGAAACCGTTAAAAGAAGAGAACCAACGACTGCTTCTGAAAAAATGAGTAAGAAAGATTCCAATGTTGATGATACTTTAGCCCAAATTAGAACAAAATTCGGAGAAGACGCCATCATTCGGCTAGGAGATGCCCCAAAAGTAGGCATAGAAGCTATATCAACTGGTTCTATTGGATTAGACCATGCTTTAGGAATTGGTGGATTACCTCGAGGAAGAATAATTGAAATATATGGTCCTGAATCTTCTGGTAAAACTACTTTAGCTCTTCACGTTATCGCCCAAGCTCAAAAAAAGGGTGGCGTTTGCGCTTTCGTTGATGCCGAACATGCTCTCGATCCTGTTTATTCAAAAAATTTAGGAGTAGTCGTTAATGATTTATTAGTATCTCAACCTGACACAGGAGAACAATCTTTGGAAATTACTGAGTCGCTGGTTCGTTCTGGGAAAATAGATGTCATTGTGATAGACTCTGTGGCAGCTTTAACTCCTCAAGCCGAAATTGAAGGAGATATGGGAGCTCATCATGTCGGACGGCAAGCCCGTTTAATGTCTCAGGCTTTGAGAAAATTAACCGCAATTGTAGCAAAAAGTAAAACCACCGTTATTTTCATCAACCAAATACGAATGAAAATTGGAATAATATTCGGTAGTCCAGAAACAACTCCCGGAGGAAAAGCCTTAAAATTTTACACATCTGTGAGGTTAGACATTCGAAGAATTGCTCAAATTAAAAAAGGGACAGATATTGTTGGGGGTCGAGTACGAGTGAAAGTGGTAAAAAACAAAGTGGCTGCTCCGTTCAAAATGGCTGAATTTGATTTAATCTATAACGAAGGAATTTCTCGCGAAGGTGAAATTATTGCCATGGGAGAACAATATGGAATAATTTCAAAAGCAGGATCTTCTTATTCTTATGGTGAAATGAAACTAGGTCGAGGGTATGATGCCACTCGCCAATTTCTAAAAGCCGATCCAAAACTATCCAATGAAATATTAAAAAAGATTAAAGAAGAAATGAAAAAATAATTAAAAGAAGTTCGGCTAAAACCGAACTTCTTTTAATTATTTTTTAGATTTAAGAATTAAGATTTAAGATTTAAGATAAAAAATCAACATATTAGCCCTTTTCAACGGCTCAACCGGTTGAGCCGTTGAATAAAAAACCCCGAAGTGATAGAGTATACCCGAAATCAAAGATTTCGAACCTGCCTACCGGCAGGCAGGTTAAAAATTCTAGATTATAAATTAAAAATTATAAAAACTAATTATATGAAATTAGCTTACAACGAAATAACCCCGAAAAAATATATCGATTTAGACGGAATTCCTTACGAAGTATTATCCTCTGCTGTTTCTCGAAAACAACAAAGAAAACCGGTTAACCAAACTAAATTAAAAAACCTTATCAATGGGAAACAATCTGGAAAATCTTTTCAACAATCTGATAAAGTAGAAGAAGCTGACATTGAATTTAGAAAAATTAAATATCTATACCAAAACCGCGAAGAGTTCTGGTTTTGTGAAGAAAATAACCCTAGCGATAGATTTAAAGTTGATCAAGATACTGTCTCCATAAAATTTTTAAAAGAAAACTCTTTAATTGAAGCCATGTTTTTTGGAGATAAAGTTATTGGAGTTACTCTTCCCATGAAAATAGATCTAAAGGTTATAGAAGCCCCTCCTGCCAATAAAGGCAATACTGTTTCAGGAGCTAATAAGCCCGTAAAAGTAGAAACAGGAGACTTTGTAACTGTTCCCATTTTCATTAAAGAAGGCGATATTATTCGAGTTAATACGGGGAAGGGAGAATATGTGGAAAGAGTTTCGAACTAAAAAACAAACAAAGAAAAAATGAGCAGACGCTCATTTTTTCTTTGTTTGTTTTTTAGAATTATAAATTTTAGATTTTAAATTTTAAATTAATTTCCAACTTTTAATATCTAAGTGGAAAAAGTATGGCTGTTCAAACTTAACTCTATTGAACCATAAAATAGATGAACACCCCAACCAGTTGGGGTGTTCATTTTTTAATTTTAGTTTGAATTTTTAATTTTTAATTTTTAAACAATTCTCAATGACTAAATTTCTAATGTTTAAAAAAATTAAGCGGAAAGGTGTATTACCTTTCCGCTTTTAAAATTACGCTATTCTTTGTCAAAAATAGCAATAAGGTCCCTTAATGTTTCTATATATTCTTCAAAATCATAGATTATCAAATCTTCCTTAACCAAATTTTCCAGACCTTTTTCAGAACAATTAGGATTTAATTCTCGAAAGAACTGTTTCCTTATTTCTCTTACTTGAATCAAATCTTCTTGAGCATCTACTTCTGTTGATTTAAGAATAACAAAAAGAATCTTTTTTGCTTCTTCGAGTGAAAATAACTGTTCTTCGGTAAAAAGAGCATATGGGTCCTTTGCAGTAAAACCCAAAATTTGAAACCTATATTCAATGTCTTCAATCGAAAAATTTTGACATTTTTTGCAATAGGAAATGTTAGAATCAAAAAATGATTCATACGAATAGTGGCAACTTCCCCTATTAATCCAACAAGTCATAAATACCTCCTTATTTTTCTGATTTTGCTTTTAAAAGATCTTTGGGTGGTAGAAAAAGAAACACAATACCACAAACTCCACAATGATAACCATCAATCTTACGATCAGCTTCTGTCGCTTGATTTTCTCCACCAGAACCATATATACCGATATTTCCTATAAAAGGGATGAACGATTTTTCAATCACTTCTCCCCCGCAGGCAGAACAAGAGGATCCTGTTTTCCTTTCATTTTTATTTTCACTTGTTTCTGGCTGAGTTTTCACTCTCCAAGAATTTTCCAGATTATCTAGACTATTTTCTTCTGTTTTTACTGGGTCTTCTCTCAAAAAATCTTCAAGCTCTTTTGCCGTTATTTTTTCCATTTTTGGTTTTTCTTCTTCTTTTTTAGAAGTAGCTAACCAATTCAATTCTCTCTGCATTTTTCATCTCCTTATTTAAAATTAATTTTTATGAACTGTCTTTCTTTTTTCATATTACATTAAACACTCTCAAAAAACAACAAAAACATCTAAATTTTTCAAAAAGTTTTAAAATTTTTAGTAATCCGACTACAAACCTACACTAATTACGAACTTGGCTAAAGATTATCTGTAAATTCGTAAAGTAGTCGGACTACTAAAATTTTCTCGAAAAATTTGATATTTTTTTTGTTTTCATGTTTTTACCCGCTCACTATTATTGATTTTTAAAATAAATAAATAATTTAAAAACTTTTACGAGTTTATTATTCTTATTTACCTTAACACATATATCAATAAAAGTGAGGGGTTTCAAAAATTCTAAATTAGAATTTTCTTATCTAGCTGTAAACGGTAAAAGTGCTAAAAATCTAGCTCTTTTAATAGCTACAGCTAGTTGTCTTTGATGTTTAGCACAAAGACCTGTTCTCTTTCGAGATAAAATTCTCCCATGAGGATTGATAAATTTCTTCAAAGCATCAAGATCTTTGTAATCAATTTGATCTACATTATTTTGTGAAAAAAAACATTGTTGTGAATTCATAGTTTTTTAGTTTATAGTTTATAGGAAAAAAAATTCACTTCGTAAATTTTTTCTTTAATCTATAATTTACAATTTTTAATTCCTTTCTAAAATTTCTCCTAGAAATTCTTTTCCTTTCGACTTTTGACTTTACGAACTTTTGACTAGTTTTAGTTTTTTCAAAAAACTAAAACGGGATGTCGTCTGGATTAATCTCTTCCTCTGGATAATCGATTCCTTCTGATTTTGGAGCTTCTGCATCTTGGTTCATTCCTCCATCAACTGGCTGAGCTACTGGAGTCGCTGTTCCACTTCCTCCATCTCTCCTTGGTCCAAACTGCACCCTGTCGGCAATTATTTCTGTCATATATTTTTTAATTCCATCAGCTTCCCAACTTCGTGTTTGTATTCTCCCTTCAACCAAAACTGATTGACCTTTTTTAAGATACTGAGCAGATGCTTCTGCTTGTTTCCCATAAACTACTATATTGTGAAATTCTACAGACTCCTGTTTATTTCCCTCCTTATCTTTCCAAACTCTATTCGTAGCCACTCCCATGTTAGCCACTTGAATTCCTGAAGGCAAAGCCTTCAATTCAGGATCTCGAGTTAAATTCCCTATTATTATTGCTTTGTTTAGATACATAACATTAGTTTAAAGTAAAAAGTTGAAAGTTGAAAGTATTTGTTGTAAAAAAATTGCTCTGCAATTTTTTTACTTTTAACTTTACGAACTTTACGAACTTTTAACTCTTATTTATTTAATAATTAAATTATCAATTGTTTCATCTAAATCTTCTTTTTCTTTCTTTTCTTTTTCAGTTATTTCCTCTTTTTCAACAATTTTAATTAAGGAAGAATCTTTATCCTCACTTTCTCCTTCTGTCAATTTAGGAACTATTTTCACTGGTTCAATTTCTTTTGCTTTTTCTTCATCTACAATACCTGTGTTTTTCTTTACGAAAGGAGGCTTTTTATTATCTCCCACTAAAATATCTTTTTTAATAGTCTTAACCAAAAGGTATCTTAAAATATTCTTATATTTATCTAATTCTGTCTTAACCTTCAACAACTTATCTACTTCTACATCAAATTTTATCCAAGCAAAATAAGCTTTTTCAAAAATTTGTTTTTCTGCACCAAACATTTTTGAAACAGAATAGGCTAAATTAACAAGTTTAGGCTCATCACCTGACAAAAAACTAGCTCCTTGTTTTTCTAAAATAGCTTTAATATTAGCTACTTCAGTTAAAACTTCTTCCTCAGAAACAATAGGAATTATTAAATATCCTATTTCATAAACTTCTTTTTCTTTTTCTGACATATTTTTTTCTTGGGTAGTTAGTTCGCTAACAAGCGAATTTGGACTAAAACATCTTTAACAAAGATATTCGCCCGAACAATTCTGATTGGAATTGTTTTAGGGAAAAATTAATGTTTTGACTACCCCTCCTTATTTTTTATTAATACATAAATTAGTTAAAAATTACCAAAAACCTTAACTTTTAACCTTATTTACTAACCTTAGATTATCATAGCTAATTCTTTATTGCAATCAAGAAAATTAGATAAATGAGTCGATAAGCTTTAACTTATCGAATCATTTATCTAATTTTCAGTATTATGTATTAGGTATTAAGTATTATGTATTAATTCAAATTTACATTTACCTGCCGACAAGTAAATCATACTATTTTAATTTTCTACACTAAACTCACGGTC
>ERZ889078.1964-NODE-1964-length-15368-cov-6.656044_pt1 | contig 15368 bp, 12 predicted proteins | sample MGYA00521266_ERZ889078 | MGnify/ENA primary metagenome ERZ889078 (study PRJEB32303, sample SAMEA104408618) | aquatic metagenome | biome: Brackish water; feature: Pelagic; material: water | place: Baltic Sea | collected 2014-06-16T06:34:00 | depth 76,534 m ...
CCCTGCAAGCAGATCGCTCCGATTCTTGAAGAAATCAGCGCCGAGCACGGTGACAACATCACAATTACCAAGTTGAATGTCGATGACAACCCCGACCTCGCCATGAAGTACAACGTCATGAGTATCCCGACACTGCTCGTGTTTAAGAATGGCGAAGTAGAAAAACGTCTCGTCGGCGCCAAGAGCAAGGGCGCACTACTGCAGGAGCTCGAGGAATTCCTTCCAAACAGCTGAGCCCGTTTCCCCTTGCCGAGGGGCAGCGAGGCGAACCAATTCGAGATTTACAGCGCCGCCTCGGTGCCGCCGGGTATCCCCTGGCAGGTACCGAGGCGGGTGTGTTTTGCGCGGGCACAGTCGATGCCGTCTCGCGCTTCCAAGAGGCCCGCGGGCTCAACGTCGACGGGGTCTGTGACGAACAGACGTGGCTGGCGATCATCGAAGCTGGTCACCGACTCGGTGACCGCACATTGCTCCTCAAAGCACCCCAATTGCGCGGGGACGACGTTGAGGAACTCCAACGGGTGTTGAACCACGTCGGCTTCGATTGCGGACGCCCTGATGGCATCCTCGGACCTGCCACAGTTCGAGCGCTCATTGACTTCCAGAAGAACTGCGGGCTCACGGCGGACGGCATCTGTGGGCGCAAGACCGTCAAGATGCTCGACGTCCTCCGCCGGCAAAGTGGTTCGGGCCCCGGCGTCGCATCGGTTCGTGAACATGAGTCGGTGCGTACCGCCACCTCACTTGACTCGCTGCGAATCGTCGTCGGTCAGTTCGGCGGGCTCAGTTCCGTGGGCCGCTCCGTTGCTCGGTCCCTTCGCCAGAATGGCGCCACTGTCATGTCCACCGACGAATACGAGGCTGGAGCGCAGGCCGCGGCCGCAAACCGCTTCGAGGCGACAATGTATATCGGTTTCGAGGCACGACCGAATGTTTGTTGTGATATCTCTTATTTTTCCGTACCTGCGTTCGTCTCGATCGGCGGGCGCTCGCTGGCCGCCCACGTTGCCCAGCAGTTCGACGAAACGCTCCCCACGACACCAACGCTGCGGGGCATGCGCCTACCCGTACTCCGCGAAACCCAGATGCCGGCAGTCCTCTGCTCAATGGGTCCAGTACGCGACATCGTTGACGCCACGAGCCTGATCACCTATGCGGTGGTCGAAGCTACACGGCGCTGGGGGAATGGACCCCTGCCGATGCCCGACGCCTGAGGCATCCACCGAGGTGCACTCCACCTCAAGTCCGCGCCCGAGTGTTTTCCACAGGTGTACACACAGGTTGTGAGTATCCCTCGAGTGGATCTTGAAATTGACACCACTCAGCGTGAACTTTCACGGAGGTGTGACGCAAATTCGATGTTTTTATTCACACAATCTTCAAACTATGGGGACAAGTCTGACCCTCATCCCTAGCCTCAGAATGAGCTGTGGATACACTACATCTCGGTAATTTGCGAGTCGAACTCCGCGATCAACTCGTCATCAGGCGATAGATGCGTTCCAGGTCTTCAAGATCAGCGAAGTCAATCGCGACACGGCCACGCTTGGCGCCCATCGTCACAGCGACGCGCGTCTCGAGCCGATCTGCCAGCAATTCTTCGAGTTCCAGCAGCCCCGGAGGGCGAAGTTGCGTCGCTGGTGTCAAACCCGCACCGTCAATCGGCGTCATCCCTGTCGCAACGGACGCCTCAGCGGCGGCTGGCTCCGCGGCACCACGAACTGCCTGCTCCATCGCACGAACAGTCCATCCCTCGGCGACTGCGGCCCGAGCCAACAGCTCCTGACGTGCCCGATCAGGGGTACCGAGCAGCGCTCGTGCATGACCAGCTGAGAGCTGGCCGTCTGCGAGTAAGCTCTGCACCGCAGGTGGCAAACCCAGCAGACGAATAGTGTTCGTGATTGCTGAACGACTTTTTCCGACGCGAGTAGCAACCTGGTCGTGCGTCATCTCGAAATCTTCGATCAGTTGCTGAAATGCAGCTGCCTCTTCAAGCGGAGTCAGATCTTGACGGTGTAGGTTCTCAACGAGCGCCTGTTCGACGGAGCTGAGGTCATCAGTCAGTCGAATAATCGCAGGGATCGTTGTCAGACCGGCACGCTGCGCAGCCCGCCATCGCCGTTCGCCGGCAATCAGTTCGTATTGGCCTTCTCCTCCGGGAGCCGGACGGACCAGAATCGGCTGCAACACACCCATTTCCGCGATGGACGCCGCGAGTTCCACAAGTCCTTCTTCGGAGAAGTGCACACGGGGTTGATGCGGATTTGGTCCGACCGATGCGGTCGGCACTTCGGCGAGTATCGCTCCATCGCCGGCGTCGGCAACCTCGCTTGCCGGAATCAAGGAGCTGAGCCCCTTGCCGAGACCACTACGACGTGACACGGGCATGCACCTCTTTTGCTGCGTCGCGGTAGGCAATGGCACCTCGCGACAGTGGATCGAACGTGTTGATGGGCTGACCGAACGACGGTGCCTCCGACAAGCGGACGTTGCGCGGAATCACACTGCGGAGGACCTTCTCGCCGAAGTGCTCACGAACTTCGGTGACGACCTGCGCTGCGAGTTTGGTGCGGGCGTCGTACATCACGCAGAGAATCGTGCTCATTTCCAACGTCGGGTTGAGATTCCGCTTAACGAGGTCGACATTACGAAGCAGTTGGCCCAAGCCTTCGAGGGCGTAGTACTCGCACTGAATCGGTACCAGTACCTCGGTCGCAGCCGACAAGCCGTTGACAGTGAGAAGTCCGAGCGATGGGGGACAGTCGATGAGGACATAGTCGTAGTCATCGATGACAGCGTCGATCGCACGCTTCAGACGCTGCTCACGACTAAATGCGGGCACGAGTTCAATTTCCGCCCCCGCAAGATCGAGTGACGCAGGCGCAACAAACAGGTTCTTCACATCCGTCGGCTCCACCACATTGTCCAGTGGTTCCTCGTGCATGAGAACGTGATACATCGAGAGCTCCAGGCCGCGGTTCTCGATGCCGAGTCCGGTCGACGCGTTTCCTTGGGGGTCGAGATCGATCAAGAGTGTTCGGAGCCCGAGTTCGGCAAGTGATGCACCAAGGTTCACCGTCGTCGTCGTCTTGCCGACGCCTCCCTTCTGGTTGGCCACCGCAATGATGCGGGGCAACGAACGCCCTACCGATGCGGCCACATCGGACGCGACGGAAGATTCGCTTGCAGTGAGGGAGTGGGGTTCCTCGGTTTCCGACACACATGCTCCAAACGCCAGTCAACTCGTCCTGTTCGGGACATTCCTACTGTGCCTCATTCTTGCACGCGATACAACTATCTCCGCAGAGTTTCACGTGAAACATGCGAGCCGGCTGAGTTCGTGGGACGCGACTCTCAACATGCGCGTGACGCGCGGTGTTTCATGTGAAACATCCCTCAAGTGAGATGGCATCGGTGTAATCTGACTTGAGAGATGGTCTATCATCCCTGTTCAGGGGCGTGAAACTCGGGTGAAACAGGCCACCCGAACATCTGACGGGACACGAACCAGACCCAGAGATTCGGTACGGGCCGAGTCCCACCGATCGCCTGACGGTGGCTCGCTAATAACAATCATGCCGGACTCCCCCAGGCAGCGCGCTCCGGTCTGAAGTGTGAAATCAGGCGGGCCGAAGCCTCGGGCCACCACTGCATCAAAACCGACGTGCCCTTGACGGATGGCGTCGTCGACATCCGCAGCCACCACCGTCACGTGATCAAGGCGCATCCGACGAACCATCCGTGAGAGGAAGTCTGTGCGCTTCGTCCGTCGATCCAACAGTGTGATCAGGAGATCCGGCCGGTCGACGGCCAGCACTAATCCGGGGACGCCTCCACCAGCACCTAAATCGATCACCGATCCCGAGATCCCCTCCACAGCCGACACAAAGGCACGGGCGTGCTCGATGACCTCGTCAATGGGTCTGTCCCCTAAAAAGCCGAGGCGCTGGGAAGTCCCCAGCGCCTCGTGCAATTCTTCTTCAACCCGATCCTCATTCACGAGGATAAGTATGTCAGGCCGGCTCGACCATCACGACCTGTCAGGCCGGCTCGACCATCACGACCTGTCAGGCCGGCTCGACGACAACCCGGCGATACGGGTCCTCGCCAGAGGAGGTGCTCACCACACCGTCTTCGTCGTTGAGTGCGTCGTGGATGACCTTACGGTCGGCCGACGTCATCGGCTCCAACGAACGTGCGTTGCCGCTCGCGCGAACCTGGCCCGCGACCTCGGCAGCGAACTTAGCCAGTGCAGCTGAACGACGCTCGCGGTATCCCGCAACATCAATCCGCAAACGGGTTTCGTGATCACCGAGGCGCCGCTGTGCAGCAACCCGAACCAAATCTTGTACGGCATTCAGCGTACGACCCCCCGGCCCAACAAGGAGGCCAAGGTCGTCGCCGTGCACCTGCACGTCGAGTTCGATTCCGTCCACGGTGAGTTCGGCCGTGCCGGTTCCACCAAAGGCACCGACGAGGTCGTTCATGAACGACACGGCTGCTTCGCCCACTTCCTGAGGCGTCACGTCGGACTGGGGGCGCTCGTCGTTACTCATCTTGTTCTCCTGGCTCTTGCTGTTGCGGCGTGATCGGGTCGGTGGCTCGTTCGCACTCGCGGCGTCATTGTGCTCCATCAGATCGTCAGACTCCGCCGCTGTCGAGTCATCGTTGGTGGCCTTCGAGGCCCGAGTGGACTGCTTCTTACCGGCACCAGATTCGGAGCGTGGCTTGTCGCTCTTGGGCTTACGGCGTCGCTCTTGCTTGGCGCGCACCGGGCTCGGCTTCACCCGAGCGCGAATGCGAGCCTGACCGCGGGTTCGTCCGAAAAGGCCCGGCTTGGGCTCCTCGATCACGTCGAATTCAGCCTCGTCGGCGCCGACACCCAGTTGATCGAGTGCAGCTTCTTGCGCTTCCTCGATCGATTTGGCAGTGGTTTCCACCCATTCCATGATTTCTCTCTTTCCTTCGACAGGCCGCCGCTTCATGCGGTCAGCACACGATCTTGTGCGTCAGCGCTTCTTCTTGCCGGACGACTTGGGACGGTTCTTTGCTTGCTTGGCGCGGGCAGCTTCGGCTTCCTGACGCGTCGGCGTCGGACGGCCCTTGCCGGAGCCTGACGGTGTCGGACGACTCGCAGCAGACGTTTTCGTATCGTTCTTCGCCGCGGTCACCCGCTTGTTGGTCACCGGCGATGGCCTTTCTGACTTCTCAGGCGGTTTCTTGGACTTGGCGGCTCCGTCACCCTTGGCAGCTGCGAGGTCCCGCTTGGCCTGCGCGAGCATGCCACCGGATTCGCCGCTCTTCTTCGCCTCTTCCCGAGCAGCATCGCCTGCACGCTGGGCCTGGCGGCCGAGCGACTCGTCGCCGCCATAGAACTTCTTCGTGATGTAGTACTGCTGAAGAATCCGCAGCAGCGTTTGGAAGATGTAATAGAAGACCAGTGCCGACAGGAAGAAGATTTGAAACACGGCGAAGAACACCGGCAGGTATTGCATCAGCTTCTGCTGAGTCTGCGACATCGTCGGACTAATCGCTGCACGGGCAGCCACCATCTTCTGCTGGCCGAAGTACAGCGCACCCAACACCACCACGAGCAGGGTGTAGATCAACCCTTCCCGGACACCATTGCCGATGGCCTGAAACGCCGACAGGTCGAGGTTGAAACCCCACGCCGGCATGTCTGTTCGGCCGTAGAGCGACAGGTACAACTCAGAATCCTGCGCAAGAAAGCGGGGGATGAAGCCCTGCACGGTGTCGTCGAGGCCAATCGAACGCAACGTCGCCGCTGCGACTTCCTTGGCACCATTCGTGTCAGATGGCCGATAAACGAGACCGCGCAAGATGCGGAACATCACCAAGAAGATCGGCATCTGCGCCGCAATCGGCAAGCACGAGGCCATCGGATTGACTTTGTGCTCCTGGTAGAGCTTCATCATCTCTTCGTTGAGCTTCTGGCGATCGTTGCGATGCTCGTTCTGCAGTTTGCGCATCTCTGGCGCGAGCCGCTGCATCTCCAGCATCCCCTTGGTGCTCTTGAGCGTCAAGGGAGTGGTGATCGCCATGACCACGGCAGCGATCAGTGCAATGGCAATGATGTAGTCGTTAGTGAGGCTGTAGAACCAGGCGAGTAATCCAGCGGGAATCTCGAACATCGATCAGCCGCCTTTCTGTTGAGTGGAGGACATCACTGTCGGAGTGAGCAGTGCGGATGCGTCAACCCCGTGGCATTCGCACGACGCCATCGAGGACGGGCCGGCAGGAACGGGGTCGACGCCCGACGGGCCGAATGGTCGACACCGAAGGAGCCGTCGGAAGCTCAGCCATCCTCCGCGCCAGGTGCCATGCACTTCGACGGACTCGAGGGCATACGCCGAACATGAGGGGAAGAAACGGCAGGGCGAAGGACGGCCTTCGCGTACACGCTGATACCAGGTGATGGCACCAAGCACACGGCGTTGCAACCAACCGGCCTCGCGTCGATCACAACGATCCCCAACAGGGAAAACCCAGGTTTCTATGGTCATCCCGAGCAGGTCGGAGTCCGGAAGCTCAGCGACCTGCCCGCTGGTCATGAAGACGCTCGTCGCGAATGCTGTGTGGCGTCGAGTAGCGCAGCGGTACGGATTTCGAGGTCTGCGAACGTCAGTTCGCTCATGGACGGTCGTCCTCCAAAAAGATATAACCCATTGGGGACGTCCATGGAGGCAAGAATGGCTCGTAGTCGGCGCCGTAGTCGGTTGCGTGTCACTGCGGGACCCACCGCACGGCCGATGGCGAAGGCCACTTGCGGTGGTGACACGCTTGGATCGTCAACATATGAGCACCACATGGCATCACTCCGGACGCGCACGCTCTCCCGCCGAAGACGGGTAAACGAATTGCGATCACCGACCCGACGAATCAAGTCAGGCGGAGAGGCGTGTGCGGCCCTTGTCACGACGGGACTTCAGCACAGCGCGACCGGCGCGGGTGCTCATACGGGCGCGGAATCCATGCTTACGGTTCCGGCGACGGTTGTTTGGTTGAAATGTGCGCTTCACGACGTTCTCTTTCGGACGTTTCGGGTCAACGTCCCGGGGGAAACACGTGCCCTGGTGGACACTTCCTGTGGACTGACCAACCAAGGCTACGGCGCGCGAGGCGCGTCTCCCAACCACCCCCACCAGGCAGTCGACTCGCGGACGTTGTTGAGATCCAGTTCAAGCACTCGATCAGGAGTGCGTTCACCACCCAACTGTTGCCCGCAGTTGCACCGTCGCGCCGAGCAAACAACACTCATGTAAGTTATCCACATTAAATATCGTCTTACATTTAGCCAGCGTATGGCAGGTTTTTGAGTATTTTTCAGTTCCGTTTACAACGTGCTATGTTCATGCGTCCGCCACCGATCCAACACATGTCCACATCTTGTGGACAACTGTGTGGAAAGAGTCGGTTGCTAACCATGCCACCGCGAGTGGAACCACAACGTTCGAAGGAAATTGACACCAGGTGAGTGACGCTGATGATGTGTGGACGCAAGTCACGCTGTTCCTCCGTTCCCAGCTCGCTGAGTCCGTCTGGTTCTCAACCTTTCAGGAAATCATCCCGCTCGACGCTGGCGGCGACATATTACGGCTCCTCGCACCGTCCGCCTATGTACGCGATCGGATTCTGACCCGCTACCTCCCGCTTGTGACAGATGCACTCGACGAAGCAGGTGAAGGGCACCGCTCCATCGACATCGAAGTTGCAAAATCCGATGCTGTCGACGACGAGCCGGCGTCAAGCCCACACCACATGGCGTCTCCGTCCGCATCAGCGTCCTTTTCACCGAGCGACAACGACGACGCCACACAGAGCCGTGTCAATACGGCTGGCTTAAATCCGCGGTACACCTTTGAGGAGTTCGTCAAGGGAGCGTCGAACCAGTTCGCGCTCGCCGCTGCACTCAGAGTCGCTGAAACACCAGGTAGATCATATAATCCGCTGTTTATTTACGGCTTGGCTGGCCTCGGAAAAACTCACCTACTGCACGCGATTGGTCACTACGTCCACGACAACTACCAGCACCACGAGGTGCGGTACGTGTCGACAGAAACGTTCATGAACGAATACGTCGACGCCATTCGACAGAACACCACCAGCGCTCTTCGCCGTCGATACCGCGACGTTGACGTCCTCCTCGTCGACGACATCCAGTTCATTGCCGGCAAGGAAGGTCTCCAAGAGGAGTTCTTCCACACGTTCAACTCACTGCACGGTGCGAATAAGCAGATCGTGATCAGTTCCGATCGCATGCCAGACGCCATACCGACGCTCGAAGAGCGTCTCCGCGGTCGCTTCAAGTGGGGCCTACTCACCGACATCCAGCCGCCTGACCTCGAAACACGCACCGCGATTCTCCGGAACAAGGCCGAACGTGATCGGGTCGAAGTTCCGAACGAAACACTCGACTTCATCGCCACGAACATCGCAACCAACATTCGAGAGTTGGAGGGTGCGCTGATCCGCGTCACCGCATACGCCAGCCTCAGTGGTGAGGCCATCAGCACCGACCTGGCCAAGGCACAACTTGCTGACCTCATGGTCGACACCAAACCCAAGCACCGCACCGACGAGGAGTTGCTGACAGAAATTGCCGGAATCCTCAAATTTGATGTCGAAGCACTGAAGGGCAAAAGCCGACAACGGCCCCTCGTTACCGCACGTCAGATCGCCATGTATGTCTTCCGAGAGATGACCGATCTCAGCTACCCAGCGATCGCTCGGCTTTTCGGTGGACGCGATCACACCACCGTCATTCACGCCAACGAAAAGATTCAGCGGTTGATGAGCGAGCGGAAGCAGATCTACGACCAAGTCACCGACCTCCAGCAGCAGCTCAAAGCATGATGAAACGCGCTCATCAAGGCAACTGGATACCCACCAAGCGCGCGACTACATGCTGGTTCCGCGCGAATATCGGTGGACAACTCACCTGCAGCAGGGGATCCACCAGCGCACAAGTCACACGCGAAATGGGGACAACTCGTTGTTGTCCACCGGATTCCACGCGTGTAAGCCGCGAACTGGGGAGAAGGCGTCCATCCATTGTGGATGGCCTCGAGCGCCCTACGCTGCACAAACAGTGTGTTGTCCCCAATCCACAGCACCTACTACTGACATTATTCTTTGAAACATCCCTGCATGAGGAGAAGTGCCCACTGTGAAGTTTCGTTGCGAACGTGACATCCTTGCCGACGCCGTTGGATCAGCAAGTCGTGCCGCCACTCACCGCACGGGCACGCTGCCAGTGTTGTCCGGTGTGCGCATGGGGGTGATCGGCGACTCGCTGACCATCACCGGCACCGACCTTGAGCTGACCATCCGTTTGTCGATCGAAGTTGGCGGTGAACGTGACGGTGCCGCCGTCGTGCCGGCGCGTCTCGTTGCTGACATCATCAAGGCACTCCCGTCAGGCGCGGTGGAAATTGATCTGGCTGAGGGCGACTCCGGTGCTGAGATGTCGATCAGTGCTGGCCGGTCGCAGTTCTCTGTGCGCCCATTATCGCTTGACGATTACCCCGTACAGGCTGAGCCGGCCGGCGATGCAGTCACGTTGCCCGCTGCAGACATGGCAGAAGCCCTCCGCCAAGTAGTGCGCGCCGCCTCCACCGATGATGCGCGAGCAGTGCTCACCGGCGTGCTTCTGGCCTCCGAAGACGAAGGACTCCGGATGGTCGCAACCGACTCGTACCGCCTGGCTGTCCGCGATCTACCTGACTCGTCAGTGCTCAGTTCTGGTCAAAAGGTTCTGATTCCCGGTCGAGCGCTCAACGAGTTGCAGCGGTTGATGGGCGGCGAAGAAACCCTCACGGTTCGCCTCGGCGAGCGCGAGGCGACGTTTGAAGCCGGCTCGACCCGCTTGAGTACCCGCCTGATTGAGGGCGAGTTTCCGAACTATCGCAATCTGCTTCCCTCGAGCTATCCGAACTTGCTGACCGTCAGTAAATCCGCGATGGTCGAAGCGATTCGGCGTGTGAAAATTCTTGCTCAAGACTCGACTCCGGTCCGGATGACGCTTGGGGGCGACACAGTGCAGCTCAGTGCGATCACGCAAGATGTCGGTAACGCCGTCGAAGAAATCGACGCGAGCTACGATGGAACCGAGATGACCGTGGCCTTCAACCCGGACTATCTACTTGCAGGTATCGACGCAATCGACGCTGACGATGTCACGCTCGCAACGATGGATCCCATGAAACCAGCGGTTCTCCGCGGTGTTGGTCAGGACGACTATCTGTACCTGCTCATGCCCGTGCGCGTTCCGTAGCGAGGCGTTCCAAAGTCGTTGCGCTCACGTCGCTGCTTAGGCTGCACTTTTGTGTGAGGGATTGCAGGGACTTTTCTTGGAATCGCTCACACAAAAACTGAGCGACCTAACCTTGTGTCTGTGATCGTCGAGCATCTAGAGCTGATCGACTTTCGCAACTATGTACAGGGCTCGTTCGATCTGACGTCTGGCACGACAGCAATCATCGGGGGCAACGGTCAAGGCAAGACGAACCTCGCAGAGTCACTCGCATATCTCGCGACACTGTCAAGTTTCAGAGGAGCGCCAAACGATGCGCTCGTCAGGGCAGGCGCTCTGCAGGCGATCATCCGTGCAATTGTTCGCCACGACGATGCGCGCGAGACCCTGATCGAAGCCGAACTGGTGGCTGCTGGACGCAACCGTGTGCAGGTCAACAAGCAAAAACTTGTGCGCGTCCGCGACTTACTTGGTGCTGTGCGCGTCACAGTCTTTTCGCCGGACGATCTCATTTTGGTCAAGGGTGGGCCAGGCGACCGACGTCGCTATATGGACGACACGCTTGTTGCACTGGCGACCAAGTACGACGCAGCCCGGCTTGAACTCGATCGAATCGTGAAGCAGCGAAATACGCTACTCAAGCAAGCCAACGGCCGGCTCACCGAAGAAATCGAAGTAACTCTCGACGTGTGGGACATGAAGTTCGCTGAGATTGCCGACCAGTTCGGTTATGCCCGAGCGACACTCGTTTCGCGGATCACCCCGATGGTCCAGGACGCATACGAGCGGCTTGCGGGGGCCCCGACACCCATTGAGTTGACGTACGAACCGGAGTGGCGTCAGGTAGGTCTCATTCCGGCGTTACAGGCCGCACGTACTACAGATGTCCGTCGTGGCGTCTCGACGGTTGGGCCACACCGGGACGAGTTGAGTTTCACGATCAACGGCTTACCGAGCCGGACCCATGCATCGCAGGGCGAGCAGCGCACACTTGCGCTCGCATTGCGCCTCGCGGCGCACCAGTTGGTTACTGAACGCACCGGATCTGCCCCGGTACTCGTGCTCGATGATGTGCTCTCCGAACTCGACGAAAAGCGCGCCACCGCCCTCCTCGAACACATCCCACCTGGTCAGGTGATCATCACCTCGGCGAGCGAGCTTCCACCCGCAGCGCAAGCTGACCGAATCCTCCGGATCGAGGGCGGCAGGGTTGTTGAATAGCCTCAGGCGAGTTCGTCGAACACCTCGAGCCGACTACGAGTGAGCGTCCTCATCGGCAGCTACGGTGAGGCGTCTGATGGCTGAGCCGTTGCCGATCACGAAGTCACTCGACGGAATCATGAAGTCCTTGCGCGGGACCGATCGAATTCAGATCGGAGGGGTGTTCGGCAAGTGGGCTGACGCCGTCGGCGCGAACGTTGCGGCGCATGTCCGACCGGTTCGACTCGATCAGGGTGTGTTGACTGTTGAAGCCGACGATGTCGCATGGGCTACGCAGGTGAAGTTTTTGTCGGGAACGATCATCGCTCGGCTGGAAGAAGTTGCTCGTGTACAGGTGGAACGAGTCGAAGTACGCGTTGCACGCACGCGCTGATCTGGTGCCGGCAGCACCCCAGTAGCGGCTCGTGAACCTTTGGTCGGGCTGAGCGTGAGGGTCACTGGATCGCCACGAAATCAGCGCGTCCAGGTGTTCTGACAATCGTGTAATTTACTGCTCCAAATCCGCATCTCTGTGACACCCATGGAGTACACTGAAATCCAATTGCGGGAAGGGTTTGCCGCCAGTCTGATGTACCTGGCGCAAGTGCTCTCATCGCCCCGAAAAGCACGGCGTGCTTGCGCCGTGTCCGACGACTTGAAGACATCGAGGTTCGAGTGTCCAACGACACCGCTGACACCACCGCTGAGACTGGCGACGAGCATGCCGCTGTGCCCACGCCGAAGCCCACTGCCAAGCAGACGTCCAACAAGCCTGGCACCTACGGTGCCGCGCAGATCCAGGTGCTTGAGGGGCTCGACCCCGTCCGCAAGCGCCCGGGTATGTACATCGGTTCCACCGGTTTGCAGGGCCTCCACCACCTGATCTGGGAAGTCGTCGACAATGCGGTCGACGAAGCAATGGCCGGTGTATGCGACAGCATCGTCGTCACGCTGCAGGCCGACGGCGGCTGTCGCGTCGATGACAATGGTCGTGGTATTCCAGTCGACCCGTACCCGTCAGGTGAACACAAGGGCAAGAGCGCGGCTGAAGTGGTGCTGACCGTTCTGCATGCCGGCGGAAAGTTCGGCGGCGAAGAGAGTGGCTACAAGGTGTCTGGCGGTCTGCACGGCGTCGGCGTCTCGGTGGTCAATGCACTGTCGACGCGGCTTGAAATCCAAGTCGACCGTGGCGGCGTGCGTTACGAGCAGACCTACCTCGATGGCGGCAAGCCGGAGGCAGAAATGCAGCAATCCGGCAAGACGCCGGCGAGCGGTCGGGAAACCGGCACGAGCATCACGTTCTACCCCGACGGCGGTATCTTCCAGGCCGAAGGCACCGAGTTTGTCGCCCGCACCGTGCTCGATCGCCTGCAGATCATGGCCTTCTTGAACAAGGGCCTCGAGATCATCTTCAAAGACGAGCGCGCTGAGCGCGAGCAAGACGTCGCCTTCCAGTACAAGGGGGGCCTGGTCGACTTCGTGAAGCACCTCAATACTTCGAAGGAGCCGCTGTTCTCCAAGGTCTGCAGCTTCGAAGACGAAGATGTCGACGAAGGCATGGAACTCGACATCGCGATGCAGTGGAACACCGGGTATCACGAGGGCATTCACGGATACGCCAACGGCATCTCCACCATCGAGGGCGGCATGCACGTCGAGGGCTTCAAGACCGCTCTCACCTCGGTCGTCAACAAGTACGGCAAAGAGAAGAATCTCATCAAGGAAAAGGATCTGAACCTGACGGGTGACGACGTACGCGAGGGCCTCACCGCAATCGTCACGGTCAAGCTGCGCGAACCGCAGTTCGAAGGCCAGACCAAAGCCAAGCTTGGCAATGTGCCTGCCCGCTCGTTCGTCCAGAAGGCCACCTACGCCCGCATGGTCGAGTGGATGGACGAGAATCCCGCCGAAGCGAACAGAATCGTCAAGAAGGGCCTTGCGGCGGCGCAGGCGCGCGCTGCGGCCAAAAACGCTCGCAATGCGGTCCGCCGTAAGACAGCCCTTTCCGGCGCCGGCATGCCCGACAAGTTGAAGGATTGTTCGTCGAAGGATGCCGCCGAGTCCGAAATCATGATCGTGGAGGGCGACTCTGCTGGCGGTACTGCCGTCGATGCTCGGGACCCACGTACGCAGGCGATCCTCCCGATTCGCGGCAAGATCTTGAACGTCGAGCGAGCCCGCGTCGACAAGATGCTGAAGAACACCGAGATCCAAGCGTTGATCACCGCGATCGGCGCCGGTGTTGGTGACGAGTTCGACGTCGAGAAGTGCCGCTATCACAAGGTCATCTGCCTCGCTGACGCCGATGTGGACGGAAGCCACATTCGTACGTTGCTCCTCACGTTCTTCTTTCGCCAGATGCGTCAGATGGTCGAGGCCGGCTACTGCTACATCGCCCAGCCGCCGCTGTATTCGACCGAGATCGGTAAAGAGAAGATCTACCTTAAAGACGACGTGGCCAAGAACGCGTTCATGGCCGAGCGACCGAACCACAAGAAGCCATTCCAGCGCTTGAAAGGTCTCGGCGAAATGGATTGGGAAGAGCTCCGGGGGACCACCATGGATGCCAGCACCCGCACATTGCTGCAGGTCACAGTCGACGAAGCCGCCGAGGCCGACCACATCACGTCAGTCCTGATGGGCGACGACGTACCAAGCCGCCGCGAATTCATCGTTAAAAACGCCCGCGACGTCCAGAATCTCGACTTCTGATCCCACTGTTTCAGTTGGGGGCGCACCTCAACTGAAACGGCAGTACGAACCGCACGACGAACAAGAAATGATCACTACTCATGACTGACACCACTGACGACACACCAACCGGCGGTTCAATCCAGCCGATCGGGCTCAATGAGGAAATGGAGAGCTCGTTCCTCGAGTACGCCATGTCAGTCATCATGTCGCGGGCCCTGCCCGACGTGCGCGACGGCCTCAAGCCTGTGCACCGCCGGATCATCTGGGACATGGAAGAGCAGGGCTTCCGACCGGATCGCGGCCACGTCAAGTGTGCTCGCGTCGCCGGCGACACGATGGCCCGTTTCCACCCGCACGGTGACTCTGCCATTTATGCCGCACTGGTGCGGATGGCCCAGCCATTTTCGTTGCGCCACCCGCTGATCGATTTCCACGGCAACTATGGCTCACCCGACTTTGGTCCGGCTGCGTCGCGTTACACCGAGTGTCGTCTCGACCCGCTCGCGATGGAGTTGCTTGCAGGTATCGACGAAGACACCGTCGACATGATCCCGAACTACGACGGGACCACCGAAGAGCCTGTTGTGCTCCCAGCGCGGTTCCCGAACCTGCTCGTCAACGGCAGCCAGGGCATTGCTGTCGGTATGGCAACGAACATCCCGCCGCACAACCTTGGCGAAGTGATCGAGGCCGTGGTGCACCTCATCGACAATCCTGACGCCGACGTTGACGCCCTCATGGAGTTCGTCAAGGGTCCAGACTTTCCGACCGGCGGCCAGATTCTCGGCAGGGCCGGCATTATGGACGCGTATCGCACCGGCCGCGGCTCGGTGAAGACACGTGCCAAGGCATCGATCGAAGAAGGCAAGAACGGCCGCTACGAAATCATCGTCACCGAACTGCCGTACCAGACCTCCTGCTCGGCAATTGCGGCGCGTATCCAGCAGTTGGTCGACAACGGCGACCTTGACGGCATTGCCGATGTCAACGACGGCTCCAACGGCGGTAAGACCGAGCTGATCATCAGCCTCAAGCGCGACGGCAACGCGAACGTGGTGATGAACAACCTGTTCAAGCTCACCCAGCTGCAGTCCACGTTCTCGATCAACATGGTCGCCCTGGTGAAGGGTGTGCCGAAGCAGATCAACCTGCGTGACGCGCTCGTTGCTTACGTTGACCACCAGGTCGAGGTCATCACCCG
>ERZ889078.1966-NODE-1966-length-15352-cov-14.584690_pt1 | contig 15352 bp, 11 predicted proteins | sample MGYA00521266_ERZ889078 | MGnify/ENA primary metagenome ERZ889078 (study PRJEB32303, sample SAMEA104408618) | aquatic metagenome | biome: Brackish water; feature: Pelagic; material: water | place: Baltic Sea | collected 2014-06-16T06:34:00 | depth 76,534 m ...
CATTACAATCTGCAGGAGTGTTGGAAACGATTGCTCCAACAACAGGCGTTGGTTCGGTGATGGTAACTGGAACCGTTGTCGGACAAGAATTTGCATCCAGAATGGTTACCGTGTAAGAACCAGCGGCTAAACCTGTGAACGTTCCAGAAGCCTGAGCTCCAGAACCAATGTTGTAGGTATAAGCTGGAGTTCCACCCGAAGCAGAAACCGTGACAGCACCAGTTGAAGCACCATTACAATCTGCAGGAGTGTTGGAAACGATTGCTCCAACAACAGGCGTTGGTTCGGTGATGGTAACTGGAACCGTTGTCGGACAAGAATTTGCATCCAGAATGGTTACCGTGTAAGAACCAGCGGCCAATCCCGTGAAAGTTCCTGAAGCTTGTGCTCCCGAACCAATGTTAAACGTGTAAGCAGGTGTTCCGCCTGAAGCAGAAACCGTGACAGCACCAGTAGAAGCGCCATTACAATCTGCAGGCGTAGTCGAAACAATCGCTCCAACAACAGGAGTAGGTTCGGTGATGGTTACCGGAACAGTTGTCGGACAAGAATTTGCATCCAGAATGGTAACCGTGTAAGAACCAGCAGCCAATCCCGTGAAAGTTCCTGAAGCTTGAGCTCCAGAACCAATGTTGAAGGTGTAAGCAGGCGTTCCGCCTGAGGCGCTTACAGTAGTCGATCCATCAGAAAATCCGTTACAACTTGCTGGAGAATTAACTGCGGAACCAGTAACAGCAGTCGGTTCTGTAACCGTAACTATGATCTCGGTTTCACATGCGTTAAATAAATCTACAACAGTGACTGTATAGCTGCCTGCGCAAAGATTCGTTGCTGTACTCGAGCCAGCATTGTTGTTGTCGGTTAAAACTGTGGAGCTGTTTGAATCTCGAACCCACGTGTAATTGTAAGGGCCAGTACCATCACCAATAACGGTTGCTCCACCCAGGCAATCTCCATTACATGGATTGGCAACAAGATTCAGTAGAATTGGGTCTGGGCAACAAGTGAGGATTGCGTTAGCGATAACATCAGGGTCAGGTGTGCAAGCCAAGCTCGTCCAATCACCGCTTTCACCATCAGCAGAAGTCGTAACAGATACACCTAAGTCGGCACCGTCAACTCCCGGAGGGCAATCATTTGTGGTTACATTCCAACAGAATTGCCAACCACCAGTACCGTTGTCCCCCCAACTATCGCCAGGATTTGCAGGACTGTTTGCACCTCCACTGTGTGAAGGGCTTTCGAAATAAAACCCTGGTGGAAAGGTGCCGTTACCAGCTTCACTAACGATATTGTTGTTGTACCAAGACCAGGTTCCATTGCCACTAATCGATGCTGGCGGAGTGGTTGTTAAACTTCCAACATTCCAACCTGCACCAAATGAAACCTGTACACCATGTAGCCAATTAATATTCTGTTGAACCCACGTGTCAATGTTGTAGCAGAAATCAACAGATGTTCCACTTTGATAAAAACCGTTGGTTGGGGGTGGCGTTGCTGTAATGCTAGCTTCAGTTAAACAAATATTGCAATTGAACGAATTGGTAATCGATAGTTGAAAGTCATCCACATCAGACGGATCGCCACCAGAGATTTGTAGGTAGTAGGTGTTGCCGGGTATAACTGGCTCTACAACAAGGGTTGCGCTTCCTACGCCATTCGCACAACCGACACCAGCAAGTCCAGAGCAATTGCCAGAATAGAGGCCAATGGACGGATTGTTTAAGCCATCGACATCAATAATCACGGAGTTTCCCTGCGGGGTAAAACTGTACCAGACTTCCGGGACAAATGTGGGCATATCACCACCTCCAGAACAACTTAGCTGATAGGTATAGGGATTTGCCGCAGTTGCTCCAATGTTACTCCCACACCAAACCTGAGTAGTACCTGCCCCGCTTGGACATGCATTTGGTGCATCCAGGGTTCCCAACGAACATGCGGTTGCACAAACATCGGCAGCCGCTCCTGTACAAACAGGACCGCTTGCGCAAAGATCTACAGGAGCTGTGCAACTGACGTTTAAAGTCATGCATAGTCCACTGTTTGCGCAATTATACCTATCAACTAAAACACTAACTGGCCCTGTGAAAGTTGCGACCCAAGTTACGGTAGACTGTAATCCACAGCCATCATCATCATAGCCGATAACTGATGCACCGTTGTAAACCGTTATCTGCGTGTCAAAATCGGTATCGCCACAAGTGGAGAACGTGTAAGTATTCCCACTCACCACGTTTACCGTTACATATTGCCCACCATTAACACAGGTATTTGCTGCTGAGCCCGGACAAGCAGATGGAGTTAGATCGCCTAGAAAACTATTATCGTTTGGACATTGCGCAGTTGCATTGACTAAAAAGCCAAAGAGCAAAACTGCGATATGTAACTGACGAAATTTCATTCAATCTTGTACTGATGAGGATGGGAGAGAATTACATCTTGTTTAGACTTAATCATGTTGTCAAAATCTGCTTTGCTGACAACCGTTCTGTTTTTACTTGGAAAACCTTTGCCGATTTTAGCAACCTTAGAATTCGAGTTAATTTCAGAACGAACGGCAATCATTTCGTTAGGCAAAAGCTGAAAAACAAGCGTAACAGCCCAATTAACTCGTTCCTTCAGTACATAGTTTTCTATTTGTAAATCACATCCCGCATCGGCCATTTCCTGTGCTGATAATAGCGTGAAAGATGAACCATCCTCAAACGACAACACTCTTCTTGAGTCTCTTAAACGGTAGGTCTCAAGGTTTGCTTTGCTCAACGCAGCCGAATGCATGTTCGAAAAGCCTGTTTCCGCTACGGCCACGATGGAATTTGTATTGCAAGAATCAGGTATAGATTGAGCAAGTACTCCGTTACTTCCCACGAGCGAAATCACCGCCAAACATGCAATTTGTCTTATTCTAGAAATCAATCCAGAATTGGATGATACATGTGATATCATAAGGAAATGATTGAGATGGTTCGGTGAATATACCCTTGTTTGACGAGTTTAAAGTGAAATTGTTATACTAAGTATTGGTTTTTTTAGCTTCATAATACGTGTATCACGTAATTTGTTTGTCAACAAATTGGAAATGGTGCTTGTGATTGGAATGGTAAACTGGTTTCAGGGGTCAGAAAACTGACCTAAGATTTAATGTTCCGACAAGGAAATTGTTCAGGCGACAATAACCTAAATTCCATTGCTAGCAAACCTATTTAATGAGTAAAATTAGATTCTGTAGCCCTTTTTTGTTTACCCACTCGTCTTGCTATAACTGCGCATGGCAAGCACGTTGTAAAACACGGCAAACAGCGACATTATGATGAAGTGCGAACGGATATCGGCAAATGTGCTGCTCTTCAGCATTACCATTCGCATCACTTCCACAAAGTATTTAATTGGGTTGAAATGATTGATGAATTGGGCCCATTCTGGGATGCTGTCAACAGGTGTGAAAAGACCGCTTAGTAAGAGGAAGATTACCAAGAAAAACCATGTGATAAACATGGCCTGTTGTTGCGTTTCGGTAATGGTACTAATGAGAATTCCGAGACCAAGTACAGCAATCAAATAAATGGCAAGGAAGGCGAACAGTGTAAGCAAACTTCCAGCGGTGGTAATGTTGAATAATAGGTAGGATACAACCAACCCGAAAGTCATTACTAACATGCCAATAATCCAGAAGGGAATAATCTTGCCCAATATGAACTCGAATTTAGTGATTGGCGTAACGTTGAGTTGTTCAATGGTGCCCATTTCGCGTTCGCGGATAATGTTGATGCTGCTGAGAAAAGCTGTGAGCATTGTCACCAGAATAGCTAGAATTCCGGGCACCATAAAAGTTTTGTAATCCAGTAAGCTGTTGTACCAATACGCTTCGCGGATGTCAACGGAAAGAGGTGCCATTCCGGGCGGTAACGAAACATTTTTAAACCGATCTTCATTGAACGAATTGATGACCTGAATGCTGTAATTACTGGCAATTCCCGCCTTCTGATTATTCACCGCATTAAGCAGCAGTTGAACCTGAACTGGTTGTAGATTGCTTAGGTCGGCATCTAAATCTTTCGGAATACAAAGAATCATGTCAGTGTTCTCCTTTTCCAGTTCCAGCATCGCCACTTCCACATTCGTAAAGCTGCCTACTTGCGTGAAGTATCCCGAAGAAGTGAACTTACTTATCAGCCGCTGAGATGTGACTGTTTTGTCGAGATCAACAATGGCCAAGTTTACATTTTTCACCTCAAAATCAGCCGCGAAACCCAGCATAATAAGCTGGATAATGGGCAGGACGAACAGCAATGGCAGCATCACCTTATTCCGACTGATTTGGCGAAACTCCTTACGGATGATATGTGGAAGTGCTCTCATTCGTTCAGCCGTGGTTTAACACTTTTTATCGCGGCTACGCCCAATAGCAGGGTAATGAAAACGAGTACAGCCACTGGCTTCCAAATCACAGTCATTCCCGAACCTTTAATCATCAAGCCTTTAATGATCATGATGAACCACTTGGCAGGAATGATATTAGAGACCACCTGAAGCACAATTGGCATATTCTCAATCGGGAAAACGAAGCCGCTCAGCAGGATGGTTGGTAGCAGCAATCCCATCATAGAAACAAACATGGCGGTCATTTGCGAATTCGCTTTCGCGGAGATGAAAATGCCCAAAGCCAATGCCGTGAGGCTGAAAAGCAGACAACTACCAATTAGCAGGGCGGCCGACCCATTCATTGGCATGTCGAAAACGATAATTCCGAGCGTGACAATAACCATGGCATTGAAGAAGCTCAGTAGCCAATAAGGCGTGACTTTCCCGAAAATGATGTGCCAAGAATAGAGTGGTGAAACGAGCAATAGTTCCATGGTTCCGAGTTCCTTTTCTCTGGCGATAGTAAGTGAGGTCATCATGGCGCCAACCAATAGCAAAATCAATCCCATCACGCCTGGAACGAACATGTAAACGGACTTCAATTCGGGGTTAAAAATCATACGTGGAATGGCCGAAACGATAGGTGCGTTTTGAACAATTGTAGCGCGGCCTTTTACATGTGTGAGGATGATGGCCGTAGCGTATGAAGTCAGCACCTGTGCTTGGTTCGGATCACTGGCATCACTGACAATTTTAATCTCAGGTTTCTGTCCGTTCAATAAATCAGAACCGAAATTCTGAGGAAGAATAATGCCTATCCGAGCCTTACTTTGTCGAAATGCTTCCTCAATACACTCTGTCGTTTGACATTCCCGTTCGATGAAGAATTGTTCCGAGTTCTCAAGCCGGTTTTGAAGTAGGACACTCTCGTAGTCACCCGACATATCGTAAATCGCTACGCCTGCATTTTCCACCTCGTTATTCAGTGCAAAACCGAAAATGAGGATTTGCGCAACGGGCATTCCGAACAGAATAAGCAGCGTGCGTTTGTCGCGCAAAATGTGCCGAAACTCTTTTTTAACGAAGGCGAGGTATTGCTTCATTTTTACTTCGTTGATGTGCCGCGTGCGAGTTCTTGGAACACCGCATCCATGCTTTCTGCGTTAAACTGTTTGCGCAAGTTTTCGGGGCTATCCAGTGCTTCAATTTTTCCATCAACCATAATGCTGACGCGGTCGCAATATTCCGCTTCGTCCATGTAGTGGGTGGTCACGAAAATGGTCACGCCATCGTTGGCAGCTTCATAAATTAAATCCCAGAATTGCCTTCGCGCAATTGGGTCAACACCACCTGTTGGTTCATCCAAAAAGATGATACCCGGTTGATGAAGAGTGGCTAATGAAAAACTCAGTTTTTGCTTCCATCCCAACGGCAGCGAGTCAACTAGCGAATTGGTCGCCTCACGTAGTTGAAGCAATCCGAGCATCATGTCCAAACGCTCTAGAATAACTTTACGTTTCAGGCCGTAAACACCCCCATAAAACAGGAAATTCTCCTTCACCGTGAGGTCGCCATACATGCTGAATTTCTGGCTCATGTAGCCAATGTGCTTCTTCACCATTTCGGTTTGAGAAGCAATGTCGAAACCAGCCACTGAAGCCGCTCCAGAAGTGGGAGCGAGCAATCCGCACAGCATTCGCATCGCAGTTGTCTTTCCCGCTCCATTCGCACCTAAAAAACCAAATATTTCGCCTTTGCTCACTTCAAATGAAACGGCATCAACAGCCACAAAATTCCCGAATTTTCGGGTGAGGTCTTTCGCTATGATTACTTTGTCGCTCATGCTTCAGTTTTGCTTAAAAGTTGCATGAATACGTTCTCAATTCCGACCGTTGCATCGTGCGCCACAAGATCATCGAAGCCTTTGTCGCGCATGTCTTGCTCAATCGGTTTCCAGTCGGTTACGCCTTCAACCAATGTGGCATTCAAATACTCTCCAAAGGCGTAGCAACTCTCCACTTTCGGATGGATACGGAGGGCTTTCAGCAATTCGTACATCCGATGGCTTTTCATCGCCACCAGCGTTCCGTGGAAACTATCGTTTATGCTTTCGGGAGATGCAATGCTCAGGATTTCGCCCTTCTGAATAAGCGCAATGCGGTCGCAAAGTGCGGCTTCGTCCATGTAAGGGGTGCTTACCAAAATCGCGATGCCTTGCTGCTTTAAGCGTTTCAGCATTTGCCAGAATTCCTTTCGGCTTACGGGATCAACTCCTGTTGTCGGCTCATCCAAAAACAATACCTCTGGTTTGTGAATGAGTGCGCAGCAAAGCGCCAATTTCTGCTTCATTCCACCGCTCAGTTTTCCCGCAGGACGATCTTTGAATGGTTCGAGTTGAACGTAAATGTCTTTGATGAGATCGTAATTCGCTTCAATCGTTGTTCCGAAAATGGTGGCGAAGAAATCGAGGTTTTCTTCAACAGTCAAATCCTGATATAACGAGAAACGACCTGGCATGTAGCCGATACGATTTCGGATATTTCGAAAATCATCTACCACATCCAAACCCATCACTTCCGCTTCACCATTATCTGCCAAAAGCAACGTGGTGAGTATGCGAAAGAGTGTGCTTTTTCCCGCTCCATCAGGACCGATAAGCCCGAATAATTCACCTTGCTCAACATCAAAACTGATGTTTTTCAAAGCCTGTTCATCTTTGTACGACTTGTTTAGCTTCTGTATGGAAATGGCGGGTTTCAACGTGCTTTATTTCTCGAATTCAACCTCAGCAGGCATTCCAATTTTCAGACTTCCATCGTTGGGAACATCGATTTTCATGGCATAAACCTGTGTGGTGCGTTCGTCCTTGGTTTGGATGATTTTTGGGGTGAATTCCGCCTCGCTGCTGATCCATGTAACGGTTCCTTCGGCAGATTTCATCGTGCCAGCTGGCGCATCCGTGTTCACAGTCACTTTGTCTCCAATTTTCACCTCACCAAGCATGTCTTCGCTCACATAAGCCTTCAACACCAATGGGTCGAGCGATGCGATTTTATACAACGGTTTGCCAGTCATAGTCATTTCGCCTGCTTTAGCGAGTGTAGTCAAAACCGAACCGTTTATAGGGTTGTAGATGTATGATTTTCGGAGTTGATCTTCAATCTGCATCAGCTGAAAACGCATGGGGTCAATCTCAGCCAACATACCTTGGGTTTGCGTTCCGAGGGTGGATGCGGTGGCAGCCCGTTGCTTCATAGTTCCATCCAATTCAGCTTTCAAATCATCCAATTGTTTGGAAGGAGCCGCATTAGCATCAACCAACTTCTGAACACGCGCAATCTCCGTTTTGATTTTATCCATTCGCTGGTCGAAAATGGCGAGTTGAGCAGCTTCATTCGGAAGCTTTTTCCGCACCGCATCAATCGTGGCTTTCACCTGTTCCTTTTTTAGATACAACTGTGTGGTATCGATGACCGCAACCAATGCATCAGCATTTAAATCCTGGCCCTCTTCGGCATTGAAAACAAGGAGCTTTCCGCTTGCCTGGGCGCTTACAGTGAGTTCATCGGTTTCGAAATTCCCGTAGGCATCAGCCTTCTCGCCACTGCCTGTGCAACTGGCCAAAAGGCCAATAAATGATAGATAAATGAGTGTATGTTTCATCTCGATTTTAGATAAGAGGTTCATTTTAGGGCGCCTGTTTCAAATTGTATCATCACCTGATTTTGATAGAGGCTTATCTGGTCAACGCTGCGTGTGAGTTCGGTAAGTTGTTCCGCTATTACTTCGTCCAAATAATCCGTGGAAGTGATGACGCCTTGCTCCACCTGCACTTCTGCGTTCTTGCGAATTTGTGAACGCAATGCGAGCATTTTTTCGTCCCATTCGAGTGCTTTGGTAAGCTTTGCATTTTCGTTCCTCATCTGCGAAATAGCGCTTTCAATCTCTACAGTCTTCTGACTTTGCTGCACATCCATCATACTGCTATTCAAGCGAAGGTTTTTGCGTTCGAGGGAAGTCTTTCCCCAATCCCAAATGTGCCAAGTGGCTTTTAGTCCAACCATTCCATAACCGCTCAAGTCCGAACTAAAAATATTGTACGGATTTGGAGATCCAAACCCAGCTTGTCCGAATAGATTGATGCGCGGGAGCCGTTTGGCTTTAAGCAGTTTCTCGGTTGCCATCAAGCCTTTTTGCTGCGTGTTAATCATTTGCAATTCAAGGTTTGAAGCATAATCGTAAGCCACTTCGGTTTGAATAACTGGGATTTCCAACTTGCCATTCTGCATGTCCATCCCAGTTAAGATGGAAAGCACTTCCAATCCGCTTTCTTTGGCGCTCATCAACTGGTTCTGTTTCTTTTCTTGTTGAAGGACTTCACTTTGCAGTTTGAGCAGATCGTTCTGCTGAGAAACGCCATTTTCGAGCGCAATTTTGACGGCCTTTTCTCTTTCCGCCATCAACCCCAATGTTTTGGAAATAATCTCCAACTGGTCATCCACCAACAGAATTTGGAAATACAACTTTGCTACCTGCTTTTTATACTCCGACAAGCCAACTTCTAGCGCCATCATCGAAACTTCATTTTTGGCTGTTTCAGCAGTTTTCTGAGCACTAGAAACGCCTGCATCAAATACGGGTTGATACAATTCTAAGTAGGCACGATACTGGAACCTAGGAACATCAACGGTAGGCACACCCGGAAGAGAGAATGGCAATTCAGGAACATCCGACTGGTAAGTGGCTTGTCCGTTGGCCGTTACCATTGGTAAATAGCTACGGTTATAGGTCTTCAGTTTATTCTGAAGCATTTCGGCCATAATCGGTTGTTGCTTCAAAATCGGCATGTTCTTCTCGGCACTATCTAGACAAGCATAAAGCGTTTGCGCCTGTGTTTGCTTCGAAAAACTGAGGACAACGAGCCCAATAATTATGAGAATGTGTTTTTTCATCATCCTTATTCTTGAGGTTTAAGCATGGACATGAACCATTGCGGTATGAGTGTTCTGCGTTGCTCCATCATCATCATAAAAGCTTCATCATTCATTCCCGTAGCTGCTGAAATCACTGGTTTGCCAATGAATGGAAAAACAGTCATTGATAAGAGGTTCATGAATAGATGGATGGGATGAACGCCTTCTGGACAACGCTGCGCCAATTCTTGAAAGAATTTTATCTCGTGCATGAGTTTGTCAATCCCCAATTTGGCGGCCATTTCCTCTGGATGATTTCTGATTTCACTCAGCATAAAGATGGGTAGGTCCGGACGGGTTTTTAATAGGTCGATGTAGTTGCTTACCACCAATTCCACCTTTTCTTCAAAGGTTTTGTCGTCATTGAGTAACACGCGTAGTTGCCCAATAAAACCTTGAACGGTCTCCGTCATTATAGTTGAAAATAGCTCGTCTTTGCTACGGAAATAGTAGTTAACCAACGCGAGGTTAACACCAGCTTCAGTTGCTATGTCTCGCGTAGTTGTTCGCCCGAAGCCTTTCTCTATGAAAAGCTGGCTTGCCGCTTCTTTAATCTTGCCTGCTGTGTCTAAATCTTTCTCGCTCATTACAGCGACAAAGGTGGGTTAATCATTTGATTTAAACAAATGTTTAATAATATAAATTTACTTAGGGTGTGAGTAACTCCAAGTGTGCCAACTTTTAAGTAACCCCGTCTTACATTTGGTGATGCGTTTGAAAAGAATCTTGTTTGTTTCCATCGGTGTCTTTTGCATGGCCATTTTGTGCGAAAATGCACTAGCTCAAACCCAGTTGTCGGATATTCCCAATCCATTGATTGGAACAAAACAGGTGTTGTTTTTTCACGGGCGAACAACTCCTTTTGTCACTCCGCCATTTGGAATGACACATTGGACACCACAAACACGGGTCAGTCGCATTCGCGTTCTCAATTATCATTATGGAGATAAATCAATCCTCGGTTTCCGAGGTTCGCACAAACCCGCCAAATGGATGGGCGATTATGGCCACATAAGCCTTATGCCCGGAATTGGGGAAGTTCAGAGTATGGCCGAAAAGCGAAAATTGCGTTTTTCTCATACGGAAGAAGTCTCAAAGCCGTACTTCTATAATGTAAAGCTCAAGGCGAAAAAAGGGAATCGAATAGGGGTGGAGATGACTGCCACCGAGCGATGTGGCATCTTCCGAATTACGTTTCCAGATAACCAAGAGCCATTTTTAGTAATAGAAGCAAGTCAAAACCCTGATTTTGATGGATGGATAAAAGTTGACACCGCCAAAGGTGAAATCATTGGGTACAATGCGGATAGGAATTCGGCTATCACAGGTCCAGATTTAGCGGGCTTCAAGGGTTATTTCGTACTCAAATTTGATTTTGAAATAGCCGAATTTGGAGTTTGGAATGGGGATGAAAAGACCATAAACGCAACTGAGATTATTGGAAAGCATGTTGGAGCTTGGATTAGGCCAAAACAAGGAACCACAACTGCTCTTGTAAAAGTTGGCTCGTCCTTCATTAGCATTGAACAGGCACAGGAAAATCTTGAGCATGAAATTCCTCATTTCGATTTTGAAAGAACCAAGGAAGAAACTCGCCAGATTTGGGAGAAATACCTGCATCGTATTGAAATAGAAGGTGGCACAGAAGACCAACGAAGCATCTTCTACTCCGCTTTGTATCACTCGCTACTTTTTCCACGCCAGTTTTCGGAATATGGTCGCTATTACAGTGCGTTTGACGACACTATTCACAATGGCATCAGCTACAACGATTTCTCGCTTTGGGACACGTTTCGTGCCCAACATCCGCTGCTATTGTTGACCGCTCCCGAACATGTAAGCGGCATGGCAAATGCGCTTATTCAGATGTACGAGCAAGGCGGATATATGCCTAAATGGCCAAATCCAACCTACACCAATATTATGATTGGGACACACGCTGATGCTGTGCTGGCCGATGCTTTGGTGAAGGGATTAAAAGGCATTAATCCTGAACGAGCTTATGCGGCTGTTCATAAAGATGCAATGTCCCCGCCAGATGGCGATAGTTTAAAACGCTGGGATGACCGCGCACTTTGGACAGGCTACGAAGCACGTGCTGGACTGAGTTGGTACAAAAAGCTAGGCTATGTTCCAGTTGACAAAACCAGCGAGAGTGTTTCTAGAACATTGGAGTTTGCATACGATGATTTTTGCGTTGCTCAAGTTGCCAAAGCCGCTGGGAGGCAAGAAGAGGCAGCCTTTTTTCTAGAGCGAAGCCGCAACTATAGAAATGTGTACAATGCCAAAACAGGATTTATGGCGCCTAAAAATGCGGATGGAACATGGCATAAGAATCGAAAAAGTGGGTTTACCGAAGGTGGTCCTTGGACATACCTTTTCTGTGTGATGCAAGATATTGGTGGCATGATTGACTTAATGGGAGGCAAGGAGGCCTTTTCTAAAAAACTTGAAAAAGGTTTTGGAGGCATTTTTAGATACGTACATGAGAACGAACCTGGGCACCACTATTGTTATTTGTACAATTATGTTGGACAAGCATGGAAAACTCAACAGAAAGTGGCTAAGTATCGCCAGTCCAAGTACAGAAATAAGCCCTTTGGCCTAAATGGAGATGACGATTGTGGTCAGATGTCTGCCTGGTATGTGTTCAGTTCTATGGGTTTTTACCCGGTTACTCCAGGTAGCGATGTCTATGCAATAGGAACTCCCCTCTTTCCTAAAGTCACCGTGCGCCCAGATCCCGAAAACCAATCAATAGAGTTTGTGATTAAGGCTGAAAATGTTTCCGTCATAAACATTTACGTCCAATCGGCAAAGCTGAATGGGGTGCTGCTGGAATCGCCCTTTCTACATCACGCAGATATTGTAAACGGAGGCATCTTAGAATTTGAAATGGGAAAACAACCTGTAAAAGGCTGGTAATCTGAGGTGCTAGAATCGCCCTATTGGATGGCCAAATTTCAGATTTAGAAAAATTTGCGCATAAAACTTTTAGGTTTTCGATCGTCAATTGTTCCTTCGACTCCCGCTTGTAGCCGCAAGCAGATTGGACACACCATAGATTGCATAACCCGAATATCTGGGTTGTTCAATTCAAAATTTTCGATTGGAAATTTGCGACAATCATCTCTAAAATGCCATTCCAAACGATTTCGTTTTCTTCTGTAAATCTGAATGTCTAACGTTTGATTCATCGCTTGGAGTTGCCTTTAGGCTAAGTGAACTTACGATAAAAACTACGTGAAACACGCATCTAAAAGACAATTCTCTGGCATTAACTATTTCTCAAGCGCTATAAAACTCCAATTAAGGAGCTCCCCTTTTTCATCTACAATGGTAATTCTGTGTTTGCCAGCTAGAGCAAGTACTTCCATCCTATGTTCGGATTGAGTACTGCCCAGAAACTCATCATCTAAATGCCAATGAACTAGATTTTCAGGTTGACGATGAGCAATTTCAAAGACCACTTTTTCCATGGTACCCTCTAAGTTTCGAGGAACGAAAATGGAAGTCCCATTCTTCGGATAGATGACATCCATATTATTAAGCGAAGGTGTTTTGCAGCTGTTCAAGAATGAAGGAATTGTGAGATAAGCTGGGTTCTTTTTCTTGTAATACCATTCTTGCACAGGGGGCAATACAAACCATGAAACCGTTTGCATGTCGCTAACTGCATAGCAATTGCTTGCAACGCGAAATTGCTTTGTACTGTCTAAATGCACCAATTGATGAAAGGGACAAGACTTGTAGCGCGTGGCTTTTTTAGGCACATGAATTGTCACTTTATTCGGGCAAACATCCGTTGCCAAAAAACCACTTTCGGAACAAACTGAGGCGCTCGACATGGCAAGCTGAGGCTCATTAAACCAATTACCAGCATCAAAATGTTTGAAAACCTTGAATAGGACTGGCGCTGCCACCGTTAAGCCAGTTAATCCAGGACGACCTTCGCCATCTGCATTTCCCACCCAAACGCCCACTAAATAATCTGGAGTTATGCCAATTGCCCATGCATCTCTATGACCAAAGCTTGTTCCTGTTTTCCAAGCCACCTTTTTTGCAGATGTAAATTCTTCCCAACCCGTTTCCTGTCCTGGTCTATTTACATTCGACATCGCTTCTACCGTCCACCAAACTGCGGCAGGGTCAAACAGTACGTCAGACTCCGGATGAACTTGTTTTTGATTGGACGCTATGTACTCAGCGCCAAGCAAGTTGTCATCCTTGTTGAGGGTTCTTGCCATGTTCATATATGCTGTGCTCAAATCCCAAAGAGAAGCCTCTGCGCCTCCAAGTATGACGGATAGTCCGTAATGGTCGGCAGAACGGTTTATATGCTTCATCCTGAGTTTGCTTAACCGATGATGGAACTGCTCAGTTCCGTATTCTTTTAGCATCCTAACGGCTGGAATATTCAGGGATCGGGCCAAAGCTTCGCTTGCCGGAACAGCGCCATCGTACGTTTGGTCAAAGTTTTTTGGAGAGTAGCCCGCAATCTGAGTTGGAATATCGGGCACTAAGGCGTTCGGCAATATCGCTCCGTCTTCTAGCATGAAAGAATAGAGAAACGGTTTAAGTACGCTGCCCGTGCTTCGTGGCGCCATTATTACATCTACGTTACGGCCCGAACCCTCATCAGGACAATCAGTATTCCCAGTGTAGGCCATAACATCTCCTGTTCTCACATTAAGAACAAGTACGGCCATGTTATGTATTTCATTTTGACCATAAACACCGTGATAGTGCTTTACAATTTGGTTCACATTTTCTTGTAACTCTTTCTCAATTGTGGTTCTAATTCTTTCGCCAGAATGACCATCCACTATAGCTCTGTTTAAGAGGTGAGGATTGGTACCTGGTATGCCATGAGGTTTGCCTGGCAAAGGCTCTTCTTTTGCTAATTCGCAGGTAAGCGAGTCAATAACACCTTTGGCTAAAAGTTTGTCTAAAAGACGGTTCCGCTTGTTTGCTAATCGCTCACTATTTTTCCCTGGGTAAACTAAGGAAGGTGCATTGGGAAGCACTGCCAAAACAGTCGTTTCTCCCCACGAAAGCTGGTGCGCTGATCGCCCAAAGTAGCGCCAGGCAGCGGCATCCAAACCGACCACATTTCCGCCAAATGGTGCGTTTGCAGCGTATAGATTTAGAATCTCATCCTTTGAATAGCTAAGCTCCATTCTTATAGCCAAAATCACTTCTATCACCTTCTCAAATACACTTCGAGACTTTCCTTTTCGAGATAATCGAATGGTTTGCATAGAGAGCGTACTGCCTCCGCTTACAACTCTTTTCGCCTTGATATTCTGCTTGAAAGCTCTTGCAAACGAAACAGGGTTTATTCCAGGATGCTGAAAGAAATACTCGTCTTCAAAATGAATGATGGATTGCACGAATTTTGCCGGCAACGAGTCGGATTGCGGAAACCGCCATTGTCCGTCAGCCGCAATTCTTCCAGCCAAGAGGCGACCATTTTTGTCTTCTAAAATGGTGCTTGTAGGGGTGTTAAACAGCGGATTTGGCAAGCAAATCGCAAACCAGACTGAAAGTCCAATTACGATTGCCACCAAGGTCCATTTTCTCTTTCCGAGTAGTTTGCCGCCTAACATCTGTACTAGTTTACTTTGCCGAAGTGACGCTGCCAGCCTCAATAACCTTTACCCATTGTCCAGCTTTATGCGAACTTATTTCGTTGTCATACATCGCTTCGCAAACAACTGTTGGCAGGTAAAATTCTCCGAGATAAGTAGCGTTCAACAGTACTCGAAACACTTTTCCTTCACTTCTATTCAAGTCGAAGTAAGTATGTACACGGTCGTCTCTTATATCTTGATATTCTGGAACAGAAGCGGTTTTGGTACTGGTGCCTTCATCCAACCGCAGGTTTCTTATTTCCCAACCAGAAGGGAAAATCTGAGTGATAGCCATTTCGTCATATCGGTCTCTGAAGCCGGGGTGTGAAACGGAAATTTCCGCAATGAAATCAGTCCCTTGTTCAAGCGTAGAAGGGTCAA
>ERZ889078.1969-NODE-1969-length-15340-cov-5.446974_pt1 | contig 15340 bp, 14 predicted proteins | sample MGYA00521266_ERZ889078 | MGnify/ENA primary metagenome ERZ889078 (study PRJEB32303, sample SAMEA104408618) | aquatic metagenome | biome: Brackish water; feature: Pelagic; material: water | place: Baltic Sea | collected 2014-06-16T06:34:00 | depth 76,534 m ...
ACTCCAAGAATCTATTCAAAACACTTTGTCAAAATCCAAATGCGATTCCCCTGCTCCGCTGCCCGAGGCGGATGCCAAACACGCCCTCGGTGCGCTTCTGGTTCGCGTGGCCCAAGCAGATAAAGCCTATCTTTTCCAAGAGGTGGAGCGGATTGACCGCATCCTCGCGCAGCGTTTCAACCTTAGCCGGCTGGAGGCGGCCAAAATGCGCGCCCAATGCGAACGCCTGTCCGACGAGATGCCCGAAACCGAAACACTCATCACCGTTTTGCATGACGCGATTGATCTGGCAGAACGTGAGGCCACCCTTGACGCGCTGCGGCAGGTCGTCTTTGCCGATGGCCACATGCATGAAGCCGAAGATGGAATGGTGACATTAGTGCAGCAGATGCTCGGCGTTTCGCCGCAAACCTGTGCGCGCATCCGCGCCGAAGCCCTCGCCGCGCTCAAGGGTGATTAAGTCATGGGGCGGCGCGCGAGCAAATCTTGCGCTCCATAAAGCTGGTGCTGCGGCCTTCGCGGCTCTGCCCCTCAGCAACAGGCGTGCTTTCGCCCATAGCGCGTAACCTCCGAGTGATGGGCCTTTCCCCGCCGATCCAAACCCGCCCAATCGGCAGGATCGGGCAGGCGTCGGGCCGCTCTGCCAGTTGGTGCTTGCATTGCCACCCGCCACAGCACCCATGATGGGCCAAAGCAAGCCGGACGTGGTTCCCGGACCATAAAAGGCAGCGCTATGTACGACATCATCGAACCCATCATCCACAAAGCCACCGTAATGGATCTGCGCATCAACATTAAGAACACCGGACTTTCCATCGGGGATACCGCCGAGTTGCATCTGAATGAAGATGGATGCGTCTCTGTTTTTGCCACCGCACTGCGCCGTGGCTTTTTCCTGCGCCGCCGCGTGCTCTGCCGCGTCGGCCAGCTTGGCCCCCAGGCCAGTCAGATGCTCACCCCTGCCTTGCGCCGGGGTGAGCGTCTGCGCGTACGCATTGTCGGCCTGACGCCCGAGCATCTGGCCCCCGAGGGCAAGGCTGAAATGCACATCTCAGTCTGGGGCACGATCCGCCATGTCGACGCCCCCACCGCATCCAGCGCCTCCACCCGCGCATTACCTGCAAGCCACCCGCAGGATCGCAGGTCGGGGCTCACCCCGACTTAGCCAAACCATGCATCGCCCGCCCGCCCATCCAAATCGTCACGTTTTCATCTCAAGAAACATCCACACGCGCGGACACTCTGCATACAACAAATAATTTTCCAAGGATTGGCCAACGGAGCGCGTCTAATCTACCGTGATGCTCATGGAAACGCCTGATGAAACCCTCGCCCTTGCCGCCGCCTCCGGCGACAGGGCCGCCTTTGGCCAGCTTCTGGCCCGGCATTATGACCGGGTTTTCGGGCTCTGCTGGCGGCTGAGCGGGTCCAGGTCCGAGGCAGAGGATCTGACCCAGGACATCTGCGCCGCCTTGCCCACCAAGCTGGCCTCTTTCCGTGCCGAGGCCCGGTTTTCAACCTGGCTTTACCGCGTGACCGTCAACGCCGCCCATGATCGCCGCCGCCGCGCCGCCACCCATTCCCGCGCCGCCGCAGGCTGGGGAGACTGGGAAATGAACCGGCAAGCCGGGATCGTCGAGACGGCGGAAGCCAACGATTGGCTGAGCACCGCGATGACCCGCTTGCCCCCAGAACTGCGCGATACCCTCGCTCTCACCCTTGGCGAAGACCTGACCCAAGCCGAGGCCGCAAGGATCCTCGGCCTGTCCGAGGGAACCGTTGCTTGGAGGATGGCAGAGGTAAAGAAACGCCTGCGAAGGCTGGCCGCCGAGGAGGCCCGGATATGACCGACGATCTGAACAAACTTCGCGCGGCGCTGCACAAGGCCCCTGCCCCCGATCCGGGCAGCAAAGAAGCCGCGATGCGGCTGGCCATGCAAAATTTTGACCGCGCCCACCAAGGAACCGCTGCTGATCCGCGTCCTATTCCTGTTCGCCCGCAAAAACCGGGCTTCCTGACAGGAGTACGACACATGCTTTCGACCCTCACCACCCGCCCCATCCTCGCCGCCACCACCTCGGCTGCCGCGCTCTGCCTTGGCCTGATCGTGGTACTGCCTATGGGGGACTTTTCCCCCGATGCCCCATTTGCTGTCGACGAAGGGGGGCGCAGTGAGGCCCCGCTTCTGGCAAAACCCGAGGCCGCGCCGATGATCGTTGCCGAAGAAGCCGCCGCCGATACCAGCGCCACGATGGGCGCGACCGCCCCCGCGGCACTTGCGCAGGACCAGATGGCAACCAAGCGGCTCATGCAGCCCGAAAGCGCCTTTCTCGCGCCCTTGGCGACCGTCGCCCCCACGCCCTTTCCCATGGATCAGATCGCGCCGCAGGTCGAGAACACCGAGGCCTTTGCCAATGAAGCGGCGAACCCGATCAAGATGACCGCCGAAGACCCGGTTTCTACCTTCTCCGTTGATGTCGATACCGCGAGTTACGCGATAATCCGTTCCTCTCTCATGCGCGGGCAACTCCCGCCCGCAGAGGCCGTGCGGACCGAGGAGATGGTGAACTATTTCCCCTATACCTACCCCGCGCCAGAACCGGGTGAGGCCCCTTTCAAACCCACAGTCACAGTAATGCCGACGCCGTGGAACGCTGGCACGCAATTGGTGCGTATCGGGTTGCAAGGCCGCCTGCCCGCGATTGCCGAGCGCCCGCCGCTGAACCTCGTGTTCCTGATCGACACCTCCGGCTCAATGCAAAGCGCGGACAAGCTGCCGTTGCTCAAGCAATCCTTGCGCCTGCTGCTGCCGCAGCTTCGGCCCGAAGATGAGGTCGCGATTGTTGCCTATGCCGGATCAGCGGGCGAAGTGCTGCCGCCCACGCGCGCCGAAAACGCTGCTACCATTCTGGACGCGCTGGATCTGTTGGAGGCGGGCGGCTCCACCGCCGGGGCCGAGGGCATGGAGCTGGCTTACCGCGTGGCCGAGAGGATGACCGCGAAGGGCGAGGTTTCGCGCGTTCTGCTGGCCACGGACGGGGATTTCAACGTCGGCATCTCAGACCCGGAAGGGTTGGAGAAATACGTCGAGAAAAAACGCGCGCAGGGGACGTATCTTTCTGTCCTTGGATTCGGGCGCGGCAATCTGGATGATGCAACGATGCAGGCGCTGGCCCAATCGGGCAATGGCATGGCCGCCTATATCGACACACTGCAAGAGGCGCGCAAAGTGCTGGTGGACCAACTTTCGGGCGCGCTGTTTCCGATTGCGAATGACGTAAAGATACAGGTGGAATGGAACCCCACACAAGTCGCTGAATATCGGCTGATCGGTTTTGAAACGCGCGCTTTGGCACGGGAAGATTTCAACAACGACAAGGTGGATGCAGGCGAAATTGGCGCAGGCCATGCGGTGACGGCGCTTTATGAGGTGACCGCCCCCGGCAGCGCGGCGCTGGCCAATGATCCGTTGCGCTATGGCAAAGCGGCAGCGCCGAGTGAAAGCGCCGAGCTGGGTTACTTGCGCCTGCGCTACAAAGCACCGGGCGAGAGCACATCCGCCCTGATTGAGGTGCCGATTGCCTCGGGTGATATTCCCGCCGATGAAGACGCCCGCTTTGCCGCCGCAATCGCTGGCTTTGGCCAATTGCTGACCGGAGCTAAGTACCTTGGCGATTGGGGCTGGGAGGAGGCCACCGCGCTGGCGCTTTCAGGGCGGGGTGCGGATGCATTTGGCTATCGCGCCGAAGCCGTGAACCTGATGCGATTGGCGCAATCGCTTTCAACGCAATAGGCGCTGCCCCCCCCCTCGCGTTGCGTATTTTTGCAAAGGAGAAGCCCGCGGTGGGGCGTTTTGCATTTTTGAGCTGGTTGCGTTGGCTAGCAATACGCAGGCATGCTGATCGCACGTCGCGCGAGGAGTGCCTGCCACAGTATAAGCGCCCGTTTATATAGTAGGAAATGGTGCACCCAGAGCGATTCGAACGCCCGACCCTCAGATTCGTAGTCTGATGCTCTATCCAGCTGAGCTATGGGTGCAGTGTGGGCGATTTAGCGCCCCGCGTCAGGCAATGCAAGGGGGGAAAAGCACGAATTCCCCCTTTCATCCCGTGAACATGTCCAGATCGTCAGACTTTGGCAAATGAATCATAAACTCCGTGCCCGTCTCATCAGATCGCAATAATTCCAGACGCCCACCATGGCCGCGCACCAGCTCAAACGCAATCGCAAGCCCGAGGCCAGAGCCACCCTTGCGCGTTCCACCCTGAAACGCAGTGAACAAATGGTCGCGCGCACGAGGCGGCAGGCCAGGCCCCGAGTCGCCCACGCGGATCCACCATTCCGCCTCACTCTCGCCACCCGAAACCTCGATCACGCCCTCTTTGCCTGTCGCCTCCAACGCCTGCATCGCGTTACGCATCAAATTGGCCAAGACGCGGTAAAGCTGTTCGGCATCGGCACGAAGGTTCAGCCCGGCGGGCACATCCACCAAACAGGTGATCCCCGGTCGCTCGCCCAGCGCTTCGGCTTCGATCACTTCCTCAATCAGTGGCCGCAAAGCCAGCCGGGACAGGCGCGGGGGCGGCTCTTCCGCCTTTCCAAAGGCAAGGGTTGATTCGCATAGTGACACAGCCCGCGTGATGGAGCCCACCAGCTTTGGCGCGATCCGCGCGACCGCCGGGTCCGCGCTCCGTTCAATCCGATCCGCAAAAAGCTGCGCCGTTGTCAGAATATTGCGCAGATCATGGCTAATCTTGGCTACGGCAGAGCCCAGTTGCGCCAAACGTTCTTTTTGGCGCAAAGCCCCCGTCATCTGGGTTTGCAGGCTTAGCAACGCTTCTTCGGCGTCGCGCAGCTCCGACACGCCTGAAGTCGGCGCAATGACGCGTCGGGCGTCTTCCGGTGCCTCGGCATATAGCGCCATATGGCGCACCACGCGCCTTATCGGCTGCACCAGCAATCGCTGCGCGGCCAAGAACAGCAGCGCTGCCGTTACCACCGATATAATCGCCGACAGCACCAGAATGCGCAGCCCATAGTCCAGCATCGCATGCCGTAGTGGCCCGGTAGGCATTGTCACTTCAATCAAGGAACCGGCATCTTGTACCGGGTTGCCTATAACCCGAATGGAGTGCTCTTGTCGGTCTACCAAGACCACAAGCGCGTCGCGCATGAGGTGCAGCGGTGTTGCAAAGCGCAAATCATAGGTCGCCGAAATATCTTCGGTCATCGGGGAGGAAAGGATCAACTGCCGTATCTGATCGCGCCAGAGCACCACGTTTAAAACGCCCGCATTGGCCAGCAATTCAGCTTCCAACTCCGCGCTCAGCATCCCATCGGTGGCGAGCAGCGCCAAGGAGGCAATCTGCGCCTTCTCCAATCGCAACAGCAAGAAGTCTTCCCTAAACCGCGCAATTGATGGCACAAAGATCAGCACTTCGGCCAACATGACGAAGGCCACAGTCAACATCAGGAACCGCCCCGACAACGTGTTCAAGAAACCTGACTTCCTCAGTCCCAAAACCAACACCCTCATTCATCTGTTCACAAATATCCCCGGGAGGGGTCCGGGGAGGGCAGGCAGCCCTCCCCGGCGCGCGCAGATACACATCTTACATCAGGGAAAGAAGCGCTGCACCAGCCCAACCACCCGCTTAACCTTTGGACTATCAAATAATGCCGGTGAAAAATAGGCTCCTGCGGCGCGTTTGGAAACCTCATTGAGCGTGGGATACGGCAGCACCGTTCCGGCAATGGCCCCCATCTTCAATTTGGAGGCAATCGCCAATGCCCAAAGCCCGATCAACTCACCCGCTTGCGCCCCCGCGATCGAAACACCAATCGGCCGGCCTTTAAGCACCATCACCTTGATCAGGCCCTCCGTCCGACCCTGCGTTTGCGCGCGGTCATTCTCGGCATATTCAAAGCGAATGACCTTAAGCGCATCGCCATGCAGCTTTCGCGCTTCGGCTTCTGTCGGGCCAATCTGGGCAAGCTCCGGGTCGGTATAGGTGGCCCATGGAATATGGGCAGTTCTGGCCTTGGCGGGCAGGCCAAACAGCATTTGCCGGATGACAACCCCAGCGTGATAACCTGCCACATGGGTAAATTGCAGCCCTCCCGCCGCATCCCCAACCGCATAGACGCGACGATTGGACGACCGCAGATCAGCCCCCACAGTCACGCCTTTGCGGCTGTATTCCACGCCCGCCTTTTCCAGTCCCAGCCCCTCAAGCGAGACTTGACGCCCCACTGCCATCAAAAGATGCGACCCTTTGAGGATACGCCCGTCCTTGATCTCTACTTCAATTGCCCCCTCCGCCCCGCCGATCCGTACGACTGGGGCCTCCTCCATCACCGCAACCCCTTCGGCGCGCATCTTTTCCAACACCACCGCAGCAGTTTCGGGGTCGTCGCGGCCAAGGGCCTTTGCCCCCTCGATCACCGTCACCTGACAGCCAAGCCGCCGATGCGCCTGCGCCATTTCCATGCCGATCGGGCCACCACCAATCACGATCAGATGCGCAGGGCGTTCACGTTGGGCAAATATCGTCTCATTGGTCAGATAAGGTACGGTCTCCACGCCCGGAATCGGCGGCACGAAGGGGCGAGAGCCCGTTGCCAATACAAACCGACGCGCCGTAATGCGGTAATTGCCCGCGATCACCTCTTTCGGGCCAGAGAACTTGGCCCATTCGCGGATGACGCGCACACCCAGGCCTTCAAACCGTTCCTGACTGTCCACAGGAGCGATCGTGTCGACCACCCGCGCCACATGGTCCATGACCGCGCCAAAATCAATCTGGGGGGTGCTGGGCGTGATGCCAAACGGGCCACCGGTTGTCATCGCATGTGCATGTTTGGCCGCAGCAATCAGCGCTTTTGACGGTACGCAACCTGCGTTCAGGCAATCACCGCCCATCTCAGCGCCTTCAATCAACACCACCCGCGCGCCCATCTGCACCGCCCCTGCCGCAATCGACAACCCGCCGGAACCCGCGCCGATGATGCAAAGGTCTGTTTTGATATGTTCCATGGTTCAAACGTCTTTCTTACGAAGCAGCTTCAGGAGGATGGGCAGCGCCGACAAAGCTGCCAGCCCCAGAATCGGCCCCAACACATGCGGGGCGAAGATGATGGACATATCCGGCGTCTCACCTCGCGCAAACACTTCGCCAAGGCCCGCTCCGACCGAGGTAAAGACCAAAGCACCCGGCATGATGCCAAAAAATGTCGAGATCGCGAATCGCGAGAGTTTGATGCCAACGAAGGCGGGGATAAGGTTTGCCACAAAGAACGGCACTGCAGGCACAAGGCGCATCAAGAACAGCACCGACCATTCATTCTCTCGCAAACCGGCTTGAAGCTTGGCAACCGCCCCGCCGCTGCCTTCGATCTTTTCTGAAAACCGCGCACCAAACCCCATGCGCGCGGCCAGAAAAATCGCAATCGCGCCAAGCGTTGCCCCGGCGACATTAAAGAAGACACCGGGAAAGGTTCCGAACAAGAACCCCCCGGTCAATGTGGCGATCATCGCCCCCGGCAGGGAAAACCCTACGATCACAACATAACCCGCGACAAAGACGAGCACTGCCAATGGATAGTTGGCATCCCGAAACGCAATCAGAACTGCCCGGTTCTCTGCCAACGCGGAAAAGCTGATCTGATCGCGCAAGAAGAACGCCCCGGCGGTTGCCACAGCCAAAATAATAAGAATCGGTAGTTTACGGGCCAGGCCAGGCCTCGGCTGTCCTGGCAACTGGGCTTTCATTGGCATTGTTGTTATCACTTTCTTCGCAACGCGATCATGGCTGCTTTCTTGCCACGAAACTGCGCAATTGCTTGCCGATGGAACAGGTCGCTCACGCGGCCTTGATCTGAGGTGACAGGTTTGGCATCAAATACGTCTATGTTGAAACATTTCCCTCCACTTTAAGAACTCCAATCGCGAATAAGCGTGAAATGTTGCAGGATTTTCCGCTCGGGCGAATTGACTTGCCGCCAAGGGGTGCGTAAAGGACGGGCTTCGAATAAGCGCGCCACTGGGTTTGCGGCGAATCTCGCCCGAATAACCGATGGACGCAACTGTGATGGAGATCCGCGATGAAGCGCACTTTTCAACCGTCGAACCTGGTCCGTGCGCGGCGCCATGGTTTCCGTTTACGCATGGCAACCAAGAGTGGCCGCGTCATTTTGAACAACCGCCGCACTAAGGGCCGCAAGAAGCTTTCGGCCTAATTGGCCGGGGCCTTTTTTGTGCCCTGCTTTTTGAAGGACGAATGACATGACACCGCCGGAGGCAGAGGGACAAGGCCACAGCGCCCCGACCCAATCGCCACCGGCGGCTTCCCTTTGCGCGTCGCGTGCCAAGCCTGAAGTTATGCGAAACCGCAGCGATTTTCTGCGAGCAGCCTCTGCCCGCCGTCAAGGCACCCAAGGCTTTTTGCTACAGGCTCGCGCGCGCGGCGATGAAAGCCCGGCCATTCGCGTCGGCTTCACCTGCTCCAAGAAAATTGGCAACGCGGTTGCGCGCAACCGTGCCAAGCGCCGCCTGCGCGCTTTGGCGCGCGCGGTTTTGCCAAAGCTCGCATATCCTGGATGGGACTATGTACTTGTCGGCCGCCCCAATGCGACGATTGGGCGTGACTTTGCTTTGCTTTTGGCGGACTTGGAAAGCGCACTCTCGAGAATCCACAGCCAAACGGGGGGGCAACGCAAATGACCCCCTTGGCGCTTGTCATCGCTTTGCCCATACGTGCTTACCGCCTGCTTCTCAGCCCATGGGTCGGCCATGGCTGTCGCTTTCAGCCCACCTGCTCGGCCTATGCCATGGCGGCCTTGGAAACCCACGGAGGCATGAAGGGCGGCTATTTAACCGTTCATCGCCTGTGCCGCTGCCACCCCTGGGGCGGCGAGGGCTATGACCCGGTTCCACCCAAAACCGACTAAAAGCGGTAACCGGTGTTGGGTGAGATGAACGATATCCACCCTTTATTTCTCAGCGCCCCCCAAAAGCACTAAATTCAAGAAGCGGCACAAGCAAAACGCCCAGAACATGCGCGAAGCTTCTTAACCCCTTTGCATGATTCACATTTGGCGCTTGGCAAGGATGCCGCCGAAACCGATCAATGAGGAAGGTGGTCTGCTTGCTTACCAATCGCCCTTCGTATCTGCCCGACCCAGAGCGGTTTGACCTCAAAGGCTTGTCACTTGGTCCAGACTAACGCGATAGCTAAGATTGTATGCAACTTTTGGCTGAGTGTTAACTCCCCGCACAGAGCTGCCCCTTAACTTCTCCTGCACGGGGGCGCCAAGCTCCCGCTTCGGCTAAGGGGATGCTTGATGCAAGAACCGCTCGATCAAACACCAAGCGGCGAGAAAACTGCTCTGGCAAAACGTGTTGGCCTATGGCTTCGACGGCCCGAACTTCTGGTTTTCTTGCCCGCACTTTCACTCGCCGCCTTTTGGGTGGGGGGCGAGGCGATCATGATGATGACAGCTCTGGGCATGCCATTGCTCTTTGCCTTTGCCGGAGCATTTCGCAGCACAGAGCCGAATGCGATGCCTCTGCCCGATTCGTTAACCGGGCTTGCCCTACGCCCCCAGATTACAAAACACTTAGACCGTACGCTGCGCGACGCAGAGGTGACTGGCAAGACAACCACATGTTTCGTCATCCAGTTTGACGATGCTGATGTGCTACTTGATCGGCATGGGCGTGCGGTCCAAACTGAGGTGCTGGCCCGTAGCGCCGAACGGCTGTGCTCCGCTTTGCGAGAGGGTGACACCGTCGCACGGCTGGAGGGTGGAGGTTTTGCGATTGCCCTCGCGCCAACTCGCAGGGTTGACCTTGAGGGCATGATCCAGGTGGCTGCGCGGCTTCAGGCGGCCCTGGCCCCGCCCATCAGCATCGACGCTGCTCGTCTTTATGTTACTGGCTCGGTCGGGCTCTGCCTTGGGCCAAAAGCGCCACTGCCAACGGGTGCGTCTTTGCTGGACGCCGCCCAGGTTGCCGCTGATGAAGCGTGCCGCAATGGGCCGAACGCAATCCGGGCCTATGCGCCCGGTATGGCCCGCAAACGCGCCGATCGAGATGCCATGCGCGGCGAACTCGAAATCGCATTGGATGAAGGCCATATCCGTCCCCATTTTCAACCACAAATTTGTACCGATACTGGCGCCATTTCGGGCTTTGAGGCTCTGGCCCGCTGGCATCACGCAGAGCGCGGCCTTATCCCCCCTGCAGAATTCTTGCCCACGATTGAAGAGGCTGGCCTGTCAGAGCGATTGGGTGAGGTAATGCTTTACCATGCTCTGGCCGCCTTGGTCCGTTGGGACAAGGCCGGGCTTAGTGTTCCGAATGTCGGAGTGAACTTTTCAGCAGCAGAACTGCGCAACCCGCGCTTGGCAGAGAAACTGAAATGGGAGCTTGACAGGTTTGACCTAGCCCCTAATCGGCTGTGCATCGAGATTTTGGAGACAGTGATTGCGGAAACCGACAATGATGTCATCGTTCATAACATCTCTGCCCTCGCAAAACTGGGCTGTGGGATTGATCTGGACGACTTTGGCACGGGCCATGCTTCCATCACCAATATCCGTCGCTTTGCCGTAAGACGCATCAAGATTGATCGCAGCTTTGTAACGAAGGTCGATGAAGATCGCGAACAACAAAAACTGGTCTCGGGTATACTGTCCTTGGCAGAACAGATGGGGCTGGAGACCTTGGCCGAAGGGGTGGAGACAAAGGGAGAGCACGCGATGCTCGCACAATTGGGCTGCGGGCATGTTCAGGGCTTTCTTTTTGCCCGCCCCATGCCGTTTGACGATACCGCGCAATGGATTATCAAACAGCAGGCCCACCGCAGCGCGCTGCCCAAAATTGGCAGCCGAGCGCGATGAGCCTGCCAAGGCCTTGGCAAAGCAAGTACCAGCCACAATTTGCAGCCTCTCCCCGAGGATCAGGCGCAGGATCGCAACGATAACTCGGATTTGCCACAGTAATCGGTCGGCAAACCCGCAAATCTGGGGAAAAGCCCTTGACCTTTCCTGCCCCCTATCGTTGAACCACCGCTGACCCTGAACAGGAACGGTGTTGGTCCCAGATGGACGATCAGAACAAAAATCTCATTCTAGCAACGGTACTCAGTTTCCTCGTGATTCTGGTTTGGTTTGTTTTCTTTCCACCAGAAGACGTGGCCCTGGACCCGAACGCCCCGGCGGCTGTCACCACAGCGACCCAAGCGCTTACCCCGCCAGCAGCAACCGTCTCAGGCAGTGATGCCGGGGCAGAGGCTGAGCAGGCGAATTCGCCCCGCGTCGCAATCGAAACGCCACGCGTAAAAGGCTCAATCTCGCTTCTTGGCGGGCGCCTTGATGACCTCTCGCTTAAGAGCTATCGGAAAACAATCGACCCAAAATCCGATATCGTGACGCTGCTCTCACCGGTTGGAAAGCCGCAGCCTTACTATGCACTCTATGGCTGGCTCCCTGCGGGCAACTTGACCCTTGAAGATGTGCCCGGCGCAAATACGCTCTGGTCGCAAATTGGGTACAACAGCCTGTCCACAGAGACGCCAATCACCCTGCAATGGGACAATGGCAAAGGCCTCGTGTTCGAACGGGTGATCTCAATTGATGATCGGTATTTGTTCAACATCGCCCAAAGCGTTGAAAACAAAGGCGACGCGCCGGTTAGCTTGGCGCCCTATGGCATCATTGCCCGCCACGGCCTTCCGCCTGATCTGGAGGGGTTCTACCTGAGCCACGAAGGTATTGTCTTGCGCGCCGATGGAGTTTTGGAAGAAGTTGATTACAAAGACGCCACCAAGCTGCCCTTGATCGATCGCGAAGCCGCGCCTGCCGAGGTGACGCAAGCCAACGAAAATGGCTGGATTGGCTTTACCAGCAAGTATTGGATGACCGCGCTGATCCCGGAACAGGGCAAGCCCTTCACCGCCGTGACCAAGTACGCCCCCGGTGCTGATATTTATCAAACCGAAACCCGCCAACCGCTGTTTACTGTTGCACCTGGCATGACTGCTTCCGCGACCTCACAGCTTTTTGCTGGAGCGAAGGAATGGGAAACGCTGCGCACCTACCAAAACGAAGGCGGCATCGGTGGTTTCATCGACGCGATTGATTGGGGATGGTTCTTCTTCTTCACCAAGCCAATCTTTGCCGTGTTGCATTGGCTTCACGCCCATATCGGCAACATGGGCCTTTCCATCATCGCGCTCACCTTCCTGCTCAAAGCGTTGGTGCTCCCACTGGCCTATAAATCCTATGTCTCCATGGCACGGATGAAAGAGTTGCAGCCGGAGATGGAGGCAATGAAGGAGCGTGCTGGAGACGATAAGCAAAAGCTCCAGAAAGAGATGATGGCGCTTTATAAGGAAAAGAAGGTCAATCCGGCGGCGGGTTGTTTGCCGATCCTGATCCAGATTCCGATCTTCTTCTCGTTGTACAAGGTGATCTTCGTCACTCTGGAACTGCGCCACGCGCCATTCTTTGGCTGGCTTACCGACCTTTCGGGCCCTGACAGCTCGTCAATCTTCAACCTCTTTGGTGCCCTGCCTTGGGCGTCGCCAGAGCCTGGAAGCATGCTTGCGTTGATCTTTATCGGCGTGTTGCCGTTGCTCCTCGGCATTTCGATGTGGATGCAGCAAAAGTTGAACCCAACGCCGACAGATGCAACGCAAGCCATGATCTTTGCATGGATGCCGTGGGTTTTTATGTTCATGCTCGGTAGTTTTGCAAGCGGCCTGGTCGTGTACTGGATCACCAACAACGTGATTACCTTTATCCAGCAATACACCATCATGCGCAGCCATGGGCATACGCCTGATATCTTTGGCAACATCAGAGCAAGTTTCAAACGCATATCTGCGCCTGAACCGCCTGACGCAAAGAAGCCAGGGAAAAAATGACAATTCGGCTTTCCCGAATTTGTCGCCACCCGATAAAGGCACACGGACGCGAAGACCTCGCGTCCGTTCTGCTTTCAGAGGGCACGTGCTTGCCCGGGGATCGTCGCTGGGCTGTTGCGCATGCGGCGGCCAAGCTGGTGCCCGGCTGGAACCCTTGCAGCAACTTTCACCGTGGGGCTAAGGCCCCGCAATTGATGGCAATAACTGCCGAGTCAGACGGTGATCGCGTGACGCTGCATCACCCAGACCGGCCCGACCTCAGCTTTCGTCCAGATGATCCCGCCGATCTTGCGTCCTTTCTTGATTGGATTACGCCCCTATCCCCGGCAGACCGCAGCCAACCAAGCCACATTGTCACTGCGGATCGCGGCATGACGGACAGTGATTTTCCATCGGTGTCGATCCTCACACGCGCCTCGCTTCATAGCCTTTCAGAACAGATGGGCACGCCTCTTTCAGCCGACCGTTTTCGCGGCAACCTTTGGCTTGAAGGCACTGAGCCGTTTGAGGAGTTCAGTTGGATCGGGTGCAATATCCGGATCGGTAAAGCAATTCTACAGATAAAAGAACGCATCACACGCTGCCGTGCCACCATGACCAACCCGGAAACCGGCATTGTCGATGCAGATACACTTGGCGCGTTGCAAACCGCCCATGGCCACAAAGATTTCGGTGTCTATGCCGTGGTGATACAAGGTGGCCTCATCGCCGTGCAAAATGAAGGATCAGTTTTGTGACCTCGCTTCCCTTCCCCCTCGCTGAAGAACCCGAATTCGCCGCACGCGAAGCAGGCCGCCTGCTCTTCGCGGGTCCTGTAGACTTCGTGAAAGGCGTTGTTGCCATGTCTGGCATGCCCCCTGCGGACCGGATAGAGGTCTGCTTTGCCGGACGGTCGAATGTCGGAAAATCAAGCCTGATCAATGCGTTGACCGGACGCAAAAGCCTTGCGAGAGCATCCAACACGCCAGGCCGCACACAAGAGATTAACTATTTTGCCCTAGGCGCCGAGCGTTACCTCGTGGACCTTCCGGGCTATGGCTATGCCGAGGCCCCGATTGCGATTGTGGCGAAGTGGCAAGCCCTACTGAAAAGCTATCTGTCAGGCCGGCAAACCCTGCGACGCGCCTTCGTTCTGATCGATGCGCGCCATGGGGTCAAAGTCGTGGACGAAGAGATAATGACACTCCTCGACCGCTCTGCCGTGACGTTTCAGGCGGTGCTGACCAAAGCGGACAAGATCAGTACGGCGGAGCTTGAGGTCAACATCGCGCAAACCCGCGCCGCCCTCTCAAAACACCCCGCTGCCTTTCCGGAGTTGATCGTCACCTCTTCGGAAAAAGGGCTTGGAATTGAAACCCTACGCGCGACGATTGCCACGCTGGAATAACCTTCGGTTTTCCAGCCAATGTAGTATTTTCTAAACGTGCTGCGCTCCGTTCACTTCGATCTCAGTGCCCGAAATATAACTTGCTTGTGGCGAGCACAGAAACCAGATCGCATCGGCCACTTCAGAAGGCTGCCCTAAGCGGCGCAGCGGCAGACTTGCCACGATCTTGTCAGTGCCAGGTGACAAGATCGCGGTTTCCACCTCTCCCGGCGCGATTGCATTGACGCGCACGCCCGAGGGCCCAAAATCATGCGCCATTTCACGGGTCAGCGCCGCCAGTGCTGCCTTTGATGTCGCATAGGCTGCCCCAGCAAATGGATGCACCCTTACCCCGGCAATCGAGGTCACATTCACAATTGAACCCTTTGCCGCCACCAATTCCTCCTGCAAACCGCGCGCGAGAATCACCGAGGCAAAGAAATTTACGTGAAAAACATGGCCCCATGTGCGCAGGTCAGTTTCCAGTGTGCTCAGGCGCTTGCCACTCTCGCCCTTTGGCGAGATTCCGGCGTTGTTGACAAGAGCATCCAAACGCCCATCCACTTTTTCGCGGATCGTCTCGATCGCAGCGATTGTCTTATTCGGGTCGGCCAGATCAATCTGAATATGATTCTCTTCTCCACCCGGCCAAGGGCAGCGCGGATCGAACGGTTGGCGAGAGCAAGTCAATACCCGCCAGCCTTCTGCCGAAAACCGCTTGACTGTTGCGTGGCCAATTCCGCGGCTTGCCCCCGTCAACACAAGCGTTTTTGGTTTTTCCATCTGCCCGCCCCTTATATCATCTTGTCTCACCCTATGCTTTTGCTGCATCGGCGCAAGCGCCACTCGTCGCCCTTGGCAGAGCCGAGCAAAGCCGTTACCAAAAGGCGACCCATAGGAAACCTATCCATGAAAAAACAACAGGCTCATATGCGCGATTCCATTGCCACCGCCCGTACCTTGAATGAGGCTTTGCCCTATTTGCAACGCTATTCCGGCGCGACTATCGTCGTCAAATTTGGCGGAAACGCCATGGGTGACGATG
>ERZ889078.1970-NODE-1970-length-15337-cov-21.547899_pt1 | contig 15337 bp, 10 predicted proteins | sample MGYA00521266_ERZ889078 | MGnify/ENA primary metagenome ERZ889078 (study PRJEB32303, sample SAMEA104408618) | aquatic metagenome | biome: Brackish water; feature: Pelagic; material: water | place: Baltic Sea | collected 2014-06-16T06:34:00 | depth 76,534 m ...
CAACAAATCGACCATAAAATCAACGCTGAACTCTTCGAGGAGTGGAATAAAAAAGAGAACCGCGTTTTGTATTAATTTATTCTTTAATCAAATTTACATATAATTCCCCGACTGCTGGCGGGGAGAGGGATTATGAAATTTTTTGTTATGGCGTTTGTTTTTTTATTCGGGATTGCGAGCGGCGCGAACGACGTTAAAGTCATCGCGTTCGCGCAAGACGACATGGCGAATGATTTTCGCAAGGCTCAAGTTTTTGAAGCTCGGGACGAGGCGAGGCGACATAAAAATCTACAATTCGTCTATTCGGACGCGAAAGCTAAAACTTCCATGCTTATTTATCAAATAGACGAGTTTATAAAACAAAAAGTCGATTTGATAATAGTAGGCGCGAACGACGCGGACGCGGTTGTGCCAGTTGTGACCAAAGCGTATAAAAGTGGCGTAAAAGTCATCATTTTGGATAGAGGAATCAACTCTGAGCAGTACACGACTTTCATAAACTCCGACAACGTCATGATAGGTTCCATAGGCGCCAAGTACATAGCGAAAAAGTTACACAACAAAGGATTGGTACTCCTTTTTGAAGGGCTTTTAAGCGCAGACGTGACGCAGCTGAGAAGCAAAGGCTTTTTAGACGAGATGGCTCAATACAAAGATATTAAAATCATAAAAAGAACTGGAAATTATCTCAGACGCGACGCCATCGCAGAGATGCAAAAGCTCATAAAAGAGGGTATTGAAGTTGACGCGATTTTTGCACAGAGCGACAGCATGATTAGTGGCGCGAGAAGCGCGATGCGGCGATTTGGAAAAGACCCGTCGTCCATTGTCATGGTTGGATGCGATTACACGAGTGAAGCGCAAGAAGCGATTTTAAAAGGCGCTCAAACCGCTTCAATTAAGTTTCCCTTAGGGGCAAAGCAAGCGGTCGAATACGCACTGGAAATTTTCGCGGGAAAAAAGTTACCTAAGCATATCTTTATTTCGGTAAAATTGGTCACTCAAGAGAACGCCAAAGTCACAAAACCCATCTTTTAAGGATTACTCATTACTTTAAGCAATAAAATATTAGCGATTGCCATTTCATTAATCGTAGTCTCCGTTGTAATACTTGGATTTTATTTTGACACGTTTTTAAAACATAGATACTTTAGCGACGCCAAACAAAAAATGTCTTACGCGAAAGACAGAGTGTCGATAGATTTAGAATTGGCGCAAAATGAACTAAAGAAAGGAGTGGGGTTTATCGATACGGACGACTCTTTGATAGCTTCCGTAGAGTTGATAAACAACTATCAAAATAAGCGAAGTTACAACGCCATTTTGCTTGATGAAGAAAAAAAATATATCCTAAACGACCTTCTTGACAAGGTTAAAATATCATTGAATTCGATTATTAAAATATATGACAATAAAGAAGAACTTATCTGTTATATTTATAAGGATGAAAAGGGTTATAGAGAAAATTTTTTATCTTATGAAAACTCCAAAAAAGTCTTGTTCTCCAAATACGAGCATGAGAAAGATTACGTCAAACAAGAGTATTTCGAGAGTGAGTTCGCCCCATTTAAGCATATTAACTACTATAGTCAGCCAGAACTGAGTGATAAGACAGTTGTCACGTATCATTTTATGAATAATAAAATATACGTTAGAACTCATCATAGCGTATTTTATAAAGAAGATAAAACTAAAACTTTGCTTCATATGGAAATGAGCAAAGCGTTTGATGGCTCTTATTTTGACATGGTCTCAAAACAGTTAAACATAAACGTTTCCATCGAAGAGTCGCAAAATCAAAAGCTCCATGGTTTAAATATTTTTGACAACTTTATATTGGAGGACAAGGATATAATGGATAAGCAAAATAATTATTTGACTGTATATTTAATCAAGTCACAAGAGGGTAACGTAAATATACTATTTTCACTTGACAAAGCCATGTTAAATAGCGCTCTGTCGCAAAATAGAAAGCAACTATGTTTCTTTTTAAGCGTATCGGTAGTTCTTATATTTATCTTTTTTCATTTTTTTATATATTTTAGAATTTCAAAGCCCATAGATAAAATAATGAAACAGATAACAAAGGTCAAACATGGCGATTATGGTCAATCGGACGTCGTTAAAACTGGAGATGAACTTCAAGAAATATCTTCAAACATAAACATGTTGGCGAAAGCGGTTAGCAGTCGTGAAAACTCACTAACGGAGTCTCAAAAAGAGTTGGAACGTCTTTCAACGCATGATGAACTGACAGGGCTTTTAAATAGAAGAAGTTTTAACGTCAATTTAAAATACGTACTACGAAAAGCCAAGCGAAACAAAACAAAAGTAGCCATACTGTTTTTAGATTTAGATCAATTTAAACAGATAAACGACACTTTAGGTCATAGCGTTGGCGATCAATTGCTTATGTCTGTCTCTAATAGACTGCGGTACGCTTTAAGAGATAGCGACGTTTTAGCGAGAGTCGGCGGAGACGAGTTCAATGTTTTTGTGGATGGTTTTAAAAACGTCATAGAGATACAGGCTTTGGCTCAAAAACTTTTGGACGCTTTTGAAGAGCCGTTTACCGATAGTGAAAATGAGATAGTCTCCTCCACCAGCATCGGGATAGCTATTTTTCCAGAAGATGGCGCAGATTCGGAAACTTTGATAAAAAACTCTGATTTAGCTATGTACATGGCTAAAGAGAAGGGGAGAAACAATTATAGTTTTTACGCTTCTAAGTTTTCAAAACGTCTCCAAGAACGTATGGACATAGTGCGAATGTTAAAACAAGCCGTTAAAAACAAGGATGAATTTTTATTGCTTTATCAGCCTAAAATTTCTATAACGTCAGGGAAAATAGTTGGAGCGGAAGCGCTCATAAGGTGGAATAGTCCCGAGATGGGATTTATGAGCCCAGACGCGTTTATACCCATAGCAGAAGAGACTCATATGATTATCGACATAGGCGCTTGGGTTGTAAAAAAAGCTTGTGAGGATTTTATGGCTCTCAAAAGCGCTGGAGACATGATGCATTTGCTCAGCGTCAACGTGTCGGGTATTGAGTTACAATATGGCGACATGCTGCAAACCGTTAAAGAGGCGATCTCTTCAAGCGGAATCTCTTCAAGCGAATTGGAGTTGGAAGTGACGGAGAGTTACATATCAAGCAATGAAAAAAACGCCATCGAAACGCTCAAGAAGTTTAGGTCTTTAGGAATCGAGTTGGCAATCGATGATTTTGGCACGGGCTACTCATCCATGAGTTATTTGCAAAAACTTCCGATCACCCGTTTGAAAATTGACAAGTCGTTCGTAGACGATTTGCCAGAATCGGAGGGCAGCGTCGCCTTAGTCGACGCGGTTCTTTCATTGGCTGAGGCTTTTCATCTAAATGTAACGGTGGAGGGCGTTGAAACACAAAAACAATTAGACTTTTTTAAAGACAAAAAGTGTGACGACATTCAAGGATATTTTTATTCAAAACCACTTCCTTTTGACGAGTTGAAAAAGTTTATAAAAGATAACGCCGTTTAGATTATTACCAAACGTTTCCTTTCTGCGTCTCTTCTTTTTTCTTCAAAACGTCGCCAAGCGCTTTGTAAGTGACTATGTCGTCCTCACCGCACTCTTTATGATAGTATCCTTGAAAATCGTAGTACTCTTTGCAATCACTGTAGTATTTAGCCGATATTCCGTGCTTGTTTACGCACCCTGAAAGCGTTATGCTTATTGTTATAAATATAAAAAGTTTAATCATAAAGACAATCTAAGCATAAAGTATGCCTAAACTTTAAAGCTATCCTTTGTTTTGCAAAATTCCGTTAAAAAGCACTCTTCGCATTTTGGATTCTTCGCCGTGCATACGTATCTTCCAAAAAGCACCATTCCCTGATGAAGGGAGTGAAGGTTGTTTTTGAATTTTTTCACTAAAGTCGTTTCCGTTTTGAGCGCCGTTTTATCATCGCTAAGTCCTAATCTATGGGCGACTCTAAAGACGTGAGTGTCGACCGCCATGAGATTCGCTCCAGTGTACTCTATCATCACGACGTTAGCGGTTTTTTGCCCAACGCCGGCTAAAGTTTGCAACTCCTTTTCGTCTAAGGGCACTTCACCATCGTAAAACTCCACGACTCTTTTAGCCATGGCTATGATGTTTGTCGCTTTGTTGTTGAAAAATGAGCAACTACTAATCAATCCTTTAACGTCATCTAAATTCGCTTGAGCCAACTCATATGGAGTAGGGTATCTTTGGAACAATGGGGGCGTTAAAATATTGACGCGTTTGTCAGTGCATTGCGCTGAGAGCGCTACGGCTACTACTAATTCATAAGCGTTTTTATAGGTTAACTCCGTTTCGGCGTCGCTATATCTCTCTACAAATCTCTGGTGAATCTCTTTTATCTCTATTTTGGTGGCTTTTTTCATAATGGTATTTTATCTTTTTATGTGATATAATCAAAACGGATATCTTCAAAAGGACTGTTTATGGGATTTTTTTCATTTTTTTCAACAGACAACGATGCGAGCGCGACAAAAAGTTTAATTAGGTCAAAAGACTTTCATGACTATTTTACGAAAGATTTTTTTAACGAGATTGTAAATCACAGTTCCTCAATGATCTTGTATTTTACAAAACAAGATGGTTGGATTGGCGCAAATAAAGTGTTTTTTGAGACAATGGGTTTTGGTCATATTGGGGAATTCCGTCGACAACATGAAAGTATCAGGGAAATATTTTTAAGCGAGAGCGAAGAAATTTTTACAGAAGACGATAAGAGCTGGTTGGATTATATCAAAAGGTACAAAAACGGTGGGTATTCAATTACAATATCAACGTTTGACGCGAAAATATTATCCATTCAAGCGAGATGTTATACGAGTTCATACAATCAAGAAATCTACGTCTTAGAGTTACAAAACGTTACGGCTCTTCATCAGGCGGAGATACATACAAAAGAAATCGAGTTATTAAAAACTAAATTTTTAGCAAACATTGGACATGAATTTAGAACGCCTATGAATGGCATCCTTGGATTTTTGGAGTTGTTGGATAAAACAACGTTGGATAAAAAACAGAGGGAATATCTAAATATGATAAACAAGTCCTCACGAAATTTGATGACAAACATAGAGACGCTTCTTGACTTGTCGCAGATGGAAGGAGGTCGTTTAGGCACTGATAATTTATCGTTTGAGTTATTACCCGAAATGGAAAAAATCGCAAATTCTTTTTTCGCATATGGACGAAGCAAAGGCGTCAATTTGTTGGCTTTTATTGATCCTAAATTACCTCGTGAGCTTATGGGCGACATAAAAAAGATAAATCAAATCATGGGCTCTCTCGTCCAAAACGCCGTTAAATTTACGCCACGCGGCGGTAAAGTCATTATGGAAGTTAAACTTCTAAAAAGACAGTTAAGTGGAGAATGCAATATTAGTTTTAGCGTAAAAGACAATGGAAATGGCATAGCGCAAGAGCAATTGGCGCTTATAGCCGAACCTTTTACGGCCAGTAATTTAGCGGATGAGAGACTTGGAATTGGGTTGAGTTTATCCAATGGCTTGGTGAAGTTGTTGGGTTCTGAACTTAGGATTCAAAGTGAAAAGGGAAATGGAACTTATTTTAATTTTATTTTAAATTTTAAAGAGTCTCATGGCCAAAGTTTTAAGATGACGCCAAAGCAAAAAGTGAAAGTGCTTCTACTTGAACAGGCTAAAGTTGACGACGCAAACTCATTGACGACGTATTTGCGTTCTTTCGCCATTGACGTCATTAAATCAAATATGTTAGATGAAAATATTTATGAGGACATTGACGTTCTTTATATTGTGGGAAGTCAAAATGATTCTTCTTGGATGTTTAAGCTAGCCTCATACTCAAAAAAAGCTCACATTGTGTTTCTCCTAAACGATGGTGAGAAATTACAAACAAAACTTACGCATGTAATTGACGAAGTCCTTTATAAGCCACTTCTAGCAAGTCAGGTAGCAAAGCATTTGTACGCTATATATAAAATAGAGACAGAAGAAAATAAAGAATCCAAGCTTCTCGTAAAAGAGAAGTCCTCCGCCTTGGTCGTGGAAGATAATTTAATTAATCAAAGGCTCATTCAAATACTATTACAAGAGTATAACATTGCCGTTTCAACGGCTTCCAATGGCGTGGAAGCCGTTAGCATGTGTCAGAAAAATAGATACGACATAGTATTTATGGATATTGACATGCCTCAAAAAAATGGAATTGTCGCTACAAAAGAGATAAAAGAAGCGGCAAATCCAAATGGTCAAACGCCTATAGTCGCTTTAACGGCTCTGGCTATGGAAGGCGACAGAGAGATGTTGTTGAAGGCCGGATTGGACGATTACATAGCCAAACCGCTTACTCGCGAAAAGTTGGAAAATATTTTAAACGCATATTTAAAAGTTATACCTGGCGTTTAATATCCATTAGCATAACCGTACTAAACTTTTGCCAAAATAACTCAAGGAAAGATAATGAACAAGGTAACAAAACTTTTAGCTACTCTTATGTTTAGCGCGACAATGGCAGGCGCTCAAACTTTAGTGACTGTTAATGGCTCGTCAATTACGCAGCAAGACGTAGACACTGAACTTATGCAAGCCACCCAAGGTAGATTCAATGAAGTTCCAGTGGATAAACAAATGGAATTTAGAAAACAAGTTCTTCAACAATTGGTTGCAAAAGAGCTAGTTTATGGCGACGCTAAAAAGACTGGCGTTCTTAATTCCAAAGAGTTTAAAGATGAGTATAAAAAACTTTTAGAAATAGCGAAAAAAAATATAGCCATTCAAGTTTGGCAAAAACAAGAGTTGGAAAAAGTTAGCGTATCAGATACTGAGTTAAAAGATTACTATAACAAAAACAAAGAAGAGTTCAATGAAAAAGAGAGCGTGCACGCTCGTCACATCTTAGTAAAAACGGAAGCCGAAGCCGAAGCAATTATCAAAGAGTTCAACTCTTTAAGCGGAGACGCGCTTAAAGAAAAATTTATCGAACTCGCAAAAACAAAATCAACGGGACCAAGTGGACCAAAAGGCGGAGATTTGGGTTTCTTTGTGAGTGGACAAATGGTTCCTGAATTTAATGAAGCCGTGTTTAAGCTCGAAGTGGGAACTGCGACTAAAAAGCCTGTTAAAACGCAGTTTGGCTATCATGTGATTTATTTAGAAGAGAAACAACCCGCGGCTATTAGAAAATTTGATGAAGTTAAGAGCATTATCGATCAACGCCTTAAACTAGAAAAATTTAAAGTCGCCGTAAAAGCGAAAATGCAAGAGTTAGAGAAAAAAGCTAAGATAGAAGTAGCTAAATAGTTAATGATAAACTCTCCAATCTCTAAGATATCTTTAGGGAAAAGAGAGTTTTTGGTAAAACGCGACGACCTGATAGATCCATATCTAGCGGGCAATAAATATAGAAAACTTTACTCTCTACTCAACGCTCCCTCTAACGCTTTGAACAAAATCATCTCTTACGGCGGAACGCAGTCAAACGCCATGCTGGCGATCGCGGCCATGTGCAAACGAAAAAACTGGGAATTTGTTTATTACACGAAGCCCGTTTCACTTTCGCTAAAAGAACAAGAGGGCGGAAACTATTTTCACTCCCTCTCTTTGGGCATGCGACATGTTGAAATCCAAGAGGAACTCTATAGAGATTTTATATCTTCGCTTCGTTTAAATTTGGACGAAAGAACGTTTGTGATAGACCAAGGCGGGGCGGATAAAAGCGCGCGAGACGGCTTGGAAGCGTTGGCTTCGGAGATTAGAGAAGCGAACTTGGATTGCAAATCTCTAGCGACTCCATCGGGAACTGGAACAACGGCGCTTTATTTGGCTTTGGCTCTGCCTGAATATAAAGTCTATACCACTCCATGCGTTGGAAATGGCGAGTATCTTAGAGAACAGATGTCGGCTCTTTGTGAAATTCCTCAAAACTTGATAATTATAGAACCAGATAAAAAATGGCATTTTGCCAAACCGTATCCCGAGTTCTTTGACGTTTACTCAAAGTTAAAAGAGGAGGGGATAGAGTTTGATTTACTGTACGCCCCCGCCATGTGGCTCTCTCTGATTAATCATACGAAAGAAAAAATTTTATATATTCACAGCGGCGGAGTGAGCGGCAATGAAAGCATGCTTAAAAGATATAAGCGTAAATTTAATCTATAAAGGTTACGCTCTCTTCTAAGCTCACCTTCTCGGGTTGATAAGAATTTATCTTCGCGTCTTTGTCTTCGTAACCCAGCACCACGCTATACAAAAGCGCTAGATTGTCTGGCGTTTGCAAAGATTGAGCGACAACTTTTCCAAATTCCGTTGTAGAACCTTGCGGGCAACTATCAACGCCAAATTCTTGAGCGGCCAACATAACGCTCTGCATGTAAGCGCCACAATCTATAAACGCGCCTTGAGCTTCGTCAATGTTGGCTTTATCGGTAAAAACAAAGATTACCGTTTGCGCTCCAAACCATTTGAAGTTGTCATGCCACATTTGAAGTCTCGTAGCGTCGTCTTTTCTGTCCACTTCCATAAGTTTGTATAACCCGGCTCCGGTAACGATACGGCGTTTTTTGTAAGGATTTGTCCACTTAACTGGATAATATTGAATAAATTGATCGTGAACGACCCCTTCGTTCATCTTCGCGATGATGGCGTCGCCAATGTTTTTCAAAGTTTGAGCGTTACTGATGGCGTAAGTCACCCATGGTTGCATATTTGCGCCACTTGGAGTGTGTCCCGCCGCTTGTAAAATTTCCTCTAATATCTCTTTTGGTATTTTTTCATTTGTGTAGGCTCTTTTTGAAGAACGATTTTTTAAAGCTTCTAAAACTGTTGGCATGGATATGTCCTAAATTATTTTTTTGAAATTATACCAAATAAGGTTCAAAGATTTGCTTAGACGAAAAAATTTATAATAATTTAATCATTAAGTTTATTGACTAAACTAACTTGACAAATACAGACTCAACTTGATATAATGGTATTACTTAAAATTAAAGGATATATCATGAGTAGTAATATATTTGAAAAACTAACGCATAACATGACTCAAGCAATCGAAAGTTCGGTTTCTCTAGCGTTACACAATAAAAACCAAGAGGTTCAAACGGAACATTTTTTCTGGGCGCTTCTTACAAATAGCGATTCTGTTTTAAATCAGATGTTTAACAAAATGAACATAGACAAACTAGCTATGGAATTGGATATTAAAAGCGTCACTGAAAAGTTGCCAAAATCTTCAAGCGTTTCTAAAGAAGACATTAGGTTGTCGAAAAACTTTGTCGCCACTTTAGAAAACGCTACGGGCCTGATGACTAAAAATGGAGACTCGTACTTGTCTGTAGACACTTACATCTTGGCAAATCTTAAAACGGAACCATTTGTTAGCGTATTGCCAAAATACATAAACGTAAGTGAATTGGCGAAAAATCTTGAAGCGACTCGCGGGGGAGCTAAGATAGATTCACAGAGCGCCGATGAGACTTTGGAGTCTTTGTCTAAGTATGGCATTGATTTGACGAAAGAAGCGGCGGAGGGCAAGCTATCCCCCGTTATAGGACGAGACGAAGAGATAACTCGAATGATGCAGATTCTAATTCGTAAAACTAAAAACAATCCGATGCTTCTTGGTGAGCCAGGCGTTGGTAAAACCGCGCTTGTTGAAGGATTGGCGCAAAGAATTCAAAGTGGAAACGTTCCAACGTCTCTGCAAAACAAAAAAGTCATCGCGCTTGACATGAGCGCCTTAATCGCCGGAGCGAAATATCGTGGAGAGTTTGAAGATAGACTAAAGGCTGTGATAGACGAAGTCAAAAAGAGTGGAAAAATCATTCTTTTCATAGATGAAATTCACACTATCGTTGGAGCGGGCGCGAGTGAGGGAAGCATGGACGCGGCAAATATTTTAAAGCCCGCGCTCGCTCGTGGAGAACTTCACACCATAGGCGCGACGACGCTTAAAGAGTATAGAAAATATTTTGAAAAAGATACGGCGCTTCAAAGAAGATTTTTGCCAATATCTCTCGACGAACCGACGGTAAATCAATCTCTTCAAATTCTTCGCGGCATTAAAGGGCGATTGGAGACTCACCATAACGTAACAATTACAGATAGCGCTTTAGTCGCGGCGGCAAAACTGAGCGATAGATACATCGCTGATAGATTCTTGCCAGATAAAGCGATAGATCTTATTGACGAAGCGGCGGCTGAGTTAAAAATGCAGATAGAATCAGAACCAAACGTATTGAGCAAAGTGAAGCGAACTCGCTCAGAGCTGATGGTGGAAAAAGAAGCTTTGAAAATGGAGAAAACTCCAGCGAACGAGAAACGCCTAATTGAGATAGAAAAAGAGTTGGCGGACGTTGAAGAGGAAGTGCGAAAACTCACTTCTCAATTTGAGACTGAAAAAGAGGTGTTTGAGAAAATATCGAAGATGAAAGTCACCATAGAGGCTAAACGAAGAGAGGCGGAGATGGCGAAAAGTTCTTCCGACTTTAATCGCGCGGCGGAGATAGAGTACGGAGACATTCCTAAGTTGCTTAAAGAGGAGAAAGAGATCAATGAAAATTGGAATAAGCTTCAAAGCGAGGGAACTCTACTAAAAAATAGCGTTGACGAAGCTTCCATCGCGTCGGTCGTTTCGCGTTGGACCCACATACCCGTAAACAAAATGTTGCAAACGGAACAGGCGAAAATCCTTCATGTCGAAGAGGAGTTGAACAAAACGGTTGTTGGACAAAGCAAAGCCACTCACGCGGTCGCTCGCGCCATCAAACGCAACAAAGCGGGACTAAGCAGCGCGAACACTCCGATAGGAAGTTTTCTCTTTTTAGGACCAACGGGCGTGGGAAAAACGCAAACGGCCAAAACGTTGGCGAAATTTCTTTTTGACAGCGAGGAGTCCTTGATTCGCATAGACATGAGCGAGTATATGGAAAAACACGCCGTATCGCGTTTGGTTGGAGCCGCGCCTGGCTACGTGGGTTATGAAGAGGGTGGACAACTCACAGAAGCGGTTCGTCGCAAACCTTACTCCGTAGTTTTGTTTGACGAGGTGGAAAAAGCGCATCCTGACGTATTTAACATGTTGCTTCAAGTTCTTGATGATGGGCGTTTGACAGACAATAAAGGCGTGACGGTTGATTTTTCAAACACGATCATTATTTTGACTTCAAACATCGCTAGTGATAAAATCATTACTTACGCGGGGAGCGAAGAGTTAAACGACATGGTTATGGGCGAATTGAAACAAGCGTTTAAACCGGAATTTTTAAATAGACTTGACGACGTCGTAATCTTCAACGCGTTGGGACAAAAAGAGATAGTCGACATAGTCGACATCTTTTTTGGCGAGATTGCCGCGAAGGTTAAAGATAGGGACATAGAGTTGGTCTTAAGCGCCCAAGCCAAAGCGTACGTGGCGGAAGCCGGATTCGACCCAGTTTATGGCGCTCGTCCTCTTAAACGCGCTCTATATGAGATAGTCGAAGACAGGCTCGCCGATCTAATCTTGGAAGGGCGAATAGTTGAGGGTACTCGAGTGGAATTTCTTATGAATGATGGAGAGATGCAAGTTAAGCTTTCATAAGCTTAACTCTTTTATATGTTCCGTTATGTCTAAAGGTTTTCCAAGATAAAAGCCTTGGGCGTAATCAACGCCAATCTCTTTAACGACGTTTAATATCTCTTTTGAGGAGACAAACTCCGCTATTGTTTGGACACGTAGTTTCCGCGCGAGTTCAACGATGGTCTCAACCATTATTCTAGAGTGTTGGTCTCTGTCTATGTTTGATATGAGAGAGGCGTCGATTTTAATAAAATCAACTGGAAGTTTTAGCACATGCGAAAAGTTGGAGTAGCCGCTGCCAAAATCGTCAAGCGCCACTTTAACTCCGTATGAACGAACTTTTACGCAAAAATCATACACAAGCTCGTAATTGTTAAAATCTTCCGTTTCAAGCAGTTCAATTGTTAGAAGTTCATTGAATTTATTTTGCTGTAAGACTTCAAATAAATATTTCATTGTTCTTTCGTTTTCAATATCGGTTAGGGAGAAGTTAATGGAACTATTAATGTGATATTTTTCGATTGCGCTGAGAGTGTTTTTTATTACTTCTCTTGTTATTTTGTAGTAAATTCGATTTGCTTTGGCAACTCTAATAAAATTAAAGGGCGGAATTATTTTTCCATCTTTGTCTTGTAAACGCGCCAATGATTCATACTTAATCTCTTTTGTCGCGTCTTGAATGGGAATGATTGGTTGAAAATGGGAGATTATAGCGTTATGTTCAAGCGCGTAAATGAGTTTTTTATGACAATCAATATCTTCTTGGTGTATTTTTTCCAACGTTTTGTCATCGTTAAATATGGAGAGTTGGGTATTGCGTTTTTTTGCGTCTTTGAGCGCCATGTCCGCATACGCCAGCATTTTCTTGTGACCGCTAAACGCGACGCCGCCGCTCATCATAAATTGAAACGTTTTTTCTTCATAAAAAAAGCGTTCTTGTTTGAAGGCTTTGAGTATGGTTTCTATCACCTCTATAAATGCTTGATTGCTTAGTTGGTGGTTGCTTTTAGAGGCTATCACAAACTCGTCGCCACCGATATGGTACAAGAACATAGTTGAAGTTTGAAGTTGTTCTTTTAAAAAATCAGCGCTCATTTGCAGGGCGACGTTTCCTACTTCTTCTCCATAAACGTCGTTAAAAGATTGAAATTTATCAATGTTTAAGATTGCCAAGTGCGTGAAATGATAAAATCTTATGTCCTCGAGCAGTTTATTTCTATTTGGCAAACCGCTAAGGAAGTGCATGTAAATCTTTTCATGAAGTTCTTTTGTTTTTTTAGAAATTTCCGACTCTAAGTCGTCATTGTATTTGAGGAGCTGCGTTTGCGCTAGTTTCAAATCTTTTTCCGCGTCTTCGGCGCGATTAAGTTCTTTTTTTAGTTCACTTTGCAAAATATTAAATTTATAAACTGAAAAGCTGATAAGTAATATGGCGATAAGAAACGAGAAGATAAGCATTTGGATGTTTATGTCATTGTTTTGACTTAAAAGAATGATTTTTCCATAAAGTTGAGCGTTTGCCAAGTCAATGAACATTTCTGTATCTTTTGAAAATTGCATGGCGACGCTATTATAGCCAATCAGGGCGTCTTGAATGTCATCTTTGTCTTTAAAGTCTAGCGCTACAATAAGAGAGTGTTGCACGAGCTTATATGAGATTACTCTGTCTTTTATAACTTTAAAAGTTTGCAAAAACTCTTCTGAAATTTCTTTATGTTGCTCAATGAAGTCATCAAGTTTTGCAATACTGAGCTCTATTTGGGAAAACGCTTCATTCTCTTGAATTTCAGAGAAAGAGTCGTTGAGCAACGTTACTTGGAGTATCTGCGCTTGGTTGTTTTTTATGTCGTAATTAAGTTTATTTGTATAGTAGTTAAGCTTTATCTGACCTCTACTAAGGTACTTTAGCATAGAACTGTTTTCTTGAGTATTGTAGTAATTGACTATTAAAGAAAAGAGTAAGAGAATAAAGCTAATGATGATTGTGGAGTATATTTTATGGTTAAAAGTCATTTTATACTAAAACCTTGCTTCAAGCGATAGAGATACAATGCTTTGCGTGGCGTTTTTTTTCGCAGGTTCGCCAAAGTGCCATCCACTTCCCGTGTAAGTTTCATGTATGCTGAGATAAGATAGTTTCGAGTTGAGGTATTTATGAAATTTCCAAACGCCATACGCTTCATAAGCGCTTCCCCTCGTGGCTAACTTGTTAAACATGTCTTCCGCTCCTTGAGTCGCGCCAAACCAATATTTACTCCCATAGTTATACTCGGCGCCAACGTTAAACGCTTCATTGAAGTCATATTTCGCTCCCAAATAGACTGAATGGCCATTTGACGTTAGCATAGTTCCAGTAGAGTAATCCGCCGTTGTAAATCCAGGGTCGTTGGGATCAGTTGGATTTATAATTTTATAATCATCAATTTGACCATTTGCATGAGGATTAGAGAGGGCTGAGTGTAAAAAGAGCGTTGTATCGCTATTCGCAACTTTTTCAACGTCAATGCCAACTCCAAAAGTTACCATTGTTCCAAGATTATGAGCGTCTGAGGCGTCTATGTCTGGACCTAGATAGGGATGCGCTTTGAAATCATTAAGCGCGTTGACGCCAAACGAAAGAAGAGAATTGCCTAAAAAGTGAAATCTTGCGTCTCCATAGGCGCCCATGATATTTGCGTTGTCTATGTTTTCTCTATTACATTGGTATGGGTAAAAATTGGCTCTTAAAGTGTATGCTTTCGCTAGTATGATTCTTAGGAAAGCATCTTCATTGAATCGTTGCGTTCCTATGATTCCGTAGGCGTTCATGTTAAACGCCAAAGCGGGAAACATAGACGTTCGTGGCCTCTCTTGGGCGTACTGCATAGGAGTGCCTCCTGAAGTGGGCAATAAACCAAAAGAAAAAGTAAAGGAGTAGTCGCTTCCTTTGTTTGGCGAGTAGTCCACATAAGCCTGGTCAACGTCAAAGGCGCTGCCAGCGTCTCCCACTTTTATGTCACGAGATAAGATGCAAACTCTTTGATTTGATTGAGAAGAGTTCATATAGAGCATTCGACCATGAAATTTTATATTATCCAAACTCATATCCATATTGAGGCGAAATCTAATGGACGACGCAATATCGAAGCGTTTCGCGTATTCATCCCTCCTTTGCTCTGTAAACATGGGATGAAGTGGAACAGAAATTTTCGTGTTTTCTCCCTCTATCATTCCATTTTTATAATCCAATTTATCAAAACGAAGAAGGAGCTCTGGAGAAAAGTTTATTTTGTCTAAGATCGATTTTTTTTCAGCCATCTCAATAATGGGCATTCTTTCATCTAAATCGTCTTGATGATATTTCATCTCTTCTTTGAGAACTTGCATCTCGTTTTCAAGTTTTTGAATTTTTAATTCCATGTTACTTTGAGTAGCAAACAAGAGCGCGGGTATTGAAAGTAAAAAAGTTTTTTTCATAGTTTATAATCCAGGTACTATGGGTTGTTGAGAATCGGCGGAGTGATCAACAAGGTATTTTTTTAATTCTTTTCTCGTCTCTTGAGGAAGAGAATCTAATTTGTACCTGATTAAGTGACGCTTGGAGGAGAAAACCCTTTCCCATTGAATAGCGGCTTTTGAACCACCATAGAGATTTAACGTTTTTGCAAGAGCGATTATGTCGTTAGCGGATAAAGGGAAGGCGATGCAAAAGAATAATACACAGAGCCACTTGCAGATTACCAGAAAAGCGACCAATTTTGTTGTTAATGTAGTTAA
>ERZ889078.1971-NODE-1971-length-15336-cov-6.076173_pt1 | contig 15336 bp, 18 predicted proteins | sample MGYA00521266_ERZ889078 | MGnify/ENA primary metagenome ERZ889078 (study PRJEB32303, sample SAMEA104408618) | aquatic metagenome | biome: Brackish water; feature: Pelagic; material: water | place: Baltic Sea | collected 2014-06-16T06:34:00 | depth 76,534 m ...
CGCGCCCTGTCCCATCGCCCCGGTGATCTGTTTCGTAATGAAACCACTTATCTGCGGACCCGCCAGATTATTCGCGATCTGGCGAGCTTCGAAGAAACCGGTATGAACGACGCGCAGCAGATTGAAATGGCCCAAGCCCTTTGGGATCTGGCCATCCAGCTTGAGGATGGCAATCTGGCCGACGCCCGCGAACGGCTTGCCCGCGCCCAGGAACGGCTAGCCGAGGCGATGCGTAATGGGGCAAGCGACGAGGAAATAGCGGAACTAATGAACGAGCTGCGCGAAGCGATGGATGACTACATGTCAATGCTTGCCCAGAACGCCGAGCCTGCCGAAGACGGTACAGATCAGCCCGACCGCGCCGAGGGTGACGGGCTTGATGTGTCGCGTGACGAACTGCAAGCGCTCATGGACCGGATCCAAGAGCTGATGGAAGAAGGCCGCATGGCCGAGGCCGCCGATCTGATGGAGCAGCTGAACGAGCTGATGGAAAACCTGACGGTCACGCAGGGCGAGGGCGGCGACGGCCCCCAGACACCCGGCGAGCAGTCAATGGAAGAGCTGGCCGATACGTTGCGTGACCAGCAGCAACTAAACGACGAAGCGTTTCGCGATCTGCAAGAGCAATTCAATCCGGGCCGTAGTGAACAGCCCGATGACCAACCCCAACCCGGTCGTGGGCAGCAGGGAGAACAGTCCCAAGGCCAAGAGGGCCAAGGCGAAGACACCCCGCAACAACCTGGCGATGGAAGCGAGCCCGGCCAAGACGGGCAAGACGGCGAAGGCATGGGCCAAGGTGACCGCAATGAAGCTGGTCGGCAGGCCGGTGACGGCGCGGGTGGCGAAGGCCAAGCTGGCACGGAGCAAAGCCTTGCCGACCGTCAAGAGGCTCTGCGCCAAGGCTTGCAGCAATTGCGAGACCGCCTTCCCAGCTTGCCCGGAGAGTCAGGAGAAGAGTCCCGCCGCGCGCTTGAGCAGGCCGAAGATGCCATGGATGACGCCGAAGATGCTTTGCGGGACGGTGATCTCGCCGAAGCGATTGATCGGCAAGCCGAAGCAATGGATGCCTTGCGCGAAGGGATGCGCAATCTCGGTCGTGCACTCGCGGAAAACGACGCGGACCGTCCAGACGAAGGCCAAGGTGGACAGCAGGGTGATGTGACCGAACAAACCCAAACCGAGCAACGCGACCCGCTGGGCCGCCAGATTGGCAACACCGGCCAATACGGGTCTGACGAAAACATGCTGCAAGGCGAAGATGTCTACCGCCGCGCGGAAGAACTGCTGGAGGAGTTACGCCGCCGGTCCGCCGATCAGGGCCGACCCGAGGTCGAGCTGGATTACCTCAAGCGGCTGCTGGATCGTTTCTAGGCTTTAGCCTTCGGACGTGCTTTCGATCCATGTCAGGATGTCTTGCATCTTGAGGTCCAGCCATAAGCGAGCGTTGTCCACCATCACGATAAAGCTTGCCAGCTGCTCTTCGATTTGCGGAACAGCGGCGCTGATTTGCGGTTCAAAGACGTAGACGGCGGTCAACGCGGCAGCGATCAAAACGATCAGCCAAAACCCGAACCGGAAACCGCGTTTGCGTTGCCGTCCAGAAACGGCGACCGCCTCGGTCTGATGCCCGCTGCCTGCGCGTTCGGTTGACGACCGTAGCGTCGAGTTGATTTCTTCGATATCGGGCAGCAATTCGCGGCGTGATGCGGCAGCTGATGATGCAGCTATGGCCCCTGATCTGCCGCGCAGGCGGGCCATACGGCGGCGCGATTCATCGTCACGCTGGTCTTGGGCGCTGGGCGCATCATCAATGCCAAGGTCAGGTTGTGTTTCAAGATCGGGACGAGCCTCGGCGGCGCGGGCCGCTTCTTCGCGGTCTGCCTCTTCGCGCAGAATGCCTGCAACGTCTGGGTCGATCGTGCGGCGCTCGGGGTGCGGGGCTTGCGTCTCTGTGTGGGTCTCTTGGGGCGCAGGCTCTTCGTGAACTGGGGCGGCATCCGCCGATTGTGGTTCTTCCTCGGGTTCCGGATCAACGACAGGGCCATGCTTTGCTTCAGCGTCGCGCTGTGGTGGTGCGGCGGGCGGTGGTGGCAGGTCGATGCCTTCCTCGGCGGCTTGGGATGCGCCGGGGCGCTCAAACCACGTGTGTCCGCAGTTCGAACACTGAACATCACGTCCAGCATTCGGAATTACGTCGTCGGCAACTTCGTATTGTGCCCCGCAATTCGGGCAAATCAGCCGCATATTGTTTTCCTAACGCCCGTTAACGTGCAGTTTTCCTGCGTAGTTTACCATTATTTATCAGGCAAAGACAGAAGCGCAAAGGAATTGCGACTAATATGCGTGTGGTGAGATTGAAACCCGGCTCCATTTTGGGCAGAAGGAGTGCAGCAAGCAAAGGGGCACCCTGTGATCGCGCTCGAAAATGTGGCCTATACATATGGCGGCGGAGAGCTTTTTTCCGGGGTCGATTTGACCCTCGCACCGGGCTCTTTTCACTTTTTGACCGGCCCTTCGGGTGCCGGAAAGACAACCCTCCTCAAGCTGTGTTACGGCGAACTAACCGCAACGGCGGGTCATGTTCGGGTGTTTGATCAGGATACGCGCAGCATGGATCGCGATGCGATTGCGATGACGCGGCGGCGGATCGGGGTTGTGCATCAGGACTGTCAGTCTCTTGATCACCTGTCAGTTGGTGAAAACGTCATGCTGCCGCTGACGGTTGCGGGGCGTGGCGCCGAAGTCGGCGGAAATCTCAAGGATTTGTTGGGCTGGGTTGGGTTGACGGCGCAGGCAGACCAATTGCCACCGCAGCTTTCGGGTGGTGAACGGCAGCGCGCGGCCGTGGCCCGTGCGGTGATCATGTCACCGGATGTGATCCTCGCTGACGAGCCGACGGGCAACATTGATTGGGAGATGTCGCAGCGTCTGCTTACCCTGCTGATCGAGTTGAACAAGATGGGCAAGACAGTGCTGGTCGCGACGCACGACCTGTCATTGATCCGCACGGCCAAAGCACAGGTCGCGACCCGCGTGTTGCGCCTTAAGGATCGTCGATTGCAACTGGCAGGGGCGGACTTGTGATGCCTTTTTTGGCGCGTATCATGGCGCTTTTGGCGGGTGATCCACAGGCCGATCGCACAGTGCCGCCCACGGGCTACACGGCGCGACTGACACTATTCACGTCGGCTGCGATGGCGTTTCTGGCGGTCTTTGCGTTGGCGTTGTCATTGGCGACGGGCCGTCTGGCTAACCGATGGTCGGCCGAGCTGGCGCAGACGTCTACCTTGCGTATATCCGCACCTGTCGATCAGTTGGCGGCGCAGACCCGTGCGGCCCTTACTGTACTGGAAACAACCCCGGGTGTGGCGCAGGCCCGCCCGTTGACGGCTGACGAGCAACGCGCATTGCTTGCCCCGTGGTTCGGGCCGGACCTGCCTGTGGAAACGCTGCCGATCCCGCAACTGATCGAGATCATCGAGGACAGCGACGGATATGACGCCACCGGATTGCGCGCGCGCTTGCAAGCCGAAGTGCCCGGTGCGGTGCTGGATGATCATACCCGTTGGCGGGAACCGCTGGTGGCGGCTGCGGGGCGGTTGCGCACTCTTGGACTTGTGGCGATCCTGTTGATTGCGGCCAGCACAGGCGCGATGATCACGCTTGCGGCCAATGCTGCCCTCGCGGCCAGTGCCCAAGTGATCCGCGTCATGCGGCTTGTCGGTGCGCGTGACATCTATATCGCGCGGGCGTTTGTGCGCCGCTTTACGTTGCGCGCCCTGACGGGGGCCACGGTCGGCATGATCGCGGGTATTCTTGCGGTAATGCTGTTGCCGCGCTCAGACGTGGCGGGCGGTTTTTTGACGGGTCTTGGTTTCCAAGGTGCACACTGGCTTTGGCCGTTGGTCATTCCGCCACTTGCCGCTATCGTTGCCTTCTTTGCCACCCGCGCCGCTGCATTGCGCACCCTAAGGGAACAGTCATGAAATACGCTACTCAATGGGTTCGTTGCCTTATTTTTAACGCGCAGATGTATCTGATGATGTTGGTCATTGCGATTGTGTATCTGCCATGGGCAATTTTCTCGCGTAATGGCGCGATCGCTGCCTGTCATGCCTATTGCAGCTGGGTGTGTTGGACGGCGGGCTGGATGATCGGCATGAAAACCGAAGTGCGCGGAGAGGTTCCGACAGATGAGGTTCTTGTCGCGGCCAAGCATCAGTCGTTCATGGATGTTTTGATGATTTATGGGGCTCTGCCGCGTGGCAAGTTCATTATGAAGCGTATCCTGATGTATGCGCCAGTCCTTGGCCAATACGGGCTGCGGATCGGGTGCATTCCCGTGGATCGTGGCAAACGCGGACAGGCGATCAAAAAGATGCTGGCAGATGTATCGAGCGGTGCTGCCTTGCCGGGGCAGTTGATCATCTACTCGCAAGGCACGCGTATCGCGCCGGGGGTCAAGGCCCCCTACAAGGTTGGCACGGGCGTGTTGTACAGGGAAATGGGTCAGGACTGCGTGCCCGTGGCAACTAACGTCGGCGTGTTGTGGCCCAAGCGTGGCATCTATCGCAGCCCCGGCACGGCGGTGGTTGAATTCATGCCGCGTATCAAAGCGGGCATGCCAACGACTAAATTCATGGCCCAACTTGAGCAGTCTGTCGAAGCGCGTTCAAATGCGCTGATGGTGGAAGCGGGGTTTGAATTCCCCAAGACTATCGAATGACTGAGATTGCCGATATCGCCGCGCTTGAGGCGCTTTACGACGATGCTTCTCCGCGGTCGCTGACCAAGGTTGTGCGCCGTATCACACCGCTTTACGCCACATGGATCAACCGCTCGCGGTTTTGCGTGCTGACGACCGTGGGACCAGAGGGCACGGACGGTTCTCCGCGTGGCGACATCGGCCCCGTGGTGCGCGTGGTCGATGATAAGACGCTGCATCTGCCCGACTGGCGCGGGAACAACCGCATGGATTCACTGCGCAATATTGTGCGTGACGGGCGCGTTAGCCTGATGTTCATGATACCTGGTACGACTAGCGTCGTTCGCGTGAATGGCACTGCGGTCCTTAGCGCTGATGCCGCAATCACCGACAGCTTCAAGCAGAACGGACAACACCCCAGATCTGTGATCGTGATCACAATAGCAGAGGCCTATTTTCAATGTGCAAAGGCGCTTATGCGATCAGAGTTGTGGACGACTTCACCCGCTGACGATCTACCAACGGCCGGACAGTTCCTAGAGGAACAAGAGGCCGAGTTTGACGCGCAAAGCTACGACGAGACCTACGTCGCATATGCAAAAGAAAAAATGTGGTAGCCTAGGCCGCAAGCCCCTTGGACCCTAGCCCAAGGTACTTCTTGCGCCGCGCATCACGCATCTCGACGCCTGAATTGCCCTGCATTTCTGCCAGCATGATCTGGATGGCCTTGCCGACGGCAGCGATGCTTTCGGCCTTGTGACGATGCGCGCCGCCAACAGGTTCTTTGATGATCCGGTCACAAACGCCCAATTCCTTGAGATTCTGGGCCGTAAGGCGCAGCGCCTCGGCGGCTTCGCGCATCTTTTCGGCGTCTTTCCACAAGATTGATGCGCAGCCTTCGGGCGAGATCACTGAATAGATCGAATGTTCCAGCATCGCGACACGGTTGGCCGTGGCGAATGCAACAGCCCCGCCTGATCCACCTTCGCCGATGATAACGCTGACCAGCGGCACCTTGATCGACAGACACATTTGCGTGCTACGCGCGATGGCTTCGGATTGGCCGCGTTCTTCGGCGCCCTTGCCGGGATAGGCGCCGGGGGTGTCGACCAACGTTACGACGGGCAGGCCAAATCGGTCAGCCATATCCATCAGCCGGATTGCTTTGCGGTATCCTTCGGGACGGGCCATGCCGAAATTGCGTTCGATGCGCGTTTTGGTGTCGTGGCCTTTTTCATGGCCGATCACCATCACAGGTGTGCCATCCAATCGGGCCAACCCGCCCATCACGGCGTGATCGTCGGCAAAGTTCCGATCCCCTGCAAGGGGCGTGTATTCGGTAAAAAGCGCGTCGATGTAATCTTTGCAATGGGGGCGGTCAGGGTGGCGGGCCACCTGACATTTGCGCCATGGCGTTAGGTCGCCATAAAGCTGGACCAACATCTCGGCGGCTTTCTTGTCCAGCGCGCTGGCCTCTTTTTCAACGTCGGTCCCTTCGTGGGCACGGGCGAGGGCGCGTAACTCTTCAGCTTTCCCTTCGATCTCGGCCAGAGACTTTTCGAATTCAAGATAGTTGGTCATGCATCACGCTCCACTTGGGCTTGCCCTGATATAATGCTGGGGGCGTGCCAGATGCAACTCACCTTGGGCGCGCGTATTTGCATGCTTGCATTGGTAGGCCTCGGCGGAAGGATTCGCGCAATCGTTCTGATAGAGTATTATGCGCATTTCTGCTTTGATCTTTATTCTGGCCGGTGGTCTGGCCGCGCAGGACGCTGAAGATTGTGCGACTCTTTTAACGCCGGAGCGATCAAGGTTTGGGATATGACTTCATCGTTGGCGGCGACCCAGTGTCAGGCGATTGATTTCGGCGATGACAGTGGCGAGTATCCGCAGGACGGGGAATGCGATGATCGCCGCCTTGAAGGGCTGGCCGTGGCGCACGTCCTGCTGCCCGATTGCGCGCGCAAAGATGCCAGCGATTGCAGCGCGCTTTGTGCTTATGGCGTGATCGGCTTGCGCGAGTATTAAGGCGGGCATTTTGAAAGAGACCCGCCCGCAAACGCGCGTTAGTTGCCGATAATCACAAGCGCGCCAAAGCGGCGCTTAGCGCAAGCCTTGGCGATGTGAGGACAGGTGGCGACGCAATTAACGCGGCTGCGTCTGTCATCGAGGCTTGCGCCAAGACCACTGCACAATGGCCATTGATTGTCGCGGTTACACGGTCTGCGATGGCTTGGGCAAAACCTGCATCATCGCCTTCTTCAAACAACGTCCAGACCTCGGGGATAAAGAGTGTGTCGAAGGTCGTATCGGCTCCGGATTCCTTGATCGATTCGCGCAGGGAGTCTTGGCAGAACGCCAGTGTGCTCTTGAGCACGACCACCAAAAGGACGTGCCCGCCAAGGCTTGCGGCTTCCTTCATCATCGGGCGGTCAATTCGGATTGCGCCAGCGGCCTCGGCTACGGGGCCGAGGGTCGTACAGGTGCACAGAGTCACGCCCGGGCCGAATTCAGCCAGAAGTGCACGGCGGACATCCTCGGTTATGCCCTCGTTTTGGGCTCGTTCAAGGAGATCAGGGCGCACCACATGGTGCAGTTCGATCTGTGTGTCCAGTTGTGCGGCTAAGGCGTCGAAACGGGCCACATGGGCACCGGCCGTGTGTATCATCGTGATGGACTTAGCCACTGATCATCTCGGATTGACGCACGATCACTTCGGCTTGCTTGATGCTGGCGATATCAACAAGGCGACCCTTATAGACCGTCGCACCTTCGCCGCGTGCCTTGGCGTCTTCCATCGCTGACAGGATTTCACGGGCTTCGGCCACAGCTTCGGCAGACGGGGTGAATACCTCGTTTGCCAGCGCGATCTGTTTGGGGTGGATCGCCCATTTGCCGACCATACCCAACGTCGCGCTGCGCCGTGCTTGGGCGCGATAGCCTTCATCGTCGCTGAAATCTCCGAACGGGCCATCGACGGGAAGCACACCGTGGGTGCGGCAGGCGGCGACAATCGCGGCTTGTGCCCAGTGCCATGGATCCGAGAAATGACGATTGTCACCGTGCTGCATGTAGTAGTTTTCCTGCGTCCCGCCGATGCCTGTCGTTTGCATCCCCATAGAGGCTGCGAAATCAGCGGCGCCAAGGCTCATTGCGGCCATGCGTGGCGAGCTCGCGGCGATTTTTTCGACGTGGGCGATGCCGGCGGCGCTCTCGATGATCACCTCGAATGTGATTGGTTTAGGGCGGCCTTTGGCGGATTCGATTGCAGTGACAAGCGCGTCAACAGCATAGACATCTGCGGCGCAGCCAACCTTGGGGATCATGATCTGGTCAAGCCGGTCACCCGCCTGTTCCATCACATCAACCACATCGCGATACCAAAAGGGGGTATCAAGGCCGTTGATGCGCACGGATAAGGTCTTGGTGTTCCAATCGATGGTGTTGATTGCTTCGATCACATTTGCGCGGGCGCTGTCTTTATCGGACGGCGCGACGCTGTCTTCCAGATCAAGGTTGATTACATCCGCCGCGCTTGCTGCCATTTTCGGGAACAGTTTCGTGTTCGATCCCGGTCCGAACAGCTGGCAGCGGTTTGGGCGGGCAAGGGGGGCAGGTTGTAGACGGAAAGACATGGCGGGCCTCGCGGTAACGATGTTTCGTTTAGAGTTGATGAATGGGTAGATTATTGCGCAATGGCGCGCAAGGCGTGTTTTGCAGTTGCAGCATTGCGCGCGCGGCATTTGCGGTGATTCAGGCGTGCTACTCTCATTTCTTGCGTCAAATTAAGGAAATGCAGGACAACTTCGCGCAGGTACCGCGATTTGACGCTGAATTTGAAATGACATCGCGGTTGTTAACGTCCAAATATAGCGAGAACCAGAATCGGAGACTGCCATGATCAAGACGCCCTACCTTCTTTTCCTTGGCGATGCGCCAGACCAATTGGCTGCAAAAGTTGCCCAAGGCATCAAAGATTGGCGTCCAGATCACGCGGTTGGACAGTTGCGCCTGCCGGGCTGTGGCGCTGACCTTGGCCTTGCGGACCTGACGCTGCAACAAGCACGCACTGCTGGCGCGCTGACGCTGGTGATTGGCGTGGCAAACCGTGGCGGCGTGATTTCGCAAGCATGGAAAAAGGTGCTGGTGATGGCGCTGGAAGAAGGGTTTGACCTTGCCAGTGGGCTGCACAATCTTCTGCGCGACGAACCGGATCTGGTTGCTGTCGCCGAGGCTTGCGGGCGCAGCCTGCATGATGTGCGCATTCCATCAGTGAAATATCCGATCGCCAGCGGGATCAAGCGGACTGGCAAGCGCTGCCTGGCGGTAGGCACGGATTGTTCTGTGGGCAAGATGTATACCTCGCTCGCGATGGACCTTGAGATGAAGAAACGCGGGATGAAATCATCGTTTCGCGCCACGGGGCAAACCGGCATTCTGGTAACCGGTGACGGTGTGCCACTTGACGCGGTGATCGCTGATTTCATGGCGGGATCAGTCGAATGGCTGACTCCAGACAATGACGACGATCACTGGGATCACATCGAAGGCCAAGGCAGCATTTTCCATGTGTCTTATTCTGGTGTCTCCATGGCGTTAATCCACGGTGGCCAGCCTGATGCCCTGATCCTGAGCCACGAGCCGACTCGCACGCACATGCGCGGGCTGCCAGGCTACGGGCTACAATCGCTTGAAGCGCTACGCGATACCGTGTTGCCGTTGGCGCGCATCGCCAATCCGACCTGTCAGGTGGTTGGTGTTTCCGTCAACACACAGCATTTGTCCGAGACCGATGCCCTTGCTTATCTGGCCGAGGTCGAGCTGCGCATGGGTTTGCCAGCGGTCGATCCGTTCCGTCAGGGTGCAGGGCGGCTGGTGGATGCGCTTGCCGCGATCTAGGGTGGCTGTGGCTGGCGTCGGAGCCTCCGGCGGGGATATTTTAGGCAAGATGAAATTGGAGTGATGCGCATGGTGATTTCGGTCCGTGAAGATGTTTTTCGGCTGGCCGAGGTGTTTACCATTTCGCGTGGCTCAAGGACCGAAGCCAAGGTGCTGACCGTGCATGTGGAACGTGACGGCGTGACGGGCTGGGGCGAATGTGTGCCTTATGCGCGCTACGGTGAAACGCTCCAGAGTGTTGCGGCGCAAGTGTGCGGGTTGCCGCCGGAGATCGATCGTGGCGCGTTGCAGGATGCTTTGCCAGCGGGGGCGGCTCGCAATGCGGTTGATTGCGCGCTGTGGGATTTGGCGGCGAAACAAGCGGGCAAACGGGTGTGGGAATTGGCTGGTCTGGCCGCGCCGCAGCCGGTGATCACGGCCTTTACATTGTCGTTGGGGGAACCCGATGCGATGGAGGCAGCGGCGCGCAAGCATGCCCATCGGCCGTTGCTTAAAATCAAATTGGGCACGCCTGACGATATGGCCCGCCTTGAGGCCGTGCGCCGTGGTGCGCCAGATGTGCCGATTATTGTTGATGCCAACGAGGGTTGGACTGCGGAGGTTTACAGCGACCTCGCCCCGCATTTGCTGCGCCTTGGGGTGCAATTGGTCGAACAGCCGTTGGCTGCGGGCGCGGACGATATGTTGGGTGAAATTGCCCGCCCGTTGCCAGTCTGTGCCGATGAAAGCTGTCATGATCGCGGCAGTCTTGCGGGGCTGGCGGGCAAGTATGACGTGGTGAATATCAAGCTGGATAAAACAGGTGGTTTGACCGAGGCTCTGGCGCTGCGCGACGCCGCCCGCGATCAGGGCTACGGTGTAATGGTCGGCTGCATGGTCGGATCGTCGTTGGCGATGGCCCCTGCCGTGATTGTTGCCCAAGGCGTGCAGGTCGTTGACCTTGACGGCCCGCTTCTTCTGGCCGAAGACCGTGATGAACCACTAATATATGACGCAGCGGGCGTGCATGCCCCAGCCGTCGCCCTTTGGGGATAGGAGACATACCATGAGCCGCACAGTTTACGTTAACGGAGAGTATCTGCTCGAGGGCGAAGCCAAGGTCAGCATTTTTGATCGCGGGTTTTTGTTTGCGGATGGCGTTTACGAGGTTACGAGTGTGTTGGACGGCAAGCTGATTGATTTTGCAGGTCACGCCAAGCGGCTTGCGCGGTCTTTGGGCGAGTTGGATATGCGTAACCCGATCAGTGCCGATGACCTGCTTGAGGTGCACCGCGAGCTTGTGCGCGCGAATGATATCACTGACGGCGTTATCTATCTTCAGATCACGCGGGGCGCAGCGTCAGATCGCGATTTTGCCTTTCCCGCCGATGATGTTGAGCCCACAATTGTGCTGTTTACGCAGTCCAAGCCGGGGCTTGCTGATAGCCCTGCCGCCAAGGTGGGCATCAAGGTGATCAGCATTGCCGATGAACGCTGGGGGCGGCGCGATATCAAGACGGTGCAACTATTGTATCCCAGCATGGGCAAGATGATGGCGATGGCCGCTGGTTGCGATGATGCGTGGATGGTTGAAGACGGCGCTGTGACCGAGGGCACCAGCAACAACGCCTATATCGTCAAGGGCGACACGATCATCACCCGCCATTTGGGCCACGAGATATTGCACGGAATCACCCGCGCCGCTGTATTGCGCTTTGCACGAGAGGCGCAGATGAAAGTCGAAGAGCGCCCATTTACGATAGACGAAGCCAAGGCCGCGGACGAGGCGTTTGCGACCTCGGCCAGCGCGTTTGTGATGCCGGTTGTTGAACTGGACGGCGCAGTGATCGGCACCGGAAAACCCGGCCCGATTGCCACTCGTCTACGCGAGATTTATCTTGAGGAAAGCCGCAAGGCCGCGATTTAACTTTCGCGGTCGGTGACGTTTTCCTTGAATGCAACATTGAACGCGGCCTGTTTTTCGGGGCTAGCATCGGTCTGATTGGCTGTGCGCCAGTCGTCGTAGGGCATGCCGTAGAACGCTTCGCGACCGGCGGCCTTGTCCATGTCGATACCACGTTCGTTTGCGGCCTCTTGATACCAGCGTGACAGGCAGTTGCGGCAAAACCCTGTCAAGTTCATCATGTCGATGTTTTGCACGTCGGCGCGGTCTTGCATCAGGTGCTTTTGCAGGCGGCGAAACGCGGCGGCTTCGATTTCAAGCTGGGTCTGGGCGTCCATCGGGGTCACTCCTGTCGGGATCAAAGGTTGGCGCGAATGCGCGCTGCTTCAAGGATGGGAGCAAGGCGTTCGGCCCACGCGATCTGGTCCTCGAACGTATCAATCAGGTCGTTGCGCAGTTCAATCAGTGCATTGGGGCGGCCCATTTGTAGCGCGTGGCGGTCAACTGTGTCGCCGGGCAGGTGGCCCGCGTAGGGTTCATTGTCGCCAACCGTCAGATCAGATTCCAGTCGAAGCAGGTCAATCAACGGGTCCGATAGACGATCGTCGCCTCCGTGTAGAATTCCAATTTGCCAAGGGCGGGGCGGGCGGCCGTTTAGCCGCGATGTAAAGCTGTGGACTGACAAAATGATCGTGTCATCGCGCCGCGCGGCAAGTTCGGTAAGGGCGTCGTGATATGGATCATAAAGCGCGGTCCTGCGGTGGTGTAGTTCATCGACACCTGCGTGACCGTTTGCGGGAATGACTGATCCGTCATAGATTTTCATCAGCAGGGTCGGGTCGTCCAAACCGCGATTAGGGTCAATCACCAGTCGAGAGAAATTTGTAAGGATCGCGGGTGCATCAAGCAAAGCAGCAAGAGCATGTGTTACGCCCGCAGCACCTACGTCATACGCGATATGGCGATGCATGTCTTCGGCGTGCAGGCCAAGATCGCCACCGTTCACCCAATCAGGCACCGTGTTCGTGGCGTGGTCGCAGGTCAGCAGCCATTTCGCCGGACGTTCAGCGCCAACAATTTCAAAAGGTTCGTAGGTCAATGTCTGTTCCAGCGCGTGATGTTTCTCTAATGCATTTAGAAGAGTTGTGGCTGGATGTGAATTGCGCAATAAGACCCCAACAGTAACGTTAGCGGTAACAACGCGCGAAAACCCCAATAAGGACGGCCCAGATGAAACGCTCTCGGAATGTGAAAATCGTGGCAACGCTTGGGCCTGCGTCCAATGACTACGAGATGATCCGTGCATTGCACGAAGCAGGAGCCGACGTGTTCCGCCTGAACATGAGCCATGGCGATCACGAAGAAATCCGCGCCCGTCATGCGATTATTCGCAAGATCGAGGCCGATCTGGGCAGCCCGATTGCCATTCTGGCCGACCTTCAGGGCCCTAAGTTGCGATTGGGCGTTTTCGCAAACGACGAAGAAGAGCTGAAAGTGGGCGATGCATTCCGTCTGGACTTAAGCGATGTGCCTGGTGATGCAACCCGCGTGCAGCTGCCCCACAAAGAGATTTTCGACGCTCTTGAGCCGGGTTCCCATCTTTTGGTCAACGACGGCAAGATCAAGCTGCGCGTTAAAGACTGTGGTGCAGATTTTGCCAATTGCGAAGTGACCGTGGCGGGCACGGTGTCCAACCGCAAGGGCGTGAATGTGCCCGATGTTGTGCTTCCGCTCGCCGCTTTGTCAGACAAGGACCGCAGGGATCTGGAGTTTGTTTGTGATCTGGGCGTCGATTGGCTTGCGTTGTCATTCGTGCAGCGCCCCGCTGACGTGGACGAGGCCCGCAAGTTGGCCAAGGGCCGCGCGGCGATCATGTCCAAGATCGAAAAGCCTGCGGCTGTTAAGGCATTTGACGACATTCTGGCGGTGTCTGATGGCATCATGGTTGCCCGTGGCGATCTGGGCGTTGAACTGCCCGTGCAGAACGTCCCGCCGATCCAGAAACAACTGGTGCGCAAGTGCCGTGCTGCTGCCAAGCCGGTGATCGTTGCGACACAGATGCTTGAATCGATGATCGACAGCCCGATGCCCACGCGCGCCGAAGTGTCCGATGTTGCGACGGCTATCTATGAAGGGGCTGACGCGATCATGCTTAGCGCGGAAAGCGCCGCAGGGTCGTTCCCGATCGAAGCTGTGCAGACTATGGACAACGTCGCCCGCGAGGTTGAATCCGACCCGACGTATCGCGACATCATCGAATCGTCGCGTCGCGCAGATCGCAAAAGCGTTGCGGACGGGATTGTCTCGGCGGCGCGTGAAATTGCGGAAACCACTGATATCAAGGCAATCTGCTGCTATTCGCAATCTGGTACGACGGCCCTGCTTGTGGCTCGTGAACGTCCGCGTGTGCCGATCATTGCTCTTACTACGAATCAAAAGACCGCGCGCCGGTTGTGCCTTACTTGGGGGATGAATTGTGTGATGTCGGGTGATGTTAACCGCTTTAAGTCCGCCGTGATTGAGGCCGTCCGCGCCGCCCTTTCGCAAGGGGTTGCGACCGAAAAAGACATGATCGTTGTCACTGCAGGTGTGCCGTTCAACACCCCTGGATCGACGAACATCCTGCGCGTCGCCCCGTGTGAGGAACGTTTGATTTATGCCGCTGAAGCAGAGTAACCTTTACCCACTGTAAGGGTTGAAAGGTTGGCAAAATGAATCCCGACGTCATGTTTGTTATCGGATTGGTGGTCTCGGTCTTTTCGATCCCGCCTATTCTGGGTGCTTTCGCCGATGGCCGTGCGCCGCGAGCCGCTGCCATCACGATTCTCATTGGCGGCGGGCTGATTGCCCTTGCTGTCAGCCAGAAACCCAGCGGCTATTCGATCAGCGAAATCCCGGATGTGTTTGTGCGGGTCGTAGGGCAGTATATCCGCTAAATCCGCTTGCTTTGCATTGCTGTGCATCCTATAGCACCGCTTCAACCCGCGCGTCCGGCCGAAATGGCATGCCGAGTCGCGCGACCGACCGACCCATAGAGGAGACGGAAATGCCGAAGATGAAGACAAAATCGAGCTGCAAAAAGCGGTTCAAGATCACGGCCTCTGGCCGGATCAAAGCTGGTCAGGCAGGCAAACGCCACGGCATGATCAAGCGTTCTACCAAATTCATTCGTGACGCACGCGGCACGACAATCTTGTCCAGGGCTGATGAAAAGATCATCAAGCCTATGATGCCATACGCGCGCTAGGGGGAACGGAATATGCGAGTTAAAGGCGGAACCGTCACCCATCGTCGTCACAAGAAGGTCACTGATGCGGCCAAAGGCTATTATGGCCGTCGCAAAAATACCTTCAAAGTCGCAGCGCAGGCTGTCGACAAGGCGAACCAATATGCAACCCGTGACCGCAAGAATCGCAAGCGCAACTTCCGTGCGCTTTGGATTCAGCGGATCAACGCAGCTGTGCGCAGCCATGACGAAGCGCTGACATACAGCCGCTTTATCAACGGCCTGTCGCTGGCCGGTATCGAGGTCGACCGCAAGGTTCTGGCCGATCTGGCCGTGCACGAGCCCGAAGCGTTTGGCGCGATCGTAAAGCAAGCTCAGGCTGCTTTGGCGTAAGACGACACAACGCAGAATTACGAAAGGCCGCTCCAGAAATGGGGCGGCCTTTTTAGTTGGTCGGTCCGGTAGGCTTTGACGTGCATCGACATTTACTTTTCGCCGAACAAAATCTACATGTGCTCTTATGAGATTGAGTTATTTTATACATCTTCCAAATTGAGAGAACTTTTTATGTCTGAAAATTCCAAAGTTTCGCGCCGCGCTGCGTTAGGCAAAATTGCAGGC
>ERZ889078.1978-NODE-1978-length-15282-cov-5.632692_pt1 | contig 15282 bp, 14 predicted proteins | sample MGYA00521266_ERZ889078 | MGnify/ENA primary metagenome ERZ889078 (study PRJEB32303, sample SAMEA104408618) | aquatic metagenome | biome: Brackish water; feature: Pelagic; material: water | place: Baltic Sea | collected 2014-06-16T06:34:00 | depth 76,534 m ...
GGTCGCATGGATGAACCGGCAACCGATCCGCATTTGATGAGGGTAGGCCTGTATGTTCTGGGGTTGTCCCTGGTCGGGTTTTTACTGGGCGATATCACCGGTTTGCGTCCAGGTTGGGTCGCCGTTATCGCCGGAATAGTCGTTCTGTTTCTTGCCGGCGGCGAGGGCGGCGGCGAGAAAGACTGGTTCGCCGCTTGCGGCGGACAGGACATCGTGTTTTTCGCCTGTCTGTTCATCATGGTTGGCGGTCTTGTTGCCGCGGGTGCGCTGGACGGTGTTGTCTGGCTGATCCAAACCATTAGTGACGGGCAAGGCGTCTTAATGATGCTGGCCCTTATGTGGATCTCCGCTTTTTTGACAATCTTCCTGAATGCCGGTGCGACGACGGCTTTCTTCGTTCCCGTCGCCTCCAGCATGGACGCGGCGATTGCTGACCCCACGGTTTGGTGGGCGCTGTCGCTGGGCGTCTTGGCGGGGTCATCCGCAGCATTGACCGGTGCCACCGCCGGACCGCTGGCGGCGACGCATCTTGATCGTTTCATTAAAGCCCATCCGGGGACGGCGGACGCGATCCCTGCCGGTGGGCACCTTGATTTCAAGGGTTATTTGTACTGGGGACTGCCTGTTATGGGGATATTCCTCGTCCTATCCAGTTTTTACGTTATCGCAGTTGCTTTGTAGAGGCATAGGTTTATGGAAGAAATTGAAAAGCCAAGAAGAAAGCTGCCGAAGAACACGATTATGTTCTGCGAACAGCCTTGGCAAATTCCGTCAATGATATTGGCGCTGTTGGTCGGGCTGACTTTTGCCTGGGGTTTCTACATTGTCAGCACCTTTCATGAATCTGACTTCTATGAAGATTCCTATGACCTGAGCGTTCCTGAATTTATGTTCCGGGATATGGCCGGTTCCAACTTTCCTTTAATCATTCAGGGCATTGCCCCTGGGGTTGTCGGAATTAGTGCCAATGGGGCCAATATGCCGACGGTTGCCTCCGGCGCTATTGTCAGTGCTAACGGACATGTGGTGACGGTTCTGCATCCCCTGCAGGAAATGCAGGAGATTGCCGTCCAGGTCATGACTCCGACCGGCATCAAGCCATACCGGGCGGAAATCGTTAAGTCATTACCGAGCCACAACCTGGCTATGTTGAAGATACTGTCGCCTGATCGCTTCCTGTTCTTCCCGCTTGCCAATACAACGACCATGCAGAACGGAAACAGAATTGCCAGCGTTGGTTTTGGCCAGGCTGGCAAACTTGTCAGCAAGGAAGGCCAGATACTGCAGATGAATGCATCACTTGCGGTTGGGGCCATGCAACTGTCCCACATGCTGGGTATCGACGCGGTTTATTCGTGGGAGCAGAACGGTGGGCCGGTTATCAGTGATCACGGTGATATGATCGGCATCGCCATGTCCGTCGTCGGCAATGGCGGCGCGGTAGGCTATGCGGTTCCCGCCCATGTTATTCTGGCGGATTTCGGTGATGTGGTGACTTTCAAGAAGGCCCCGGTTCGTGGTGGCACCCCGCAAGCCCTTAACGCGGCCATGCCAAGCGCCAACGTCGGCATGCCTAATCAGGCTGTTCCTTCGGCCCCGGCCCCGGCGGCGAGAATGCCCGGCAGTGGTGCTGGAAGTTCGGCTAAATGGTGGTCTATGGCGCGGGCGCAGGTGGCCCAGGGAAATCAGTCCATGGGGGTGAATATTGCGGCTCCTAATTCGGCGCAGTTTAATGGTGTCCCGCCAAGGGCCCCGCTTAATACCGCACAACAGACGACCGCGACAATGAGTCCGATGCTCGTCGATAGTGAACACATCGGCCGTACCCGCATCTCTGGTTATTTGATCAGTGATATCGTTGGCCTTGGCGCGCTGGCCGTGGTCGTCGGCATCACCAGCGGCATGATGACGATGGGCGGGGGCATTCTGCAGGTCGCCGGTATGATGATCTTTTTCGGTTATGGCATGCATTTGATCCGCCCCGTTGCCTACCTGACCAATGTCTTTATTTTCGGCGCTGCGGCGCGCCGTAACGCCAAGGCCGGTCTGGTCATGTGGGATATGGTTAAATCCGTAGCGCCATGGGCCTCATTCGGTGTCGTCATCGGTTATTTCATCGGTAACAGTCTTGGGGATCGTTCGGTCGGCCTTTTACTCGGCGTGTTCGCGGCACTGATGACGGCCAAGGGCCTGCAAGAGATATTTAACGGCAAACATGAAGAGGTTCTGGTCAAGACCGATGATGGCGACGCGGTCATTGATGAGGCCGATGAATTCGATGAAATCATCGGTGCCGATTCAGATACCCCGGCCCTGCAAATGCATGAGATCGTCGCCGAGCAAACACACAAAGCCATGTTGGGACTGCCGAGCGGCCTGATCAGTGGCATATTGGGGATCAGCGGTGGCGTTGCCGCGGTACCGCTGCAACGCTTCTTCGGCGGGGTCTCCCTGCAGAACGCCATTGCCAATAGTTCGGTGATTGTCTTTTGGGCTTCGCTAACGGGGGCAATTGTCGCCTTTATCCATGGCACATCTGCAGGTCTGATTGAATGGCAGGCACCACTGACATTGACGGCAATTATGGTTCCCGGCGCATATGTTGGCGGGATCATAGGTGCGAAACTAATGAAGCAGTTACCGGTCATTACGTTGAAATGGTTCTACACGGTCATCATGGCGGCGGTTGCCATCAAGATGCTGTTGTTGCGCTAAGGCCCGGGACGGGAACGAGCAGGAATGAATATTAAAGTTCTCATCGGAATGGGGATTGCCATCGTCGGGGTGGTGATGCTTGCTGCCTTCTTCAATAACGAATTTGGCATTAAACCATCATCCTTTAGCGTTGAGGGCATGGCTGGTCCGCCGCCTGCTGCGAACGTTATGGCGGCACAAGGTGTTCAACAGTTTACGGCCCGGCCGAAGGGCCCAGGGTTTGTGCCGATGATGGGGCAGGCCCCCGGGGTTGCTTCGACGGTGCCTGGCATGTTGAATGTAGCCCAGGGGAACACTCAGCCTGATATCCCTGCAGAAAGCGCAACCCCCGCTAATTTCATACCGAGCAACATCCAGTTATCGGAAGCGCATTGGCAGGGTATGGATGTGACCAAGCTGACTGCCGAGTTGAGGCAGAAAATGAGATACCCAAGTGGGCTTCTCGGTATCATGATCGACGAGGTCACCCTCAACGCCGCGGGTTCCGGATTCCTTGCCGGTGACATCATCACCCATGTGGCGGGAATGCGGGTAACTACCCTGGAAGAGTTTCAGCAAAGTTCCCGCAGTGTTCGTGATCAAAGCAAGGCGACCCTGGTCGTCTTGCGCAAGGGTCCGGCGCTGAGCGAGGGCGGACGGTACGCGATGAATCGCATTTCCCTGGCCCTGCCGGGTGACCCTGACCTTGGCTTTGCCCAGGTTGAAGCGGCGCCGATGATTGTCCCGGGCGATGGCCGTCCTCATCCTTACAGGGGGGCCTGCACCCTCTGTCATACGATTGGCGTTGGCTTTGAGCTGACCCCTGACCCTGATCTTATCACCTTACAACCGCCTGCACTTTCACACGCAACTGTCGTCAAGGGGATATCCCCGCATCGCGACAGGGGGGCGTGTGAGGCTTGTCACATTATAATACGTTAATTCGAGAAGGAGAGAGAACCATGTCTATCGAGACAGATAATATCGTCAGCAATGTTGAAATGTACGCACAACATAGCTCCATACTGGTCAAGCGGTTGACCAGCAATCTGGTGTCCGGATTTCAGTCTTTACTGACCATTGACGCGGAAACCAGGGATAAGTTCTTCCGCACCAAGGGCATTAACTATGCCAAGGCCGGCAAGCATGACCGTGCTGTTTCCATGCTTGAAAGTATTTTCGAGAACAACCCCGAAGATTCAGAAGTCATGCTGCATTTGGCCATGTCCTACATCAAAACCGGGGCGAAGGATGAAGGCCTGGAACTCCTGGAACGGGCTTACAGCGCCGACAAGGACGACGTCAAGGTGGCCACGGTTCTTGGCCTGTCTTACGTGCAGATGGAAGACTTCAAGAAGGCTGTTCCGTTGTTGAAAAAGGCTGTTAAGGCCAATCCAGACAAGTTCCATTTAAGGTATCGGCTTGGCATTGCGCTGGATAATCTCGGTGACCACGACAAGGCGATTGAATGCTTCCTGGAAGCCCTGGAATTAAGGCCCGATGATGTAAAAGTCTTGCGTTCGGTGGGTTTTTCTTTCGAACAAAAAGGCGATAGCGAAACGGCGCTTGCTTACTTCAAGCGGGCTAATGAATTGGTTGATGGGTAAAGGGGCTAGGGGGGGCTTTCCAGTTTCCCCTTAAAACGACGCTCCAGATAACAGAGAGAATTAAATTATGGCGGGTTTCTTTAGCAAGGCTGAAGGCACGATTTTAACGGACAAGCAACGTCTGCAACGGACGGAGGCGATGCTTGGCCAGCTTTACCGCGAGGAAGTGAGCCCGAAATTTGAAATTCCGGCCATGCGTGGCGTCAGGATGATGGCGACGCTTTCCATACTCAGTCTTCTCTTGTTTGCGGGAACGATGTTCTACAAATTCAACGCATTTATTCTACTGCGTGAAGATGCCTTGGCGAGGTCTGGCAATCTGGAGTCTGCCCTGCAAAGGCGCACCAACCTGTTCAGTAACATGATCAATCTTACCCTGAGCCATGCCTCTCTTGAGCATTCCGTATTTTCTTATGGGGCAAAGATGCGCACAGAGATTGCAAGGAATTCGGGGCTTTCTTCGGAAGCTCAGAAGGAATTGTTGTCGAAGGCGGAGGCCGCGGCGAAAAAAGCCGGTGTCGGACTGCCTGCAGATTGGCAAAAAATCCTGAAAGGGGCGTTGGGCAGCAGTGGCGGCGGCGTTGAATCAGCTTTAGGCGGCTTATTGGCTGTCGTTGAACAATATCCCGATATCAAGTCTTCACAGACATATCAGCATATGATGACATCTCTGGTGAACATGGAGGATCTGATCGTCACTCGGCGCATGGAATATAACGATTCTCTGCGCATGTATAATACACAGATATCGAAGTTTCCGTGGAAGCTGCTGGCCAATTGGACTGATTTCAAACGCATAGAATATTTCTCTACGGCAAGCTCACATGTTGTTGCGCCGTTGATCACCCAGGAAAAATATCAACAATTGATGCCTTATGAGGAGGAGAAATAATGATCTGGCTAACCCTCGTCAGGGCTGGAACGATTTTATCGGTTGGTACCGCGCTTATTCACTTGATCGATCAGCGGACCCGCGAGATTAATCCATCGCGGATTTATTCAACCATCGATGCCGCGCGGTTTCTTGGCGCTAGCCGAAAAATGATCGTGGAATTGGTAAAGAATAATGAGTTACGGGGAAAGTTGGTGCGGGGAAATTATCGCATCATGGGCCAAAGCATTATTGAGTATATAAACAAATGAAATCTGAATATTGCAGAACATGTCGTGATGAAGTGATCTGGTGGGCGATTGCCATCAACATTGCCCAAACGACATTTAAAGGACTCCTTGGCTTAATGACGGGCAGCGCAGCCCTTGTCGCGGACTCCATCCATTCGGGTGCCGATGTTGTTGCCAGCACTGTCACTATGATCAGCGTAAAAGTGTCCAAGCGGGGTTCGAACGACGATTATCCCTTCGGATTTGGCAATGTTCAGTTTATCTCGTCGTCAGTTGTCGGCTTGATTTTGATCTTCGGCGCGCTTTATCTGATGTATGAATCCGTCTTGAAAATGATGACCGGTGACATATCGCCGCCAAGCATCGTCGCCGTATTGGGGGCCGTTATTTCGATTGCAACCAATGAATTGATGTACCGCTATCAATTCTGCGTCGGTACGGAAAATAACAGTCCGGCAATTCTCGCCAATGCTTGGGATAACAGGTCCGACGCCCTGTCCTCAGTGGGTGTGTTGATAGGCATTGTCATTGCCGTTTTGGGCTTTCCGATTGCCGACGTTCTGGCGGCATTTGTCGTTGCCATCCTGGTCGCCAGGATTGGCATTGAATTGAATATTGACGCCATGAACGGCCTCATGGACTCCTCGGTGGAGGTCGATGTCCTGGCGGAAGTCTATGCAATCGCCAAGAACACGGCACAGGTGGAAGAGGTGCAGTATCTGCGCGGTCGCAATGTCGGCGAGGATATCTTCCTTGATATCTGTCTTTGTGTGAACGGCAACCTGAAAGTTTTCGAATGCGACCTTATTATCGATGCGGTAAAAACCAAAATCTTTAAAGAGGTGGGGCATGTTAAGGATATCCAGATAACGGCAATCCCGACAGGGGAAGTGAAAAGACAAAAAAGTTCATTTCAAGTTTTAAATTTGCAAAAATGGCTGGGTAAAAAGGAAGTCGCTTAGTTGGTATATTTGGGACGGAATTTATTATGAAGGCGGAACACTGGGTCGTCGCCGCAGGTATAGCATTTGCTATCCTGGTGCTTGTTGGGGCTATGATCCCCGAAGATGCCTTGGATGGAAGCCCTGCGGCAGTGACCGGGCTCGTCCAGGGGGCCGGGACAAATGCGGCCGCGCCAGTTGCTGAAGCACCACAACAGCAGAATACGGCAACCGGTTTAGTGCCATTTTCCCGCGCCAAGACGGGGCGCTTCGAGGGTAAGGTTGTCAGGATTGTCAGTCTGGGCAGCTCCACCGGTTGGGGACAGCTGCATATTTGGATAGACGAGGGGGCCGGTGGCCCGGCTAAGGAAGTCTCCATTGCTCCTGACTGGTATCTGATGCATATGGGATGTGCGGTAAAGGAAAGATCGCGGGTCAACGGAACCGTCTTTTCCTTTGGCAATGCGCGCCCCGACCCTGAATATTACGCCAAGAATATAACCATCGACGGAAGAACGTGCGATCTTCGTAATGATGAGGGCTTTGCCTTATGGTCCAACCGATTGCGCTGATCGCCGGAAATAACTCAAATGTCTCTTCTCGAACGATATGCAAAATTATATTCCTCTAGAGGGTTTGCAGGCCTGATCGCCGTGCTTTTGCTGTTGGGCCTGATCTGGGAGACATTGGCTGACGGCAAGATGAGAACACCGACAAGGGAGTTCGTGAGAACCGTGGCGGGCGTTTTTTATGGGAAACATGCGGCCCCTGCCGAACCTGGTATTATCGACACCACATCAAATACGTTGTTTCCTGAAAAGCGTTTTCGACTGATGACCATAAAGCATGTTCCCCGCATCAATGCCGGCGACGGGATGCCGCATCCTTTTGTTGGGCCCTGTCAGCAATGCCATCTTTACCGGGGTGGGCCGGGTCCTGGGAGCCAATTCAAAACGCCTGTTGGTGCGGCGCTGGAAACAATTTCGAGTATTAAAAAGCTGGGGCCCCCGCTGCATCCGGATTCCCATATGCCGCACCCGTCGGCCGGGCGCTGTATTAAATGTCATGATATTATTGTCAAAGTGCCTATGAAAAAGAAGAAAGACGGCTTGATCTGGTTTTTATAAGGGCTTTCCATCAATCAATTTCGGTTTTACTTAATGTTGGGACAAATGTTCCGCTAAAACATCTGTAGTATGTTAAAATAGCTGAAACTAAAGCTATGAAGGATTTTTAAATGAGGGAATTATTTGCAAGTAGCCTGTTTCGGCGCTCAGTTGTCGCGCCCGGCGGCGTTTGGTTTTTTTTATGCATTATATACATTTACAGAACTGTGGGGTGGGGCAGCCTGTACGATTTACTTCCCTACGAAATTGCGGGCATTCTGTTGGCTATAGTTATGCCAATATTTTTCCTTATCCTTTGGTTTCACCTGACGACAGGGCAGGAGAGTTCATCCTGGATGACAGATGAAATCCATCGTCAGGGTCAACTGATCGATGAAATACAACAGAATATGGATAGCCTTTCAGAAAGTCTGGGAGATAGCGGTAAATGGTCGGCAAGCGATATCGCGATGCTGCTGCAAATGCCCAAAGATATTGTCAATCTTAAGGATAGTCAGGCAACGGGAATTGACAGCTTGGCCGAGAAATTAGATCAAACAACCAGCACTTTGCGACAGGACTTGCTCGCGGTAATACCGACAGACATGGCGAGCATTCTTGATGGCCAAAGAAAGGGCATTCAGGATATTTCAAATGGCCTGGATCAAGTGCTTAGAATTCAGGGCGAAGCAAAGAGCCAGATTGACTTCAGCGAAATCAGGCAACAGACGGCCCTGACAGGGCTGATCAATTTCGTTCTTAACGATATTAATGTCTCGGCGACCCGGATGCTGGTCAAGTTAATGGAGGCAGAAGAACGCTCGCGTGATGAAATACGGGATTTCATTCAGGGCCTGGTCAATGCTTATTCGGTTGGTGACCGAAGTGTCTTTATCTCCGTCCTGCAACATCAATTGGCGGGAAATGAAGAACGCATTGCAGTATTGCAGGGGCTTTCCGGGGCGGCACCTGAAGTCGCAGCCGATCTGTCTAAAATCATTAAGGGAGCAAGAGAGATATCCTCAATGATTGAGCAATTTTCTGAGGAAAATATAGCGACCATTCTTTTTGATGACGCGACGTTGAGAAAATTGTGTGGTGCGCTAGAGCCCCATTTCTCAACGGATGGGGCCGCAATTAAATTTACGGTCACATAAGGGAAAAGCAAACTTCTTCCCCTACGGTTCTATGCGGAGATCAAAATTTTTAGGCTCATTCACCATATTGCATACGCGTTTGCCGCTACGCTGCTTTTCTATGCCCTTTTGGTCGTGGCACTGTTGTGGTTTGGCTCCGATAATTTTTCCAGCCTTTATGAAGGCGTCAATAGCTACTTATCGAGCATAGGGGGGCAGGCAAAGCTTATTCACCTGGTTTTATTTTCCAGCCTTTGCGTCATTCTGTTCGTCCTCATTCGTCGTTCGGACAGTATTTTTGATGGCGTGATTTCCAAGCAGAATACCATCATCAATATGCAGCACGAGAGACTTGATGTTCGCAAGAAAGAACTCAATCACGCGAAGGCAGCCTTTGACCGCAATATTGTGGATTTAACGGAAACAAAAACAAAGCTGCGCGAAAAACAAAATATCCTTGAGTGTTTTGATCGTTTCCGGACTTTGTCCTCAACCGGGGGGACGCGCGAGCTTCTCTATGACAGCATCCTCCAGGAAATGCTCAAATTAACTGATAGTCGCTACGGTTTTATCGGCATGTTTAAGAACGCCGAAGAAACAGCTTCTTTTTTGTGCTCTTTGAATCTTCAGGATAACGATGCAGACAAGATGGATGCGGGCCAGGCAATGGACCGGCCTTTAGGTGCGCATCCTTACAGCATCGAAGAATTGAGCTCCGGCCCCGTCATCATCAATGGCCTGAATGGCAAAAAGAAAGTCTCAGGGTTTCCCGACGATCACCCCCCTTTTGACAACTACCTATCCATTCCTTTGCGTTCTGCAGGACGATTGGTGGGGGTTCTCGGACTAGCCAATCGCGCCGATGGATACGCTTTGGACATGCCCGAAAATATTACTCTTGCAATTGAGTTCTGTTCCGAACTGATCGAAAACAAAGATGGTCAGGAAATCAATGCGCGGGTCCACGACCTGCTCATGGAAAGCGCAGATCTGAAAGACGGCATTTTGCGAGCAATGGGGGATGTGGTTATTACTTTCGATGATGGCGGCATCGTTGCCGGGTTAAACGCTGCCGGCGAAGCCTTGTTCGATATTGCTACGATGGAAATTGCGGGCACGAAAATCGGTAATTTACTCGATCTTCCGGGATGGACACCGGGCTATCCAGGCGGTTTTGATCTATATCTGGCAACCGATTCACTTGGCTTGAAGGATGAAAGGGTAAAACTTTCTGGACGAACAAAGGCTGGCAAAGAGTTTCCTGTGGAATTGCAAGTGGTGCCTTGCAAGATTGACGGCCAAAAGTTTTATTACGCTATCTTTGCCGATCGTAGCGATATCAGGAAGTCCGAAGAGGCCTTGGCAATCGCCCGTGAAGAAACCCAATGGCTTGAACTGCAACGCAAGGATATCCAAAAAGAAATCGCCGAAAGCAGGCACGCCGAACAATTGGCGTTGGCAAACATCGAAAAAATTGAGCGTTCAAGCCGAACCAAGTTCGAACTTCTGGCCAATATGACAGGTGAGCTTTGCACCCCCCTTACTGCGATTGTTGGGTTTTCAGACAGCATCCTCAAAGGCGTGTTTGGTGATATTGAAAATTCTGAGCTGCTTGATTACATCGAACATATAAACGATAGCGGGCGTAAGTTGCGCGAACATATAACCGAGACCCTGGACTTGTCTGGCATCGAAATCGGTAAAATGGGGATAGATCCCGACGACGCTATCGCCATTAGTGATTATGCAAAATTCGCCGCTTATGTTCGTCATGAGCACGATATGGTCGAGGCACTGTTCCAGCGGGCCCTGGAGATGGACCCCGGCAACCCTACCATTCTTAGCAACTATTCTATTTTCCGAACAAGTATCCGCAACGATCACGAACGTGAAGACACTCTTTACAAATATGCTATCGAAGCCGACCCTGACAGTGCGCTGGCACACGGGAATTATGCGGTTTTTCTGTCTGATGTTCGCAAACACCATGACCGGGCGGAAGAATTCTACAAGAGCGCCATAAAGCTCGATCCCGGTAATGCTGGAAACCTGTTCAATTACGCCAGTTTCCTGACGGGCGTTCACAAATATCATGACAGGGCCGAGACCTTCTTCAAGCGGGCAATCGACGCCGAACCCGATAACGCAATCTTTCTTGGGCACTATGCGCGTTTCGTCAACGATGTCCGTGGTAACGAAGCCCAAGCTATAGAATTGTTCGAGCGTGCCATCGAAGCCGATCAGAACGCCCTGCATGTGCAACTTGAATATGCCATGCTTCTGCTTTTCATAGACGACGCTAAAAAAGGAACCGGAATTCTTGAGGAGATTATTCCACGCTTGGCCGGCGAGGACCTGATTAAGGCCTTGTTCTACGAATATGCCTATTCGCGTTCCACTGCTGAACGAACCAAAGCCCTGGGTAGAATTTCCGAGCTATTGGAAGTGCGTGTGCGCAGCCCGCTTTTCGATCCCTTCCAGGACATTCGTCGTCTGATCGACGACGGCCACGCGGATGGTGCGTTACTTGAGGCCCTGGCCCGCGTTATTACCGTTAGAGCCGAATTAAAGTCACTCGATAAATTTCCAAAATGGAAATCCCTTAAAGGGGGCGAGGTGAAGGAGGTAACGAGTAAGAAAAAAACCGGGCCGAAAAAATAATATCGCCCTTTGGTATTCGCCGGACATCATCACCGTTTCTTGCTTTCTTGCGCCTTCTTTTGAATGAAATTGTAATATGACTTGATACCGTTTCTTGTTACCGAAACGGAAACCTTGGCACCGTTCTGAATTTCAGCAGCAATGCCGGAACCTGCCGATACGGTCGTATCGATGACTACGCCAAGTCCTTCTCCTAACGCATTAATCAGGCCATTGCCCAGATCCTCAACCGGGAATTCCCGGGTTTTGGCAGCTGGCTTCGGGAGTTTTTCTGGATGGACCGGCGTTGTTTCTACCACCGGGGCGGCAACCGTCGGGGATTCAATAGGCTCAGATTCAATAACCAGTGGGGCCGCGGCATCAACAGGTGTCGGCGCAAGGAGATTAGGCGCAGGGGCAAATATGGATGTTATTTTTTGTTGTACGATGGGAAGGCCGGCAACGAAAAAACCGCCAAAAAAAGCAAAAATGGCAATGATAAAGGGAGCTGCCATAACGGTATGCCCCTCGGGAACAAAGGCTGGAACGATGCCCAGGCCTTGCAAAAGCAATAGGACAATCGAAGTGCCGACGGTTATGTATAGGGGCATCTTCAGCACTGCTTGTTACTCCGCAATTTGCCGGTGGCTCAACGCGCGGGGGCGATGGTTTTTAAAATAGAAATAAAACCTATTTGCAGGACTCAATAATCGGTAACGCTGCCCAGTTTTTCCCAATACTTTGGTGGTAGTTCCATGGCCAGCTTTAACGCCCCGGAACACACGGCATATGTCGGGTCGTCGACACAGGTCACTCCTACGTCACCGTAATATTCGGTGAGAGATTCCTGAATAAACTTGTCGATACCAATAATCCTGGAACCGCCCCCGGCAACCAGAATGTTCTGCAGCATTTCCGCTTGGTCTTCTGGCGGACAGGTTCGAATTAGCTGATCGACGCCTTCGATTATTCCCGGCATCATCATCTCGCAGGCCTTACCCACCAAATCAGTGACATCATAAGAAACCGGGCGCCCGTGGGCGCGCAGGCTTGCCGTAATTTGATTTGGCGATGTGCCAACGAAGCCTGATTCTTCTTTAATTTTTTGCGCTACATAGGTGTTCATCTGAACGTCGGGATAGACTTCGGTGATCATTGCTTCGAGCTGCTCGTCAACGAAGTTACCCGCCTTGGTCACTGTGACCTGGGAATTCTGCCCCGGCATGGCCCCCTTAAGGGCGCACAGATCAATGGTTCCTGCACCGATATCAATGACCAGATTGTTGACCAGTGTATCCTGACCGTAGGCAACCAGGAATGGTTCGGAAATAACCTGGACCTCATCGACAACCTCTTCAAAAACCTGCAGCAACAAATCTTTGTTGGTATTGGTTGCGCGCGCTGGCACACCGACAATGACGCACACTTCATCGTCGGGCTCGGGCGAAAGGGATTCGATGACATGGCTGACAAAATTTCGCGCCACTTCTAAATCGCGTTCAACGTATTCGCGTATAACCCCATCACGCAGCGGGCTGCGAAGGTCGACGAAGGAGCGCTTATCAAAAGCCGCCTCACCGACGAGATAGGGTGCGCCAAGAAGTTTGACGCCAATAATATCGCGGGGATAGCCGACAACGGAACGGATCAGTTCCTTGTGGCCGCGATTGGATTTAATGGTCGTCCATGAGGTGCCGAAATCGAAGCCCAGCAGTAAGGGTTCGCCCTCAGCCTTTTGGGCTTTGGACTGTTCATGGTTTTCTTGTTCGGTGTTCATTGTGTCGCCTTCATTAGGTATCATCTGCATTGTAACCTATATGTAATGTCTTGTTGCTTCGCGCCGTTATTATCCGGCAAATATTTTTATCAAGAATTTAATAACCACTACAATATTTTCCATGCCAGCGGAAAGCTACTGACACTTCCATAAATCACACTCGCCCCGGCAATACCAACGAGGCCTGTTGCCGTGAATGCGGGGGCCGCGCGGACCCCGGCCTTGAGCGTGGATGTAATAGAATTACCGGCCGAAATCCCTGTATCAATAACCACGCCCAGGCCGTCACCTAAAACGTTGATCACGCCATTGGGAAGGCTCTCAACAGAAATGTCCTGGGATTTAAGTGCCCAGACTTCCGATCTTTTTTTATAACCCATCGCGGGCGCGGGCTCGCTCGCCGGGGCCGACGGAGTTTCTTCGGCGGCTTCACTGCTTTGCTTGGTGACGGCTTCAAGGACTTCCTTTTCCGCACCCCAGACGGTTTCGGCCTGTTGGCCATCATTCAAACCGGCGCGCCTTTTGGCCGCAGCCCTGACCCTGATTGCTTCTCTTCGGGTAAGCGGTTGGCCATCGGCCCCCGCTGCGGATCCACCCCAGGGGTTGTTGTAATTTGAAATCCGGTCGTCAGAGGAATAGGCCTGATTGGCCTGCATTCTGGCCCTTACAGAGGGCGGTATGGAAGGTGGCGGCGGAAGCGTCGTGCTGCCGCTTGCCCATGGTGCGTACTCAAAAGTATCCATCCAGGGTGAGGAAGCGGGTATGGCCGCGCCATATGATGTCACCCGCGGGGCACGAGTGCGGCTCGTCGTACTGGTCGTGGTAGCGGCAGGTGCTTTCCTGGCTTTTGGTGCGTCGGGGGCCGATTGCCAAGGCATGCCGTTGGTCGCGCCCTTCGGATCCGTGTTTTTTCCTTTGCCGGACTGCTGGTTTTTCGAGCGTTTCGCCACTGATTAATTCCCCAATTTACGCTGCTAAAGGCAGCACCCGCACACTGGACATCTGATGATCAAGTCCAAGCTATAGTACGAATCAATTAGTACTATCACGTTATGCCTATTGAAGCCAAATAAGGTTAATTATTGATAACCGTGACGCACAATGAGTCAATGAAATTAGCGTATGGAAGGAAAACTCTAAATTGCACTTTCGGCTTCCTCAAGCTCCTGTTCAAGGTCCGGATCAACCGGCGCACGGGTTTTGATATTGCCGCGTAATACCCACAGCGCGTAGCAGGTCAGTGTTAAATTTGCTATTCCGATAAAGACGAACGGGGCATGCGGTCCGACAGCATCGAACAGCCATCCGCCAACCTGGACAAAGAATACGATACCGATTCCGCCGACCACATTATAAGTGCCCAGAACCGAGCCTCTTATTTCCTTCGGCGTCAGGTCAAAAACTAGAACTTGTGGGGCGATCAGACAACCCGCCTGACCAATAGCGACCAGTGCCAGGGGGATGATGATGAACCAATCAAACGGATTGACGATAAATCCCATCAAGGCAAAACCGAACCCCGAAAGGGCCATGCCCGAGGCAATCGCCGCGACGCGCCCGGATCGTTCGATAACCCGGGCCCAAACGGGGATGGATAACAAGACGACAAGGCCGACAAAGCCAATCAAAATACCGGCATAAGCAGCGGCGGATTCGTGATCAATGGCGACCAGGTCGGAAAAATAAATGAACCACAGCATTAGAAACAGGCCGATGAAGACCATGTCACTGCGGGCGAAAAAGGCGGCGGCGAAACTCAGGCGCAGGCGCTCTTCGCGGATAAGCAGTTTGCGAATGCGCTTCCAGGGAATGCCTTCGTCCTTCAGCTTCGGGGCGACATCAATCAGGAAATGTTTTACCAGCCATGCGCCGATCAGGGCAACAGCCACCGTCAGCAGCATGATGGCGACAAGCCCTGCGTGTTTGGGTATCTGCATCAGCACCGCGTAAACAAGGGTGGCCCCCAAGGCCATCATGAAAGCGGTGTTGGCGATAAACCGGGGACGTTCTTTAAAGCCGGTAAAATCGCCGGCCAGGGCGGATAACTGCGGCCATACGGCACCGGTTCCCAGGGACATGATAATGCGGGCAAGGTAATAAATGGCGAGCCCGCCAATACCGATAAGAGCCCCTAATTGCAGGCTGAAAGGAGCAATAAGTGCACCAGCGGCGGCGGCCAGGAAGCCGAACATGGCAATAGGCACCCTGCCGAAACGGTCGGATAGATAGCCCAGGTAAAATATCAGTCCCAGGTCCAGG
>ERZ889078.1979-NODE-1979-length-15278-cov-11.018984_pt1 | contig 15278 bp, 8 predicted proteins | sample MGYA00521266_ERZ889078 | MGnify/ENA primary metagenome ERZ889078 (study PRJEB32303, sample SAMEA104408618) | aquatic metagenome | biome: Brackish water; feature: Pelagic; material: water | place: Baltic Sea | collected 2014-06-16T06:34:00 | depth 76,534 m ...
ACACAATGGAATTCCAAAAACAGGAAGAGGAAGTGTTTAAGGAATTGGAGAAACTTAATGAAGAAAAATATTTAGAAGAGGAACAACTAAGAAAGGATGCAGAAAAGCTTGCTAAGCAACAGGCTGCCGAATTTGCAGCAGCTGAGAAAGAAAAGGCTGCAGATGAAAAAGCGCGATTAAAAGAGGAAGAACAACAGCGGAAAACGGCTGAAGCCGAAGCTCAACGATTGTTAACCGAAGCGGCTGAAAAAGAGGCTGTTGCAATTAAAGCTAAAGAAGATGCCGAGAATGCGAAAATTGCTGAAGAAGCAAGAATTAAGAAGGAAAACGAGGAAGCTTCTGCTAGGCTAGCTGAAGAAAAAAGAACGGCTGAAATTGAAGCTGAAAAAGAAAAAAAGCAACAATATGCCGATTTAGTAAAAGATGCGGAAAAGCTATCGAAAGATGGTTCATACGAGATGGCCAAAGCCAAGTTTGATCAAGCTTCACGCATTTTTCCAGATAAGTTTGACTTGAGCGATAAAATTGGGGCAATGGATACCCAAATAGCAAGAGTTAAGCAAGAAACAGAACAAAGAGAGAAGAAAAACCAGCAGTTTAATGATATGATGGCTCAGGCTAAAGGGCTTGGCGAAATAGGAAAGTATGATGCTGCCATCAAGATATTTGAAACAGCCGCTGATATTGATCCAACATCAGAAATGCCGGCAGATGGTATTCGACAGATGAACGAGGCAATTGCCGCACTTGCGAAGGCGGAAGAAGACGCCAAACGAATTGGCAAGGAGTATGACCGCCTAATGCAAACAGCCAAGTCAACCGAATCTGACCAGGATTACGGTAAAGCAAAAGATCTTTATTTCGCAGCATCTCAGCTTAAGCCAGAAGAAACGCAGCCAAAAGTTAGAATTGCTGAAATAGATGAAATTCTTGCTCGATTAAAAAGGGAAAGAAGAGAGGCCGATGAACGTAATCGACAATACAATGAATTTGTGGCCCAAGGTGATGAGTTTAAACTTACGGGAAACTTAGAAGGTGCAAAAGAAAAGTATTCATCAGCTGTAGCAATCGATCCGGAAAATGAGTACGGAAAAAATAAGCTAGATGAGGTAGTCGCATTACTTAACAAACAAAATTCTGAGAAAGAAGAGCTTGCTAGACGAGAAAACGAGTTTGCTCAACTCTTATCTGAAGGAGGAGGTCTTCAAACAGCATCCAAATTTGCCGAGGCAAGAGAGAAATTTGAAGCCGCTTTGAAGCTTGACATTGACAATAAAGCGGCTGAAAAACGAATACAAGAAGTTGATGCCCAATTAGCAGCTAACGAGGCTAAATTGAAGGCAGAGGATGAGTTGAATGAGCAATTTGCTAGTCGAGTTTCTCGGGGAAATGAGCTTTTCGAAAAGAAGAAATACGAAGAAGCACTTGCGGAATATAAGGCTGCAGCGAACTTAAAACCTGGTCAAGCAGAGATTAGCGATAGAGTAAAAGGAATTGAGCAAACGCTAAAATCGCTTGAGGAAGAAAGATTGACACAAGAGAAAAAAGAGCTTGATTTCAAAAATCTATTCGCAAATGCGAATGATTTATTCAAACAAAAAGATTTAACGGCCGCTAAAGACGAGTTTCTTAAAGCACAAGCTATAGATCCATCAAACGCTGATGTTGAAAAACGCCTTCAAACCATTGATGACCTTTTAAAGAAGGAAGAAGAAAAGTTACTTGCGCAAAAGGCGAAGGAAGAAGAAGAGCGCTTAGCGGTCGAAGCTAAAGCAAAAGAGGAAGAGGAGAAACGACTTAAATCGGAAGCTGAACTAGCCGCTAAATTGGAGCAAGAGAGGCTGGCAGAAGAGGCCAGATTAGAGGCTGAAGCAAAAAAGGAAGCAGAACTTCTTGCTAAGGAAGAAGCACGAAAAACTGAAGAATCAGAACAAGCACGTCTAGCTGAATTAAATCGAGTTGAGGAGGAACAACAAGCAGCTTTAGCACTAAAGGCCGAAGAGGCTAAAGCAAAAGCTGCTGCCGAAGCCATTGCAAAGGAACAAGAAGAGGAAAGAGTTCGTGCTGAAACTGAAGCAGCTGATGAAGCCGAAAAAGAAAGATTGGCAGAGGAAGCTAGACTTGCCAAGAAGGCAGAACAGGCTCGTTTGGCTGAATTGAAACGAGTAGAAGAGGAACAACAAGCCGCATTGGCGCTAGAGGCTGAAGAGGAAAAGGAAAAAGCTGCTGCCCTAGCCATCGCAAAGCGACAAGAGGAAGAACGACTTCGAGTTGAGGCTGAAGCAGCTGATGAAGCCGAAAAAGCAAGACTGGAAGAGGAAGCTCGACTGGCCAAAGAGGCTGAGGTTGAAGCTGAGCGTTTGGCTAAAGAACAAGCTCGTAAAGACCAACTGGCCAACAAAGAAAGATTAGCTGAACAAGCACGATTAACGAAAGAGGCAGAATTGGAAGCTGATCGTCTTGCTGCGGTTGACGCGGAAAACCGCGCTGAAGAAGAATTAGCAAATAAACTTGCTTCTGAAAAATTGCGAACAGAGTCAGAAGCAGCAGCACAAGCGGAGCGCGATAGGCTGATTGAAGAAGCTAGGCTTTTAGAAGAAGCAGACAATGCAGCCAAGCAACTTGCAAAGCAAGCCACACAGGAAGCGTCCGAAGTAGAGCGAGCTAGATTTCTAGAGCAGGAAAAACTTAAAGACCAAGAAGAAGCAAGATTAGCAAGAGAAGAACAAGCACGGATTGACGAAGAGTTTAGACTTGCAGAAGAAGCCAGAAGATTGACCGAGCAAGAAATGCTGGCCAAGGCAGAATTGGATAAAGCAAATGAGGAAGAAGCTAAGCAATTAGCAATAGATCAAAAAAAGAGCAACGAAGCTGAACGGCTAAAGCTTCAGGAACAAGCAAAACTTTTAGCCCAAGCCGAAGAAGAAAAGCGTTTAGCAGCGGTAAAACTTGCTGAGGAAGACCGCAGAGCCCTCTTAGCAGAACAGGAACAACTCACAGCTCAAGAAAAAGAATTGGCCCGGCAGGCGGCAAGAGAAAAGGCGGAAGCCTTGAAAAAGATAGAAACTGAGGAATTAGCTGCTGAAGATTTAGCAAAACAAAAGGAAGCCGAATTAGCTGAGACGAAACGACAAGCTGAAGAAGAAAAATTTAGGATTGAGCAGGAACGAATTGCTCTTGCCAAAGAAGAAAAGGCAAGAAAGGAAAAGGAGCGTCTTGCAAAAGAAGCAGACGCGTTAGCACAAGCTGATGCCGATAAAATGGCAACAGAAGCTCAGGAAATATTGACAAAAGAAATTTCTGAAAGAGAGAGTAGAATGAAGGCTGAAGTTGAAGCTCAAGTAAAAAAGGAGCTTCAGACTGAGTTTGAAAAAGAGTTAAAAGAGAAAGAAGTAGCAGATCAAACTGAGGCTGCATTTGATGCAGAACTTCTGCGCGAGCGAGATCTGAAGGAAAGACGCAAGGATCAGGAGCGTCAGCAGAAAATTGCAATGATTGAGTCCAGAAAGCGTCAAGAATTGGAAGCTTGGGAAAAACGTGAAGATGAACTAACAAGAAAGAATGAAGAAAGGGAACTGGCTGAGAAAGCGAGACTTGCCAAACTAGAGCAAGAACGATTGGAGCACGAAAAAGACATGGCGCTTAAAACGGATCAAGCGCAAATTGCTGCCGAAAAAAACGCGGAGCGTCTAGCAGAATTAGAACAAAGAAGACTGAGAGATGAAGAAAAGCGTGCTAGACAAGTAGCGTTGGCTGAAGAATGGAAGCAGATGCGTGCGGCAGCTGAACTAGAAAGACGAGAGGCTGAAAAGCTTGCCGACCAAGAAAAAATTGAGCGGGCTGCTTTAGCGAAAGCCGATTTGACAAAAGCAGAAATAGATGCTCGCCAAAGGAGAGAAAAGGAAATTGAAGATGCTGGACTTGTAGCAAAGAACAATGCGGAGCTAGACAAAACGTCACGAGATGAAGCAGGCGAAGCGCGTAAAACTGAAGTAGCTCTTAAAGAAGAAAATTATAGAAACAAGATAGAGTTTGAAAAGAAAGCCAAGGACCTTGCTCAATCTTCTGTTGAGGCAGAAAGAGAGTCATATAAGGCCGAAGTGAAGGCTCGATTGAAAGCGGAGTATGACGAGAAACGTGAGGAGATTTATGCCAGTGAACGTAATAAACAAGTGTCGGTTATGTCAGCTAAACCAACTCAGTTTCAAATGGATCTTGCAGGACAGTACCCAATGGGAGTTACAGAAGAGTCTGAGTTAAAACACAATCGCGAGATTAAGCGAATTATTATCAAACGTGAAGATGGTGTGGCTAACCTATACAGTCGTGTTAAATGGAATTGGGGTGGTGTTTATTATTTCAAAAACGACCAGAGCACCTCAAAGCAAATTTATGATCAAGAGATTCAGTGGTAGTTAATTAACCACTTTCAGAGTCCTCATCACCCGCCCGTTCGAAATCCTAATCACCCTCATTTCCACAGGAGATTTATTCTCCAGATTAGTGGAAGATTTCATTCCAAGTAATCCTGAGAAAGTCAACCTTCCATTCAGATCAAACATCTCTATCTGAAAAGAAGTTTCGGTTGGGTTGATCAGGACAACATTATTCTCGTTTATCATCAATTCAATTTCATTTATTTCATGACTCTCGATAGAAAGCGGGCTTATTTCAACAAGTAAAACGGTAGTATCGGAGCCACAATCAGAAAATGCAATGTGCGTAACGGTGTAATCACCATCAGTTCCGTATGTATTTGACGGGTTTTCTACACTTGAGGTTTGGCCATCACCAAAATCCCAAAAATGGTCGGTAGCATTAGCAGCGTTTGCGGTAAACTGTGCGGTAAGTCCGCTGAACGAATAATCTGCATCAGATACCACGTCTTGATGACCAATAAACCAATTACTCGTGCTGTCAAGCACAATGTCTTCCGCCAATTGTTGTAAAGCCGGACCATCTGTAGCTCCAACGTTGTAATAGTATTCCAATCCAACTGGAGATTTTCTAAGAATTGTTGCATAGAAAATACAAGCATTCAGGTAGCTTCCCCGAGCGCTTGGATGACTACCATCTGGAGCGTATAAGCTACTCCAAAACGTATTGTTCACTAACGACATTTGATGCCAAGCCGCTCCGCAAGGAGCTACGGTTGATTCATTGTCTAATCCCATTTGAAGGTAACTCTCGCGTAATCTGCCGTTCATGCCTTCAAATGTGCACAGAGGAGGATAAAACTGGCAGTTTTGAAGGTCACCGTCACGTCTTCCCCAAGTCATGAAGAAAACCGGTTCGGTACATTCATAATTCGACTGAATTGAATCGACAAGAATTTGAGCATAAGGGAAGGTTTCTGACGCAACTTGTGCAGGTGGAAAAGATGGCTTCTGACTTTGTTCCTGTATTACCACAAAATCCCAATCGCGACTAGCAATCTTGCTTAATGTAGTTGCATTAGTGGTGTGACCTTCAAGCGTATACCCGCCTGGAGTGCTCGATTCGTAATAGATAGAGTCTCCGCGTTCAAGAGCCAGATAATAGAGCACTGCTGGCAAGTTTTCAGTAAAAACATAGCTGTTACCAATAAAAAGGACAGAAGTCTGCTGTGCAATTGCGGTTGTAAATGTGGCAGCAAGCAGAAATAAGGAGAATAGTAAATGCTTCATAGGGTGGTGTTATTGTGCGAATATAGTAGCCAACCGAAAGCTGCTATGACGGTTAAACGTCAGAAATTAGAAATGGAGGCGTGCCTTGGGCGAGGTTGATAAATCAGCAAAGTCCGACTTCAAGTATTTGAAATAACCCGCAATGCCAATCATAGCGGCATTATCCGTACAATATTCAAACTTGGGAATGTGACCGTGTATTCCTTTACTCTCAGCTAGTTTTAAAAATTCAGAACGAAGCAAACTGTTGGCTGATACTCCGCCAGAAAGTGCGATGTCGTTTATGGAATACGTACAAATTGCGTCTTCCATTTTTTGCAACAAATATTTGACAAGATGACTTTGAATTGAAGCGCAGATGTCGTTCAGATTGTCCGTTATAAATTCAGAGTCTTTCTTCATTTCTTTTTGTAGATGGTACAAAAAGGATGTTTTAATTCCACTAAAACTGAAATCTAAACCATCAACGTTTGGTGTTGCATATGCGTATTTAGAAGAATTGCCAGTTAAGGCTAACTTATCTACAATCGGACCTCCAGGATAACCTAGATTCATGATTTTGGCAGCCTTATCAAATGCTTCGCCAGCAGCATCATCTATCGTCTTTCCAACCACCTTCATATTTAGTGGGTCTTTAACCAGCACTATTTGAGTGTGTCCTCCGCTAACGGTAAGGTTTAAAAAAGGGAAGGTTGGAGCTGTTTTAGAATCGTCCTCTATAAAATGAGCTAAAATATGCCCTTGCATGTGGTCTACGGCAATGAGTGGAATACCCAACGAAAGGGCGAAAGTTTTAGCGAAAGAGCCGCCTACAAGCAAGCTCCCCAGTAATCCTGGCCCTTCAGTAAAGGCCACAGCAGAGAGTTGCTCTTTTGCTATACCCGCTTGTGCCAGAGCTGCAGAAACAACTGGAACAATGTTTTTCTGGTGCTCGCGAGAAGCTAATTCAGGAACAACTCCGCCATACAGGTGGTGTATTTCTTGATTAGCTACAACATTAGAGAGTACCCTTTTCCCAAGCAATATTGCCGCAGAAGTGTCATCACAAGACGATTCTATGGCCAATATGAAAGGAGGGTTAACCTCGGCATTGTTATTGTCTACCTTTGGTGGCAAGGGATTCAGAGGTCGATGATTTTCAAAAGTATCAAAAAAGCGTTCGCATGGATATTCGTCCTAGCATTGCTATTGGTGCTAATTATTGGCGGTGGTTATGTGGCTCTCAGAAGTCCAAAAGTTCAGACCAAAATCACCCAGTATATAGCAGGATACTTGTCTGACGAATTACAATCTAAGGTTACGGTTGATGGAGTTGATATTGGGTTTTTTAACCGCCTAATACTGGAGGGGTTGTACGTAGAAGATTTAAAAGGCGATACCCTTGCTCATCTTAAAAGACTGCACCTAGGCTTAAAGTACATCAGTATTGACAAGAATCAAGTTCATCTAAGCAAAGTTCGGATTGACGATTTAAAGTTTTATCTCCATAAATATGACGGAGAAGAGAAGCTAAATATTCAGTTTCTGATTGACTATTTCAAGGTGCCCAAGGACAGTACAAACAAGGTTGGCTTGGATATTCGTTCAAACGCTTTGGAACTTAGAAATGCAGCTTTTCAGCTAAGAAATCATTACGCTCATGAAACGAATATTGGAATTGATTACAAGGACCTTGATATTCGAAAAATCAACCTGTTAATAGAGGGAATTAGGATTGACGTTGATACCATTTATGGCAACATCACCAAGTTAAATTGTTTTGAGAATAGGGGGTTTTATTTGAAAAATTTTCAAGGAAACGCCAAAGTCAGTTCAAAAGAGTTACTAGTTAATGATGTAGTTATTCAAACGTTAGGTAGTGATGTGAAACTCAATTTACATTACACATATAATGAATGGCTTGACTATAAGGAGTTTATTTCCAATGTGCGAATGGATTATGAGTTAGAGCAATCTGTGGTTGATTTAAAGGATGTTGCCTTTTTTGCCAAAGGCTTAACTGGCTTGAATAAGAAACTAGAAATCTCAGGCCACGTTTACGGCTCTGTTGCATCCCTTAATGCTAGAAATATCGAATTGAGTTTTGGTAATATAACCGCACTTTCTGGCGACATAGATTTGGATGGTTTGCCAAATATTCAAGAAACATTTTTACATCTAAACCTGAAGGATTTTAAAACTAATTACTCCGACCTAGTAACAATTCCACTCCCACCTTTTTCGGAGGATAAGAGGCTTAAATTGCCTAGCAACGTGGCCACATTGGGTACGCTGCGGTTCAAAGGATCTTTTACGGGTTTCGTTAATGATTTCGTGGCTTTTGGAACGTTGCAAACTGCCATAGGAAGCCTGAAAAGCGATATCTCTTTGAAACAAGATGTGGCATCTGGTAAACTCGCTTACAACGGAAAATTACAATCGTTTGGCTTCGATGCCGGCAAATTCCTGGAAGAAGATCGAATCGGAAAAGTGTCTTTGGATGCTTCCGTTAAAGGAAAAGGATTAACCAAAGAAGATATGAATGCAGTGCTTGTTGGCAATATTCAATCTGTGCATTTAGTGGGTTATGATTACAAGGATATTGAGGTTAATGGTCAATTTGCTCGTAGCATGTTTAGTGGAGAAGTAACCGCTCGAGACACTAACCTAGCTCTCGTTTTTAGAGGAGGGTTTGACCTGAGTCAGAATTTACCTCAGTTTAATTTTCATGCGGACGTAACACATGCAAATTTGTATGAATTGAATTTGTTAAGAGAGCGTGAAAATGCCACGGTAAGTGGTGTTTTGGATGTAGATTTTGTGGGTGATGATATTGATAATCTGCTCGGTGTAATTGAAATTTCAAATGCCGTTTATTCACAGGATGACACAGTGAGCTATTCGATACGAGAGTTTGAGCTCGATATAGATACGGTTGCAAATAACAAACAATTGCGTTTGCGATCTGATATTGTTGACGCTGATTTTGACGGCAAATTCACCTTCAGAAATATACCCAAAGCAGCAAACAACCTCTTGCAAAAACATTTGCCGTCTTACGCTGGTGCGTACAAACCATTGGAAGAAAATGAAGGCCTCGAATTTGGATTCGATATGCAATTGAAAAACACCGAATTGCTTAGTTTCTTCTTGGCGCCTGGATTAAGTATTAGCGACAGTTCTCAGTTCAGAGGTAATTATTCTTCAACCACCGATGAGTTGTTTATTCGAGGAGAACTTTCTCGTTTGGAGTACGAAACAATCGTGTTTGATAAAGTGAGAATTGAAGCTGAAAACCCCGGAAAAGAGTTTCGGTTAGGCGCACTGGTAGATAGAATTAACATCACAGACAGCCTGTACTTGTCTGATTTTGAAATCAGCTCATATACTTTTCAAGATAGCTTAGGTTTAGTGGTAAAGTGGGATAATAAAACCGCCATTGACAACAGTGCACTCATTCATGGGGTAGCTTCATTCCCAAAAAATGAAGAGATAAGTTTTCATTTAGATGAAACCCAAGTTACCGTTGCTGGACTCCGTTGGGAGGTAAGTCCGAACAACTTAGTACAAGTAGATTCTACAGCTATCACGTTTACGGATTTGTTGTTTTCAAACTATGCCCAAATGATTGGCTTAAACGGAAAGGTTTCTAAAGATCCGTTAGCCAAGTTAAATCTGAGCCTCAAAAATTTCGACCTCAGTAATTTTAATGTCGCCACAAAACGATCAGGGATAAAACTAGAAGGTCTTGTTGGAGGTAGAGCGAAGATTTCTGGTCTTTATGATGAGCTTTTTCTAACTAACCAGCTAACGCTAGACTCTTTGAAGATAAATGATGTAATGATTGGCTCTGGCGAACTAAATAATACCTGGATTCCGGCTACAAAGAGCATTCAAGTATTCGCCTTACTTCAACGAAATGATCTTACCAGTCTAAGCGTAATTGGAGAGTTTTTGCCAGGAAATGATCGAAAGGAAAACTTCAACCTAAAAGCTTCCGTGGATCAGATTCCACTTAGCTTATTTAACCCATACATTAAAAAGGTTTTATCCGATGTAAAGGGGACCGCCAAAGCTGATTTAAGCCTTAAAGGCACAATTAAAAACCCGAAGTTGACAGGATATGTGGTGCTAAAGCAAGCGGACCTGATGATCACCTATTTAAATACACGATTCAAGGTGACAGATACTGTTCAGGTCAAACAAGATGGTTTTTACTTCAACGATTTGATTGCTACAGACGAAGGTGAAAATGAAGGAAGGATAAATGGCTGGGTTAAGCATAAAGGCTTTAAGGATATAACTTTTGACGCCACCTTAGTTGCTCAAGATTTCCTTGCCTTGAACACCAATTCGGCCATGAACTCATTGTTTTATGGCAAAGCGTATGGCTCGGGTCAGGTCAGGTTTTATGGCGAGCCAAAAAACATGATTTTAAAAGTGGCAATGAAAACAGAACGTGGCACTCGGTTTCATATCCCATTGTTTGGGGCAAAAAATGTGAATGAAAGTGACTTCATCTCATTTGTGGTTCCAAAAGGAATAGAATTTGAAGAAAAACTTGAAGATCAATTTCAGGTAACTTTCAAAAACTTGACCTTAGACATGGACATTGAGGTTACTTCAGATGCCGAGGTGCAACTCATTTTTGACCCGAAGGTGGGTGATATCATCAAAGGAAGAGGTGATGGTGATTTGAACATGACTCTTGACAAAGCAGGTAATTTCAAAATGTTTGGTGACTATTACATTAAGAAGGGGGAATATTTGTTTACGCTGCAAAACATCATTAACAAGAAGTTCCTCATTCAGCAGGGAGGTACAATTAATTGGAGTGGCGACCCTTACAATGCACTGGTGAATATTGATGCCAGTTATGGGGTTAGAACCTCTTTATACGACCTTATGTATCCCGACACTTCAAATGGCAACTACAAGAAGCGAATTCAGGTAGACTGTCTGCTTAAACTCACAGATAACCTGCTTAATCCGAATATTTCGTTCGATATCGATTTGCCAAACTCTGATGAAGGAACCAAAACCGATGTGAAAAACAAGATCGGTGTTGGTAATGAACAAGAAATGAATCGCCAAATATTTGGTCTGCTTGTTTTAAACAGATTTTTCCCAACCGAAAATCAAAACCAAGCACTTCAACAAGCGAGTGGTTTCCTTTCTTCTAGCACTTCTGAAATGATTTCAAATCAGCTAAGTAATTGGCTGTCTAAGATTAGCAATGACTTCGATATTGGACTCAATTACCGTCCGGGCGATGACATTACAAGCGATGAATTGCAAGCATCCTTGTCAACCCAACTTTTCAACAATAGAATCTTGGTTGATGGAAACGTTGGGGTTGCAAACACGCAATCTACCTCAAGTAATATTGTTGGAGACGTGGTTGTCGAATACAAAATAACGGCCGATGGCCGCCTAAGGGTTCGTGCATTTAATAAGAGCAACGATATAAATACGCTTACCAAAAACGCCCCGTTTACACAGGGGGTAGGACTTTCTTATCAGCGAGAATTTGATCGATTCTCAGACCTTTTTAGAAGGCGGAAACTGGTAGGGTTGCAATTGAAGTAACTAGTATATGTGCTTAAACGGTTGACAAGAAGCGGACATTATCCCAGCCATTATTGCCGGGTCAGATTGCATGAATAGTTCAGCCATAGTATCGTTATCGGCTTTAAAAATCACCATTCCAAAGTTCTTTTCATTTTCAATCGGAAGGTCGGTTCTGCCTGCAAATTTCACAACATCCCGTTCTTTTTGTCGAGATAATCTCTGGTCGTGTTTCTTTAAAATATCCGTGTCCTTTTCGGTCCAATTAGATTGGCTACGGAATTTAGGTGTTAGCGTTAGTACATAAATGTAATCTCTCATTAGTCGATAATTGGGCAGCGTTCAAACGGTTTATTTCTATCGAAAAGGTAGCGATAAGTGGCATGCGTTCGCCAAATTTCAGCACCAAGCTGTTCACAAACCCTCATCATTTTTGGATTAAAATCTCCAATCCAGTTCATTTCAATAGTTCGGTATGGCAAACCTTTGTTCCAAGCAATGTCTGAGTAGGAGACCACCATGGCGCTTTCAACTCCTTTTCCGTGCCATTCAGGAACTACTCCAAATACCAAACCAAGCATTTTTTTACAAGACCCCATTTTCATATGATACAGGAATTTCAATTTTCCTAGCCAATTCATCTTGCCATCTACGTGCTTAAAAAGCTGGTTTAATTCTGGAATGGATAGAAAGAATGAAATTGGTTGGTCTTTGTAAAAACCAAAGTAAATCAGCCGTTCATCTGCAATAGGTTTCAGCTTTCCGAACATCTTTTGAGCCTGTTCCAAAGTCATTGGTTTTACACCAGAATGACCTCCCCAAGCCTTGGCATACACCTCATGAAAATAAACTGCTGCTTTGTCAAAATCCTTCTTCTTAATGTACCGAAAACTAATGTCTGGGTTGTTGAGAGCTTCCTGTGCTCTTTCATAAAATCGAGGGTCAAAATCTTTCGTTTTTTTAACGTCTCGACCGAAAGTGAACTGCTTAAAATAAAGGCCAAAACCATAATTTTCATATAGTTTTTGGTAGTACGGAGCGTTATAAAGCATGCCATAATTCTGCTCGGCAAAACCATCAATCAAAACTCCCCAGTTCTTATCGCGTTCCCCAAAATTTACAGGTCCATCCATCGCTTCCATGCCACGCTCTAAAAGCCATTGCTTTGCGGTGTCAAAGAGTAAGTCGGCAGCTTCCTGGTCATCAATACAGTCGAAAAAACCACACCCGCCTGTAGGTTGGTCTTCTGTATTAAAGGTTTTTCCGTTTACAAATGCCGCAATTCTACCAATGGTTTTTCCATCCTTTTGTAGATACCATCGAATGGTTTCACTTTTATCATAAGAATAGAATCTGTTCTTATTTCGGTCAAAAACTTCACGTATTTCAGCGTCAATTGGCCGAATAAATAGTGGGTCGTTTTGGTACAATTGCACTGGAAAAAGAATCCATTCGGTTTCTTGTTCTATCGTATTTACTTCAATCTGCTGCATTCGGGAGTAATTTCAGCTAACATAACAAGAATGCTGAATCTCTACTGTTATAGTTGTCTTAAGTTTGCGACATGTCATTCATGAAAGATAAAGTTGTACTCATTACTGGCGGCAGTTCTGGCATCGGCAAGGCGTGTGCGGAGCGATTTGGAAGAGAAGGAGGCAGGATTTGCATTACCGGCCGTAATGCTGAGAACTTGAAAACTGCAGCAAAAGAACTTACAGAGAAGGGTGTCGAAGTAATTTTCGTTCAAGGTGATGTGGCAAATGAAAACGATTGCGTTCGAATGATTAATGAAACACTGAATAAGTATGGTAGAATTGATGTGCTTATAAACAACGCAGGTATAAGTATGCGAGCATTTTTTAAAACTGTTGATTTATCGGTGATAAGGCAATTAATGGAGGTCAACTTTTTTGGAACCGTTTATTGCACCAAATATGCACTGAGGCAGTTATTGAAGTATAATGGTTCGGTAGTCGGCATTTCTTCAGTTGCCGGATACCAAGGCCTTCCAGGTAGATCGGGCTACTCTGCTTCAAAATTTGCAATGGAAGGTTTTCTTGGTGCACTTCGGTTAGAAAATCACAACAGCGGTTTGCATGTAATGATTGTTAACCCTGGTTACACAGAGAGCAACATTCGAAAAACAGCATTGATTGCAAACGGGAGTAGCCAAGGGGAATCTCCGCGAGACGAAGGAAAAATGATGAGCTCGGAAGAAGTTGCAAATCAAATTTTCAATGGAGTTAAGAATAAAAAGAAACGAGTGGTGCTTACCGCACAGGGAAAGTTGTCATATTATCTGAGCAAACTTTTACCAGGATTAGTTGATAAAATGGTTATAAAAGCAATTGAAAAAGAGGGCGATTTGCCTAAATAAATGAGAGTATTTCTAATAGGATATATGGCAAGCGGTAAATCAACAGCTGCCAAGAAATTAGCTACAAAGTTGGGTTTGAAGGCCGTTGATTTGGACGCTGAAATTGTTAAGTCAACTGGGATGTCGATTCCTGAAATTTTCAAAACGAAAGGAGAAAAGGCGTTTCGTAAAGTTGAGCAAATTGAGCTGAGAAAGTGGATTGAGAAGGATAATTACGTGATGGCTTGTGGAGGAGGTACTCCGTGTTTCTTCGAATCGATGGATGAGATGAACACCGCTGGAGTTACTATCTACTTGCAAATGTCGCCTAAGGCGGTAGTAGACAGGGTTCAGTCCAGCAAAGAAGAGCGACCAATACTTAAAGGAATGCGAGCAGATAAAATGCTAGAAAAAATTGAATTTCAAATCAAAAAGCGCAATCCTTTTTACACACGAGCACAATGGACCATTAACGGGGTGAATTTAGATATGGACGATTTGGTTGGGATGGCAAATCATTCTAAATAAACAGCCATTTCTTCTCCCAATTCAACTCTAACGTGCTCTTTAAGCGTTGTGCTTAAAACCAGTCCAACATAATCGGCTTTTACGGGAAATCGTTTGTGGTCGCGGTCTATTAAAGCAACCGTTCTTAGTGCCTTTAATCGCACTTGCAAGAAGTGGCGAATGCCGTAAATAAATGTCTTTCCGCTGTTTAAAACGTCATCAACGAGGATTACAACCTTGTCTTCCGCATCTGATTTTTCCAATTCAACCGATGCATTAATTGCCAATGGATCTTTCTTGTTAACCTGAACTGGAACCAAGATTACCTTAACATCTGAGTAGTTTGCTAAGCGCTCTTTTAGAAGCTCAGCAAGTTTGAATCCGTTGCCTGCAATTCCAGCAATAATGATCTCTTTTTCGCTGTAATGATTCTCATGAATCTGAAACGCCAAGCGGTCAATCTTTTGATTAACCTGCGTTTTATTTAAAACAACTGTCTTGGTAATGCTCATGAATTTAGAATTGAGTGCAAATTAGCAAAAGCTACACAGCCTTTTAATCTATTTTTGAGTCATGAATCAATCGATTAAGGAAATATTGCAACAGAATTTTCCAACCATTTTAGATACTGGATTGGTTGAAGGAATTTCTGAGCATGGAGTTTACAAGGAAGTAGAAGAAGGAGATTTGCTAATGGATATTGGCGCCAAGATTTCTACAATACCAATGATTGTTTCTGGGTCCGTTAAGGTGATGAGAGAAGACGAGGAAGGCCATGAAATCTTGCTTTATTATTTGAGCAAAGGCGAAACTTGCGCAATGTCTTTAACCTGTTGCATGGCATACAAACGAAGTGAGATTAGAGCCGTAGCACAGGAAAACGTATCTATGATTGTGGTTCCTGTGGAGTTCATGGATGAATGGATGATGTACAGAGATTGGCGCAGCTTTGTAATGAATACGTATCGGATGCGATTTGAGGAGCTTTTAGAAGCCTTGGATAGTATTGCTTTCCTTAAAATGGACGAAAGGTTGTTGAAGTATTTGGATGAACGTTCTATTAAAATGAATTCCAAGGAAATACCAATGTCACATCAAGAAATTGCCGTTGATTTAAACTCTTCAAGAGAGGTTATTTCAAGAATATTAAAGCAAATGGAACGTAAGGGGATAGTAAAACTTGGCAGAAACAAGATTCAGCT
>ERZ889078.1980-NODE-1980-length-15275-cov-12.949934_pt1 | contig 15275 bp, 12 predicted proteins | sample MGYA00521266_ERZ889078 | MGnify/ENA primary metagenome ERZ889078 (study PRJEB32303, sample SAMEA104408618) | aquatic metagenome | biome: Brackish water; feature: Pelagic; material: water | place: Baltic Sea | collected 2014-06-16T06:34:00 | depth 76,534 m ...
AGATCCTTTTTATTAAATTTATCAGTGTCAGTCCTTTTCTTAAGTCCCCTAATTTAGTGATTATATTTGAATTTTCAAAATAGGCAGGGTGTAAGGGAGCAGGGTGCAAAACTTTGCGCCACTGCAACTCTTTAACGATTTCAACATGATCGGGTGAAATCTTGCCAATAAACAGGATATCCAAATCTCCGCCGTTCTTAAGGTACTTTAATAGTTTTACCAATCCCCGTAAGTAGATAGCATCTTTTGTCAGGCCGCCTCCACGAAAAGTTCGCGAGGTGATATTAAAAGCAGTGCGGCGTTCAAATCTGAAATCTTTATTAAGCTTACGGAAGACATCTACAAAAGTTGCCCCGTCAATCAATTGATGCGCTGCAACAACACGGGCTGCCAGCAGGCGCATGCGAGACCCGGTTAAACCGTCAACCATATATTCCGAAAGTACTGCAAGTCCTTCCTGCAACTCGTCGTAACCGGAGAACCCTGTGTGAAGTTGCTGAAGCGGTTGCGATTTTCCGTTTAGATAGGTTAAAATGTGTGTACTTACTTCATGCGCAATTAGCGCTTCCATTCTCGTCGGGGGGATTTTTGTGCTTGCTCCGATCAGCAGATTGCCTTGCGAAACCATCAGTCCTGTAATATCTTTTCTGATTATAATTTTGGTGCTGATATCAGGCAGCGTTTTCCGAAAATAATCCAGTTCTTGTTCTGCCCGTGCTGCAAATGCTTTTGCATCAATAAAATCACGAAACGATTCATCTCTTCCCCGAAGTGGTACTTGTTGTAAAAGTTGTTCGGAAATTTTCAGTAAAGAGCTATTTACCGTGCCGTAAAGTTGCAGGCTTCCATATAGGAAACGTGGTGTTTCCCTATCAGTTAACATCGTAAATTTTCGATCCAACTCAAGCTGCTGGTCGCGGAAAAGTTGCGCCAGAGTGGGATCCTCGATACGTTCAATTGGGATTTGAAAGAGTTTTCTCTTTGTTAGTGCAGGATCTAAAGTAAGGGGGCGATAAACAAACGATGGCGCTTTTTCAAAATGATTGCGTTTGAATGCTGACCACGCCGCATCATTATTAACGGGGCTAACCTGTAGCAGAAAATCAAAGCCATTATTAATTTCTGTAAGTTGCCGATCCACTTCCCAAACTGCTTTTACCATACTTCGACGACCCAGAGAATGATAGTTTTCTGGTCGAAAAGGGGTATTGTTTTGGGTAAACTCAAAAAAACTGTTTTGTAGCGCCAGGGTAAACCCCTTTTTCAGTTTACGGCGTAGTAATGGAAAATCCTGACCTGTTAATGTATTATGATAAATAGGGCTAACTTCAATGCCAAGAATGTGGCACCCGAGTTTATTCGCTTCTGATGTGGAAATTAACGCCGGCAAACCGGGCGGCGCTATTTTTGAAACAGTAACAATCTCTACATCTGACTTTTCTTTACGTAATTTAATGTTTCTTAATGATTGCTTAAGGGTTTCAATAGTTGATGAAATTTCAGTTTTTTTTGTTCTGAGAATTTTAAAAACACCATTATAAGTCTGGTCTTCTTCTGCCAGATTTTTATCCTCTGAAATCCACACTTCAATAATTAAAAATGAACCAAAGCATTCTTTTAAAGTGGAAGCAATACTTTTAACCAGCAACGACAATTGTTTGTGCTGATTCCGATTTTTAGGTGCAGTTAAATAGGATGCTTCACCGGTGATCAAACCCTCAGATAAGGAATTTTCGTCAACTTCACGTCGCCGGTAGATACAAAGAAAAGGCAGTTGCCGATCTATATGAATACGCCCCCATTCGGGCAACGACCGCCGAACCTGTTTATTATCACTTAACCTTGCGCAGACTACCTTAATGAAATGATCTGAAATTGTTTTAATCTCTGATTTTAACATTTAGTCCTATCTTTTTTAATTCTTCAATCACTCCAGGAATGGTTGATTGCAAAGATGCCAAAATATTTTCTAATTGTTGAAAGTCAGGCTTTCCTGACCATTCGTTCATAAAAAACTTTTTAAATTCAACTGAAATAGAACAGGCCGATTCAGGAAATGCCTGGTGAATCCATCTTGAGAATTGTCCACCTTTAAATTTAACATTTTCTCTGACATCAAGATGCCTGTTGTTAAAATTGAAACCGCGTAAGTCGGTTATAAAACGATCCACGAGGGGCGCCCATTTTGTACGATCCATTGTTCCTGTGCCTATGTTGACTTCCGGATTTTCATCCGGATTGGCGGGTGAGCCATTTGGTCCCTCTCTTCTATGGTTGTATGAATGCAGGTCAAAAACAACAAAATGGCCGAATTGTTTTTTCAATTTACTAAATATTCGGTGAGCATCCTTGTAGAAGGAATCATATTCTGCCAGAGAGCGGGCCACCAATTCCTGAGAAGGTTCGGCTTTCCAAACCTCCAACCCCCAGGCATCTTCCGGTTTTTGGTACACTGCTTTTCCCCGGGGACGGTTTAAATCCACCTCAAAACGTGATTGGAGTCCAATGATTTGTATGTCTCCTATTGCAGTCCAATGCCCAGTGAAAGGGTCTTCCTCTCTTAACCGTTCATCTTCATTTAGTTCCATTATTTCTGCTACTTCTTTTCGTAGCAGATGGCCATCGTGGATAGCAGTAGCTACCAGCGGGCCGCTTTTCCTGAATATTTCCCGAATTATTTTTTGATCCATATAATTCCTTTCATTTATAGTTATTCTCAACATTCAGGGGTGACTGTATATTTTAAAAATATACGTGCGCCAACTGTGACCCGGAAGGCATGTAAAGATTTCGGGTACAAGGCTGTTTCTCAAAAAACCAGAACAGGAAGATTAAGTGCAGATTACTTCTTACTTATATCGTATACCATCAATGAGCCCCCATGCCGGATATAGAGTTTTCCGTCGGTAATCACAGGATGTGCCCAGTGCTGGGCTTCGCCATAAGGGACCTCAAAGGAACTTACTTTCGTGAATCCGTCTGCTGTGGGTTTTACCAGAGCCATTTCGCCAACGTCGCTATAACAATATAGCATTCCATCAGCCCAGATAGTGGTACCTCTTCCCATCATTTTTTCACCATGGATGTCATCTCCTGTTTTCCAGTCGACACAATACCACCCCTTATTCGAATCATCTGATCCATAAATTCTATCGCCAAGCACTACAAAACCACCCATCCGGTTATCGATTGAGCTGTTGCGCCACATCTCCTGTTTGGCTGAACCATCGGCTGCCAGTTTCAGTTGGACTCCTCCCTGGCCATACCCTGAAACGCAATATAGATAACCATCCTGGAAATAGGGGGTATTTGCATGAACCGACCATTTATTAGGTTGGGGGTGCGACCAGAGCAGTTTTCCGGTTGTAGCGTCAATGCCGAGGATGGAACTGGCTGTTTGTGTCACAAAAAGTTTTCGATTAGGGAGTTCTACCAGGAGTGGAGAACAATAGGCACTCACCTCTCCATTTCCGGGGCATGACCAGATCAGGTTACCATTGTTCCGGTCAATCGCAATAACGTTATTAATTGTACCACCCGGCGTACAGAAGAGCATATCTCCATCGATCAGCAGGTTCTCTGTTACGCCCCATTTGTTGTTTTGTCCATCGTAATCTGTAAAAAGATCAATCTCCCAGATCATCTTCCCATCGTTGGCATCCATGCAGAAAAGTTTGCCGAAAGCTGTCTCCATATAGAGTTTTCCCTTCACATATAGTGGCGTACTGCGTGTTCCCGGCCAGCTCTCCACCCAATCGGGGCCATATGGAACTTTCCAGAGAAGTTTTCCATCTGGTGAGAAACAGAAGATGTACCCGGTATCTCCCTCGGTTCCGCCAGTGTATATCTTATCGTCCAGAACCACCGCAGAGGCGTGCCCCGGTCCCAAGTCATCAACATGCCATAGAAGCTCAGGCCCTCCATCAGGCCAGTTTTTCAATAGGTCGGTAGCAGGGTATTTCCCATCACGGTCAGGACCACGCCACTGGACAATCTCCTGGGAGATCATCAGGTTGTTCATTAAAAGGGAGAGGCCAAAAAGAATTAATGCTCGTTTTACCATAAGACAACATGTTAATAGTTAAAGAAATCGTCTGACTTCATTTTTATACGTGATCCATTCCGCTTTAAACCGGTTTAAAAGAAACTTCTCTTCCCCGAGGGTAATGATAATGTGTGATCCTATGCAATAGATTGTAACCAGAATATTGACCAGGGCCGGAAAGTAAATCGCAGAGGCAATGTTAATCATAAACAGCGCAACATATAATGGATTTCGGCTATACCTGAACAGGCCAGTAGTGACTAACCTGGTTTGCTGATCTGACAGGCCATAACTCAGGGAGGTCCCCAACTGAAAAAAGGAGACCACAAGGAGGATTGATGCGGGAAGTACCATGCCAACACCCAGCCACGCTTGCCATTCCGGTACGTGAATGCCTCCAAATGATGGAACAATCGCCTTGCAAAGAAAAAATCCGATGCTGAAAAAGATAGATAATTTGCCTGTGTAGAAGAGAAGTGGGTTAGTCGATGGCTTACCGAGGAGATTCCCTCCGCGGATGGATATCATAATAACTATACAAATTAATCCAACCCCGGTCCCTGAAAGGGCAATGATGACCAATAAATTCTGAAGTGGGAGCATCTGGATGCGTGTCTGTTAGTTCTTTGAGAAAATAGATAAGTTTACTGCATATCCCACATCGAAGCCAATCGATATGGTTTTTCCAACGACATAATTATCCCTCAATACATCACTCAATCCCTGGAAGTAATTAATTTTAGCAAAAAGGGAGCCCGGCCCTAATTTATAGGTAGCGCCAGCTTCGACCGCAATAGAAAAATCGATGGTGTTGAACCGGGCAAAAGGAGTCATGGAATTCTCGGCCCGATAGGGAGCTTGCTCAGCGATATTCATGTATCCGATAGCAAAATCGACTTTGGGGCCGACGCCGGCAAAGATCCCGAACTTACTGTCCCGGAACTGGTAGTGATATTTCAGCAGGAGTGACCATCCGATATAATGCTGATTGGCTTTATAGGAATAGAAATCATTCAGGGTATCGGTGAAGCTGATGTTTGTCATGCCCATCTGCTGGTAATGCATTCCGGTTGAGAGGTAAAACCGGTTTCCAATATCAATGTTGATATTGAAGGCTGTATGAAATGAGCTCCTGTTGGGATTAATTGAGACATAATCGAGAAAATAATAGTTATTCGTGGGCCGCTTGTATTCTGCCACACTAGTATGTGTAAAAAGGTAACCAGCTGCCAGGCTAAAGCTATTCTGCCCCTGAAGTGTTCCCAACGAACAAACCAAAATGATTACAACCAGTAATTTTTTCATCTCTTCATATTTTAAAATCTGCATACAAAAATAGTACTTTTTATGTATCCGCGGTGATTGTCGTTTCGTGATGTAAGCTGAAATTGTTAATTTTATCACATTAATCATTGGTTTATGAAAATCGGTGTTGTTTCTGATATACATGAAGATGTAAACTCTCTCACAAGGGTATTGCGGATTTTGGAGAATGAGAATTGTGACCAGGTGATCTCCCTGGGGGATATTGTTGGATATGACGACGGTTACTATGGGGCAAGCAGGATCCAGGATGCAAATGAATGCATCAGGTTGGTGAAAGAGAACTGCTCGCTATCGCTTATTGGGAACCACGATCTTTTTGCCATTAAAAAAATCCCGGAATACAACGCCCGGTTTGATTATCCTGCTCACTGGTATTCTTTACCTTTGGAGGAGAGACGAAGGATCGGACAGGGAAAGCTCTGGGATTATTCTGTTGCTGAAGATCAAATCAAGCTTTCAGATGTTTCCCGGGAGTACCTCTCGGGACTTCCTGAGTTTATCATCGCAGAGTTTAGTGGAATTCGGTTTCTTTTGTCTCATCATATCTATCCCGATATGAATGGCTCCTTAAGAAACATGCCGATATGGCCATCTGACATCTGGCAACACATGAAGTGGATGAAACGGCACAACTGCCAGGCTTCCATAACCGGCCATACACATGTGGAGGGAACATTAACCGGAAACTGGTTCCACCTTCATACTACCATGGAAACCAGTTTTTTCATAGGCACCCGACGAAACTGGATGACCTGTTTGCCTGTCACGCAGGGAGGTGTATCATCCGGATATATGATTTTAATTCCTGAAACAGGCCAGGTTTATATTCAACACATTTAAGCAGCCCTCAAGCCATGATACGACACCTTTTATTCCGCTGGAGATTTGTTTTACGAATCATCTTTCCTGTTTTGGCAGCTATCACCCTCTTTGTCATTGCGTTCTATGTGGTTATTCTTCCTGCCTATGAGCGCAGCATCATGGAGCGTAAAGCAGAAATGATCCGTGAATTGACAAACTCAGCATGGAGTGTGCTTCAAAAATATCACCAGGATCAAGCGGACGGGACTCTAACGCAAGAGGCTGCTCAGGCAGAAGCTACTTCACGGATCGAATACCTTCGCTACGGAAGTGAAGGAAAAGATTATTTCTGGATTACCAACCTTCACCCTGTGATGGTCATGCACCCTTACCGGAAAGATCTGAACGGGGAAGAGCTTACCCGGGTTGAAGATCCAACGGGTAAAAGGTTGTTTGTTGAGATGGTCGATTCGGCCCTGAATTCTGAAAAAGGAGAAGGATTTGTTGAGTATATGTGGCAATGGAAAGATGACTCGACCCAGATCGTACCGAAACTCTCCTTTGTAAGGCTTTTCAAACCCTGGGGGTGGGTAATTGGGACAGGGATATACCTGGAGGATGTCAGAGAAGAGATCGCCAAGCTAGAGCAGGGGCTGCTGTCGCTTGTCCTGGCGATCACACTGATTCTCACTGTATTAATGGGGATTGTAGCCCTTCAAAGTTTTCGGATTGAGCAGAAAAGACTGAAAGCCGAGATGGAAATCAAGCGATCGGAAGAGAAGTATAAAACCCTTGTTGCGGCCTCTACTGACGGAACTCTGATGCTTTTAGAGGGAGAAGTTGTTTATGCCAATAAAATTCTCCAGGACCTCACCGGCTTCACGGAGCAGGAAATGGTAGAGAAGGGACTCGCAGCTCTCTTCCCACAGCCTGACCTGGGAAATATCATCGAAACGATGGAGGCAACTACAATTGAATCCGGAAAGGCCGGTAATGTGGAGATTCCTCTGGTGACAAAATCGGGAGATCTCCATGAGGTGGAGTTGATTATCTCATTGATGCCTTTGGGTAACGACTTCGTTCATGTTGTTCAGTTGAAGCCTTTAAGTGAAGATAAACGCAAGATCCGTTTGCAGGAGAACCTCAACACCGACCTTCAAACATCTATTCTTTTTATGAGTCAGCCCGTCAGCCAGTTTCCCCGAAACCTATTGCATTGTGATCTCAACCAATCAATCAGGAACGCTGCCATAGCTATGACCGAAAAAGGCTGCGACGCTATTTTAATCTGTTCGGAACAGGGAGAGCCCGCCGGAATCGTGACAGATGAGGATATCCGCAAGCGAGGTATCGCTGAAGGGATTTCCCCGGATCAACCGGTTTCAAGGATCATGAGTTCTCCCCTGGTAACGATTTCTGAGAAGGGGATGCTTTACGAAGCCATCTCCCTCATGCAGCAAGGCGGAATCAGCCATCTCGGTGTGCGAAATCAAGAGGGGGCGATTGTGAGTATCGCCAGCAACGAGGATTTACTTCAGGTACATCAATATTCTGTTTCAATGATCAAACAACAGATTGAAAAGGCAGAAACCCGGGAGGTTGCTGTTGGGATTGGAAAAAGGATCCCGGAGCTTACTGCAACCCTTCTTCAGGCCGGGTCTGATGCGAACAATCTCGTTCGTTTTACTGCAACTCTTTTTGATGCTTTGATTCAGAAGTTCATTCAACTGGCTCTGATCCAACTTGGAGCCGCACCTGTCTCATTTGCTTTTATCGTTCTTGGTAGTGCCGGGAGAGAGGAGCAAACATTGGCTACTGATCAGGATAACGCCATCATCTTTGAGGATATAGAGCCGGGCCGGATGGAGGAGGTGCAGGCATGGTTTCTCAAGCTCGGGAACATGGTTAGCGACTGGTTACATGAAGCAGGGTACCCATATTGCCAGGGGAAAATCATGGCCAGTAATCCGCAATGGTGCCAACCAGTCAGCCAGTGGAAGCAATACTTCACCACCTGGATTTCCTCTTCTGAGCCTCAGGATCTGTTAGATGTTAATATCTTTTTTGATTTTCGTCCGGTTTTTGGTGAAAATTCTCTTTGCCGCGCCCTGCATCAGCACATCCGGGCTGTCGTTAACAACAACCCGGCTTTTTTCATATTTATGACCGGGAACATTCAGAATCTCAAGCCTCCACTCGGACTATTTGGAAATATTATTCTGGGATCTTCTAAGACAAAACCAGAGACATTTGATATCAAGATGGCGATGCTGCCATTGGTGGATATGGTACGAATCTATACCTTGAAAGAGGGGATCAGGGAGACAAGTACATTGAGCAGATTATATAAGTTATATCAATGCGGGACCTTCAATGACAAACAGTTTGAAGCACGAACAGAAGCCTATAAACTCCTGATGTTAATGCGTTTCAAACACCAGGTTGAACAACTTACCACCGGGGTCCTACCCGACAACTATATCAATCCCGAATCCATTTCAACTGTTGAACAGGCGATGTTAAAAAAGATCTTCGGTCAGATCTCAGATTTCATCAGTAAACTAGTCATGGACTTTAAAGGAGTGATGATGGAATAAGAGGGATGGTCAGAACTGTTTACTTTTTAACAGCTGAGGCCATTTCTCTGTTTGTCAAAGCAAAATTAATTAATATCTTTGGGACCTAAATAAAACCACAAAAAGGAGGAAATATGCTTCATGAACCAGCAGTACCGGTCGAAAAGGACCATGCCATCGCAAAAAAAACAAAACTGGGTGTAATTATGTTTTTCGTTTACACTCTGATTTATGCAGGTTTTGTTGTTATTGGTTTAACTGATCCCGAATTAATGGGATTAGAGGTGATAGGCGGGCAAAATCTGGCTATCATTTATGGATTTGGCCTGATCATTCTTGCAATAGTAATGGGTTTTATCTACAATTATTTTTGCACCAGGTTTGAGGACAAAATGAACAATAACTCAACTACCTAAAACCAAAGATTATGATATACGAAGTCTCAAATCTTGCTATTATAATTTTTGTAATTATAGTTGCTTTCGTACTAGGATTATCCTTTTACTTCGCGCGAAAAACAAAATCGTCAAAAAGTTATTATGCCGCAGGTGGAACGATCCATTGGGGGGTGAATGGAATTGCCTTTGCAGGCGATTATTTGTCGGCCGCCTCCTTCCTGGGAATTTGTGGCATGATCGCATTCTCCGGATATGACGGATTTCTCTATTCTATTGGATTTCTGGCTGGCTGGGTAGTTGCATTGTTTCTGGTTGCTGAACCTTTAAAGCGACTTGGAAAATACACATTTGCAGACGCGCTGGATGCAAAATTCAATTCACAGTCTATCAAACTTGCAGCGTCCATAAGTACCCTTGTTGTTTCAATCTTTTACCTGATTCCCCAGATGGTTGGAGCCGGCGACCTGGTGGTCCCGTTGCTTGGATTACCACACTGGATGGGTGTTGTTATTGTTGGTTCAATCGTTATTTTTATCGTTGCCACTGCCGGTATGACATCCACCACATATGTACAGTTTATTAAAGGAGGGTTGCTTGTTATATTTTCTACTGTTCTTACCATTTATGTGTTACAGCACGGCTTGACCCTTACTCCGGAAAACTATCATAAATTCGCTGAAGTAGAGGCAGTTGTAACCAATGATACCATTGTCACCATTCCTGATTCCAGCTATCACGTTGAATCCACGGTTGTGGCTGGTAAGATGATTTTTGTGAAACTTAACACAGATGAGTATTCTCCCTGGTTTAAAGTAAATACGACCGACGGCCACACCCTGCTTGAAGAGGTGCTCTCCACAACTGTTACTTCAAACGGCGAGAAATTATTTAACGGCTCGCCACAATCAGCTGGAAAATTCTTCCAGGTTGGTCATTTGAGTAAAATAATTGTTGATGGGAAAGAGGTTGACAAAACCGGTCCTGTTGGTCCGTTTGAATTTATTAAAACGCTGGAGAACAGTGAAGTTGTTCGTTTCACCAAAAAGTCATTTACTGACGGAGAAGATCATGTGACCGTTTGGTATCAAAATCTTACCTCTGGAAAAGCTGTTATGGAGCCAGGCCTTAAATACAAATTATCCAAGGCTTCTGGCGCTACTACTTGGGATAAACTGAACTTTTTATCCCTGATGCTTGCGCTCTTCCTGGGCACATCGGCCTTACCGCACATCCTGATCAGATACTATACAGTACCCAACCAGCGTGCTGCCCGGAAATCTACCATCGTTGCAATCGCCGCCATCGGATTTTTCTATATGCTGACTCTCTTCATGGGTCTTGGCGCCATGGTTAATGGTGTGCTGGATGTGGAGAGCAGCAACATGTCGGGGCCACTTCTGGCCAAGGCGTTTGGTGTGAGTTTGTTTGCTATCATCTCAGCTATTGCTTTTGCCACTGTGCTTGGTACCGTTAGCGGACTTATCATTGCCTCTTCAGGCGCCATTGCCCATGACTTTATCGACAATTACCTTAAGGTTCCGATGACGGATAAAGGCAAAGTGCTGGCCGGAAAATATTCTGCGCTTGCAGTAGGCGTTTTTGCCATTATTCTGGGAATCTTATTTAAGGGGATGAATGTGTCGTTCCTTGTTGGCCTGGCCTTTGCAGTGGCTGCATCCGCAAACCTGCCCGCTATTTTATTCCTGCTTTTCTGGAGAAAAACAACAGCAAAGGGTATTGCATGGTCGGTGATTGTAGGTATCGTCTCTTCGATCGGTATCATCCTTTTCTCGCCATCCATGTGGGACAGGTATGGCCTGATAGCCAGCGATGCTCCAATTCCATTGGATAATCCAGGTATTATCTCAATTCCATTATCAGTGATAACGTTGGTTGTTATCTCTCTCTTAACTCAAAAAGATAACGCAACAAAAGATTTTGACAGATAACTCTTGGTAAAATCAATCCTCATAGGAGCTACCGGGTTAATAGGGAAGGCCCTGTTAAATCAACTAATATCCGGTAACCTTTCCAAGGAGATCGAAACGTGGATTCGAAAACCTTCCGGATTTGCTGATCCTCGATTTACTGAAATGGTTCTTGCTTTTGATGAGATCCAGAATATTCCACAAGCCAAAGCCGATCATCTCTTTTGTTGCCTTGGTACAACAATCCGAAAAGCAAAAACAAAGGAGGCCTTCCGGAAAGTAGATGAAACCTACGTTGTGAACCTCGCCAAACTTGCAGAGCGCTCGCGGATCAACTGTTTTCTGGTAGTCTCCTCCATTGGGGCTAACCCCATGGCCCGGAACTTATATTTACATACCAAAGGGGAGATGGAGCAACAGGTGAAAGCCTGCTCCATCCCCTCCATCTATATCCTGAGACCATCGATGTTGCTCGGCGACCGGGAAGAGAAACGATTTATGGAAGACATCGGAAAAATCATATCTAAACTGGTAAATCCCTTCCTGTTCGGTTCTCTGAGAAAATACCGGGCTATATATGCCGAAACGGTGGCCACCGCTATGATCAATTGCGCCCGTGAGTCCAACCCCGGAGTCCATGTATTGGAGTCGGATGAGATTCAACGAGTTGGCGAACAAATTAACTGGTGAACTTGTGAACTTGTGAACTGGTGAACTGGTGAACTGGTGAGTAATGTCATTGCGAGGAGCCGAAGCTGCGAGCTAAGTGAAGCAGGGAGTGACGCGGCAATTGCGAGTTTGCGGGTGAAATATTGGTTTCTGCTTCTTTATCCACTATATTTACATGCAATTATCTAATTTTAGATTGCATGAAACGTATGTACAAGGTTCTTTGCTGGATCTTTGGAATTCTACTGGGATTACTCCTGGCAATCCTGTTGCTCATCTCTCCTGTTGCACGGTATGTGGTTGAAAAAAACAGTAAATCCTGGATCGGGCGTACCGTGGAGATTGACAAGTTAGGAATAAACCTGCTCAATGGGCGAATAAATATCAGAGACCTTACATTGTTTGAGGCGGATCAGGATACTGTTTTCTTTCATGTTGACCAGATCCTGGTTAATCTCAACCTTTGGAAACTCTGGCAAGGGATCTATCACATTGAACAGCTCCATGTAGTGGATCCATCTGTCAGGATCATTCAAAAGGGAGATTCCCTTAATTTCTCGGATTTGATCATTCGGTTTTCTGTAAACAGTAATGCACATCCGATAGATACCCTGCCCGGAAAGCCCTTGAAATACATCCTTGAAGATCTCTCTGTCTCTGGTGGTTACATCCACTATACAAGTCGCGATTTTGAGGCAGACATCAACGTCGAAAAGATGACATTTGAGATTCCGGCAGTGAGCTGGGATGACCCTGAACTGGACCTTAGCTACAGCCTTTCACTGGCATCAGGAGGAGATGTGGCTGGTAGTTTTCATCTGAACCAACAAAGCCTGGATTATACTCAGCAGGTACAGGTTGACAGCCTTAAGATCGCCTTTATTCTTCCTTACCTCCAACCCTATCTGAAAGTCAAGCAACTTGATGCGACATGCCTGTTAGCCATGATCACCGCGGGGAATATCAATGATCCATACCGAACAGCGATGCAGGGCAAGGTAGATATCCGGCAATTTAATCTGATGGGATGGAAGGAGCAGAAAGAGCTCGCATTTGATCACTTCTCTATTGCTTTTGACTCAGTGAATACCATCAAGGGATTCGCAAAAATCGGAGATGTACTGCTCGATGGACTTTATTTGAAAGAGGACCGGTACGACAGTACCACTTTGTTCAAAAAACTCATCATCCGAAACTTTAACGGAGAGACACCGGATGGACGACCTCCTGATTCCACTTTTATCAAAGCCAGTAAATCAAATCCGATTATCCTGCTGGTTGATTACATCAAAGAGATGCAGAAGGAGGTAGTCATTGACTCTTTTTCTGCAAAACAAGTTCATATTACCAACGGTAGAATGGATTTTATTGATTATACCTTATTGAAGCCTGAAAATATTTACATTGAACAACTTACACTGTTAATTTCGGACATCAACTCCTCTAATTGTAACGCAAAAGGAACCTTTCATACAAAGGTGCAGACTACCGGTCAGATTGATGCTGAATTTTCATTTTGTCCCTTCAAACCCTATGATTTTGAGGCTACCTACCAGTTGAAAAATATTAACGTAATTCACTACAACGAATACTCGATCTTCTACACCGATTACCCCTTCAAAGAGGGTACGCTCTATTATAACGGATCCATTTCGTTGAAAAATGAACAGTTGAAGATGGATAATAACATCTTCATCAAAAAAATATACCTTGGTGAAAAGGTGGATAACGATGCAGGTATGCATTTACCTATGAAACTGATTCTTGCCATAATAAGAGACAAAGAGGGAAATGTTTTTCTAGAAATGCCGGTTTCCGGTAATTTGAAAGACCCGAAGGTGAATTACTGGACACTGATCAAACAGGCCCTTGGAAATTTTTTCCGTAAGATTTTTTCATCCCCATCCCGTCAGCTTGCCAAGGAATACGGCGAAGATGAGCAGTTTTTCAAAGACATTTGTTTCGATAAAGATCAATTAACTCTAACCGGACGACAAAAACACCAACTTGATAAACTGGCCCAGGTCCTGACGGATAAACCACAATTGGTTGTTGATTTTCAGCATCTTGTCTATCATGACTCTGTTGGTTATACTCCCTCCGACTCCATAAAGCATCAGACGGAAAGACGGAACCTTTTGCTCAAAAATTACCTGAGCCCTTATTTGAACGATCCGGAGAACCGTATCAATTTTTCCGTAAAAAATGAGCCGGCTCGTAAGGCCAACGATGATTCACCCTGTTACAGGCTGGTTTATTCTGTCATGAAATAAGAAGCTGGTGAGTTGGTGAGTTAAAAAAACAACTTCTAAAGTCCAATCTCCTCTGCTATTGGCAGCATCGATTCTATGGCTATGGCAGCAAACTCATGTAGCGGAATTCCGGTTTTTTCACATTCGAGGATGTTTTCCCGGCTAACTGAAGCAGCAAAGGACTTCGCTTTCATACGTTTGACCACTGATTTTGGCTTCACGCTGGATAATTTCTTGTCTGGATACACATATGTAGTGGCAAAAATCAGCCCCGTGATGGTCTCCCCGGCGGCAAGGGCATGCTGGAATTCTGTTGAACGCTCCTTCCCGGAAGAGCATTCGTTATGCATCCGGATGGCATCCAGGATCTCCGGATCTATATCAAAATCCTTCAGTAACACCTCCGTTTGGGTGCCGTGAACGGAGGGTTCAGCATTGGTCACTTCTACATCGAGATCATGCAATAAACCAGCCATCGCCCACTTCTCCTCATCACGTTCGAGTCTCCGGGCCATCCCCCGCATCACAGCCTCAGAAGCGAGAGAGTGTGCGATCATTTTGTCGTTTTTTATATGCGTGTGGAGTAACTCTAAGGCTTGTGGGCGGGAAAGTTGCATATAACTGGTGAATTGGTGAACTGGCGAACTGGTGAATTGGTGAACTGGTGAACTGGCGAACTGGCGAACTGGTGAGTTTTAAACAAATGTATAACCTTTTTGGGAAAAACCGATTAATGAAGAAAATTCACATGGAACAGAGAACAATTTCTTTTAATGAACAATTTAGAAACAGGACAAAGCATTATGCTATTAGTATTTGCAGGGCATTTTCAGATTTACCAAAAAAGGAGATCAATTGGATTATTTCAAAACAGGTCATTAGAAGTGCAACATCCGTTGCAGCTAATTTCCGTGCTGCAACCAGAGGCAGATCACATGCAGAGTATTATTCTAAACTTTGTATTGTTGTAGAAGAATCAGATGAAACACTTTTTTGGTTGGAAATGTCCTTAGAAACAAACGTTATCAATCAACAAACATATGAAGATATTTATTCTGAAGGCCAAGAATTACTTCAAGTCTTTTCGAAAACTAAAAAGCGACTAAAAGAAAATCCTAAAAAATAACTCGCCAATTCACCAGTTCACCAGTTCGCCAGTTCGCCATCTAAAACTGGACCTTGTAGCTAATATTCGGAATCACCAGAGCATCTTCTCTCGGGGTGATCGTTTTGTTCTGTGAATCGTAATGATATCCGTCGAACTCTGCTTGTCCGAGAGC
>ERZ889078.1981-NODE-1981-length-15268-cov-8.709130_pt1 | contig 15268 bp, 12 predicted proteins | sample MGYA00521266_ERZ889078 | MGnify/ENA primary metagenome ERZ889078 (study PRJEB32303, sample SAMEA104408618) | aquatic metagenome | biome: Brackish water; feature: Pelagic; material: water | place: Baltic Sea | collected 2014-06-16T06:34:00 | depth 76,534 m ...
ACGGACATTACCACTGCCAAGGCGATTAAATTCATGCCAAACATTACCTTGCCCTCTTGTTTGCGATATGTTGCTAAAGTTTTCAGAGGCTCTCGTGAAGCAATGCCACTTTTTTGATCAATGGTCGTGACTACACAACGGGCAGAGGGCTTTACAACCAGAAACTCAACCTTACCGATACGCATGCGTTTCCACCGGTCTTCTGCAAATGCTGCAAAACCACTGACAATGAGATTCGATCTGAAACGATCCATGGGGATCGGTTGATTCAGCCGGCCGTTCAGGTCATCGAGAGATGCTTGATTTGTGAGCAAGTAGGGGTAGCCATCAGCAAAGCTGACCTCAAATGAGCGATTGCTGGGTAAATATGATTTTTCCAGGGGTCGATGAACATCACGACTCATATGGACCAGGCGAACAGACCGCCCGAGAATATCACTGAACCAGGCATCACAATCAGTGCTGATCCAATTGCCCTGCACTGTATCTTTCCAGATATGAGTTTCAATCTGAGTCGATAAGGATGACTTTATTTCCAGGGTCAACGACTCTTTCCCGACACAGGAAACGAGCAAATTGTCCTCCAAGTGTGAAATTTTAATTTGTCCCAGTTTTGGAGTGCTGCGCTGAGAGATAAAGGTTCCATTTTCTTCAACGAGCAGCCAGCGGCGATCAAGGGGAAAGCCGCGATCTTCCACTTCCGAGCTATTCAGTTTAATCCCTGAGCAGGATTTAATGGGGTAAATTGATATTTCATCGAGGGCAGGCATGCTTAAAGAAGAATCACTAAACGTTAAAGTGGAAATAGATACAGTCGCCTTCCTGGACGATGTACTCTTTCCCTTGTAGTGATATCAAACCTTTTTCTTTCAGGATTTTTTCAGAACCATGAATCATTAGATCGTCAAATTTGAAAATGGCCGCCTTGATAAATCCTTTTTCGAAGTCCGTATGAATTTCAGCAGCGGCTTTGGGAGCAGTTGAGCCTTTGCGAATTGTCCAGGCTCTGACCTCTTTTGGACCCGCAGTGTAGAATGATTGAAGTTGCAATAAATCGTAAGCACGATGAATGAGTTTGTTCAGACCAGGTTCTTCCAACCCAAATTCCGAGCAAAACTCAATCTTCTCAACATCATCCAGCAAGGCAATCTCTTGCTCCAGTTTGCCACAGAGTCTCAATGCAATTGCTCCCGTTGACTCGGCATAATCAAAGAGGCGCTGTGTCAACTCACCTCGTTTTTCAGCTAGGATTTCATTCTCATCCACATTGGCTACATAGAGCACTGGCTTCATTGTTAGCAGAAAATATCCGTGGACTCGTTTCATTTCTTCAGGATCAAAATCAATGCTGCGGGCAGGTTTAATGTCATCCAGGTGGACGCGGATTCGCGTTAATAACTCTTCATCAGCTCGAGCTCCCTTATCACCAGAGCGGGCCAGCTTGGTTACCCGATGAAGTTGTTTTTCAACGGAGTCGAGATCTTTGATAATCAATTCACTCTCAATTGTTTCCACATCTCGAATAGGATCGATGCTCCCTTCAACATGGGTTATGTTTTCATCTTCAAAACACCGAACAACGTGAACAATTGCAGTAACTTCTCTGATATGCCCTAAGAACTGATTCCCGAGACCTTCGCCCTTGCTTGCCCCCCTGACCAATCCAGCGATATCAACAAACTCCATGATGGCAGGAGTTGTCTTATCTGGAGCGTAAATCTTTGCCAAAGCGCTCAATTTTTCATCGGGCACCATAACAATGCCTACATTTGGATCAATGGTGCAAAATGGATAATTTTCGGCCGGTATATCTGAAGCGGTTAATGCATTGAATACCGTTGATTTACCAACATTTGGTAGACCGACGATTCCACAGGTTAATGCCATTATCTTGCCCTTTAAAAATGATTTGTGATGTTATAATTCGAATTTGATCGAGAAACTGTACTGTGGATGGGGTGCATCTGTTATGAAATCGTCCCGTTAGAAAAAAACTCTGGCTCCGCATATTCTGGAACCGGCAGATGTGTTGAGCTAAGATTTCCCGGTGACAAGAATTCTCCAATCAGCAATCCAGGCTTAAAAAACGCAGCAGGAATTGGGGAGGCTGGACAGCATGATGTTAAAAGTACGCTGAATTGGATCATTCGCTGGCAGCCGCACATAGTTTTTCGAATCCCACTAAATTTTTAACTGTACCCAAAGCTATCAATTTGTCCTTGGCTTTAAATTTATAGGTGGGGTCTGGGTTAAAGTCGGCAACTCCTGTCTTATGTTCTACGGCGGTAACAATAATGTTGAAGTTTTTCCTGATGCCAAGATCGATGATTGATTTGCCATCGGCCTGTGATCCTGATTCAATGGTAATCGTTTCAAGCGCAAGATCAAGATTCCCCCTGTTCAAGATGAGCTCAATAAAGTCCACAACACCGGGAGCCATAGCCTGTCGAGCGAGTTTTGTGCCGGCTGCTTCATATGGGTTCATCACTTTATCGGCACCGGCTCTTTCCATTTTTGGTATGGATTCAGGAATGGTTGCGCGGGTCAATATGTAGATATCACTTTTTAAGTTTCGAGCGGAAAGGGTTAAGAAAAGATTATCCTGATCATCTTTCAGAACACTTATCAAAGTTGTGGCCCGCTCAATTCCTGCCTCTAAGAGGATATCATCATGAGTAGCGTCTCCCTGAATGAGAGTCATATCATTTGGAGCCAATAAGGCTATTTTTTCCAAATCTTTTTCAATGACCACAAAACTTTTGCCAGCTGATTTAAGTTCGCGTGCTATGGCCTGACCCATGCGTCCATAACCACAAAGAATGAAATGCTCATTTAATTTTCTGATACGTTTCGCCATGCGAAACCTCCTGTAACGATTAAGATCAACTGCTTGTTGAGCAATATAGCTGGCGATAATGAAGAAAAGTCCAATTCCAGTGAACATGATAAAGATGGTCCATAAATGTCCCAAATCAGACATGACCCAAACCTCTTGAAAACCCACAGTCGCCAGTGTGATTGCCGTCATATAAAAAGCGTCAAACCAACTTACCTGTTCAATCAGAACAAAGCCAGAGGTCCCGATAAAGATGATTCCGAGCATACCCAGGATCAGATGTTCTATTCGTGTATCCAGCATGCTTTATAATAGGATGAGGGAGGGCTCAAGTCTATCGAAATCACCTTGGCACTGAAGCTTGATTGAGGGCAATTCGCATTTTACCACTGTGGGCTTGAATATCTCTGGCGACTTTCTTCTGGCCATGGAATAGAAGCGTGACCTTCGGCTTTCAGACCCATCTCTTTTGGATTACATTCTCCGCTGATGAATGCCGCGCTGAACACTATTAATTACCCCATAAACGAAAAATTTAATCGGAGCCAGTATGTCAAAAATTATTGATGTTTTTAGTCGTCAAATCATGGATTCTCGCGGGAATCCCACCGTGGAAGTGGATGTCTATCTCGAAAGCGGGGCCTTCGGGCGTGCTGCAGTTCCTTCCGGAGCTTCTACGGGTGAACACGAGGCCATGGAAATGCGGGATGGTGACAAAAGCAAATATTTGGGAAAAGGAGTGCTCAAAGCTGTTGCCAATGTGAATGACATCTTGGCAGCTACCGTTATTGGGATGGAAGCTGTGGAACAGCGCGCCATTGACGAAAAAATGATCGCAGCTGATGGAACGGACAACAAGTCAAAGCTTGGTGCAAATGCGATTTTAGGTGTTTCACTGGCAACTGCCAAGGCTGCTGCCATGGATTTTGATCTTACACTTTATGAGTATCTCGGTGGTGAGGAGGCTACACTGCTTCCTGCACCCATGATGAATATCCTGAACGGTGGTGAACATGCTGATAATAATGTAGATTTTCAGGAATTTATGGTCTTTCCACTGGGTGCTAGTTCCTTTAGTCATGCCTTGCAAATGGGCGCTGAAACCTTCCATCAATTAAAAGCGGTGCTAAAAAGTAAAGGCCTGAACACCTCTGTGGGTGATGAAGGTGGTTTTGCACCAAATCTGCGCTCTAACGAAGAAGCAATAGAAGTCATCCTTGAAGCCATTGAGAAAACCGGTTACAAAGCTGGAAAAGACCTCTTCATTGCCCTTGATGTTGCGTCAAGCGAAATCTATGATCCTAAGACGGGCCTTTACAGCTTGACAGGTGAAGGCAGAACCCTCAACGCAGACGAAATTGTCGATTTTTATGCCGATTGGGTCTCAAAATATCCCATCGTCTCAATCGAAGATGGAATGGATGAGAATGATTGGGAGGGCTGGCAGAAACTGTATGCCAAACTGGGGAACAAGGTTCAGTTGGTTGGGGATGATTTAACGGTTACAAATCCAATCAGGCTACAAAAAGCAATTGATATGTCGGCCATAAACAGCATTCTGATCAAGTTGAATCAGATTGGAACGTTGACAGAAACATTAGATACGATCAAGTTGGCTCATGATAATGGCTTGACTTGTGTGATCTCCCATCGCTCTGGTGAAACAGAAGATACGACCATTGCCGATCTCGCTGTAGCCACAGGTGCCGGTCAGATTAAAACCGGTTCAGCCTCCCGCAGTGATCGCATTGCCAAGTACAACCAGCTGCTCCGCATCGAAGAAGAATTGGGCGATCTGGCAACCTTTAAGGGATTTAAAGCCTTAAATCCTAAATAAAGGGTAATTATGGTTCAAAAACGGTCACGTTCCAGCAGCCCCAGGAAGGCGAGGCAGTCAGGAGGCTTATTCCAGAGTAAGGTCGCCTGGATATCCGGCGCAATCATTCTGCTCATTTTATTCCAGCTCTTCGTACTCCGAGATGAAGGGATTTACAGTTTGATACGACTCAAACAGGACATAAAAGCGATGGAGACACACATTGCGCGCCTTGAGCGGGAGAAAGCAGAATTGGAAAGCGAACGTGACCGTTTGGTTAGCGACCCAGATTATTTGGAAAGAATCGCTCGAGAACGTTTTCGAATGGCCAAACCAGGGGAGAAGGTTTTCCATGTTGTCACGGAGACGAAGAAGGCAGGAGATGAACGTTAGCTTGATGCAATCGGAACGGTCAAGAGTCTGTCATTTTCAAGGTGAAGAATGAGATGTTTGACGCGAGTAGTCGAGATGGAGCCCGACCAAATAACCTGCCTCGACTTGATAGGTCAAAGATTCCACTTTCATCCGCGACACTGAGTTTAGGTAAAAACAGTAAACTTCGATTCTCAGTGCTTATGAGAGCACAAATTATCCTGTTTTTATTGATATTTTCAAGTACTGGCGTAATGGGCGCAAACGAAGACTCCCTGACCTATGTGTTTCGTCAGGACAATCTTTCGACCAACAACGATTTCCAGCTTAATTATAAAATTGGCTTACCCGCAGGTGATCTCCTCATCAATGATGCACTCCATTATAAAGTATTTTCCTATGGTAGTGCTTTATCCGGCGACAAACAGTACTCAGTTGAGCATCGTTTAAGGAGCGATTGGTCATGGGGTGAAAATCGCTCAAAAAGTATCCGCATGGAAAGCAGTCAACACCAGGATCACCGAACAGGCTTGGCAGCCACGATCGAGAATTGGGCCTTATTGGGAGGTTTGAAACACCACGACACTTTTTCTGCCTTCTTTGGGGGAAGATCTGTTGAGCGCTACGGAATCGTTGATGCAGGTTGGACAACAGAACTGGATCTTCAGAAAGTCTGGCACTCAGAAGTTCAACGATCATCTATTAACATATCTGGATCAAGGGATCAGCTGTCCGACCATATAAGCCACTCCCTGGAAACCCTGGCTGACTTTCGCATTCGCTTTGGAGGCATTTCTACGTTTCAAACCTCCCTGCTTCGCGAGACACGATCGCAATCCTTTTTCACTGATTCTCTGGGGAGCTCCCAATCTCGATTTAATGATAATTTACAGTGGCAAAATCATTTCAACTATAAGCTGAGAGGGAATCTCCAACTTTCCCACAACCTCAACTGGGGAGATCAATTGACTGAAATTAATCAGGAAAAAGTTGATCTGAATTCAACAATACAGTTGCCCGGTCAGGATCGTAAACGCTTTGCACTGCTCAATGAGACGATCCTTGAATTGAGGAATCCGAATTTTTCATCTCTGACAGGGTTGAAAGTTGAGAATTCGCAAAATAAATATTATGTGGATTATACCCAGGTAGTATATCAACTCAGACAAGAGATTGAATGGCAAAACCAGGGACTCCTCGACTCGCTTTCCTGGTCAATGTTGCTCTCGCGCTTAGAATATGATACACCTGATACCACAAATGACGATGATAGGGACGAGTGGCGTTTAAACACTTCTCTGCGGTTTGCATGGCAACCCACACCGTTTTACACTCTGGATGTAGGTGTCAAATTGGGTCTGTTTCATCTCATTTATTTGTTTAATACCCATAGTTCAGAAAATAACTGGAATCGAAACCTGGTGTTATGGTCTGGTTTAGCCTGGCATAGAAATGCCTGGGAGGGCGAAGGTCTGGCACGCATTCGGAGTAACTATTTTGATTATGATTATGATGATTATTTTATCGAAAGAGATCAACCACAACGAAGTTTCGTTCACCGCTCGCTTGACCTTCAAAAGGAACTTAGCTACAGATTTAACCGTCATTGGTGGATCACTTCAAAGGTTGCCGTCCGCTGGGAGGACGAAGGGAATTTGAATTGGAAAGCATTTGTACAACAGGTGAGTAGTCAGCGCGAGCAATCTGAAGTGATCGTCAAACTTTTTTATGGATATCGCGGCTGGGAAGGATGGCTCGGGTATTTAACTCATGAAAGATTGATAGAATATGCGATTGACAACAGAGAGCCTCAACGCTGGAGTGGCGCCGGTCCCCTCCTGGGAGTTAGTTACGGATTGGGGGATCGTCTCTTTCTAAACGGGGATGCCAGATTTATATCGGTTCAGGATCAAGATAGAGAATATCTGCTCCCAAAAGTCTTTGTTACGCTGACCTACCGCTAAATTCTCCAGGAATCGTTTTTTCAAGCTCATCAATCCGCTCGTTGAGGTTATCCAGATAGCCACTTAAATGTTTTTGGATGTCTCGGATGGCCTGATTGTAATAGTGCGGACCCAAATACTCACTGAAAAAATCCAACAAAAATTCGGCTTCGAAATTTCCCAATTCCTGATCCATTTCAGTTTGGAAATAGTGTTGAATCTTATGGATAAGATCATTTTTCAGATCGCGTGAAAAAATGTGAATCATTGACTGCCTTTCCTTGCCGGAAAAAATATTGCCCGACATTGATTTTTACATTATTATAGCCTACACTTTAAAAACAATCCTCAAAGTTAAAAGTTGGAAATCTCATGATGCATTTCAAAAAAATGCTGCATGTTATGCTCGTCATTTTTGGAATAATACTCCATGAATCTGTATTGCATGCTGCCTTCGAGTACCACGGCCTTGGTTGGCCTGCCGCCTGTGCAAACATTAAAGTTCTGGGTTCACCCCACCCCGACAGATTGTTGCTAAATCCAGCATTATTAACAGATGATGATGCCAAAGTCTACAGTTTCGAATACCAGAAACCCTTTCAAGGTCTGGATTTGCAGGCAGGATCAGTGACTTCTGTTTACACCCTTTGGAAGCGACCCTTTATAAGTGGGGTAGAATACTTTGGTGATGAGTTGTATTCAGAATGGAAGCTATCATCGGGGTCGACCTGGTCCATAACTCAGGGAGTTAAGACGGGTCTAAGTCTCAATTATCGGCAACTTCGGATGGCTGAATTCAGGACTCTTCGTGCTGCGACTTTATCTGCCAGCCTGGTATTGGACATGGGTGGCGGTGTCCGAATTGGAACCCTCATGGAGCATTTTGTCCAAGCCCAAAAAAGGTTGTCCATCCCTCAGAAATTCCATTTCGGAACAGACTACAACTCAGGTCCCATAAATATCCTATTCGCTCTGGAGAAAGAGGCTGCATTGCCAATGGAGGTTTGCCTGGGTATGGTATTTTCACCTCGCTCCACATGGCAGCTAGCGTTTGGATATAGAGATCTCAGCCAAACAATTTCTACTGGGTGGCGGTTCATCCTTCCCAGGATTGGTATGAGCTATACATGTGTCATTCACCCTGAACTACCCCTCTCTCACGGGTTTGGGCTGGAGTTTTATTTCAAGTGAGACGAGGCATTATTTTCTTGCTTATTTCTGTGCTGCTGGGAGCGCAATCCCTGGATGAGATTGTAGTGGATGAAACTGAAGACCCCGATGAAGGACACTATTTGAATGAATTACTGGTCACCCTGTTTCAGCCATTTAATCTGGAAATCGCTGATTCAAGTATGCTTGATTCAAAAGGCTTCTCCCGTGAAGCAATAACATCAATTTTAGAATGGCAGGGCAAGGGTGCCAGTCGCTCCGCTTTAAAGCGGCTGCAGAAAAGGCTGGGCGAATCTGACAAGGTCTTGCTTCAGCAGATTTCCTGGGAGGGCAAAGAAGGGATTGGCCTGAACTTACGTCAGCGCCTACAGTCTGGAGCTTCTTCCGAAGGCTGGCGGATACTCCAAAAGGGCAGGCTTAGGAGCCCCTGGGGAAATCTGATTTTTCTGCTTGAGCAAGACCCTGGTGAAGCACGGTTGTCGGATCATTCCATATTGACTTTGAGTAGCCATCGACTCCCAGGTTTTCATCAGGTGATGCTGGGTGATTTCCATGTTCGCTGGGGTGCTGGACTTATTTTGAATCAGCAGGGATTTAGATCGAGTTTAAATCCCAACTCTCTTCTGATTAGGTCCCCTCTTGCTATCACACCACATTATTCCAGTCGGGAGACCGATTATTTCCGAGGTATCGCTGGCGAGTGGAACCTGGCTGGAATCAAAGCCGCGATGTTTATATCTAGCAGAAAAGCAGTCGGTGTCTTTGACGGTGTTGAGTTCAGGGAGGATTCAGATGGGATTCACCCTTCTGGCAAGCAATATAATAATTTTACTCAACGATTCGCAGGTATGGCCGGCATCTTCGAAGCTGGAGCCCTGGAGCTTTTTTCCGCTGTTATTTTTAACCCCGAAACAAAGCCTGCAGGTCAATACGAATTAGGTATGACATGGCATATCAGCGGGTCTCAGTTGCTTCAATTATTCACAGACCGATATCGACTTGGGGAGGGGAGATCGATTATTGCCTGGTCATACAAATCAAAAACTGTCATTTATTCGATCCAATACAGGCGCTATAAAACCACAACACCCCTCTCCAGCGGTTCAGTGCTCGCCCTGCTTGGAACCAGCGCTACCAATGAGTCGGGTCTTGCAATCCGAACACAAATACGACCCAACAAACAGGTCCTGCTGCGCTATGCTTTGGATACCGGATTTTCCTCAACACTTAACGATCTGAAGGAAAATAATCGCGTTGTCCAACACAAAGTCCAGCTATTCCTCAAACAAACCCAGCGTGACTGGCAGCTGGATATTAGTCTAAAGCGCGCTGGTCCCATTACTCCCATTGATATCTGGAACAGTGAGATCAATTATGACCAAATTTCCAAACTGGCACTTTCACTCAGTCAGAAGATCAGCCCAAAGTTTCAATATCGGCTGAATTTGAAGACTGCCACAAACTCAAGTGATAAATCAATGCTAATCCAACAAAGGCTGATGTTGAATGCAGTTTCCCTCAAAGCTTCCATAGGCTTTGTCAGATTTATTGTTCCTGAGTATGGGTTGCGGCTGAGTATCTATGAAACCAGTCTGCTAGAAAGCTTTAGCTTTTATACTGCTTATGAGGATGGTCAACGCTGGTTCATTTACGTGGAGCGACGTTTTAGAGAGCAGGTTGATTTGGAAATGAGACTGGCACATTCACATCTCGATCAGCTTCCGTTCGGTGCTAAACAACTTGAAGTCAGCCTCCAGTTGTCCATTGTCTTATAAATAGCACTCGACTATTTTAAGCGCTAAATATGAAGCGCACACGAATCATTATTCTCATCCTCCTTCTGCTTGTGTCGACTTCCGCACTCCACGCAAGACGCACCGAGCTTATTCTTCAAAAAGCGTCCAATGATCGATATGTGCAAGCCATCCCGGTTTATGTTATAAATCAGTATCAATATATTTCCCTTCAGGATTTACTCGATGCGTACAAGATCTCTGCTTTCCTCAATCCAGCCGTGAGAAAATCAGTTTTTCGATTGGACAATTTGAAGTTCAAAGTGACCGCTTATAATCACTATATCATGGTTGAAGACAAAACGTTTCAAATGTCCCATAGTGTGATCTATTTCGATGGTGAGACCTATATTCCCATGGAGGATTTTGTCAATATTCTAAAATTGACCGGTTTGGTTTCTGAGGTCACAATATTGACAGGAACTGATAGTGCTGATATCCAGGTCCAAAAAACTGAAGAGCGTCCCGAGCTCTCGCCATTTGATATTCTCTCAGCAAGCATCGAAGAACGACCGAATGGAACTCTCATACGCATACGCACGGCAAATCGTTATGATGCCAAATCTGTAAAAGCCTGGATAAACCGTGATGAATGGCTTTATGTAACCCTTCCCGGCGCAATCGTGAATAAAGCAGGACTCGATCACACAGCGATTCCGGAACACGGTAGCATCCGGACAGTGGCTGCAGATCAGTTGGAAGGAACCTCTCAATTGACCTTTAGATTGCGGGGCACAGTTGAAGGCGTTGACGTTTTACATCGTGATTCTCCTCCGGAAATTTTACTCACCATCCGACGCCCTTATGTCATCGATCAGTCCCATTATCTTGATCAGGAACGGCAGAAATGGAAATTAGACAAAATTGTTCTAGATGCTGGTCATGGAGGACATGACCCTGGGGCGCGAGGTAATGGTCTTCAAGAAAAAGATATTACCCTTGACGTTGTCAGACGACTTGGCAAACTCATTGAGACTCGAACCGATATTGAAGTGATCTACACCCGAGACAAAGATGTTTTCGTACCTCTCTGGGAGCGCACAAAACTTGCCAATGAGGCTGGTGGGAAAGTATTCCTGAGCATCCACGTCAACGCGAATAAAAATTCCAAGGCTTCAGGCTTTGAAACATATCTCTTGCGTCCTGGAAAGACCGATGCCGCCATCGCTGTTGCTGAGATGGAAAATGCTGTAATAAAACTTGAAAATAATTCCGAGCAGTACGATAAGCTCAGCGCTGAACAACTTATTTTGGCCACCATGGCTCAAAGCTCATTCATGCAGGAGAGCGAGACTCTGGCCGATCTTACCCAAAGCGAGTTTGACCGAAAACTGGTAGGGCAAAATCGAGGAGTTAAACAGGCAGGATTTATCGTTCTTATTGGTGCATCAATGCCCAATGTATTGATTGAATTGGGTTTTATTTCGAATAAATATGATGCGAAGCGGTTAAAAACGGCGGCCTATAGACAAAAGGCTGCTGAGGGTATATTTGAGGCATTAATGAAATATAAAACACGCCATGAGAAGTTATTATCCCCATGAGTCATCCAAATGCTTCACATGCAATTGGTGTATTTGATTCCGGACTCGGGGGAATCTCAGTTGTTCGGGCGGTTATTGAATTGCTTCCTAATGAACATTTGATTTATTTCGGTGACACCGCCCGGGTACCGTATGGCTCCAAATCTGAAGAAACCGTCATCCGTTTTTCCCATCAAATATCTGCTTTTCTTCGGGAAAAACAGGTAAAAATGATCGTGGTTGCCTGCAATACCGCATCTGCTGTGGCTCTTAAAAGTCTTCAAAAAAGTTTTAGTATTCCCGTCGTGGGTGTAATCGATCCAGGTGCGAGAGCGGCAGTAAAAGCAACTCAAAGTAAGCATATTGGTGTCATCGGCACTGCTTCAACCATCCGTTCGGGAGCCTACAGGTCAGCAATTCGGGCTGCAGATGCCCAGATCAAAGTTTCGGATCAGGCCTGCCCACTACTGGTGCCCCTGGTGGAGGAAGGCTGGCCTGAGGATGGAGTTGTCCGTCAGGTCTTGCAGAAATATTTAAGCATTTTTGAGACTGATAAACCTGATGCTCTGATTCTGGGGTGTACTCATTATCCATATCTAAAATCAATCATTCAGGAAGTCATTGGTGATACGGTCAAACTTATCGATTCTGGTAAGGAAACGGCCACGGAAGTTCAACGGGTTCTTCAAGATATGGGGTTGTTAAATCCGGAAAAGGGTGACCCAGGGAAACACAAATTTTATGTATCTGATTTTCCGCAAAAATTTGAGGAGACCGCGAGTCGTTTTCTCGGTCGTCCTCTTGAAAACCTGTTCAAAGTCGAACTGGAAGTTCTGGAATCTTACAAATAACCTTCAGTCAATTAATTTAGAAAAAGAAGAGGTCCCGTTAGCTCATGCAAACAGAGTCTGATTCTGTCTTTGACTATATCTTCGGTCTGACTGTCCCAGGTGTAAAACTGGAGCTGGGCAGAGTCAAACAGTTTGTCGAGAATATTGACAACCCCCATCAAGCCTACCCGATCATTCATATTGCTGGAACCAATGGGAAGGGGTCCACCTCAGCAATGATTGCGTCAATACTAAATGCTTATGGTGCCAAGACCGGATTATTTACCTCACCCCATCTCGTAAAAGCAAATGAGCGCATCAGAATTGGCAATATTTTTATCCCAGATGAATTTATTGTTAATCGCATCGATGCCTGGCGACAACAGATTGAGGAACTCGGGCTCACTTTTTTTGAGGTTCTCACGGCTCTTGGGATGGACTATTTCAAACAGGAAGCGGTTGAGTACGCCGTATTTGAGACGGGTCTTGGCGGTCGACTTGACGCGACGAATATCGTGGACCCGATTGCCTGTATCATCACTGCTATTTCCATGGATCATGAAAATATTTTAGGCGATACTCTTGAGCAGATTGCTGGAGAAAAGGCAGGCATCATCAAGGCCGGGAAGCCTGTGTTTTTGGCTAAGAACTGTAAAGATGTAAGAGCAGTTATGGAGCAAAAATGTCAGGAGGTAGGCGCTCAACTCTATTATGTCCCCGCAAAAGTGGAAATTCTGGCTGTCCAGGTTGTTAAAACAAAACAAGATATCAAGGTTGAGTTTGGTGGGGATATACTGGAGTTCTCCTTGCCGTTATTGGGCTCTCATCAGGTAGAAAATTTTTGTAATGCCATGGTAACACTGGATGGATTGGGCTTTGAGTTAAATTCAAATTCAATTCAGCTCGGTTTGGATCAGATGAGTTGGCCCGGTCGATTACAAACTTTGCAGACAGAACCTCTGGTCCTGTACGATGTAGCCCATAACCCAGGAGGATTGGAGCGGCTTGTAGAATCCTTGATTCAGAGTTCCCAATCTCAAATGACTTTAATTGCTGCATTCAATGCCAGGAAGAATATCAAACCCATGCTGGAGATTCTGGCTGCCTGGCAGGGTCAAGTGCTTTTTTCAGTTTTCCCCGGGCATTCATCCATTGAGAAACACACACTGATCGGATTGGGTGTAAATGAAGCGCTAATCTGTCCAACCCTTGAGGAGGCTTATTCTCGAGCCCTGCAAATTGGACAGGGAAAAACGTCGATTTGTTTTTTTGGAAGTCACTATATTGCAGAAACATTGTATAGTATGTTTCAATCACAATAGTAATCCATTGGTGTAAGGCACAATATTTGAATGCAAATAGCTGGAGCTCAAGTTAACCAGAAATGTTAGCAAGTTTGGAATTGGTATCGGAAACCCTCGGTCGACTTAGGTCACAGACCGTAATAATAATTTAGATTTTTAATTGACAAGGTATAGGTCGGGATTAAATTCACATTGCTATTCAAAAGCTGAATATGCTAAACCAAACTCCCGGAAATAATTTTTCACAGAAAATTCAACAAATTATCAATTATAAAAGAACGGGTCTATTTCAATGAGTTTTACCATTATGCAACTTCAAAAAATGAAGTTGAAAGAGTTGGCAGATATTGCACAAGAGTTGGCCATACCAGCGATTACCGGTCAGAAGAAGATGGATTTAATCGAAGCGGTTATCGAAGCCCAGACGGAGAGCGAAGGGATGATGTTCTCCAAAGGAGTGCTGGAGATTCTTCCAGATGGATACGGCTTCCTGAGAGATGCAGATAATAATTATCTCGCTGGTGCTCACGATATTTATGTATCGCCTTCACAAATCAAGCGGTTTGGATTACGAACAGGCCAGATTGTCTGGGGACAGGTTCGTGCCCCCAAAGATAATGAACGCTACTTTGCCCTGCTGAAAATTGAGGCGATTAACTACATGAATCCTGAGGAAGGCCGGATTGTGCCACAGTTTGACACACTCACTCCTCTTTACGCAGACCATAAATTAACTTTAGAGCGTGGACCAAAGAGTTATTCCATGCGGGTTATGGATTTATTAAGTCCAGTCGGAAAAGGTCAACGCGGCCTCATCGTAGCCCAGCCAAAAACTGGAAAAACGATTCTGCTTCAGGATATCGCCAACTCCATTATCGCAAACCACCCTGATGTCATCCTGATCGTGCTCCTCATCGATGAGCGTCCTGAGGAAGTAACAGACATGCGTCGCATGGTGGATGCTGAAGTTATTGCTTCAACCTTTGATGAACCCCCAGAGCGCCATGTTCAGGTTGCTGATATGGTTTTGAACAAGGCTAAATGTATGGTTGAGTTTGGTAAGGATGTTGTCATTCTTCTGGACAGTCTCACACGGCTGGCGAGAGCCCATAATGCGGTCATTCCCCACAGCGGTAAAATTCTATCAGGTGGTATTGACTCCAACGCATTGCATCGGCCAAAAAGATTTTTTGGCGCAGCCAGAAATGTTGAGCATGGTGGCAGTCTAACTATTATGGCGACGGCACTGATTGAAACCGGGTCGCGCATGGATGATGTGATCTTCGAAGAATTTAAGGGAACGGGTAATATGGAGTTGGTGCTTGACCGCCGACTAAGTGATCGTAGAATTTATCCGGCTATCGACATCAACCGCTCTGGAACCAGGAAGGAAGAATTGCTTCTAAGCAAGGCTGAATTATCCCGAACCTGGATATTGCGGAAATTGTTAAACGAAATGACGCCTGTGGAAGCCATGGAGTTTCTGCTTGAGAGAATGCAGAGATCCGAGACCAATAAAGAATTTATTCAGTCTATGAATTCCTGATTTAGCAAACCAATCCTCATCGTTTTATTGGGCGTGGAGCTTTATCTACGCCCTTTTTTTCACAATAAATAGAGCTGGAAAATATTTAAAGCAGGATAGCACAACAGCATCCAGCTTTCCCTTGCCAAGAGGTGG
>ERZ889078.1982-NODE-1982-length-15268-cov-5.498850_pt1 | contig 15268 bp, 12 predicted proteins | sample MGYA00521266_ERZ889078 | MGnify/ENA primary metagenome ERZ889078 (study PRJEB32303, sample SAMEA104408618) | aquatic metagenome | biome: Brackish water; feature: Pelagic; material: water | place: Baltic Sea | collected 2014-06-16T06:34:00 | depth 76,534 m ...
GGCCCAGCGAATCGGCCCAGCGAATCGGCCCAGCGAATCGGCCCAGCGAATCGGCCCAGCGAATCGGCTCAGCGAATCGGCCCAGCGAGGAACGGCACGCACCTAGAGATAAGAGGGATGCACTTCAGGTGGGCCCATCTTTTGAGTCAGTCATGATGACGCCCATGGGCAGAGGGTGGGCATGATTCCAGACGTGCAGGCCTCCATGGGGAGCTGCTTGGGATCCGATTGAAACGCAACGCACACCTCCCTAGTGATTCAGCTTATTTTCAGTCGGGCGCACCTCCTTTGAGAGAAACGCGACCTACAATGTGCGCAACTTGACTGACACTTCGTTTGCCCCATTTGCCTCATCTCTCCAGCAACGTCTGCAGGGATTCGATCCGTGCAAGGTCCCGGTTTTCCGCTTCGATTTTGTCGTAGTCGGAGGCGGTGCCGCTGGTGCATCTGCAGCTCTGGCCGCAGCGGAGGCCGGCCTCTCCGTAGCCGTTTTAGTCAAAATGGGATTGCTGGAGACGAACACCTATGAGGCAAAGGGCGGCATGGCCGCGGTGCTCTCTCCAGACGATTCGTTCGAACTTCACATTGCGGATACCCTTCAGGTCGGGTGCGGGCTTTCCGACCCGACCGCTGTGGAGGCGGTTGTGCGAGGTGGACCAGAAGCTGTTGCCGGCTTGCTAGCCATAGGAGCTAAGTTTGATATTGAGCTCGACGGCAGGCTGCACTTGAGCCGTGAAGGCGGTCACTCGCGCGCGAGGATTTTTCATTCAGGTGATGCGACCGGGATTGTTATTCAGAAAACCTTAGCGACCGCTCTGGATGAGCATCCGAACATCACGGTCTTTCCGAATCACTTTGCTTTGGACTTGTTACAGGGAGAGTCTGGCCGTGTGGACGGAGTCCTCGCTCTTCGCGAGGGGATGGGCCGAAGGTTCGATCCGGCCAAACCACCTCCTCATGTCGCCTTTGCTGCTGGCCATGTACTCTTGGCAACCGGTGGCGCGGGACAGCTCTATCGGGAGACAACGAATCCGGAAATCGCAACCGGGGACGGTGTCGCACTCGGCCTTCGAGTTGGCGCCGTGGTCCGTGATATGGAGTTCTTTCAGTTCCATCCAACGTGCCTCTATATCGCAGGAGCTGCGCGCGTATTGATCAGTGAAGTTGTTCGGGGTGCCGGCGGTTTGCTTGTTGATAAACACGGTGAGCGGTTCATGCCGGCAGCGCACAAAGATGCGGAGCTCGCTCCGCGTGACATCGTGAGTCGCGCCTGCTTTGAACGCATGGTTGCGACAGAAGATACGAGCGTCTATCTTGACCTCTCTCAGGTTAAGGGTGACCCTCACGCTCTCTTTCCAGCGGTTAGTCGGATCTGCGGTCTCTTTGGAATCAACATCGCGACGGACCCCGTACCCGTCCGACCGGGGGCCCACTATATGGTCGGCGGCTTAAAAGCTGATCTAGATGGGCGGACCTCCGTGCCTGGCTTGCTCGCTGTCGGGGAGTGCGCCAGCTCCGGGTTACACGGGGCAAATCGCATGGGCTCGAATTCGTTACTTGAAGGAATGGTCCTCGGCCGACGATCCGGTTTGATGGCAGCCAGAGAGAGAGCTCCCATTCCTCAGCTCGAAATCTCGGGCCCTGTCGAAGCGGATCGCGATGCCCCAGGCGTCGGCATCAACTTAGAAGACGTGACCTACTCCTTGAAATCGCTCATGTGGCGTCAGCTTGGAATTGAGCGGGACGAGGCGAGCATGCTCGATGCGATTGAAAAAATCGAGCTCTGGACTCGCGCCGTTCAAGACTTGACTGCGCCGGCAGTGCGCTCATTTGAGCTCCTTAATATGCTGACCGTAGCACGTCTCGTCGCCCAGGGAGCGCTCGCCCGCAAAGAGAGCCGAGGAGTGCACTTCCGGAGTGATTACCCCGCTCTAAGTGAGTCGCCGCCGGTTCACTATGAACTTACACCAAGCTGCAAGGATGGAGCGATTCTTGGAATCGACGTAACCCAAGCGCTTGCGAACGAACTGACAAAATGAGTGAAATTAGTCCTTTCAAGACAGATGGTGGGAAAGAGCGCGTGCTGGTTTGCGGCGTTCTCCTTGAAGGTCAAGTGACCGAACACGATGGCCCCCTTAGCGAGCTGCGCGGATTGTGTATTGCAGCCGGCGTAGAGGTCGTTGGTGAAGGCATTACGCAGAGTCGACCCCGGCCGAGTTCGGCCACGATGATGGGGCGCGGTAAAGCTGAGGAGATCGCTTTGCTCGCGGAAGAGCATTCAGTTGACGCGGTGGTGGTGGACAACGACCTCTCTCCCGCTCAAGTGCGCAATCTCGAGAAGATTTTCAATGTACGTGTCGTGGACCGTTCGGAATTGATCCTCGACATTTTTGCGAAGCGCGTATCCACTCGCCAAAGTCGGCTACAGGTCGAGCTTGCTCAAGTCGAATACCTGATTCCCCGCCTACGTCGACTGTGGACGCACCTCGAACGCCTGAAAGGCGGTGTTGGCATGCGCGGCCCAGGCGAAACTCAGCTCGAGACAGATCAACGCCTACTCCTCAAGCGTGTCCATGACTTGAAACGCGAGCTCAAGACGATCGAGGCTCGCAAGCGCCGTCAAGTTCAGTCGCGTTCGGATGTCTACACACTCGGCCTGATCGGCTACACAAATGCCGGTAAGTCCACTTTGCTCAACATACTTACTGGCGCTGACGAGCTAGCAGCGGACATGCTCTTTGCGACACTAGACACGCGCACCCGAAAGTGGAAGCTGGAAGACGGGCGTACAGTTCTTGTTTCAGACACAGTCGGCTTTCTGCAGCGCTTGCCACACCACTTGGTTGCGTCGTTCCACGCGACCCTGGAAGAGGCTCTCAATGTTGACCTCTTGGTCCATGTCGTCGACACGGCCCACCCCGATGTGGCCGATCAGATGGCGGCTGTCGACCATGTGCTGGCTGACCTGTCGGCGCACCGTTTCGCCGATTTGATCGTCTATAACAAGATCGATCGATTTGAAGGTGACGCACCTCTGTTCGTGAACAATCGCGAAGAGGATGCTGTGTTCGTGTCGGCGAAGACGGGGGAGGGACTCGACAAATTTGAAGCGCTCGTCGCTGAACACCTCGACCGACGCTCCGCTCTAATCCGAGTTGAAATCCCAGCGAGCGCTGGAGCTCTACTTGCAAGCGTTCGGCACTCGGGGCGCTGCGTCGAAGAAAACTACTTGGAAGACGGAACCGCAGTCCTGGTGATGCGACTCTCTGAGGGCGCATTGGGGCAACTGAAACGCGACATGTCGAGCGACGTGCGCTTGGAGATTCTCGAGTTGGCGGTTGAGCAAGTCTTGACCGAGAAAGAGCCCGAAGGGCCCGACTGGCGCTAACTACTCGGGCAGGAGCTCGTTTAGTTTCTCAAGCGTGGGTATGCGAAGCGTCTGGCCAATACGCAGCTTGTTGGAATTCTCCATTCCGTTGTAGGTGGCCAACCTCTCGACCAAACTCTGGGTCGAGCGACCATAGGCCGTGGCGATGATCTTCGAAAGAGACTGTCCCGAACGCACTATGAGCTCCTGATCCTGGGGCCACAGCGAGGGCGGAGGAGAATCTAAATCAGAGTGAGGTGCGGGGGCTAGGGGTGGGGGAGCGATGGAGGGCGTGTCGCCTTGGTCGTCTACCTCGGGCCTGGCATTCGTCGGGTTTACGGGCACGGCGCGGGCCGTGGCGGGGGCACCCGAAGGAACCCCAAGCACGATCCTTCCCCAGCCCTGCGGGAAGGTGGGGCGCAGATCTTCAGGTAGGACGGGGAGCTCCCGGCTGGTGAGTACATCGGGCGCGTTGTCGCGGATCGCCCGGGACTTCTCGATGTTTTTCGACTGCCACAGTGCCGCTAAACCGAAGATAGAAAAGAGGCCTGCGAGTCCTATCAGGATTCGCAGGCCTCGTCTTTGTGGGGTGTTTCCCAAGAAAGAGAGCGCTCCGCCCTATTTCGCCGAAGCGGTTTCGGTCGTGAAGACCCCGTCCTTGACCGCCTTGCGTCGCGCAGCGCTCCGGTTCTCAAGGAACAGGAGAACCGGGTTCGCGATGAAGACCGAGGAGTAGGTACCGACGAAAACACCAATCATCATGGTGACCGCGAAACTCTCCAAGACGTTGCCTGTACCGAAGTTGGCCACGAAGAGGACGGTTACTGCGAGCAAGGTCGTTAGGGAAGTCAGAATCGTACGGGAGAGGGTCTGGTTGACCGACGTATTCAAAATGTCGGACAATCCCGTCTCCATGCGTGGCAGGTTCTCACGAACACGGTCGAAGAGAACGATCGTGTCGTTGAGTGAATACCCGATAATCGTCAGGAAGGCAGCAATCATCGCGACTGTGATTTCGACTTGAACGATGCCTGTGTACATGAAGATTGAAAGGACGCCAAGAGTGATCAAAACGTCGTGAATGACGGCTACTACGGCAGCAATGCCGTAGGAGTACTCCGCAAAACGAACGCGGATGTACATAACAGTGGAGAACAGGCTGATCAGGATGGCCAGGATCGCTTTGTCGCGAAGTTCGCCAACCACTTGGGTGCCGACTTGAGAGAAGTCTGCACCGGGTTCAATCACTTTGAAGGTCTCACCTGTAGATGCATCAAACGCCTTGCGAAGGTCGACAGCCAAGGCGGCACCCGTGGTGCCCACATTAACTCTGCCGGTCGCGCTGTAGCTACCCTCCCCAGCTGAGCGTGTGACTGCGACGTCTCGGATCCCAACACCCGCAAGAACCGCTTGGATGGTCTCGGTTTCATGCGCCGCAGCGAAGTGCAGTTGCATGCTAGCGTTCTCAGTCCCTTCCGTGACATTTGCAAGGATCGGCTCTGTGAGAAGAATATCTCCTAGGGTCGTGTTGATCTGGTTCTTGAATGTGTCGCCCGAATCTTGGCCGTCAGCGACCGTCTTGAAAGTGATGCGGAACATGGAGTAGGTGCTTCCCTCTCCTGCTTCCGAACGCACGCCGACGATTTCGGAGTGTTTGCCTATGTCGCCCTCAATCGTGGCGACCAGCTCGCGGACCTTATCGATTTCTACGGGTTCCGCGGTTCGCACCTGCATGGTGGCGCCACCGAGAAAGTCAATGCCAAGCTTGGTTTGATCATCAAGCGAGATGAACAGTGCAAGGCCAGCGACGATAGCGACTAAAGAGCCGGCAATTGCGGTCTTCGCCTTGGCCATGAAGCCGTAGTTCGCAGTGACAAGCCATGTCCCGAAATGAAGCTCCTTGACACCACTCTCGAGTGCTTTGTGCACCATGACCTTGGTGATTGTCAATGCTGAGAACATCGAGGTCAGTACGCCAACCATCAGTGTGACGGCGAAACCCTTCACGGGGCCCGTACCAACGTTATAGAGAACGATGGCGGTCAATAGAGTGGTCAGGTTGGCGTCAAAAATAGTGACGGCCGCACGAGAGAACCCGTTCTTTGCTGCCTGCTTGATGTTACGCCCCTTGTCCATCTCCTCGCGCACTCGGTCGAAGATCAAGATGTTGGCATCCACAGCCATACCGACAGTCAGAATGATGCCGGCAACACCGGGTAGGGTGAGAGTGGCATTCAGGAAGCTCAGGGAGCCTAGCAGCATGAGGAGCGTCGAGAGCAGCGCGACGGCTGCGTAGACGCCGAAGCGGCGGTAGTAGCCGATCATGAAGATCATCACGGCGAGCAGGGCCACAGCCGACGAAATGAAGCCCCTGCGAACATAGGCGTCACCGAGGGTGGCACTCACGCGCTCTTCACTTTGAATCGTAGGCTTGATACGCAAGGAGCCCGTGCGAAGCACAGTAACGAGAGTATCGACGTACTCGGATGTGAACTTGCCGTAGATCTGACCGGAGCCGGGAAGGACACCCTTGATGTAAGCGGTTGACTCGATCTCACCGTTGAGGACGATAGCCATTCCGCGGCCAATGTGCTTCTCGGTAAAGTCGGTGAAGTCCCCGACACGATCAGGAGTCATTTGGAACCCGACGGCGGGAAGCCCTAAGGTGTCCTGGGAGGCGTAGGCTTGCTCAAGAGCCTCTCCGGAGAAGACCCAATCATCATGGGCCAGGGCGGGCATGTTGAGAAGGGCAACCGCGCGGCTGATCTGCGGCGTGGGGGCATCCGGATTGTCCTTGTTGGTGAACCACGAAATTAATTCGTTGGGCCCGCCGTTTTCTGTAGTGACCGCATTGAAGGATTCGACGGTCGAGTTCGGGTTTGCTTCAAGCCAAGTTGCGAGCTTCTCTCGCTCGACAACCTCGTCTGTTCCCTTGCCGGTGTAGTCCGTTGCGGTAGCCGTGATTTGGAAGGCGAGCTTGCCGAGGTTTTCGATCGCGTTGCGAATCTCGTTGGTGCTTGTCAAGTCCACGACCTCGCCCGTTGCATGGAGAAGTGCGACCGTCTGGTGCAAACCACGAGACAAACCGACCAAGCGCTTGCCAACGACAACGCCGGCCTCCTTGATCTCTTGGACACGGGTGTAGCGCATCTCCTCTCGGCCGATTTTGACCTCGCCACCGCCAGCGGGGAAGCCTTCGCTGCCCGCGCCAAGCACGACGCTGTCTCCGCCGACAGCGAGCTCGCCAATAATAGGCGCCGATGCCTTACGGTCGGCCATACCGGCGTTACCGGGCATCTCGATGATGATGCTGTTGCTGCCTTCGGTGCGGATGACCGGCTCCAGCGTTCCGTAGGGGTCAATCCGCTCACGGAAGATCGAGATCATCTGGATTAGCAGAGTCTGTCGATCAGCGTTCTCGCGCGGCGTGATGAGTCCGGCTTCGAAGGCCTCGTCAAAGTCGACGCTAAGATTGATACGCGTACCACCTTGAAGGTCGAGTCCCAAGTTTAGGGGCACGTCCTTAAGTGTTAGGAGGGCGATCGAAGTGGCGAGCAGAACGAAGATCGTGGTCAGTTTGCGACCGAGATTCTCGACCATGGCTGGGGTCCGGTGTTACGGAGAGGCGGAGTGATTATAGAGCAGAACGCGCCCTTCCCGCTTATATAAGAGGAAGGGCGCGCTTAGTTTAGAACCTTGGGCTAGGCTTCTTCTGAGTTGGCTTTTGCGGCTGCTTGCGCCTCGGCGTGGGCCTTGCGGGCAGTAGCGTCTGCAACCTTGGCTGCGCGTGCCTTGTCGCCGAGGAGCTCGGTGACGCGGGTCTTCTTGCCAACGCGATCGCGAAGGAAGTACAGCTTGGCGCGACGGACTTTACCGCGGCGGGTCACAACTACGTCTCTCACGCGCGGGCTGTGGAGCGGGAAAATACGCTCGACGCCTTCACCTTGGACGATACGGCGGACGACGATGGCTGTACGGATGCCCGCGCCTTGGATTGCGAGAACGGTTCCGACGAAGAGCTGCACGCGCTCTTTCTCGCCCTCGCGGATCAGGTAGTGGACCTCGACGGTGTCACCGGCGTTAAGTGCGGTGACGAAATCTTTCGTCATTTCCGCTTCAAGGGTCTGGATTAGGCTACTCATGGCTTACTTGGGGTCGTTCGGCGTCTACGCCGACTTGGGAACGCGATGTGCGTGGACTCAGGTCTTACTTGTTTTTGTTTGAAGAGGGGAGAAGGTCCGGCCGTCTCTCGTGGGTTCGTTCCCGCGCGGCTTTATCTCTCCACTTTTCGATGGCACCGTGATCACCGGAGAGTAGTACTTGTGGCACTTCTCTACCCCGATAAACCCGTGGCCGAGTGTAGTGGGGGTGATCGAGACCACCCCCATTCTGAAAGGAATCTTGCAATGCGGATTCCGAATCGCCGAGTACGCCTGGCAGAAGGCGCGTTATCGCCTCGACCACACATAAACCCGGAAGTTCGCCGCCGCAAAGCACGAAGTCTCCCATTGAAATTTCAACCCATTCGCACTCTTCTCGAATCCTCTCGTCAAATCCTTCATACCTTCCGGCGAGTAGCATGATCCGCTCTTCCTTGCTGAGCTCTTCGGCCATCTTCTGGTCAAAGGGCTTACCGCTTGGAGTAAGCATGATCTTCCGGTATGGACCGTCGCGACGCTCCAACCACTCGACTGCGTCGAGGATTGGTTCGGGCTTAAGTACCATGCCGGGGCCACCGCCAAACGGTCTGTCATCAACAGTCCGGTGTCGGTCCCGAGTGAAATCACGGAAGTCAACCGGCTCTATTTTTACCAGGCCTTTGTCTTGTGCACCGCCGAGAATGGACTCCTTGGAGTAGGCATTCACGATGTCGGGGAACAGGGTTAGGAAGGTAAAGAGCACGGGGGTCTCCCATGAAATTGGGGCGCAGAGAATAGCCGTATGCGATCAAAAGGTCAATAGATACAACCCTCTATAAGGGAGTCTCTTCTGTGCTTTTGATTCTCATCCACGGCAGTCGTTCTTCCGCTCGGAGTCTATGTATGGCCAGACACCCTTGCGAAGGAGCCTTCCGTTGAGGACAATGAGGGGGCACCGGCCATTGACGCCGTGTATCGCGAGTCGCTAATCGAACTCTAACCTCTTATACAGTAAAGGCTTACAAGGCCGATGTCGCAATGTTTACCGGTCTGGTCGAAGCCGCTGTCCAAGTCTACGCCATCGAACCGCTTGGGACGGGGCTGCGCATCATTCTTGAGGCCCCCAAAAATGCCGATTTAGATTGGCATGTCGGGCTTGGGGAGAGCGTTGCCGTTTCCGGTTGTTGCCTGACTCTGGTCGAGGCGCGCGATCCGGAGTCGGGTGCAGTCCAGGCGCCGGGTTCTCTTGGTGCTCATATGGTCTTTGACTTGTCGGCGGAGACGGTCGCCTGTACTTGGTTTGGGAATCTGAAGGTTGGCGCCTTGGTCAATGTCGAGCGAGCGCTCTCCATGGGAGATCGGCTGGGGGGGCACGTTGTCTCGGGCCATGTCGATGGGAGAGGGGCGATCGTTGGTATCGACGAGACCGGAGATGGGGGGAAGCTGTTCACGTTCTCCTGCGACGACGGTTTCGAGCGCTACCTTGTCCCCAAGGGGAGCGTGACGGTGGACGGCATAAGCTTGACCGTTGTTCGACCGAAGGGGAATCGCTTCTCCGTAGCGATCATCCCAGAGACACTCCGCGTCACGACTTTGGGATTAGCAACCGTTGGAGATCCTGTGCACCTTGAATCCGATCCATTTGGCAAGTGGGTGGAGCACTTGATAGCGCCCTACTTTGAGAAGTACGCAGCCGAGTTCGCGGCCAAAAACAACCAGCAGTAAAAACAAGACGGCGGCCGGCGAGGGAAGTCTCGCCGGCCGCCGAAGCGAAATCGCAAAGCGCAGTACGACGCTAGAAGATGCTGAACAGCGCGCTAGTAAAGGCGGACACCGGGGCTTGCTCGCGATAGTCCTCTAGGCTGCGATTCAAGAGTCGAAGGCCAACCATGAGCTCATCGTAGAACTCAGAGTTATTGAGGAGTTGGCCGATCGACCCATCACCCTCTTCGAGCGAAGCGGCAATGCGTTCGATGCGTGCACCGAAATCGCGGTAGGTCGTGTACAGCTCATCGTCGACAAAGAGAGCGCCGATAGTGCCCTCACCATTGACGATACGCTCGGTCAGCGTTGCCAAATTGGCGGCAGCCTCTTCGATGCTGATCGCTGCCGAGTCCTCCTTGAGTAGCTTGCCGATTGAACCTTTCCCGGCCTCAAGGTCGGTGCTGATCAACTTGAGGTTGCTGACGAATGAAGAGATCTCTTCAGCGAGAACATCGTCTTGCAATGCACGACCCACTACGCCCTTTCCATCCTTTAGGCCAGCCACGATGGACCTAAGGTCGGCGAGTGTCGACTCCAGGCTCGCGTGTAGGCTGTCATTAGAGATCAGCTGACCTAGCGTCCCTTCACCATTTACGATTCGGTTAGAAATCGTTTTGGCATCCTTGGAGAAGACGATGAGGTCGTCGACGGCGGTGTCGAATTTCCTCGCCAGGACCTGATCCTTGAGAAGCATTCCCAAAACGCCCTCTCCCTTGGCCGCAGAGTCCGTAATGTCCTCTATGTTTGCCATCGTTGTCGTGAATGCGTTGCTGTTCACGTCGATCATGGCAGAGAGCTTCTCAAAGGCATCCATCGGACTCTTCCCCATCTGCCCCTGGAGTGAGTCCGCTTCGGTGTAGGTGATCTCTGGTCGTGCCGCGAGGCCAGGGGAGATCGAGACGTTCCGTCCGCCGAGGAGTGTCGACTCCTCAATCGTAATGACGTAGTCTTCGAAGAGAGGAACAACCTCATCCAGGTGGATGAGGACGGTTACGCGCTGCTCTTGCTTTTCGGCGTAGGCATTGAAGTCGATCGTCTTCACACGACCGACACGGATACCGGCGACGAAAACGGCGTCGCCTTTGCGCAGTTCGTTAGCGAGTGGGAACTGAACTCGCATCTTGATGACGGTGCCAAAAAAGTTCACATCGTTGAGGAACAACGTGTAATAACCAAGCATTACCATCGCGACAACGCCAAGGAGACCGAGCAGGGTCTGTTGCTTACTGGACATGGGGGATCATGAGGTTGGGAACGTTAGTCGGGATCCTTCCCAAGGAAGCGGCGCAACCTAGGGTGTTCGTGATTTAGGAATTCTTGAGGTGGAGCGTCGACGATGACCTTGCCACCCTCGAGTAGGACGACCCGGTCGGCGACCGTTCGCACACATGAAACCATGTGGGTAATAACCATCGATGTGATCTTGAGCGTGTCCGCGACTTCGCGAATGAGCTCGTTAATCGATTGCGAGATCTCGGGGTCCAGACCTGCATTTGGTTCGTCATAAAGGATTAGCTCGGGCTCCGTGATCAGAGCGCGAGCTAAACCAACGCGCTTCTTCATACCGCCGGAAATCTCTCCGGGCATTTCATCCCAAACCCCATCTAAGTGCACGAGTTTGAGCTTCTCACGGACTCTGTCCTCGATCTCAGAGCGTGACATGGACGAGTTTTCCATGAGAGGGAGTGCGACATTGTCAGCGACACTCATCCAGTTGATCAGGGCACCTTCCTGAAATAGATACCCCATGCGCTTGCGCAACTCAAAGAGCTCGAGTGGCTTGATGAGGCTCATGTCATGGCCTTCGACCCAGACGTCGCCGGAGTCCTGCCTAAGCAAGCCAATAACGTGCCTCAGGGTGACGGATTTCCCGGTGCCCGACGGCCCCATGAGGACCAGGGTCTCGCCGCGCTTCACGTCCAAGGTGAGACCGCTCAACACCACCTTGGAACCGAATGCCTTGCAGACATTCACGAAACGCACGCAGACATCTTCGGGTACGGGACCCGATGGTAGAACGTCTGGCCTACGCGCTAGATCTATGGTTGATTTCGCCAAGAGCTTACTTCTGGTAAAGGAACCACGTGATGAAGTAGTTCACAATGATGATCGCAATGATGGAGTCCCGGACGGCGGTGCGGGTCGCATTGCCAACACCTAGTGCGCCTCCACGTGCACGCAAACCCTCGGCGCAGGAGATGATTGAAATCACGGCACCGAATACCATCGATTTCATCAAACCGCCATAGACATCTTTCGGCACGGCGAGCAGTCCCCCTAGGCCTTGCAAGGACTCGAGGGCGGAGTCGTAGTAGAGCTGCGATCCGACACCAAGCTGAGACTGAGCGACAAAACCACCACCAACGATCCCCATCGTGTCAGCGAAGATCGTTAGAACAGGTGCCATGAGGATCATGGCCAAGACGCGTGGCATCACAAGGAAGCTGACCTTGTCAACGGAGATGACTTCGAGTGCGGAGAGCTCCTCGCTAACCGCCATCGTGCCGAGTTCCGCCGCGAGCGCACTGCCTACCGTGGCCGCCAAAATGATAGCCGTAGTGAACGGGCCCATTTCGCGCGCCATGGTGACGGCTACGACGATTCCGACCTTGTCCTGTTGTCCGTAATCGGCAAGAACAAGCCCCGTTTGTAAGGACAGAACCATGCCCATCACGAACGAGACTAAAAGGACGACATGTAGGACCTTGTTGCCAGCGCCATAAAGCTGAGAGGAAATAAAGGCACGTCGCTTTGGAATGTGTGGGAACCTGGCGATGACTTGTAGGAAGAGGCCAACTTGAAAGCCGAGGCCCCTCGCAAACTCAATAAACCCGCGGAAGAGTGCCATCTTCGTCCTCCGTGGTTGCTTGTCTCTGGTCCTTCAAGGTGTCTATATGCTCGTGTTCCATGGGCGAATGTTGGACGCCACCCGCAGGGAGCTCCATCGTGGGCCATCCCGGACCGGGGAATGCCGGCATCATTAGGCCCGAATCGGTTACTTCGTCGTCAGAACTGCGCCAGCGAATAAGCCCGAACAGTAGAGACGTCTCTGTGAAGTCCACATCATCGTGCCTGACTGTGCGTCTCGACCAAAGGCCCGTGAAGGATTTGCGATCTTCCACCGCGTTCTTTTCTCGCCACCACAGCCCGAGCCAGCTGCGCTCCGTCTGATTGGGCCCATCTTCAATTTGTCGGTAGAGTTGCCACATCCAGCCCCAATGGAAGTCGACAAACTCGCTTCGAATCAAAGGGTTGAGCGGGGTGAGGGTTGTGGTTTTCACAGGACCGACGGTCTCTTGGCTCCAGAGTGGCCACAACTTCCGCCAGGAGCTCGTGACCTCACCCTGGCGCTCTCCCCGGTCGATGGATTCCGTCCAGCTACGCCAAAACGGGAGTATGGATAAGCTGTCGCGATCGTGTCCGACATAGTCCTCATGACTCCAAGTGACGATGGGCCAAAGTATGGATGTGGACTCTTTTAGTTCCGCCTTGAGATGGCCGTAAAACGGCCAAAATCGAGTGCGCTCAATGCCCTCTGTCGCCTTGCCACCACGCTGGATGCGGACGAGAGGCCAAGGCGCGTCCAGTTGGAAGAAGTCGGCCCGTGGATCCCTTGCATACCCAAAGAAGGGCCAAAGGAAGGTGTAGCCCTCATAGGTGCCGACAGTCGTTTGTGTGAACAGGGGGAAAATGCTGCGAATGTGCTCGTGGTTCCCTTCGGACCTCTCCAGATGGTTTGTCTGGAGGTTGACGATCGGCCACAGGGCGAAGGTACGGTCGTAGCTGTCCTCGCGTTGGGTGTGGCCGAATAGGGGCCAGACGCGCCAGCCTTCCATGTCGCCAATAGGGTTGCCTTCGGCGTCTTTCTGGGGCCGGGTCCACGACAAGAGGGGAAAGAGGAGGTGGTCGGTGTTGTTGCTTTCGCGCTCCGTGCGCATGTACAGGGGGAACGCGACGAAATGGATACGGTCGAAAGTCAGGAAATTCCGGATGTCTCCATAGAGCGGAAACCAAGCCATGTGGTCGGAACCATCGGCTTCTTCGGTGTACAAGAAGCCAGGCAAGACCAGCATCATGAACTTACGGCGGTCGCTATTGGGTGTTGAACGCGCCGTGTAGAAAGGGAAGAAGTAGCTGACGAGCTCATCTTCTCGCCAAGACGTACGCCCGAGCGGCGGCAACCAATCGAGATCACGCGTACCATCTTCGTTCCAAGTCTCGGACAAGAGCGGCCGCAAGGCGCGAACCTTCAGGCCGCCGTAGGGACCCGGATTCTTGATCAGAGCGGAGCCGCCAACGAACTCCGTAGTCGTGCCACCGTCATAACCGTTCATATGGGTTGCAAACGGGGCCAAGTGCCAATCGGAGCTTGGGCTAGCGCACGCCCCCAAAAAGAGGGCGCACATGACGCCTAACCACACGTGCAAGCCGCGGCCGATTCGATTCTCCCTACCCAAAATTGGCATGGGTGTATTTTCAGGATCTTGAGGCTCCGTGGCAAGCCTTTGCAAGGCAAGTTGTGCACAAGTGGACGCAGAGCTTGCACCCTGCTAACTTCGCGCATAGAAATTCCAACGATTTGCCGCCCCGTGCGACCTTGCGAAAGGCTCACGAGCGACCCGAGGCGCTCACCCGCGCCCAACTGACACCATGACCACATTTCTTAGCGGGATCCAGTCTTCTGGATACCTGCACCTCGGCAACTACTTCGGGGCGATCCGCCAGCACATCAACGCCACGAGTGAGGCGGGGGACCACTTCTATTTCATTGCGGACTACCACTCCCTTACCACTAGCCGGAACCCGGACGAGCTGCGCGAGTTTGTCAGGGAGACAGCCATAACCTACCTCGCCCTAGGGCTGGATCCTGAGAAGTGCTCGCTGTTCCGTCAAACGGACGTGCCAGAAGTGCACGAGATCGCATGGCTACTTAGCTGTGTGACGGGAATGGGATTACTCGAGCGCGCCCACTCGTACAAAGACAAGGTGGCGAACGGGGTGAAGCCCAACGTTGGCTTGTTCACCTATCCGATTTTGATGGCCGCGGATATCCTCGCCTACGACTCGGACATCGTTCCCGTCGGCAAAGACCAGATTCAGCATGTGGAGATGGCCCAGGACATGGCGGGCTACTTCAATAACACTTTCGGTAAGTACGCGCCCGAAGGGTACGCCTTCTGCCGGCCCGAATACCGGATGGCTGCGACAAAGCGGTTCCAGAAAGTGCCGGGAGTCGACGGCCAAAAAATGAGCAAGAGTTACGGCAACTCGATCTGGATTTTTGAGTCGGGCAAGAAGCTGAAGAAGGCGATTGGACGAGTACCGACAGACAGCCGCTCCCCCGAGGATCCCAAGGACCCGGAGGAGCTTGTCTTGTTCGATTTCTTGGCGCTCTTCCTGGGCGAAGAGGAGCTTGAAGATTGGAAGTCACGTGTCCGGATTGGCGGCGAAGGCGCGCCGGGCTACGGGCACCTTAAGATGCGCGTGGTCGAGGCGATGGAGGAGTACTTCGCGCCTGCGCGAAAGCGTCGTGAAGAGCTTCTAGACAATCCAGACGAGGTCGAGCGCATTCTTCAAGCGGGCGCGAAAAAAGCCCGTGCGCGCGCGCAAGTCGTGCGGGATCGGGCGATGCGTGCTTGCGGCCTAAAGTGATTCAAAAGACCGTTTCAGACCATATATTGGGACTTATTACGAGGTGGAGTTAATGAAGATTCTATGGAAAGGGAGCGCGCTTGCCTTGGCGAGCGCGCTGTTTGTCGCATGCGAAAGCTCGGGAACAGTTGGCGAGGCTAAGGCCGGAGAAGTCACAAATGAGAGCCTGGCTCCAGCCCCGGTACCATGGCCAGTGGCCTTCACTCGCGCCTCCCTCCTGGTAGCCGATGACGTTGTGATCGAAGGCCCAAAAGGCCTGCTAGATCACGTCGCTTTGCGCCAGGATCCCGCCAACCTAGATTACTCTGCGGATACCATGCCCGAGGGGTTCTTGCAGGTGCTCAAG
>ERZ889078.1984-NODE-1984-length-15250-cov-13.100823_pt1 | contig 15250 bp, 13 predicted proteins | sample MGYA00521266_ERZ889078 | MGnify/ENA primary metagenome ERZ889078 (study PRJEB32303, sample SAMEA104408618) | aquatic metagenome | biome: Brackish water; feature: Pelagic; material: water | place: Baltic Sea | collected 2014-06-16T06:34:00 | depth 76,534 m ...
GCAACGACCTTCGGCTGGACGGGCTGCGCGCGGATGCGCTGCACCTGACGGAAGCGCGCTGCGAGGGGGTCATCGACCTTGACGGCGCGAGGCTGAACGCGCTGCATCTGGACCAGTGCATTTGTCTGGCCAATGTCTCGCTGGGCGGGGCGCAGGTTTTAGGCGCGCTGGACCTCAGCGATAGCGATCTGATGGGCGGCGTCTGGGCGCGCGGCGCACAATTTGGCAGCATCGCCAGCGACGGGTTGTTAGTCGAGGGGCGCACGGTCGATTTCTAGCCCGCTGCGCTACAGCTTAGCAACGATCTGTACCGCCGCCTCGGCCTGCAACGTATCCAGGCGTCCATAAAACCCATCCACCTTGCTCTGCGCCGTCTCGGCCAACGCTTGGTTGCGGGCTTCCAATGAATGGATATCCTCGTTTGCGCCCGCCTCGCCCACAGCGCGCGAGGCGTCTTGAACAAAGCTGCACATCGGCTGGCGCACGGTGCCGAACAACTCCAACGCCTGATCCATCCTGTCACAAGCGCCGAGCACCTGCGCCAAGACCACCGCATCCTCCATCGCCATCGCGCCGCCCTGTCCCATGAACGGGGTCGAGGCATGGGCCGCGTCGCCGATCAACAGCACCCGCCCGCGAAACCATGGCAGGGGCAGAACCACCTCCTCCACCGCGGTGAAGAGCACCTCGGAGCCAGGGCCAAGATCGGCCAGAAACGGCGCGGCGGGACCCTCAAACTCAGCGAAGCGTTTGCGCATCTCATCGGGCCAAGTGGCGGGGTCAAACCGCGTGCCCTTTGGCTCGGCCATTGTGCCGAAGGTATAGAGGCGGTCGTCGCTGATCGGCATAATCCCGTAGCGCTTGGCGGGGCCCATCATAATGATCTTCTCGCCAAGGTCCGCAGGCCTCGGATGCACCGAGCGCCAGACGCCGAACCCGGTGTAGCGCGGCTCAAGCTCGATCCCGATCATTGCACGCAGGCTCGAGCGGATCCCATCCGCGCCGAGGACCAGATCATAGGTGTCGTGCGTGCGGTCAGAGAGTGTGACATCTACGGCCCCGGCCTCCTCCGTCATCTTGCCGACGGTGGTGCCCAGTTGGACCGAAACGCCCAGAGCATCCAGCCGCGTGGCCAAGACCCGGTGCAACTCGGCCCGTTTGATTCCGACGATGGCGGGCACTTGGCCGTCGCGCACGGTGGGGTAGAAGGTCTGCGTGATCTCGGCCCCCGTGTGGTCGTAATAGGCGTTGCGGCCTTGGGCGACGGAGTAGCCTGTGGCGAGGATCTCCGGCAGCACGCCCAGATCGGCCAAACAGGCCAGCCCGTTGCAATAGACGAAGATGCCGGAGCTTTGGAAACGCCACTCGGCCTGCGCCTCGACAATGCGGACGTTATGCCCGGCGGCGGCGAGCGCGATCCCTGCCGAGCATCCGGCAATGCCCCCACCCACAACCAAAATCTTTTGGTTCATCAATGCCATGGAGCACCCTCCTAAGGTTATGCTTGATTGGTCGCCAGCAAGGATTTGTCGCGCAGGGCAATCTGACGTTGCATCATATGTTGGAACATCTGCATCTTGCGGCTCTGCGCCTCGGGCGCGGACCAGAGGTTGCCCAACTCATGTGGGTCGGTGTTCAGATCATAAAGTTCACCAAGGTCGGAGCCTTCAAAAACGCTCATCCGCCAGCCCTGATGGACGAGCGTGCGGATGCTGGTGTCCGCATCGGGGTCAAAGTAGATGCTAATGCCTGAATCCTCGATCAGCACGGGCAGGTCTGCTGCGTCCTTGGCCAGCACATCGCGGCCCTGCATGCCGATGGGCACCTTTAGTCCTGCGCGCTGCAACAGGGTCGGGGCGAAGTCGATGGCGCTGGCTTGCAGATTCGAGACGCCCGCTTCCTGCGCCTGCGGATCGGACCAGATGAACGGCACTCGGATCACGCCCTGGCTGTGCAGCCCGTGTTTCAGCACCGTGCCGTGGTCGCCCATGTAATCGCCGTGGTCGGACATGAAGCAGATTACCGTCTCCTCCGCCTGCCCGGTGGCGGCAAGCGCCGCAAGGATGCGACCCACCATGTCGTCGATCATGGTGATCGTGCCGTAGTTCAGGGCGATCATGCGACGCAGGCTGTCCTCGTCGACATGGAAGGGCCAATAGGCGTTGGGGTTCTGGTCGCCGACCTTATAGGCCTGCAGCACATGCTCCGGCAGGTCCGTGCGCGCGCCTGTGGGGTGGTTGAAACTGGCGGGCAACTCGACCTCGTCCGGATCATAAAGGTCATGATAGCGCCCCGGCGGCGTGAAAGGGTGGTGTGGGTCTGGGAAGGAGACGACGAGCAAGAAGGGCCGCGCGTCCTCCTCGGCCAGAAAATCGCAAGCCATGTCGGCGATATAGGTTGTGGGGTAAAGTTTCTCTGGCACCGCGGTGCGCCAGACTTGCGGGGGGCGAGGGCTGGCGTTGTCGAGTGCCTTTTCCGGACCGCGTGGATCGGATGCTCCGCCAGCCCCCTCGGCGAGTTTGTCAGCCAGCCAACGGGTATAGTGCCCCTCTACCTGATCGCCGTGACCGATGCAGAGGCGCACATGCTCAAACCCGTAATAGGGCGAGGGGAAATCGCGGTCGGGGTCATTGGCCCATGCGCCACGCACTTCGCAGCGATAGGCGGGGCCGTCGCGCTGGGTTTGGCGGGCGTGATTGACCGGGGCCTCCAGCTCCGCCCCCAGCCCCTGCTGTTGGCGCGGTTTGGCCGGAATGTTCGAAACATTCTGGAAATGCGCCTTGCCCACCAGCCCCGTCCGATACCCGGCCGCCGCCAACACATCGGCATAGGTCGTGCTGTCCAGCGACAGCGGGATGCCATTCTGCCGACACCCGTTGACCGAGGTCATCTGCCCCGTGGCCAAAGCGGCGCGGTTTGGCTGGCAGATCGGGTTGGCGACGAAAAACCGCTCAAACCGAGTGCCGCGCGCTGCCACAGCGTCGAGGTTCGGTGTCTTGACCACTGTGTTCCCGTAGCAGCCCAGATGGTCCGCGCGCTGCTGGTCCGTCATCACGACGATGAAATTCGGACGTTTCGCGGTGGGCGGCATGTCGGGGGTCATGTCAAGCTCATCTGAACATATAGGCGACGGGGCCTGTCACCAGCGACGGGAAGACGAACAGGATCGCGATGGCGAGCAGATCGCAGATGATGAAGGGCATCGCGGCGCGGTAAATCTCGTTCATCGTGGTGCCTTTGGGGGCCACGGCTTTCATCACGAACAGCGCCGCACCGAGCGGCGGCGAGGTGGCCCCCGTCTCGATTGCGACCAGATACATCGCGGCAAACCAGATAGGGTCATAGCCGAACTGAATGACGACCGGGATGAAGATCGGCAGCGTGATCAGCATGATCGGCAGCGGGCCCATGAACATGCCAAGGAAGATGACGGAGGCGATCATCATCAGGATGATCACATCATTGCTGACATCGAGCGAGATGATCGCGTCCACCATGCCGAAGGTCGCCCCAGTGAATGCCAAAAGCTGCGAGAAGGCGACAGCGCCCGACACGATCAGAAGCACCATGACCGAGATATTCGCACTGCCGAACATGGTCTTGGAAAACACCGTCCAGCTAAGACGCCGTTTCAGGGCGGCCAGCAACAGCGTGGCGGCAGCGCCAGTGGCAGCAGCCTCGGACGGCGTCGCGAGCCCCATGAAGATCACGCCCACGACCGAGAACACCACAAGGCCCAGCGGCAGGATGTTCAAGGCGGTCGCGTTAATTTTCTCTTTCAGCGGTACGGGCGGCACGTCGAACGAGGGCGCGATGTCCGGCTGGATCGTGCAGCGGACGTAGATATAGATCGCATACAGCAGCGCCATCAGCAGGCCGGGCACGATGATGCCAATCAGGATGCGCCCAATGGACAGGTCCGCCACGACGCCCAGCACCACGGCCAGCGAGCTTGGCGGGATCATGATCGCGAGGCCCGCCGAGCCGAGGATCGGCCCCAGTGACATCGGCTTTTTATAGCCACGCTTCTCCATCTCAGGCACAAGTGACGAGCCGAGCAACGCGATAGAGCCCATCGAATTCCCCGTCAGGGTCGAAAACAGCACCCCGCCCCCCACGGCCATAAAGGCCAAACGCCCGCGCAAACGGCCAAACCATTTGTCCAGAGTGTCCATCAGGTCGACGGCAATGCGCGACTGGAACATCGCCTCGCCCATGATCATGAAAAGCGCGATGGGCACGAGGGTGAAGCTGGACAGCGAGTCCACTGTGTTCAATACCAACTGCTCAACGCCGTTGAGGCCCCCGAGCAAGATGTAAGAGCCTACCAGATTGATTGCGAAGAACGAGAACGCGACCGGCAATCCCATGGTCATCAAGATCAACAGCGGCACGAGCACGATGGCGATGACGTAATACCATTCCATGGTCAGTGATCCTCACCCAGAATCGAGCTGATCCCTTTGTCGAGAAATTGGAAGCCCATCAAAAACATGCCCAGTGGCAGGGATGCGGTGATCCAGTAGCTGTGCGGGGCCATGACCGTGGTTTGACGCACGCCAACGGCGTATTGGTCCAGCACGACCGATATACCGACCACTGTCAGCAGCACGCAAATCGCCAGCCCAAGGCTCGCATTGATCACCGTGTTCACGCGGCGCATCCCCGGGCCGAGGTTGTCATACACGATGTCCAAAACGACATGCATGTTCTTCTCAAGCAGATAGGGTGCGCCGAAGAACGTGATGAAAAGAAGGGAGTATTCGCTGACCTCGATCACCCAGAGGCGAGAGTGGCCAAACAGTGCGCGGCTTATCACCTCCCAGACGATGATGGCCGCGACAAAAAACAGGATCGCAGCGCCCAGTGCCGCGCAGGCAAGGTTCAATCGGCTGAACGCGTGGCGAATGGATAAATAAAAGTTCGGCATTGGTCCTATCGATCCCCAAAAAGTACCCTGCCGAGGACATCCCCCGGCAGGATCATCGTTTCGTAGCGAAGCAGCTTAGTCCAGCATTGCCCGCAACTCAGCGGCAACATCTGCGCCCGCACTCTCAGCCGTTGCGGCCCAAGCGGCGTCCATGGCAATCTGCTCAAGCTGGGCTGCCTCTTCGTCAGAGAGTTGCAGCCGGGTGAAGCCCGCAGTGTCCATGTCAGCGACGCCTTTGGCGATGTCCTCCGCCCAGATGTCGTCCAGCTCATAGGCGATCTCGTCACGCAGGAAGGTGATGATGCGGTCCTGCAGGTCGGTCGGCACCTCGGCCCATGCGTCCTTGTTCACCAGAACCGGGAAGCCCGCGCGGTAGACGCCGGGATAGATCACGGTGTCGACCACATTCTCGAACTGGACCACGTTGCCCACGGGCCCCTGCATGAAGCCGTCAATCGCGCCACGCTCCATCGCGGTGTAGATCTCACCCATCGGCAGAACGATGCCTTCCGCGCCCAAAGCCTGCACCAGCGGCAGCAGCGCCGGGAAGACGCGGATTCGCTTGCCCTTCAGCTCGGCAAGGCTGGTGATCGGGCTGGCCATATACATCAGGAAGTTCAGGTCCGTGGCCGGGATCTCGCCCAGAAAGACCAGGTCTTTCTCGGCGTGCAGCTCGGTCATCCGCTCATGATAGTTGGTCTCGGCAATCTCGGCGTAGGTTTTGAACGACAGATTCATAGTGCCCGAGGTCGGCACGAGGCCCGAGTAGTAGCTGGGGCTGGTGTAGGTCATGTCTATCGCGCCATTGCGCACGGCCTCCGCCTGACCGAAGGACGGCATCACCTCTGGGCCACCGCGCCAGTTTATCTTGAACTCGCCTGCGAACTTCTTGTTCACGGCATCAACGAACATGCCGAACGGACGCGAGATTGAGGCCTGCTTCGGGGCCAGAGACACAGCGTTCATCGAAATTTCGGCCGACGCGAACGAGGCCGGAAGGGCCATAGAAGCAGCTAGCAATGCAGTTTTGAAGAGATGTTTCATGATAACTCCTGTTGGGTTTCGTTTATTTTCAAGTCCACGGTCCAGGCGTCGTAGCCATAAACCCAGTCGGCATTGCTGCCGTTTTTAAGCCATTCGTTGGCAAGTGAGCTTTCTTGGATACGCGCAGTGCGGGGTTTGCGTTCGCGCTCATAGGCGGCCAGCCCAGCCTCGACATCGTCCGAGCCCGTACCAGACAGGGCACGCCCCAAGACGACGGCATCTTCGATGGCCATGCATGCGCCTTGCGCCATGAACGGTACCATAGGGTGCGCTGCATCGCCGAGGATCGTGGCGTGGCCCTTGGCCCATTGCGGCATCGGATCGCGCACATGCAGGGCTGATCGGGTGACCGTCTCGCAAGCGTCCAGCAAGGCGCGGGCGTCTGGGTGGAAATTGGCATAGGCCGCGCGCAACTCGTTGACGTCGCCGGGAAGGGTCCAGCCCTCCTCCGCCCAGCCGTCCTGCGGCGTGGTGGCAAAGACGAAAATCTCTTTGCCTTGGGTCAGCGGGAAGGTGACGATCTGCTTTTCGGGGATCTCGCCCCACCATTTGGTGAAGGCGTCGGTGTCGGCCAGCCCAGCGGCCCGTTCGCGCGGGAACACCGCGCGGTATGAGACCATGCCTGTGAACTTCGGATCGTCCTGCCCCCAGAGTGCTGTCCGAATGCGCGAGTGGATGCCATCCGCCCCGATCACCACGTCAAAGGTCTGACGAGAGCCATCAGAAAAGACGATCGTAGCATCGCTCTCGCCCAACTCGACCGAGGCCGCGCCCTTGTTAAGATGGATGTTCTGCGCCGGGATCTGGCCCTGCAGCGCCCGCAACAGATCGGCGCGGTGGATGGTCAGTTGCGGCGCGCCGTATTTTTGCTCGGCGGCTGTGCTCATCGGCAAGCGCGAGGTCTCCTCGCCTGTGACACCATCGCGGCTGATGCGGAAAGTCGGACGGGCCGAGCAATCGCGCAGGAACGCCCCCACGCCGAGTTGGTCGAGCGCAAACACAGCGTTTGGCGTTAGGTTCACGTCGGCGCCGATGCGGTTGTACCGTTTGGCCTGCTCGAACACATGAACATCGTGTCCTGCCTGTTTCAAAGCGATGGCCGCGCAAAACCCGCCAACCCCGCCGCCACAAATGCCTATCGTCAACATCGCCATTCTTATGTCCCCGCGAAACGTTCTATTGTGAACGTTATGTTCAAAGCTTAACCCCCAAGAATCGATAGGTCAAGAAAATTGGTCCTGACCCGTGACGAATCGCCCTAAAATCAACTATGATCCACATTCAGCTCTGTTCAAATGCGATTGTTTCGTTCTATTCTGGTCAAAATATGGACGCGTTGCTATGCAAGACACACAAGATTCCGCTCAAGCCACAGCTCAGGATACGGACGAGAAATCCTACTCCGTCCCTCCGGTCGAGCGTGCGATCAAACTGCTGCGCTATATTGGCGATGGCAACACCAGCCGGAACCTCAGTACCACCTCAAAAGCACTGGGCATCAACCGCACGACGTTGATCCGGCTGATTCACACCCTGCTCGACACCCGCATGATCGAAGAGATCGCCGAGGGTGCGGGCTATCGCCTTGGAGCGGGCCTGATCAGCCTTGGCGCGCAAGCGATCCATGGCCGCGACATCGTCCACATCTGCCAGCCAATCTTGGCGGAGTTGTGCACCGCGACGGGCATGTCCTCGCATCTGGGGATTCTCGACGGGCTGGATATTGTCTACCTCAGCCGCGAGACGCCGAACACACATTTGGTCAGCAATGTGCGCGCGGGCTCGCGCCTGCCGGCCCATGCCTCCTCCATCGGGCGGGCGATTTTGGCAGAACTCAGTGCCGACGAGTTGCGCGCGCTCTTCGCTGATCACGTTCTGATCCAGAGCACAGAAAAAACACCCATGACCCTCGATGCGATCCTCGCGCAGGCGCAGGCCGACAACGCCGCGGGTGTGGCGTGGAGCGAGGGGAATTTTGAACGTGGCATCGGCTCTTGTGCAGCCGTGATCCGCGGTCACCAAGGCAAGCCCGTGGGGGCGATCAATGTCTCCGGCCCCCAAAATGCCTTCACCGCCGAAACGGAGGCAGGGTTGGACGACATCAAGCAGGCGGTGGCGCGGGCCTGCAGACAAGCCTCGCTTGAACTGGGGTATTCGGGCTAGCGGCTAAGGGGTGCGTCTGGCACCCTATGGCCAGCGAGCCCATGGATGGGGCTGCCCGCTCATATCCTCGTAGATCGACTTTTGGGCCTGATAGGCGCGCAACCCCTGACGGCCCTTCTCGCGTCCAATGCCGCTGGCACCGTCCCCGCCAAAAGGGGTCGAGATTGAGAAGACCTTATAGGTGTTCACCCAAACCGTTCCAGCCTTGATCGCGCGCGCGATGCGCCAGCATTTGGGGTGGTCCTTGGTCCAAATTCCGCAGGCCAGCCCATATTCATTGTCGTTGGACTTGGCGATCACGTCGGCCTCGTCCTCGAAAGGTTGAACGACGAGCACGGGGCCGAAAATCTCCTCGCGGCAGACGCGGGCAGTGTTGGACAGACCGGCGATGATCGTGGGCAAGTAGTAGGCACCGTTGTCATAGGCGGCCCCCTTGGGACGCACGCCCCCGGTCAGGATCTCGCCGTCCTCTTTCGAGGCCAGCGCGACATACGCCTCGACGGACGCGCGGTGATCGGCATGGACGAGGGACGAGACTTGCGTGCCCGCCTCGAACGGGTGACCAACGGTCAGCGCCTCGGTCGCCTGCACCAGGCGCGCGACGAAGGCATCATAGATGGAGGCCTGCACAAAAAGACGCGAGCCCGCGATGCAGCTTTGCCCAGAGGAGGAGAATATCCCGAACAAAATCCCCGCAATCGCCAAATCCTGATCGCAGTCATCGAACACGATGGTGGGCGATTTTCCCCCCAACTCCAACGAAATCGGCATTAGTTTTTCAGCCGCCACATGGGCCAGATGGCGCCCCGTCGAAGTCCCACCGGTGAACGAAACTTTGGCAATATCCGGGTGTTCAACAAGCAGGTTGCCCACCTCACGACCTGAGCCAGGAAGGACAGAGAACAGGCCTTTCGGCAAGCCCGCCTCGTCCACGATCCGCGCAAGTTCAAGCGCGACAAGCGGCGACCAACTGGCGGGTTTCAACAGCACAGCATTGCCCGCTGCCAAAGCCGGGGCGACCTTTTGCGCGTCCGAAGCGATGGGCGAGTTCCACGGCGTGATCGCCGCGACAAGGCCCAGCGGCTCATGCACGGAATAGGTCAGGTAGTCGCCGCGCGGCGCCGTCAGCAACTCGTCCGAGGTTTCAAGCACGGCCGCGAAATAGCGGAACGTCGCGGCGGCGGAAGTAGCCAGCGCCCGTGTCTCGCCCAGTGTTTTGCTGGTGTCGCGGCTTTGCACCCACGATATCCGGTCGATATTCGCCTCGATCCCGTCGGCGATCTTGTGCAGATAGCGCGCCCGCTCATGTGCCTTCAAGTTGCGCCACGCGGGGTCGGCTTGGGCGGTCTTTGCGCGCTCAATCGCCAGCAGCACATCCTCGCGCGAGGCGCCGTTCAGGGTTTGGTTCTCGACCCCTTCGGCCGCGAAGACCGAGGTGATCGGCGCACCGCGCCCCACGGCCCATTCGCCGCCGATGTAAAGCTGTCCGTTGCCAAATGTCTGCGGCATGTCTGATCCTATCTGGCTGTCGTAAAAGGCGTGCTAAATCGCGATTGCGGCCGAGCGGTTCAGGACCGCCCGCGCGAGGCTCAGCACCGTGGATTGCGAGGTTTTCGGATTCAAGGGCGAGGGTTTGCCCACCATCGTCATCGTGTAGTCCACCGCGTTAGAGCGGACCGCGTATTCATGCGTGTTGGCCGTGGCGGAGGGATCAGCGATCAGGCGCACCTGTGTGGCGTCCATTCCGATGCCAGCCAGCGCCAGCGTCGCGGCCACATTAGCGTTCTTCGGGTAGGCCTGTGCCGCTTCCCGAGCTGAGCCTTCGAAAAACACCGTCTCGACCGTCAGCGCGGTCAGGTCCACCACCGCCTCGGCGGGGGAACCTGCCCATGCCTGCGGGGGTTTGCGGCCCGTGTAGACCACCTCAGTGATGCCCGACAGGCGCGCGCCGACAAGCGCATCGATCCCGCCAATCGCACCCGAGGGCAAAGTGACTTGCGCGCCGCTTTGCACCGCTGCCGCGCGCAAACCATCAACCAACGCGTCATTCGCCAACGCGCCGATGGAGGCGACTATCAGGTCAATGCCTGCGGCCAGCACCTCGACCCCGTAAGTCGCAAGCGCGCTGTGCCCAGCACATTCCACCACCACATCCGGTGCGGCGGCGAGCAGCCCCTCAAGGTCGCTAACCGCCGTAACGCTTGGTCCCCGACCCGCAACAATAGCCTCGGCGGCCTGCTGCGTGGCCGCCTCCCTCCCCGGACGGCAGAGCAGAGTGATCCGCTCGGGCGCGCCCTCCCACTCGCACAGGATATCGATCAATCCCTGGGAGATCGCGCCGAACCCGATGAGGCCGAGATGCGTGCTCATGCCGGTTTGCCCGCCGCCCCCGCTGGCGGTCCAGCGAAGGACTCGGCAAAGGGACCGATAGCGATCATGTCCACCTCGACGAGCGAGGGGCCTTCGACCTTCATCGCTGCATCGAATGTGTCCGCAAAAGCGGTGATGTCGGTGACCTTGCTATGGGGCAGGTCAATCGCATCGCAGAGCTTGGCGAAGTTAGGCGTTTTCAGCGCCGAGTAATGCCGCCGCCCGTCATATTGGGCGTCTTGAATATTCTCGATCACGCCGTAGGCCGCGTCGTTCATCAGCACGAAGGTGATGTTGGCGTTCTCGTCCACCGCCGTGATCAACTCGGCAATGCCCAGCATTGCGCCGCCATCGCCCAGCAGCGTCACTGTCCGCGCATCGGGTGAGGCGACAGCGGCCCCGACGGCCATTGCGATGCCCTGTCCGATGCCACCGCCCAGCGCATGCACGCCCAAATGAGGGGCTGCGATCTGCACATAGCGGTTCCCGAAGGTCGAGTTCGAGATCGTCACATCGCGCACCCACGGATGGCCGCCCGCAGGCACCACCACCAGTAAATGATCGGCCACGGTCTGATAAGGGCCGAGACGTCCGCGCAGCGCGCCCTCGGACTGCGCCCGGGCCACAGCGATCTCGTAATTCTGCTGCGGATCGACGTCGAGCGTCTCGGGCAACCGGCCCAGCAACGCCCGTAAGGTCTGGGCCGCATCACCGCAGAGGAACAGATCGATCGGGTAGTTGCGTCCCGATTGAGTCGGCTCGACATCAATCTGGACCAGCGGGCTGGGCAGCTTCATCTTGTTGTTGAGCGTCTCGTTTCCCCGCAGGCGCGAGCCGACGACAATCATCAAATCCGACTTGGCGTAAATCTTGCGGGCCTCGGGGGTCATGTTGAAGGCGCCCAGCGTGGCCCCGTTCACCTCCGCCACGATGGCACGGCCTTGGGTCGAGGTAACGACCCCGAAGCCGCGCGCAACCAACGCGGTCGCCTCGGCACTGGCCTCGCGCGCCCCGCCACCCAGCCAGATCATCGGCCGTTTCGCGGCTTTGATCATCGCGACGAGTTGGTCCAGTTTGCCCTCCTCCACCGGAGGGAGGGCAGGCAGCGGCGGGGTCGAAGGCGCTGCCGGGAACGCAGCAAGCCGCTGCACATCCACTGGAATCTCAATGCTGACGGGTCCGGTCGGCGGGGTCATGGCGGCGCGAATGGCGGCCTCGAGCGTGCCGATGGCGGATTTCTCATCCCAGATGCGGAAATAGGCCTTCGAGACGCCGCGCAACATCTCGGGCTGTTTCGGCACATCGTGGATGGCGGCCCGATCACGGTCCATAAACTCGCGGTCGATCTGGGTTGTGATGTGCAGCACCCGGCTGCCTGCGGTCAGCGCCTCGGCCTGTGCGCCCGCTGCATTGCCCGCTGCTGTCCCGGTCGAGGTAAGGCAGACCCCCAACTGGCCCGAGACGCGGCTGAACGCATCCGCCATGCTCATCGCACCCGCCTCGCCCCGCGCTGGCACGAACCGGATGACCCCAAGCTCGGCAATCCCGTCCAAAATCGGCATGTTATGGATCGAGATTACCCCGAACACGGTGGTGACCCCGGCCTCGGCCAAGCTGCGAGCGATCTGATACCCTACGGTCTCCATTTTGTTTTCTCTTTCTTGTAGGATCATGCGAAGCGGGATACGCCACCCGAGATTTCAAGCTGTGCGCCAGTGATATAGCTTGCAGCGGGCGAGGCGAGGAAGACCAATGCGCGGGCCGGTTCATCCGGGGTTCCCAGTCGTTGCAGCGGGATTTTCTTTTTGGTGGCGAGGTCTTTGAACCAGTCATCGCGCGATTGGGTGGGATCCGCGCGCCCCTCGAACCGGTTTTGCCATTGCTGGCTGTCCACAAGGCCCAAAATGATCGAGTTCACGCGGACTTCTGGTGCCAGTTCCGTCGCCAGCGACTTCAGCAGGTTTTGCACGCCGCTGCGCGCCGCGGAGGTGCAGACCATATGAGGCTCGGGCTGGTAGGCAAGCAGCGAGTTCACGGCGACGATCGCCGCCCCCTCAGCCCTGCGCAGCGCCGGCAGAAAGGCGTGAATAGGGTTGAGTTGGCTGAAGAATTTCAACTCCAACTCCTCACGCCAAGCGTCGTCCGTGGTGTCCGCGAAGGTGGAAACCCGGCCTTGACCCGCGTTGGTGATCAGCGCGTGGCACGCCCCATAGCGCGCGGACACGGCGGCGGCGAAATCATCCACCGCCCCCCGCTCCAGCACCGAAAAGGCCTGCGCAAACACACGCGCCTCACCAAACTCTGCCGCGAGCGTCGCGCGCACATCCTCCAACCGCTCAGCTCCGCGCGCGCACAGGGCGACATTCGCCCCCTCGCCCAGAAATCCGCGCGCTGTCGCAAGGCCGATGCCCGACGAGCCCCCAGTCACAATGACCGTTTTGCCTGCAAGTCCTAGATCCATCTGTCTGCTACTCCGCCGAACGACTAGCCGGGAAGCCGGGATCGGGGCGACCAGCCATGACGGCCCGCTGCGCCGGTGTGGGCGGACCTGCGGTCATCCACAGGTCCATCGAGTCAGGGTCGGTGCGCGACCAGACTTTCGGCTGGTGCGTCGCCTCGTCGATCTGTTGAACGTCGGCCGTGAACTCGATCACGAAGCCGGAGGGTGAGACGAAATATGCGAACGGGTTGTTGCCCGGCCCATGCCGCCCCGGACCCCAACTAGGCACCTGCCCTTTTTGCTTCATCCGGCCAATGCCGCGCATGAAACTGTCGATGCCAGGCATCTCAAACGCGACGTGGTTGACGGAGGCATAATTGGCCCGCACCAGCGCGATGGAGTGGTGGTCCGAACCGCTGCGCAGGAACACCATTTGGTCGGCAGAGTAGTCACTGGTGCGGAAGCCCAGCACCTCTTGATACCACTTTTCGGCCCCGTCCATATCGGGCGTGTTCAGCACGACATGCGAGACTTTGCGCGGTTGGGCGTGGACCGTCTCGGCCTCGCAAGGGGCGAGGTCGGTGGTGAAGCGCAGGCGGCGGTTATCAGGGTCGAGCATCTCAAACCCGTAGCCGCCGATGGCGTCGTCGAACAAGGCAGGCGCGCCCAGCACCGCCTGACCGAGGCCCGTGACTTGGGCATAGAGCGCATCCATCTCGGCCCGGTCGGTCATACCAAAGTGGATATATTCAATCCCGTAGGTCGTATCGTCCTTCAGCCCGTAGATAAAAGGCTCGGCCCCGGTGCCGCGCAGATAGGTGATGCCGTCGCCCTCACAGGCCAGATGCAGACCCCATTGGTCGAGGTAGAAGTCCCGCGTCGTCGTGATCCCCGGCGCGCGCATAACGAGCCCGCGCAGGGTGCCCACTCGAATTTTGGTCGCTTCGATGGTGTCAGTCATGGATGCAATCTCCTATTAATGCATTGGGGTGGCGGCGGGCACATTTGGCGCGTCTATCAAGCGCATCAAGGCTGCCGCGAATGCGTCGGGCCGTTGAACATAGACTGCGTGGCCGGCCTGCGGGATTTGTGCGACCTGCGGGGTTTGGCCGTGGGCGCTGGCCCAAGCCTCGGCGGCGGCTAAGGTTTGGGCCGGGGGTGTCACTTGGTCCTCAGCCCCGGTAATGAAGTGGCACGGCACGGACACGTTACTCAGTGTCGCCGACAGGTCCCCACTGGCCAGCATCCGAACTGCTTGTGCGTAGCCGTCGGGGTTCACTTGGGACATGCCATCCTGCACCGTCGCGACCACATCGGGGTGCGCCTCGGGGCGGTGGACCAGTCGCGGGGCCCGGGCGCGGGCGAATTCCACCGGGCCCAAGTCTTGCAAATCCGTGATACGCGCCGCGACTGAGGGCGGCATCTCCCCGCCCACCGGCACGCCATATCCCTGTGCGCACGAGGCCAAGATCAGCCTTGTCACACGCGTCGGATAAGCCCGAGCGAAGGCCGCGCCGATCAACGTCCCGAGGGAGTGGCCGACCAAAATGATCGGCTCGTCCAAAGCAGGCCTATCCAAAATAGGTCCGCCCGGAACAGCGCGAGCACGGCGCGCATCCAGCAATCCTGCCAGCGCCTCGGCATAGTCGTGGTTGGTGGGCCATGTCTGGGCCAGCGGTTTAGATGTGCCATAGCCCGGCGCGGTCCACGCCAGCAAATGCAGCGCGGGCGGTAACTGGTCAAACAGCGCGCGAAACGACCCGGCATTTGCGCCAATGCCATGCAAAAACACCACGCAGGGCCATACACTTGGTCCGCGGCCCGCGCGCTCTACAAATGAAATTCCGTGCGCTGTATGGAGCGTCATCTCAGACATCAACGTCTCTTTTGCCTCCACGTTTCTCTTGCAATCATATTGTTCAAATTTGAACTTAGTGTTCACAAATATTAGGAGGAGTGCATAGCCCCGTCAAGACAAAACTGACTGCCATGAAGAACATTTAGCACAAGGGTTTGGGTTACCAATGTCGGCACATCGACATTAGCCATTACGGCAAGATATCAACATCGCCACGCCGGACCCTCTCCAAAATGACACACAGCTCTGGCGGATCCAACACCTTGACCGGGTGCTGTCAGAAGAATTCTGAACCAGTCTCAGTTTGCCGCAATAGGCACAAACCTATGCGAAACAAAGTTGGCGCCACTCGGCGAGAGCGGCGGTGCGGTTGAGCTTGAAATTTGATCAGCTGTAGAGGTGTCTTTCCTGGTTGAAATGGTTGTGGACTGAGGCGTGCACTGCG
>ERZ889078.1985-NODE-1985-length-15248-cov-12.289080_pt1 | contig 15248 bp, 17 predicted proteins | sample MGYA00521266_ERZ889078 | MGnify/ENA primary metagenome ERZ889078 (study PRJEB32303, sample SAMEA104408618) | aquatic metagenome | biome: Brackish water; feature: Pelagic; material: water | place: Baltic Sea | collected 2014-06-16T06:34:00 | depth 76,534 m ...
CTCTTATTCTTAAGAGGTCGAAATTATAGGCAAAATCAGTTTGTAAGTCAAGCTAAATGGGGATGAATTTTAACATTTTATAAGTGGAACGTCTTTTAATAAGTAATTAAATATATTTAAACTAAAATGGTCAAAATTGTTATATTAAGGGTGTTTGTGAATAAAATAATCTTGCTTTTAACAAGTGGCTTAGTAGCGTTTATTATGACGGGTTGCGCTCAAAAAGTCAGTATGCGAGCGTTGGAGCCGGCGGAAATCGATCGCGCGGCTTATGTAAAAAAAGTGGCCGTCGCTCGCTTTAACAACGACACGGTAGGTCTGTCTTCAAAGATAGAAGCTAAGCTTTCGTCGTCCAAGATTGATAATAAAAGTTACTTCACGATAGTCAGTAGAAACGACTTTAACAAAATTGTAAAAGAACAAAAAATTCAAAATAGCGGATTGATAGATCCGTCTACCGCCACAGAAATTGGCGGTTTGCTTGGCGCGCAAGCCATTATATCCGGCAATGTGGGTCGCGCGACTTCAGCGGATTCATATTTTGAGGAAAAGAGAACTAGATGTTTGGACAAAAAGTGTGAACAATATGAGCGCTACAGCGTTGGATGCGCAAAGAGAGTTATTGGTCTTTCCGCCGAGATAAGAATGGTTGATGTCACCAAAGGCGATATAATCTACGCCGACACGATGAATCCAACGGTGGCTTATGAGCACTGCGTTGACGATTCTCGTTCTTTGCCATCGACTGAAATCGCGGCGCAAGGGTTGGCTCAGTCCATAGCGAATAATTTCGCGTACAAACTCACTCCTCATTACCGAACTTTTGAAGTGACTTTACTAGAAGATCCCGATTTGGACTATAATGACAAGCAGAAACAGCTGTTAGAAGCCTCTTTGACTTACGTGGAACAGGGAAGATACGATAAGGCGGAAGAATTGTTGAGTGACTTGATAGACTCAACAAATCAAAAAAGTTACGTCGCGTTTTACAACCTTGGCGTTATCAAAGAAGCCGAAGGGAAATATAATGAAGCCAAAGAGTATTACTCCAACGCCGACGATTTGATGATTCAGCCGGTCGAAGAGATAAGCATGGCGGTCAATAGAATAGATTCGCTAATACAAAAACGCAATCAAACTAGAAGCCAATTGCAAAGATAAGGCGAATATATGCTTATAAAAATCTTGATAATAAGTTTAAGTTTCGTCGCGCTCTTTTTTAGCGGATGCGCCGCGAAGAAGCAAATGGTTGTGGCGGAGAAAAAAGCGGCGCCGTCTTGGGTTGAAAATCCGCCTTTGAGCGCGTCTACCGAGTTGTACGCTTTGGGTTTCGGTCGAGACAAGCAAAGCGCCGTCACGGACGCTCTGTCTCGAATGGCTTCAACTCTCAGCGTATTCATATCTTCCAAAGCCAGTTCCAAAATCGTTGTTAGAGAAGGCGGCTCAAGCAGCTCGAACTCTACTTACGTCGGCGAGTCGCAAAGCGAAGTGAAAAAAATTCGCATAGGCAATTATCAAGTTTTGGAGTCGACAAGTTTGGGCTTTAAAAAGTACGCCGTTTTGATCACCTCAAACAAGGCCAATCTTTTTAAAAGCATGAAACAAGAGCTCGATCAAGAGTTCGAGATAATCGCTAAACAAGCGGTTGACGCGAGCGAAGAGAATGCGATAAAACAACTCGCGTTTTACAAAAAAACCAAAGATTCCCTCTCGTCTTTGCCAAACAAACTGTTGGTGATGAACGAATTGCGAAGCGGTTTCGACTCAAACGAATACCTCAATAAAATGAACGCGATCAATTCGATCTACGCGAATCTGCGCTCGACCATCACGTTTTCAATAGCGAGCGACACGCGCTCTTCGAATCTAAAAGCTCCGATAGCCAAGGGTGTAAGCGCGGAAAAATTTAAAATAGCGGATGGGAGCGGCAAGAAACACTTTAGAGTTTACGTGAACTCAAAAGTGGAAGAAGCGGACGCTTACGGTCTCACGCTCGCTAGGTCCGCGATAGAGATAACGGTGAAAGATTACAAGAACGCCGTTATAGGCTCAAACAAATTAAACATTGTGGGACAATCCAGCCAAGGTTTCGCAATCGCCAAAGAAAACGTGGCGATTAAGTTAAACGAGCTTATAAAAAAAGAGGGACTAGGCAAAGTTTTGGGTCTTGATATTTAAAGCATTCCAAGATGCAGTTTCGCCTCGTCGGTTATATTTTCTTTTGACCACGGCGGATCGAAAACAAGATTCGCGTCAACGACCAAATCCGGTTCGCTCTCAATGAGCGAGCCAATGTTGCGAACTTGATCTAAAATACCGTCGCTAACGGGGCAGGTCGCCGAAGTCAAAGTCATGGTGACCACGCATCTGTTTCCATTCGTCTCTTTCGCGCAATCTATGGAGTAAATGAGTCCCAAGTCGTAAAGATTGACGGGAATTTCAGGATCGTAAATCTCTTTTAGTTTTTCCACTATTTTTTCTTTTAAAGCGGCGAATTTCATTTTTTTTCCTCTTTGCAGGTTTTTGCGTAGGCGTAGATTACGTTTAAAAACGCTTCCATTCCTTGTTGGCGCACAGGGCTAAGCAGTTCCAAGACTCCCATCTCCATCAAAAGTTTTGGGTCGAAAGAGAGTATTTCGTCCGGAGTTCTGTCGTTGAAAACGCTTAGCAGCACCACCAACATTCCTTTGGCGATGATGGAGTCTCCCTCCGCTTCGAGCGATATTCTTCCGTCTTTGCATTCTTTATAAAGCCACGCTAGCGAAGAGCAGCCCTTGACTACGTTCTCATCCGTTTTTTTGTCAGCGTCCAACTTGATCGCTTCTTTTGAATAATCCAAAATGTAATCCAATTTGGAGTCTTTGTCGTCAAAAAGGTTTAAATCGTCTTTGTAAACTTGAACTTGTTCTTGCATTGTCATTTTAAATCCTTAAGCGTAATACGTTTTGTCAAAATCAGAATGAATTTTATCAAAAATTTCGCCATCTCCAAGCGTGTCAATAAGGGTGTTCGCAAACGCCAACACCAAAGTCTTTTTCGCGTCTTCAAGTCCTATCCCGCGAGAGCGCAAATAAAAGAGCGCGTCCTCTTCCAGTTGTCCTATGGTTGAGCCGTGAGAGGCTTCTAATTCGTCGGTGTGAATTTCCAACTGAGGCTTCGCGTACATATGCGCGCTCTCGCCCAAGAGTATCGCCTTTGAATTTTGACTCGCGTTCGCGTATTGCGCCTCTTTGCCTACAAATATTTTACCGTCGAAGATTCCGGTCGCCTTGTCTTTTAAGATCGTTCTCGCCTCTTGAACGCTTTTGGCGTAAGGTTCGTTGTGTTTTATGAGAACAACGTTTCCGCGACGCGCCTCCTCCGTCGCCAAAAGCAGATGTTGCGCGTCGGCCCAAGCGTAATTCGCCAAGTCGATTTTGTACAAATGCAAGGCCTGCCCGCTTCCAAAATCGAAGGTTTTGAGTTCAACGGCTCCTTGTTTTTCGACGTTGAAACGATGCGTTCCTATGACGGTCGCGTTCTTGCTTTTGGCATTTTGATCGCGTATGAAACGCAGAGTGCTGTCTCGAGCGACGCGCGCGTCAATGCCGTAGAGCAGCAAACCGTTCGCGCTTTTTTTTGTCTTAAACGTCTCAAAAATTTCAACTTTGGAGTTTGGAACCGTTTTTACGCAAACGCGGTACGCTAAAAGCGTCTCTTTTAAAGTGAATTTATGCCTTATCTCAAACGTGGCGTCGCCGCTTAACTCTACCTCTATGACAAACGGCGCGAGAATGTGCGACATGAAATAGAGCGCGTCGTAGTGTTGCTCGTCCGCCTCAAAATCTTGTATGAAACTTATCTTGACGTCTTTTGGACATCGCGTGACCACTCCATTTTCTATGACTATTTTTGAACCATGAGCCGGCTTGGAGATTTGCGGAGAGAGTAGTTCGTACTCTTTGGCCAAGATTGGCTTGATGGCAAAGTTTTTGTACTGCTCCGTTTTATTTCCAGGCAATCCTAGCGCGCTAAGAGACTCGTAAAGACGATGTTTCGTATCCGCCAATGACAAAGTTACGGCTTGCATTACAAATCCTTTTCTATCGCCTGATAACCCTCGGCTTCGAGTATTTTTACGAGTTCGGGTCCGCCAGTCTTCACAATTTTGCCGTCTTGCAAAATGTGTACGTAATCTGGGTTGAGATAATCCAAAATTCTACTGTAGTGGGTTATCACGAGAAACGTTCTCTCTCCGTTTTTCATTCTATTGATTCCCTCCGAAACCGATTTCAGCGCGTCGATGTCTAGTCCGGAATCGACTTCGTCGAGTATGATGACGTCGGGCTGTAAAATCTCCATTTGCAGTATCTCGTTGCGTTTTTTCTCTCCGCCTGAAAAGCCGTCGTTTAAAGCGCGAGATATCATGTCGGGTTTCATGCCCAACTGCTCTATGTGTTTTCTCATGAGCTTCAAAAAATCCGCCGCGTTCGTCTCTTTTACGCCGGCGTGTTTCTCTTTCGCGTTTAAGGCGCTTCGCAAGAAGTACGCGTTGTTCACTCCCGCAATTTCGATCGGGTTTTGAAAACTAAGAAAGATTCCATTCAAGGCTCGCTCTTCTGGTTTCATCTCCACAACGTTTTTGTCTTTGTAGGTGATTTCGCCCTCCGTCACTTCGACGTCGTAATGCCCGACTATCGCTTTGGAAAGAGTGGACTTCCCGGCGCCGTTCGTGCCCATGATAACGTGAATCTTTCCTTTTTGTAGTTCCAAATCCAATCCTTTAAGGATCTCCTTGTCGCCAATTTTGGCGTGCAAATTTTTAATGTTCATCATCCTACGCTTCCTTCAAGAGTTAAATTTAAAAGTTCTTTCGCTTCGACCGCGAATTCCATTGGTAATTGGCTGAAGACTTCTTTGCAAAAACCATGCACTATCATGGAGACGCCGTCCTCTTCGCTAAGGCCGCGTTGACGCAAATAAAAGAGTTGCTCGTCGCTAATCTTTGAAGTCGTCGCCTCGTGCTCTATCTGGGCCGAAGAATTTTGGGACTCCAGATATGGAAAGGTGTGCGCTCCGCAATTTGGCCCGATGAGCAAGCTGTCGCATTGGCTAAAGTTTCGCGCCCCGCTCGCGCTCGGAGAGATTTTCACCAAACCTCTGTAGCTGTTTTGTCCGCGCATGGCGGAGATGCCTTTGGACACGATGGTCGAACGCGTATTTTTTCCAATGTGTATCATTTTGGTGCCGGTGTCGGCTTGTTGCGCCTTTGAGGTGACCGCCACGGAGTAAAATTCTCCAACGGAATTGTCGCCTTTGAGCACGCAGCTTGGATACTTCCAAGTGATGGACGAGCCGGTTTCAACCTGTGTCCAAGATATTTTGGAGTTTTCCCCCTCGCATAGACCGCGTTTGGTCACGAAGTTGTAAATCCCGCCTTTTCCAGTCTCGTCGCCAGGGTACCAGTTTTGGATCGTGGAGTATTTGATCTCCGCGTTTTTATGGGTTATGAGCTCCACGACCGCCGCGTGCAGTTGATGTTCGTCGCGTTGGGGCGCCGAACACCCTTCGTTGTACGAAACGTAACCGCCTTCGTCGACTATGATTAAAGTGCGCTCGAATTGCCCCGTGTTCTTCGCGTTTATGCGAAAGTAGGTTGAAAGTTCCATGGGACATCTCACTCCCTTTGGCACGTAAACGAAAGTGCCGTCGGTGAACACGGCCGCGTTTAACGCCGCAAAATAGTTGTCACTCATAGGCACCACGGAGAACATGTACTTTTTAACGAGTTCTGGATGCTCTCTCATCGCCTCGGAGATGGAGCAGAAAATGATTCCTAGTTCCATAAGCGTTTTGGAGTAGGTCGTTTTGACGGACACGGAATCAAAGACCGCGTCTATCGCGATTCCTTGAAGCATTTTTTGCTCTTGGAGGGGAATGCCAAGCTTCGCGTAGGCTTCTAAAATCTTCTCGTCCACTTCGTCAAGGCTGTTGGGCGCTTTTTTCGGCGCCGAAAAATACGAAATGCTTTGATAGTCTATGGGAACGTAATCGAGTTGAGCCCAATGAGGTTCCCTCATTGTTTGCCATTTACGCAAAGCTTTGACTCGCAAATCAAGCATCCATTCAGGCTCGTCTTTTTTAGCGGAGATAAATCTCAACACGTTTTCGTTCAATCCTGGAGGCGCGGTGTCCGCTTCGACGTCGACGCTAAACCCGAGCTTATACTCTTGTGAAAGAATTTTGTTAACTTCTTCTTGTGCCACGACAACTCCTTTAATTATCTATTTCATGTATGAGTGTAGAGCAAATAAGAGTAAAATTGTCTTAATTAGCGTTTGTATTTAAAAATGTTAAGCAAAAGCGCATTTCCATTATCCATTCTTATTTTACTTATAAGTTTAAATTAATAATTCTTGGTGTACAATTTTAATGTTCAAAAAGAACTATACAAAAAATTTATGAAAAATATAAGGAATACAATATGTCAGAAACAACAATAACAAAAGAAACAACGCTAATAACAGAAGCAGCGGCTCCAATAATAGAGAAAACGGCTCCAAAAGCAGAGAAAAAAGCAGCTGCGAAAAAAGCGACTCCATTAGCGGTTAAAAAGACTACGACTAAAGTGACCTCGGCAGTGTCCGACGCGGCAAAGTCAAGCATCGACGCGGTTAAGGAAACGACGACAAAAGTCACTTCGTCGGTTACTGGCGCGAAGAATACGCTCAAAGACGCTTACGCAAGCGTTGAAATCGCAATTAGCGATTCAAGAGTGTCTGGGAACGCAAGAGCTAAAAAAATCATAGCCACTATGTTCAAGGACAACGTGAACGAAACCGTAAACAACGTCATAGGTAACATTGGCGGAGCTACCGGCGTATGTTCGGTAGTTATGTGCGCTCCATTTAAAGCAAGCTTTGACGGCGCAAACACTATTTACAAAAAAATTACGGCGTAATTCAACTCCTCTCATTATCCTCCTTTGCGAGGATAATAATTTCACCTTTTCCCATCTTCGGACTAAAGTTCTTCATTAAATAAAAATTACCAAACATTTACTTCTAAATAATATAATTCCAGCACAAAAAAATCAAGGTTGATAATTTATGATTGGAAAAATACAAGAAATTAAACGAGAAGTCGCCAAGGTCGTAGTTGGGCAAGAAAAGATGATAGACTCCATCCTGATCGCTCTTTTGTGCGAAGGACACGTTCTCATAGAAGGCGTTCCCGGACTTGCGAAAACCACGACGGTTAACGCGCTCTCAAAAGCCCTTGGACTCAACTTCAAACGCGCCCAATTCACTCCCGATCTTTTGCCGTCGGATATTTTAGGCGCGGAGATTTACGATCCGCAAACCAATCAATTTAAAATCAAGAAAGGTCCGATTTTCACGAATCTACTTTTGGCCGACGAGATTAACCGCGCTCCGGCGAAAGTTCAGTCCGCTTTGCTCGAAGTGATGCAGGAACAACAGGTCACTTTGGGCGATACGACTTTTAAACTCGACCTTCCATTTTTTGTAATGGCGACCCAAAATCCGGTCGAGCAAGAGGGAGTTTACCAACTCCCAGAGGCGCAATTGGACCGCTTTATGTTAAAGCTCGTCGTGGATTACAACACTAAAAAGGAAGAGCTTGAAATCGCTCGCCGCATCTCCAGCGGCAAGTTTGAAGCGATAAACACGGTGCTTACTCACGAAGAGTTGGAGAAACTAAAGCTTGAAATAAAAAAGATTCACATTGACGAAGAAGTCGAAGAGTACATGATCGAGCTTGTAAACGCGACGAGAAATCCGAAGGAATACGGACTCGAATCCATCAGCGAATACATACAGTTTGGCGCTTCTCCTCGAGTAAGCATCGATATGTTCAAGGCGGTTAAGGCGATGGCGTTTATGAGAGGAAAAGATTTCGTGACGCCTGTAGACGTCGCTTACATAGCCAAAGAGTTGATGCGTCACCGTATCGTTCTTAGTTACGAAGCGGAGGCGGAGGGCGTTACAACCGACCAAATCATTCAAAATGTGCTCGAAGCCGTGGCGATACCGTAAGGTCGATATTTTGAGCAAACTGCAAAAAATCCTTGTTCGCGCTCGTCGCCAAGTTTTCAGCGAGATGGTTGGTAACAATCCATCAATTTTCGTTGGCGAGGGTTACGACTTTATAGAGCTTCGCGAGTATATGCCAGGCGACGACATACGTCGCATCGATTGGAACATCACGGCCAAGATGCAAACGCCGTACGTCAAAATCTTCCGCGAAGAGCGAGAGCTCAACGTCGTCATCGCCTCCGTGTTAAACGGAAGCGTGCACTTTGGCTCAAAAAGATTCAAGCAAGACGTCATAGCCGAAGTCGTCGCGCAACTTGGATACTCGACTCTTAAAAACGGGGACTTGCTGAGCACCTACGTCTTCACGGACAAGATGATTTCGCACAATAAACCGAGTAAAAAACTGCATCAGGTTCAAAAAAGCGTAAGCGAGGTTTTAGACTTTAACGCCCTGAATCAAAAGTGCGATTTCAAAGTGATCGCCGACGCTCTTTACAAGAGGCTCAAACGCAGATCTCTCATCTTGGTCGTTGGCGATTTTTTTGAGTTGCCGGACTTTAAACTTCTTGCAAAAAAACACGAGGTCGTGGCGATCGTCGTGCGCGACCATTTGGAAGAAAACCCTCCCAAAATGGGTTTCGCTTCTTTGGTCGATCCCGAGAGCGGCACCGTTTTAGAGGGCGACTTTAACGGCTCTTCGGTTAACGCCTACGCCAAAAGAGTGCACGCGCACGACAGGGAACTGTACGACGCGTTTAGAAAACAGCAGATTCGTTTTACGAAGGTCTACACCGACGCCGGCGTTGGCGTCGCGCTTAGACGACTTTTTGAGGGGAAATAATGCAAGATAGAATTCCGGAGAAAATCCTAGAAATCCCGCTTCACGACATAAAGCCGCTTGTCGAGATACAAGAGTATTCTCTATACTACTTTTCCGCCTTGGTCGTTTTGGCCATCCTTTTAGTCGCGGGAGTGATTTATCTTTTGGTTAAATACCTTAAATCGAGAAACGCTTTCAACGTAAGAAAAGAGCACTTCAAGCTTATGAACGCCATAGACTTTAGCGACGCCAAACGCGACGCGTACGACATGACTTTTTATGGAGCGACTTTTAAGGACGACAGTCCAAAACACTTGGACGCGTACGAAACAATGCGAGACAAACTAGAAGAGTACAAGTACAAAAAAACGGTGGACGAAGTGAAAGAGGAAGCTAGGTTGCAAGCTGATTTGTATCGAGGCATGATTGATGTTTAGCGGTTTGTATTTCGAGTTTCCATTTTTCGCGCTTATACTTTTGCTATTCATGATATGCGAAAAATTTTGCAAAATGAAGCTTCCTTCCATCTATTTTCCCCACGCGAGCCAGTTTATGAAGGGTTCCATTTCAAATTCCAAAACGCTGTTTATCTTAAAATGGTTGGGCGTTGCCACTCTCGTCTTGGCTTTGATGTCGCCCGTCAAAGACGAAACGTTCGAGTTGGAGCCAAAACACGGCTACGAGATTGCCATGATACTAGACGCCTCTGGCTCCATGAAGGCTAAAGGTTTTGACGACTCCAATCTCAATTTGACGAGATTCGACGTCGTGAAAAACATAGTCGGCGATTTTATAAGCAAGAGAAAAAACGACAACATCGGTCTCGTGGTTTTTGGCTCCTACTCTTTCATAGCGTCTCCTTTGACGTACGACGAACATATCTTGAGCCGCATAGTCTCTCAACTGCAAATAGGCATGGCCGGCGAGTACACGGCGCTTTACGAATCGCTCGCTCAAGGCGTGAATCTTTTGAAAATGACGGAGTCGAAGTCCAAAATCGCCATACTTTTGACGGACGGCTACAGCACCGCGAACATGGACAAAGTTCCTCTCGAAACGGCGCTTGAAATGGCGAAAAAAGAGGGAATCAAGGTCTATCCGATCGGAATAGGTTCGCCGCGTGGGCAAGACGGATACAATCAAGCGGTTCTTTTAAAGATTGCGCAAGAAACCGGAGGCGTCGCGTTTGGGGCTTCTAGCGCAACGCAACTCGTGAACATATATAAAAAAATAGACGAACTTGAAAAGTCGGAGATTAAAAACGAGAGCTACTCGTACTTGAAGTACTACTACGTTTATCCGCTTTTCGTAGGGTTCTTGTCTCTTATATTTTACGTGTTTTTGAGAAACAAGAGAGGGGGCGAATGATGAGTTTTTTACATCCCGACGTTTTATACTATCTTCTTCCTCTCGTAATCGTCCTATTTGGATTTTTACTAACTCAAAAAGAGGCGCAGGCGCATTTTTTTACTCAAGAAATAATGGAAAAACTGCGAGTGAATTCACGCTCTTTGACGATAAAGACAAGAAACGTTCTGTTTATGATCATGAGCGTTTTGATAATCGTGGCGTTGGCGGGACCCGTGATAAAAGAAGGAACGGTTCAGGTGAAGGCGAAAAGCGCTGACATCATGATAGCCCTCGACATATCCGACTCGATGTTGGCGCAAGACGTTTATCCAAACCGTTTAAACGCCGCGAAACAAAAAGCCATGGAGCTGCTTAAGCTCGCTCCAAACGAGAGATTGGGGGTCATCGCGTTCGCTAAAAACTCTTATCTGGTTTCCCCTCTTAGTTTCGACCACAACGCGGTCGGCTTTTTGCTCCGACAACTAGACACCACGTCGATAACGGAAAAGGGAACGAACCTTATGTCAATGCTCGAAGTCGTGGACAATAGCGTGAAAAAAGAGTCCAAAAAGTATCTTTTGATCATGAGCGACGGTGGCGACAACGACGACTTTTCAAAAGAGATAGAGTTCGCAAAAGAGAAAAACATCGCCATCTTCGTTTTGGGAATTGGCACCGCAAAAGGCGCTCCGATAAAAATGAAAGACGGAAGCTTCATAAAACAAAAGGGTGAAATCATCGTCTCAACGTTAAATGAAAACATCTCGAATCTCGCGACCAAAACAGGCGGCGTTTACATACAAAACGTTCGATCGAACGAAGACGTGAAAACCATGGCCGCCGAGATAGAAAAGCATAGCGTCAAACGCGAACTCAAGTCCGAAGAGGTGGAGCGTTTCGTGGCTCTTTTTTATTATCCTTTGGCTTTGGCCTTGTTTTTGTTTTTGATCGCGACGAGTTCGTTTTTCAAACGCTCCAACGCTTTGGTCGCCGCGTTCGCTCTTTTTGCGGTTTTCCTTGGCGCGCAAGACGCAAACGCCGGGCTTCTGGACTTTATGAAGCTTGAGCAGGCCAAAAAGGCTTACGACGCCAAAGAGTACGACAAGTCCTTGGAAGTTTACGAGGAGTACGCGAAACGCGACGCGAACGCGGAGAGTTATTACAACGCGGCGAACTCTTTGTACAAACAAGAAAAATACGAAGAGGCGATAAAGTCGTACGAACAAGCCGGTTTCGAGGACGCTGAAAACAACGCGAAAAAATACTCCAACATTGGAAACGCCTATGCCAAACAAAACAAACCGGAACTGCTTCAAAAAGCGGTAGAGTCTTACGAGGCGTCTCTAAAACTTCAAGAAGACAAGGAGACGAGAGAAAATCTCGAAGCCGTGAAGAAAGCCCTTGAAGAACAGAAAAAAGAGGACAAGAAAAACGAAGAAAAGAAAGAAGACGACAAAGACAAAAAAGACGATAAAAAAGACGACAAAGACTCCGATAAAAAAGAGGATGACAAAAAAGACGGCTCCCAAGACGACAAAAAATCCGATGAAAAAAAAGACGACGAAAAGTCTAAAAAAGACGAGTCCAAAGAAGAGAACAACGAAACAAAAGAGCCAGAGCCAAAGAAAGACGAGCTAAAAGAGTTGACAAAAGAAGACGACAACAAAACAGATGATTCCAAACAAGAACAAAACGCGCAAGCTTCAGAGCAAACAAAGATGAGCGACGAGGAAGAAGCCAAATGGCTCAATGAACTCAACCAGCAAAAGGGCGCGTATCTGTACATGCTCAACAAAGAAAATAAAAATGAGGAGGATTCAAATGAAAAACCTTGGTAAGATATTTTTAGCGCTTGTTTTAGTTCCAAACGCCATATATGCGAGCGTTGTGGCAAGCATGGATTACGCTAGCGTTTCGGTGGGAGACACCGTTACGTATTCCATCAAGGTCGATGGCAACGACCTGCAAAGACCTCTGCTGGACAGGCTTTGCGACACTGGAATCATAGCCACTTCGGCGCAAACGAACATAGAGATGATCAATGGAGATTATAAAAAAACTAAAATATTAAGCTATCAGTTCATGCCTCAAAAAAGTTGCGTCATTAAACCGCTAGACATAGTCGTCGATGGAAAAACGCAAACGACGAACGCGGTTAAAGTGGATGTAAAACCCGCTACGCAAGAAGTGAATGGAGATTTCATCGTAGAGTTAAGCGGCAAAAAAGACGTTTACGTCGGCGAGCCGTTTGAGATGAGCGTTCTTATCAAACAAAAGCATTCCGCTCAAGCGTTGGACAGTAAATTCGTGGTTCCAGACATGCAAGGTTTTTGGAAAAGCGGAGAACCCAAGCAGGACAAATACGACGAGGGCGCGTTTACGATCACGAAACTGACCTACAGACTTTCAGCTCAAAGAGAGGGCGAGCTGAAAATTTCTCCCGCTCAATTGGCGATAGCGACTAGAGCCAACGTTAGAAACGCGTGGGGTTCTTTTGGACAAGACGTAAAGTGGAAAAGCTACTTTTCCAACGAACTGAGCGTGAACGCCAAGCCGATTCCAAACGGCGCTAAGTTTATTGGCGATTTCGTCATAAAAGCGACCGTGGACAAAAGAGAGATAAATCCGAACGAAGCCGTCAACGTCACTTTGGAAATAAGCGGCGAAGGAAACTTGGAGGACGTCGTAAAGTTTAAGCCGTACGTAAACGACGTGAGCGTTTTTGATGAAAAACCCGTTGTTACAGGAAACAAGTTTACCCAAAAATTGGCGCTTGTCGGGGACAACGATTTTACGATTCCGGAATTCACGCTAACGTTTTTCAATTCCAAAACAAAAACGCTAGAGACGATATCCACGAAGGCGATCGACGTAAAGGTCAATGGAGCGAAACCGACTCGCGAGCTGATTGTCAAACGCGACGAAGCGGCCGTGGCGACAAACGAAAAAAGCGTAACGGTCGTCGAGCAAACTAACGTTTCGACGCTTTGGACCACGTTGGCGTTTTTGCTCGGCCTAGCCATCGGAGTCATTTTAGCGTTGAGCAAGCCTTGGGAGAGATTGAAAAAAGAGAAGCCGTTTGACGTAAAAGACGAGAAAAAACTTTTGATGAAGTTGATACCTTTTAAAGACGAGGAGAACGTTCAAGAGATTCTAGACGTTTTAGAGGCTAACGTCTACTCGAACGCTAAGAAAACGATTGATAAAAAGCTCTTACAAGAGATATTGAAAAGGTGTGGATTAGTCTAAGATATCGTGGAGTTTGTTGCCATCCACCATCTCTTGACGCACCTTGTCCCATTCGTCGCTTTGGATCGACGTTTTGAGGTTTGTAAGCTCGATCTCAAAAAGAGTGATCGCTTCAAGCAGATTTTCTTTGTTCTGTTTGAAAATGTCTTCCCACATGTACGGGGAGCTTTTCGCGAGACGGCTCATGGAGCGAAATCCACCAGCCGCGAGCGCTAAAATGTCCTGTTTTTCTTCTTGCTTCATAACCGTGTTCGCGAGCGAGTAGGAGATGGCGTGAGGCATATGCGAGATAAACGCGGCGTGTCTATCGTGTTCAAACGATTTCATAAACGCTTTTCTCATACGCAAAGATTTAAAGATTTTTTTCGCGACGCCGCGTTGGAGCTCGCCGCTATCTTCCAAGTCGCAAAGGACCACCACTTTGTCGTCGTAGAGATTGTGAATGGCCGCGCTCGGGCCAAAGTTTTCCGTTCCAGTCATGGGATGGGCCGCGACGAAATTGGCTCTTATCGACTTTGGAATGGATTCGACGATTTTTTCCTTAGTGCTTCCAAGGTCTATGATCGTTGTCTCTTTAGGCACGTCGGTAAGCTCTTCGAGAGAGGCGATCACGCCGTTTACCGGGATGGCCAAAAAGATCACGTCACACTTTTTTATCTCCGGCATGCTTACTATTTTGTCAACAAGACCAAGTTTTAGGGCGTCGATTTGATGTTGTTCGTTGTGGTCGTACCCAACAACGCTTTTAACGTAATCTTTCGTTTTTAAAGAGAGCGCCAACGATCCGCCCATAAGCCCCAATCCAATAATCGCTATGTTCATGTTTTCATCTTTTTGTTTATTTGAGAAATTATACTTAAACAACTCCCTATTAAAGCTTTCGTTTACGCTACAATTTCTAATAAATTAAGGACGATACATGCTAGATGGCAGAGAAAGAAAAAACATAAAACACGGCTTGAGCGTCGCGATAGTTTTAAAGCAAGATCAGCAAAGCGAACTCTTGACCGACGGAGTCGTGCGCGACATTTTGACTAAGTCTCCAAATCATCCTCACGGGATAAAAGTGCGTCTCATGAGCGGCGAAGTTGGGAGAGTGAAAGAAATATATTAAGTTTTTGGCCATTAATATTATGTTACAATAAAGAAAATAAAATTTGGGGTGATTAGAATGTTAGGAAATACAGCGTTGCAATTTTATATTTTAGTGTTGTTGGTGATGCTATTTGTTAGCGTTTACAATAATATTAAGCAAAAACGTACAATGGAAGAGCGAAACGTTGGCGAACATGATTTGATAAAAAGAGCTTACTACAACCCCATAACCGAGTTGCCAAACTTAAGCAACGTTAAGATGGTAATAGACGAGCAAATGAACAGAACGACTAGACATAAGAGAAATTTTCTTCTCGCCGTCATAAAAATACAAAATTATCACGACGTAAACATGCACTCGACCGAGTACGGAAAAACCTTTATCATAGAAGCCGCTAACAGAATTGTGGACGCGTTGCGTACCGAGGACGTTGTGGCGCACACGACGGATAATGGTTTCGTTATACTTTTCAACGAGTATTTGGAAAAGGAGAATTACAACATATTGGTGGAGCGACTAAACAATTCTTTTGCGGAAAAATTAAAAATCAATTCGTCGACGTTTTTTGATTTTAAAATTTCCATAGGAACGGTCACGTCATCGGAACTCTACACCACTAGCGAAGCGCTCATAAACGAAGCCACCCGTCAGGCCTTAAAAAATCTATGAGCGTATACCGAGAATACGACATTCAGAC
>ERZ889078.1986-NODE-1986-length-15247-cov-37.813981_pt1 | contig 15247 bp, 18 predicted proteins | sample MGYA00521266_ERZ889078 | MGnify/ENA primary metagenome ERZ889078 (study PRJEB32303, sample SAMEA104408618) | aquatic metagenome | biome: Brackish water; feature: Pelagic; material: water | place: Baltic Sea | collected 2014-06-16T06:34:00 | depth 76,534 m ...
ACAATGGATTAAGTTAAATATTACAGATGTCATTAATGAATCAAAAAAGATAATAGATAAAAGTTAGTAAAATAAAATCTTGCCAAAAGGCATAGCTTCAGTGAGGGGAATTTATCAAAGAATTCACCTCTTTGATTAAGGAGAGAGATATGTATCAAACTACGATAAAAAAGTCAGTAGAACTCGTTGGAATTGGTCTTCATAAAGGTTCTCCAGTAAGACTAAAATTAGAACCCTTAGGCTCTAATAGCGGTATAGTATTTTATCGTAGTGATGTCGATGTTGCAATTGCTTTAACTCCTGAGAATGTAGTGGATACAAAAATGGCTACAGTTATTGGAAAAGAAGGTTATGTTATCTCGACGATTGAGCATTTACTTTCGGCTATTTATGCGTATGGTATAGATAATTTAAAGGTTATTGTTGATGCTGATGAAGTTCCAGTTATGGATGGAAGTTCTGCAAGTTTTTGTATGCTTTTGGATGAAGCAGGCCTAGAAGAACAAGATAAACCAAAAAAAGTGATGAGAATTAAAAAAGATATTATAGTCCAAGAAGGAGACAAGTATGTGAAACTTTCTCCTTCACCGGATTTAAAATATGACTTTAGAATCAAGTTTTCCCATCCAGTCATTCAAAATCAAGATTATGTTTTAGAATTTACTAAAGAGTCTTATAAAAATGAGATTTCTCGTGCAAGAACATTTGGTTTCTTGCATGAAGTGCAATACCTTCGTTCAAAAGGTTTAGCTTTGGGTGGTTCTTTAGAAAATGCAATTGTTTTAGATGAAAAAAAAGTTTTAAATCCAGAAGGTTTAAGATTTACAGATGAATTTGTACGACATAAAATTCTTGATGCTATTGGAGATATGTCTTTAATCGGTATGAATTTTGTTGGGAACTATGAAGCTTTAGCTGGAAGTCACGATTTAAATCATAAGCTTACATTAGAGCTATTGAAAAATCCAGAAAATTTTGAAGTTATAGAACTTGTCGGAGAAAAAACTGCGGAGCTAGAAAAAGCATATGCTTAAAAAAGTAGATGTTCTCTTAGTGGCCTTATCTTCACCAATTCAAATTGGAATTTATGAAGATAGCGTACTTGTTGATAGGATAGTATCTGATAAAAAAAGTTCAGATGTTTTACCTACTCTTTTTAAAGAGATTTTTGACTCCTACAAAGTTGAAAAACTTTTTTACGCAAATGGACCTGGCAGCTTTATGGCTATTAAAGTAGCATATATATTTTTAAAGTCTTTAAGTATTTTAAAAAAAATACCACTTTTTGCAACAGATGCTTTTTATTTTAATAAAAATGAAGCCATAAAAGCGATTGGAAAGCTATGTTTTGTTAAAATAGGCTCAGAAATTACAACTCAAAAGTTAGAAATAGTACCAGAAGCTTCTTTTACTCTTCCAGATGTACTAGATTATAATGAGTTTACACAAACAACTACACCGCTTTATAGTATAGGTGCTGTAGCTTAAAAAGGTTATTAGCAATTATGACAGTAAGTGTACCAGCAACAAGTGCTAACTTAGGACCAGGATTTGATTCTTTAGGTTTAGCAGTAGATTTACGCAATCGCGTAGAGTTTCACCAATCAAAATTTTTCTCTGTATCGATTAAGGGTGAAGGTGAAAATAATCCCCGCTTAAAAGGGAATAATCTTTTTATTAGTATTTTTAATGAACATTATTCTCGTTTAACTAAAAATAAGCAAAACTTTCAATTTACTTTTTATAATCAAATTCCTATGTCTAGAGGCCTTGGATCTTCTTCTGCGGTAATTGTAAGTGCAATTACTGCAGCACATGAAGCTGCCGGAATTAGAGTATCTAAAAGAAGAATTCTTAATCATGCCCTTGTGTATGAGTCACACCCCGATAACATTACACCAGCAGTTATGGGTGGATTTAATGTAGCTACGGTTGAGAAAAATAAAGTGTTTTCTCAAAAGAAGCATTTGCCAGACTATATAAAAGCTATTGTTGTAATTCCAGATAAACAGATGAATACAGCTAAAGGACGTACATTACTTCCTAAATCATACTCAAAAGAAAATGCAGTATATAATTTATCGCATACAGCACTCAGTGTTGCTGCATTTTTTAATGAAGACTGGGAAATGTTAAAATTAGCATCACAAGATAGATTTCATCAAAAGGCAAGAATGAAAATGCTGCCTGAATTGTTTTCTGTACAAAAAGTAGCCTATGAAAGTGGTGCTTTAATGAGCACACTCTCAGGAAGTGGATCAACATTCTTTTCTATGGCATATGATGAAGATTCTGTAATGATAGCAAATAAACTAAGTCAAAAATTTCCAGACTTCGCTGTGAAGGTTTTAGACTTTGATAATAATGGCCTCATAATAGAGAAGTAACTCTATTAATTAAAGCGAGTTTTAGATATAATGGCGAAAAATTTTCATAAAGCTATTCGAATGTGTATCTCATGCAGAGAGAGGCAAGACCAAAAGCTTCTAGTAAGACTTCAATGCAAAGAAGGTTTACTAGAAGCTTTTAGCAATAGTGGAAGAAGTTTTTACATATGTAATGATTGTCTTGATAATGAAAAGAAAATTATTAAAGCCCTCATGCGACAGTGTAAGAGTGGCGAAAAAGACAAGATTTTAATAGCACTAAAGGAGATCATCACTGATGACAGAAAAAGTTAAAGTAAGTGAAATAGCAGCAGAACTAGGAATAACTTCAAAAGACGTTCTTAAAAAAGCTTTGGATTTAAATATAGAAGCAAAAGCAGCGAATAGTTCAGTTACAATGGAAGAAGCAGATAATTTAATGAAATTTATTATGGGTGGTGAAACAAAAGCACCAAAAGCTCCGAAAATAAAGAAAGTCGTTAAAAAAGTATCTGTAGAAACTCCAAGTGATACTCCAGTTGAAGTAAAAAAAGAGATTGTTGAAGAAGTGAAAACATTAGAAGTAACTGAAGCAGTAGTAGAAGTAATTGATCTTGTAGAAGCTCAATCTGAAAAAGTAGCTAAAAATACTACAAGCCTTAAGACTACAATTATACCTCAAGTGAAAAGATCTGGTTTAAAAATTGTTAAAAAGAAAAAACCAAAGGCTGAAGAAAATTATTCTTTACCGACAAAACAAACAGCTGTTTCATCATATGGAAAAATGAGTGCTGAAGTTTTAGAAGAATTAGCACAAAAGAAAAAATCAAAATTTTCTTCATCAACTGCGAGAAAGCAAGATCAAGGTAAAAAGATAGATATCTTTGGTGGTGCAATGGCTGATGTATCTATGGATATGGATGATCAAGTAACATTACTTGATTTGAATTCGACAGAAAGAGCACCTCTCCCAGTTGAAGAACCTAGAAAACCCAGAGAACCTAAACCAGCTGGTAGAAATGCAAATAAAAAGCAAGCTCCTCGTGGGAGAAAAGTTCGTAAAGATAAAAGAAAAAAATACGCTAAAGCTACACAAGAAGATGAGATTATCACTCATGTTGAAATTCCAGAAGATGTCCGTCTTTATGAGTTTGCTGAAGCATTAAATAGACCAATGTCTGATATTATGAAAGTTCTTTTTGATCTTGGCATTATGAAGACTAAAAATGATTTTCTTGGAAATGATGAGATTGAAATTCTTTCTGAAGAATTTGAAGTTGAAGTAACGATTATTGACCCTAAAAATGAGTTTACTCATGATGAAGAGGATATTGAAGAAGATCCAGATGCAACTGAGAGAGCTCCGGTTATTACTATTATGGGTCACGTTGATCATGGTAAAACTTCTTTACTAGATGCTATTCGTAAAGCCAAAGTTACTGATGGTGAAGCTGGTGGAATTACACAACATATTGGTGCATATACAATTGAGCAGCACGGTAAACCAATTACATTTATAGATACTCCGGGTCACGCAGCATTCTCACATATGCGTCAAAAAGGTACAGATATTACAGATATTATCGTAATAGTTGTTGCAGCAGATGATGGTGTTAAACCTCAAACTTTAGAAGTAATTAAAATGGCTAAAGAGTCGGGTGTTCCGATAATTGTTGCACTTAACAAAATGGATAAAGAAACAGCACAACCAGATATGGTTAAAGGTCAAATGGCTGAACATGGTATCAATCCAGTTGATTGGGGTGGAGATATAGAGTTTGTACCTGTTTCAGCAAAATCAGGTATGGGTATCGATGATTTACTTGAAAACATTCTTACTACAGCTGAAATATTAGAACTTAAAGCAAATAAAAATGCATTAGCAAAAGCTGCTGTTATTGAGTCTTCATTAGAAAAAGGCCGTGGTCCAGTTGCAACAGTTATTGTACAAAATGGTACTCTTAAAGTTGGAGATTATGTTGTTTGTGGTGCGGCTTATGGTCGTGTTAAAGTAATGCTTGATGAAAACGCTAAGCAAGTGAAAACTCTTTTACCATCTCATACAGCTGTTGTTGCGGGTCTGAATGCAGTTCCTGCTTCTGGCGAGATTATGATGGTTATGAATAGTGATAAAGAAGCTAAAGAATTTGCTCTTAAACGTCATGAGTATGATAGACATAAAGAACTTTCAATTAGTACAAAATCTACTTTAGAAGATATGACGTCCATGATCGCAGAAGGTAAGCTTAAATCTCTTAAAGTAGTACTTAAAACAGATGTTCACGGTACACTTGAAGCGATTAAAACATCTATCACTGCACTTAGAAATGATGAAGTTAAAGTTAGTATTATATCTTCTGGCGTTGGTGGAATCACAGAAAATGATGTCGAATTAGTTAATAATTCTGAAAATTGTGTTCTTCTTGGATTTAATGTTCGTCCTACAGGTATAGTTAAAGCATCGGCGAAACAAAAAGGCGTTGAGATTAAGACTTACTCAATTATTTATCAATTAATTGATGATATTACTGGTATGCTCACAGGTATGATGGCTCCAAAATATACTGAAGAAAATACTGGTCAAGCAGAAGTTAGAGAAGTATTTAAAATACCTAAAGGTGTTGTTGCCGGTTCTGTTGTTGTTGAAGGCCGTCTTATCCGTGGTGGTATGGTTCGTGTTATTCGTGATGGTGTTGTTCATTATGAAGGTAAACTTACTTCTCTTAAGCGCTTTAAAGATGATGTTGAAGAGATTGGTAATGGTTATGAGTGTGGTGTTGTTATTAGTGGTTATGATGATGTTATACCTGGCGATATACTTGAAACATTCAAAAAAGTTGAGCAAAAAGTATCATTATAATATATAATCAATGAATATAGTTCATTGATTATCAGGGATATAAATATCCCTCAGACCCTCTAAAGCGACCAACATATATGTTGGAGAAAAGGAAATTTTCATTTATGACTGAAGCACAAATAAAGCTTAAGAGAACTGAATCAGTTCTCTGTGAACTTATTCCTCAAGCACTTGGAGCGATGAATGATAAAAGACTCCATGAGCTTAGCATTATTGAAGTTAAATGTTCTCGTGGTAAAAGTGATGCGAAAGTTTATATAGATCCTGCAGAATTTACAGAACAGGAAAAAAAAGATTATCTCAAACTACTTAGTAAGGCTCGTCCAATTATAGAAACACATTGTTTAAAAGATCAAGGTTGGTACCGTTGTCCCACATTTACATTTGAGTTTGATGAACATTTAAAGCAAGCACAAAGTATTGAAGAATTGTTTAAGCGTATTTCTAAAGATAAAGGGGAAGAATAATGTCATTACAAAGCGATATAAACTCACTTGTAAGATCTGTTGATTTAGAACTTTTTGATATTTCAATTGTGAATGAAGGTGAAGAAACTATATACCGAGTAAGTGTACTTTCTAATGAAGTTGTAGGTGCAAAACGTAAGGGTGTGAGTCTTGATGCTTGTGTAGATTTAACGCATCTTATTTCACCACTTTTAGATGTAACACCTCCAGTATCTGGAGATTATAGACTTGAAGTTGGGAGTCCTGGAATTGAAAGAAAATTAACTACAATACAACACTTTAAACTTAGTATTGGTGAAAAAGTTTCTATATTGGGAGCCCAAAAAGCTAAAATTAGAGGAGTTTTAACTAAGGTCGAAGGCTCAAAGATTTTTGTAGAAGCTGAAGATGAGACTATTGAAGTAGAATTCAATGACATCGTTAAAGCAAAAACTTATTTTGAATGGTAATCGATAACAACTTTTTTATGAGCCTAGCTCTTAAAGAGGCTTGGAAATATCAAGGTTTAACGTATCCTAATCCTGCTGTAGGATGTTGCATTGTTGGAAGCAGGGGTGAAGTATTAGCTATTGAAGCACATAGACGTGCCGGAGAGCCACATGCTGAAGTAAACGCATTAAAGACCGCATATCATAAACTTGCTAATAACGATTATATTTTATCTTTAGAAAGTTCAGTAGATATACACACATACCTCTTAAGTAATCATAATAATCTTTTTAGTAATGCAAAGTTATATACTACCTTAGAACCATGTTCTCATATTGGTAAAACACCATCATGTGCTTCTTTGATTGCCCAACTTGGGATTAAAGAAGTGTATGTAGGTAGTTATGATAGTAATCCAGAAGCAGAAAATGGCAATAAAATATTGTCAAAAAATAACTGTACTGTATATACAGAGTTGTTAAAAGAAGAGTGTGATGTATTGCTTGAGCCCTTTAACAAGTGGCGTCATAACAATTTTGTATTTTTCAAGTGGGCACAAAGGTTAAATGGAACTACAGACGAGGGTGAAATTTCTTCTTTAGAGTCTAAAAAGAATGTTCACGCTATGCGGGATGTTTGTGATTTATTAGTTATTGGCGGTAATACTGTACGAATTGATAGACCAACACTTGATGCTAGATTAGTAGATGGGAGGGCTCCAGATATATTAATATATTCACGCGAAAAAGATTTTGATACTACAATTCCTTTGTTTAATGTACCTAATAGAAAAGTTTTTATTGAAAATGATTTTTCAAAGTTAGATGAGTATAAAAATATTATGATTGAAGGTACGTCAAGCATGTATGAGCTCTCAAAAAAAAATCTAGATTATTTTTTATGCTACATCGCTCCAAAATTTGGTGGAACTGATATAATGAATAAAAATAACGATACATTTCAAATTTTAAATATACAAAAAGAGACGCAAGATATAATTATGTGGATGAAAAAAGAAGGTTAATAATGATTCAAGAACAAGAAAAACAAGAAAAAATAGTTTCCATGTTTGATAATATTGCACCGACATACGATACTGCAAATCGTGTTATGAGTATGGGTGTGGATAAATCTTGGAGAAGAAAAGCCTGTGATTTATCATATGATTTTTACAATAAAAAAACTATAGAAAAAATTGTAGATGTTGCTTGTGGAACTGGCGATATGATGGACTTTTGGGAAAAACGTGCGAAAAAAGCACAAGTAAAAGTAGATGAAATTGTTGGTGTCGATCCATCAGTGGGTATGGTTGATGTAGCAAGAAAAAAATATCCCACTTTTAATTATCATATATCTAGAGCAACACAAATCCCACTTGCTGATGCTAGTAGTGATATTATAAGTATTACATACGGTATTAGGAATGTTGTTGCACGTAAAGAAGCACTTAATGAATTTAATAGAGTTCTTAAGAAAGATGGTTTAGTAGTTATTTTAGAGTTTATGAAAAATGAAAATCCATCATTTCTTGGAAAAATAAGAGATTTTTATATGAATAAAATACTTCCAAAAGTTGGCGGAATTATTTCTAATAATCTTGAAGCTTATAAATATTTACCAAACTCTATAGAAGACTTTTCAACAGTGGCGAATATGCAAAATGAATTAGAAGCCGCTGGATTTGAAATGCTTTATACAAAAAGTTTTTCTATGGACATCTCTACATTACTTATAGCAAGAAAAATATAAAGCTAGTCATCTTCTAGTTCTATACATAACTCTCTTGCGGTGTACCAATCTGCTATCCCTTGGTCATTATATTGATATTCTTTTTGTTTAAAAGGAACAACAGCGTTTCTTATCTTTGAACGAATAATTCCCATAACAATAAACGAAAGTAAAAGAATCGCAATAGCAATAAAATAATCATATATATACCAAGCAAGCAAAGCAGCTATAAATGTTGTATATTGTAAAAAACTACGTATTAAAAAAGATATAAATTTACATTTTTTAGTGCGTAATTTGGGAGTTGCTTCTATTAATTCTATAAAATCTGTTTGCATTTTGAGATTATACCAAAATTAAGTTTATTTATAGGCTAAATAAACTTTAGTCAGTTAGACTAAGGTAAGTTGATTCAGTTTGTAGCTATTAACCTTTTTTAGTTATACTATTACAAATTATTCAAGGAAATTAAACATGGCAAAACATCAGTTTCAAACAGAAGCAAATCAAATACTACATTTAATGATTCACTCACTTTACTCAAATAAGGAAATCTTTATACGTGAGTTGGTTTCTAATGCTTCAGATGCATTAGATAAGTTAAATATGTTGGTTTTAACTGACGATAAATATAAAGATGTGACTTTTGCACCTCGTATTGATATTGTTGCAAACAAAGAAGCAAAAACTTTAACTATTAAAGATTCTGGTATCGGAATGAACGAAGAAGATTTAATGAACAATCTCGGTACGATTGCCAAATCTGGTACAAAAGCATTCTTAGAAAATCTAACAGGTGACCAAAAAAAAGACTCTAACTTAATAGGTCAGTTTGGTGTTGGTTTTTATGCTTGTTTTATGGTTGCAGACAAAGTGGAAGTTACAACGAAAAAAGCAGGAGAAGATCAAGCTCTCTTATGGACAAGCACTGGTAATGGTGAATTTGATATTGAAAACACCACTCAAGATGGTCATGGAACGACAATTGTAATGCATCTCAAAGAAGAGGAGTTAGAATTCCTTGAAACACACCGTGTTGAGAGCATTATTAAAAAGTATTCTAATCATATTCCTTTTCCAATATTCATGGATAAAGAGAAGTATATTTCAGCAGTGAGGGATGATGATGGTAAAGAAACAGAGCCTTCAAGAACTGAGATAGAAAATGAGCAAATTAATCGTGCAAACGCATTATGGACAATTGCTAAAAAAGATGTAAGTGATGATGAATATAAAGACTTTTATAGTTCTATTGCACATTCATCAGAAGAGCCACTAGCTTGGATGCATAACAAATCAGAAGGTGCAGTAGAGTACACAACATTATTTTATATCCCATCAAAAGCTCCTATGGATCTTTACAGAGTTGATTATCAAACAGGTATTAAACTTTATATTAATCGCGTATTTATTACAGATGATGAAAAAGAACTTATGCCAACATACCTTAGATTTTTACGTGGTGTAATAGATTCTAAAGATTTACCATTAAATGTATCTCGTGAGATTTTACAATCTAATGCAACTATGGATAAAATTAAAAAAACATCTGTTAAAAAAGTTCTCTCAGAACTTGAAAAAATGGCTAAAAAAGATAAAGAAAAATATAACACTTTTTATACTGCATTTGGAAATGTTCTTAAAGAAGGTCTTTATAACGACTTTGATAATCGTGAAAAAATCTTAGAACTTATGCAGTTTAATACTTTAAATTCTGCTTCTAAAGTAATGATTGAAGACTTTGTTAAAAATATAGATGAAGAGAAAAAAGAGATTTACTACATTACAGGTAAAGTAGCATTATCTATGCTTAAATCTTCACCAGCCTTAGAGAGATTTAAAGCTAGAGGAATTGATGTTTTAGTATTAAATGAAGAAATAGATACAATTATTTTTCCTATGGTTACAGACTACAAAGAATACAAATTAATCGCCGTGGCTGATGCAAAATTTGAAGAAACTCAAGAAGAGAAAAAAGCAGAAGAGGAAGTTGCAAAAACATATGAAGGTTTAGCTAAAGAGTTTAAAGATGCTCTTGGAGACGCTGTTAAATCTGTTGAAACTACATCTGATTTAATCAATTCACCGGTTGCTATTAAAGTAGATAAAGAAGATCCGTCTTTCATGATGGCTCAAATTATGAAGCAAATGGGTCAGGGCGGTAATACTCCAGAACCAGCACCAATTTTACAGATTAATCCAAATCATGAACTTATAATAAAATTAAAAGATTCAGCTGATCAAAACCTGATTAATGATGCAGCGCATGTTCTTTTAGACCAAGCAAAACTATTTGATGGTCAAGAGTTAAGTGATACAGCAGCATTTATTTCAAGATTAAATAGAATAATGAGTAAAGCTCTTTAATAATTTTATGTAGTGAGTGTGATTATAAGTAGCACTTACTATCCTTCCCACAAGCAAGATAAGATTTGTGTATAGATTTATATAAAATAATGTTATCTTGTTTATATGAATAATCAAAATAGATATATCTACACATTATACAAATGTACAAATATGAATAATATGTTGGATAGTGCATTGAATCTTAGTGGTAGTCTTTTTACAAATGAATTAGTAGATTTAAATATTTTTGATTATAGGTACAGTCCTGATGATGCTATTGAAGAACTTGGATTAGAGTTAGAGTTAGTAAATCACCTCATAGAAGATTATGTAATCCAGATTGTAAAGTCCAATATGACATTTTTAGGGTATTTGAAAAGATTAGAATTAGAGCTAAACTCTAATAAGCCGATGGATTATACACTGCTTCGTGAATTAGCTCATAAGAACCTTGGTGTTGCAAGAAATCTTCGTATATACGATGCTCAAAAGCTTTTAGAAAAAATCATGAAAGAAGATGATTTAGATATGATATTTTTATATCTAGAAGGTTTGTTCGCTTGTGTTACTATCTTAAGACCACAATATGCATTTGATACATTAAGAATAATAAAAGTTAAAAATTCTTTTTAAAGTATATTATTTATTTCTAAGAGCTTGAGAAATATGTTCTAGTTTATTTGTTGCTTTTTGCTCAATAATAATCGTTTTTTTACTTGGTAAGACAAATGCAAGAAGTATAAATATAAAAGAAAATATAATTCCTGTCAGTGTGGCAAGGACTATCTTAAGTTTAAAATCATTCATAAGTTAATTATATCATGATAAAATCTTAGTATGTATAAATTATTCAATATTTTTATTTTCCTTTTTATATTTACACAAACACTTATAGCAAAAGAGCCAACTTTAGCAACTTTAGTTAATGTTGTAAGTAATGATGTTATAGAGTTTGTATATGAAAACAACAAGTTCTCATGTTTAGCTTATGGTGTTATAACAATAGACGAAATTTATAGAAAAACAGATAAAGATTCTAATTGTAAAAAGTCTATTGAGAAATTTTATAATAAAAACAAATATTTAATATATTATACAAACTCAAAAATGAAAGTTTATCAATTGTATCCTGTGATATTTAAAAAAGATAACAGATGTATTGTAAATATTGCAGGTGAAAAAACTTTATCAGAGTTTCTTCTTGAGAAAGGTTTGGCAGTTAAAAAACTTTTATTTGAAGATAAAGAATATGCTTATTATTTTTATCAAGCAGAACAAAAAGCAAAAACAAATGAAGAAGGAATTTGGAAGGAAAATATTGCACGAGAGTGCGCATCTTACATAGGCAATCTAGAGTAGTACAAGAAACTATCCGGATTACTTGTTTGTCATATAAACCCAAAATTCTTTATGAGAATAGCCCTTGTCTAAAAAATAAATTTGTAAAATTGCCACTCTATATAAAGTTATTAACATTTTAGCAAAAGGTATAAATAAACTCATACTTACAAAAAGAGATTGTTGTTTATTACCCTTTAATTCAATCATTTCTTTCATACCAATATTTTTACTTAAATACATTCCAAAAAATATTGAAAATACAAAGTTTAAAATAACACCGAAGATTATATATGCAAGAAAATCTTGTTCATTCATTCCAGCTATCATCCTAGTCCTTCTAAATTATATTTGTAATCTTAACAAAATTTAGCTTATTCATAAGCTTTAATTTTTGCTCTAGTAAAAAAAGTACCAAAAGGAATAAGAGAAGCTATGAAAAATAATAGGTTATATTTAAACTTCCACTGAGCTTGAAAATATGCAGGTACCATTAATATAACAAGGCTAATAAAGAGTATTCCATGAATCATTCCTACAATTTTAACTGCTATTGCTACACCAAGAAGGTACTTGAGTGGCATTGCAATAAAAAGTAGAGCTAAATATGAATATCCCTCAATAGTGTTTATTATTCCAAATCTTCGTACGTGTTGTTTTATCATGAATCTAATCCTAATATTAAAATTTTCGAAGTATATAATCAAAAAGTAACAAACTGGCAATTTAATAATTTTCCATTCTAGTGAAAACCTTTTTTAAACATCTTTATACTATAATCAGCCAACAAATTATGACAAAAAGGTAATTTATGGAAACGAACCTCATACTAGAGGGCTTTAAGTTTATGGGTTTAGGAATGGGAACAGTTTTTTTATTTCTAATTATAATGATAGTAAGTATGAATATACTATCAGTAGTTGTACATAAATTTTTCCCAGAGCCACATCGGAATCATGATGCGGGAGCAACAAAGAATAAAGATAATAAAAAGGTTATTGCAGCTATAACAGCGGCAATAGCTCACCATAGACAAGGATAAGCATGGCTAAAAAATTTATAGATGTAATGGATACAAGCTTTAGAGATGGTTTTCAATCAGTATACGGTGGTCGCGTATTAATGAATGACTTTTTTCCAGCTGTTGAAGCTGCAAAAACTGCAGGAATAAATCACTTCGAATTTGGTGGGGGTGCAAGATTTCAATCTTTGTATTTCTATTTAAGAGAAGATGCATTTGAAATGATGGATAAGTTTCGTAAAATTGTAGGACCTGATGCAAACCTTCAAACTTTAGCTCGTGGTGTAAATACAGTTATGCTAGATACAGGTTCAAAAGAATTAATCGATTTACATGCAAAACTTTTTAAAAAACATGGTACGACTACAATTCGTAACTTTGATGCTTTAAATGATGTTGAAAATTTAAAGTATTCTGGTGAAAGAATTTCTCATCATGGACTAAAGCATGAAGTAGTTGTTACAATGATGGATTTACCACCAGGATGTCATGGTGCACATACTGTAGAATTTTATGAAAAAACGCTAAGAGATATTTTAGATAGCGGCATCCCTTATGATAGTATCTGTTTTAAAGATGCGTCTGGAACATCAAATCCTCATAAAGTATATGAAACAATTAAAATGGCTCGCGGTATAATTCCTGAAGGTACACATCTTCGTTTACATACACATGAAACTGCTGGGGTATCTGTTTCTGCTTATATGGCAGCTTTAGAAGCAGGTGTTGATGGTATAGATATGGCAGCATCCCCTGTAAGTGGTGGAACATCACAGCCAGATATTTTGACAATGCTTCATGCAACGAAGGGTCTTGATTTTGATCTTGGTGGTTTAGAGATAAACAAAATTCTTATGTATGAGAAAGAGTTCCAAAACTGTCTGTCAGATTATTTTGTTCCACCGGAAGCTACTATGGTTTCACCAATTATCCCATTTTCACCAATGCCAGGTGGAGCATTAACTGCAAATACGCAAATGATGCGTGATAATGGTATTTTAGATAAGTTTCCAGATGTTATTGCGGCTATGCAAGAAGTCGTTGAAAAAGGCGGTTATGGTACATCTGTAACTCCAGTATCTCAGTTTTATTTTCAACAAGCACTTAATAATGTAATGCAAGGTCCTTGGAAAGCGATCGCCCCGGGATATGGAAGAATGGTTCTTGGTTATTTTGGTAAAACTCCAGTTGCTCCAGATCCAGAAGTGGTGAAAATTGCTTCAGAAAAGTTAGGACTAGAGCCTACGACAGAAAATGCACTTACTTTAGCAAATGCGGATGAGACAAAATCACTGCAACATGCAATTGATAGACTAAAAGAAGAAGATATAGAAATAACAGAAGAAAATATCTTCATTGCAGCAGCATGTCAAGACAAAGGTATCGCGTTCCTTAAAGGGAAAGGCGAATTAAATGTACGTAAAATATCACAAATGAAACAAGATTGTAATGAAGAAGGGAGTTCAAATATGGGTAGTGGAAATTATACAGTAGTAGTTGATGGTCAAAAGTTTAGTGTTCAAGTTGCAGAAGGTGATGCAAATATTCAAGTAACAGCAGTGGATGGAGAAACAGTGGCTACACCAGCATCTCCAGTAAAAACTTCAGGTGAACAACTAGATATTAAAGCACTTCTTCCAGGTAATGTTTGGAAAATTGTGGCAAATCCAGGTCAGAGTGTGAATGAAGGTGATGTTATTATGATTTTAGAATCTATGAAAATGGAGATTGATGTTGTTGCACCTAAAGGTGGAGTGGTTAAGTCTATTAACGTTGCTACAAATGATAAAGTTGTAGAAGGTCAAGTTGTAGCAGTAATAGGATAAGAAAATGAAATTTTTTGTCTTAAAATTACTAGCTCTAATACTTTTTAGTTTCACTTCTCTTTATGCTAGTGCTGCAGCTTCAGGTGAGGCTGCTTCTACACATAAGGAAGAAACGTACCATACGAAGCCATTCTCTCAAATGATTGGAGGATTTTTAACTTCAACAGGTATCAGTGCTATTCTAAATCCAGACCCAGATGAATTAAGTTCACATGGTGAACAGATGAGTGATTTTCATAAATCATGGGGTCGTGTCCTTATGATTTTTGTTACATTCTTTTTATTTTGGTTAGCAATTAGAAAAGGTTTTGAGCCTCTTTTACTTTTACCGATTGCCTTTGGTGGATTGCTTGCGAATATCCCAATAGCAGGTATTGCAGGAGAGCATGGTTTTTTAGGTGTTATTTACGGTATGGGTCTTAAAAATGAAATGTTTCCAATCCTGATTTTTATGGGTGTTGGCGCAATGACTGATTTTGGTCCATTGCTTTCAAATCCTAAAACGGCACTTCTTGGTGGAGCTGCTCAATTTGGTATTTTTGGAACACTTGTAGGTGCAGTTGCATTAACTCAGTATGGATTTGCTGACTTCACTTTACAACAAGCTTCTGCTATTTCTATTATCGGTGGGGCTGATGGCCCAACTTCGATTTTTATTGCTACAAAGCTTGCTCCTGAATTATTAGGTGCAATTGCTGTTGCATCGTATTCATATATGGCTATGGTTCCAATTATTCAACCTCCGATTATGAAAGCACTGACAACTGAGGCTGAACGTAAGATTAAAATGACTACACTCCGTCATGTGTCTCGTTTGGAAAAATTAGTATTTCCAATTTTAGTTTTAAGTCTTGCTATTTTGG
>ERZ889078.1987-NODE-1987-length-15247-cov-7.230648_pt1 | contig 15247 bp, 13 predicted proteins | sample MGYA00521266_ERZ889078 | MGnify/ENA primary metagenome ERZ889078 (study PRJEB32303, sample SAMEA104408618) | aquatic metagenome | biome: Brackish water; feature: Pelagic; material: water | place: Baltic Sea | collected 2014-06-16T06:34:00 | depth 76,534 m ...
GGCGCCAGCGGCGGCACCAGCACCGGCGCCAGCGGCGGCGGTGGCATCTCGGAAAGGGCCCGAAGCCGCGGCACCCGGAGCCGCAGCGCGCCAGCCAAGGGCGCGACCGGCGGCCAAGCGCACAGCGCCAGCGCTCGCGTCACCCCATCGCAACGCCGCGGCGCGGCGGGTTCCGGCGGACAAAGCGATCAAGCCGACCACGGATGCACCCACTAAAGAACGACCACGCCTGCACGGCGTGGTCATGGACGACTAATCATGCGTCATCTCGTCAGCCGCGCCATCGGCGGCCTCGTCGCGCTCTCGCTGCTGCTCCCCAGCGCTGGATTCGCAACCAAACTCGACAAGGCCGAGCAGGCCGCCGCCATCTCCATCGCGGCGCGTGGCAAGGCTCAGGCGGGAGACTTCAAGACGTGCGCTGAGCTCTATCACCAAGCTTGGCTCATGGACGCATCGGAGCGGGGCTACCTCTACAGCGCCGCGCGATGCGAGCAGAAAGCTGGCTTACTGACGCGCGCTAGCCAGGACTACGCGCGGTATTTGGATGGCGCCACGGCGAACGACGCCCTAGCCCAGAAGGCGCGTGCCCATCAGATCGAGGTGCAGGCGGCGCTGCGGCGGGAGGCGGCGACGAAGGCGCGCGTGGAGGCTCTAAAACGGGCCGATCAGCAGCGTGAGGCCGCGCGCAAGGCGAGCCAAGCCCGGTCGCAAGCGGCGCAGAAGGCCAAGATGACGGCCATGGCCAAGAAGGGCTCCGCGGCGACCACCGCGCGCCCCATGGCGTGGAGCGGCGTTGGCGGCGGCGTCGCTGTGGCCGCCGTCGGTGGCTGGCTGCTGTGGAGCGCGTCATCGTCCATCGCCACCCTTGAGGGGCAGCTGGCGAACAAGCAAGACGGGCGCATCGTCGGCATCAGCCATGAGAAGGCCACCGCTGCGCAGTCGAGCGCCAACGTGCGGGCCGGTGCGGGCATCGCGATGGTCGGCGTGGGGCTCGCGGCCATGGGGTTCGGCACGTGGCTGCTGCTGCGCAAGCAGACCAGCGTGAGCGTGGCGCCAATGGGCGCGGGCGCCAGCTTGCTGGTGCGCTTCTAGCGAGGCCGCGCCGCCCACCATCGCGGCGCGCCGCATGTGCACGCGGAGCGCCTCCATTAGCTGTCGTCATCCAGATAGAACCTGATTTTGAAGCTGCGAATGCGCACGGCCACGGCCTCTCCACGCCGCAAGCCCGGCTTGAAGCGACAGCGCTGCAAGGCCGCGATCGCGGCCTGATCCAGACCGTGACCCAGGCCACGTAGCACCCGGATGTCGCGGCTGTGGCCATCCGGTCCGACGACGAGCTCCAGCTCAACCGTGCCCTCAACCCCGCGCTCACGCGCCGCGGCCGTGTAGCGACCGCTGCAGCGACCTATCGGGAGTGGCATGCGGGTGACCTCATCGACGGCGACGGGCGCGGAGCCGCGCAGCGCCTTGGCTGGTCCGGGCGTCGCCGGTCCGGTGCGTCGTCCGCCCTGCAGCGTGTTGCCAGTGCGCACGGCAGCGCCGGCGCCCTGGGCTGAGGTGGAGTTCATGTCGACACCAAACACGGGCTCGGCGTCGTCGGTCGCGTTCGGGTTCGGCCGCTCGGTCGGCGCTGACGGTCTGTCGGTCGCGACGGGTCTAGGCGACGGCTTGGCGTTTTTTACGGGTCGGACGTGGCGCTTCGGCTTGGGCGCGTCCACCGGCGGATCCGGCAGCTGCTCCAGGACCTCTGGCGCGTCATCTGGCGGCGGCACCTCGGGCGCTGGCGGCGGAGGCAGAGGCGGAGGCGGAGGCGGCGGCGGAGGCGGCGCGTCGACCAGCCGCACCTCGACACGCACGACCGGCGCGGCGATGTCGCGAGGCGGAAGGCGCGCCAACAGGGCGGCGACCCCGGCGTGGATCGCCGCGGAGACGAGCAATGTGGCGACGCCACGGATGAGGGCCCCGCTGTCGCTCATGGCGTCTGCGCGCCCGCAGATCCGGGCTGTTGGCCGGCGCTCGGGCGGTCGACGGACGGCGCGCTCGGCGCGATCCTGGCCGCAGGATCGATCTGAATAGCGAAACTGGCGACGCCTAAGGTTTTGACCAGGTCGAGCAGCCACACGACGCGTCCGTGGGCGACGCCCTTGTCGCCGGCGATGAGCACCGTGCTCTTTGGATCCGCCTTCACCGCGGCGGCGATGGTGGTCTGCAGCGTGGTCGCGTCGACGCGCGCTCCGTCGAGCCAGATGCCGCCGTCAGTGGTCAGCGTCACAGCCACGGTCCTGTGTTTGGGCGTGCTGCCACTGGCCGCCTTGGGCAAATCGACCTCGATGGCCTGCCGGGTGATCAGGTTCGCCGTCAACATGAAGATGATGAGCAGCACCAGCACGATGTCGACCAAAGGCGTGACGTTGATCTCCGTGATGAGGCCCTTGCGACGCGTTCCACCAGCCATGACTAGCCCTCCTGCTGCGGTCGCGCGGCGTGGCTAGGGTCCGACGGCCCGGCCGCTGGGTTGGGGGCGGCCGTCATCCATGCCAACACCTCATGGCCAAAGGCGTCTGCGGACGCGGCGCAGCTCTCGACGTGGCGAGCGAAGACGTTGTAGGCAGCGACCGCAGGCAGCGCGACGAGCAGACCTACTGCCGTGGCGACGAGCGCCTCGGCGATGCCGGTCATGACCGCCGCGGCGCCCTGGGCGGTGTTCGCGGAGAGATCGTCGAAGGCGCGAATGATGCCGAGCACGGTACCGAAAAGACCGATAAACGGGGCGTTGCTGCCGAGCGTGCCGAGAAATGCCAAGCCGCGTTCATAGCGAAGGCGCTCGCGCTCGACCGTGGCGGCGATGTGCTCCTCGACCGAACGGCTGCCGTCCTGGGCGTGCCCCAACGCGGCTCGCGCGACGTTGGCCTCCATGGACGCCGCGTCGCCCAACGCCGCCAACGCGGCGGCGGCACCCTCCCCACGCAGCGACGCGAGGGCGGCCGCCAGCGCCTGGGCTGGTCGGCGCTCACGCGCGAAAAACCACAGCCGCTCCAGCATCTGCGCCACCGCGAGCAGTGAGAGGCCGAGCAGCAACCAGAGGACCCATCGCGAGCCGAGCCGCAACATCAGGTCGAGCAGCTGACCATCGACGGAGGTCGCGCGGGCGGTGGTTGCGGCCGCGGCGGGGGCGATGGCTGCAAGTGCAACAGACGGTGTGGGCATTTGGGGGCTCCTCAGAAGCGGGCGCGAAGGCCGAATGTGGGCAGCACGTAGCGCAGGTTAGCGCCGGGCGTCACCTCCTCCGGCATCAGCGCGACGTTGGTGATGTCGACATAGAAGTCGAGCAACCATCGGTTCCACACCGCGCGTTTGTCGATGCGCAAGTCGAGGCGGAAGAACCCAGCGCCGCGGGCGGTGTTGTACCCCGACGTGGTGGTCGCGGGTTTGCCGCTCTGATACTGCAGCCGCAGGCCCAGATCCCAGTTGCGCGGCAGCCGCATGCCAGCGACGACGTTGAGCAGGTGCGTGCGGTCAAAGTCATAGGCCACCCAGTTCTCGGCCTTCTCGCGCTGACTGAGCGAGAGCGTATAGGCGATCCAGCCGTAGGGTCCGTGGCGTGATTGACGCCGCACCATCAGCTCCAGGCCCATGGCGCGCCCACGCTGCGAGGCGAGGAGGCGGTCGAAGATGTCCTGCGGGTTGGATGTCGCCGCCCCTGCGTTCGGGTCGAGCAGCTGCGTCTGGGCTTGGGTCACGACGCTGGTGGGGTTGATCTCGAGATCGAACACAACGGGATCCATGTGGTTGTAGTAGCCCTCCACGCCAACCGAGAAGCCGTCTCCCAGGCCGATTTCTAGGCCCAAGCTGGTCTGAATCGCCGTGAGCAGCCCGTTGCGCAGCGGCAACATGTCGAGCCCCGGCAGCGGCAGGAACATGCGCGGCGGCTGGTGGAAGACGCCGATGCCAGCCTTCACCCAGGTGGCGCGGGCGTCGTCGGCGACATCGTGCTGATCGCCGCGCAGCGCTGCGTTCGTGGTCGCGGTGGCTGCCAGCGACAGACCCGCGAGGTTCACCACGCCGAGGCGATAGCGCGCAGAGATGCGGGGATCGGCGGCCAACACGTCGGTCTCGCCGTCATAGCGCCAGTCGACACGCACACCGGGCCGCACCAACCAGCGGGGGGTGGGACGCCAGAGGGCCTCCGTGAGGGCTGAGACGACGGTGATGTGGCTCAAAGCGCTGAACGCGTCCTCGGCCGACACCTGACTCGTCGCGCGCGTCGCTGTGTCCGTGCCGGTGCCCACGTCTGTGTTGTGGTAGAGCCCCTCCACGCCGGCCACGAGCTCCAACCCCTCGAGAGGCCGCAGGCGCCACCGCAGCGTAGGCTCAAGCACGATTTTGCTGATCTCGCTGCCCGTCGACAGGCTCTGGTCGATGCCCGTCACGACGCGATAGCGGCCGTCCCACTTTCCCTTGCCATGGAAAGCCCGCAGGTCCAGGCGATGGAACCCGAGCTGGAGCACCGGCACCAACTCCGGATTCAGGTCGTTCGGGTCGGCGTCCGCGGCGGGGCCCTGCACTTCGTCCCACGCGCCGAAGGCAAACACCGTCCAACCGTTTCTGGCGTTGCCACCGTCGAGCCGCACTTGGTAGTCCCAATACGACAGCGACGCCTGATTCGTCGCTAGGCTCAGGATGACGCCCGGATAGCCGACGCGACCGGCCAGCGTGAGGGTGGCGCCGATGGCGGAGACGGGCACGCGGACCAAGCCGCCCGCCTGCAGGAGATTCACGTCTACGTCGATCAGCGTCTCGTCAGGGCGACCCCGGCGCGTGCGACCGTCGATGATCCCGGCCGTGTAGCCGCCATAGAGCACCGGCGCGCCGCCGGGATAGAAGCGCACCTCGTCGATGAACACGGGATGGATCACGGACGGGCCGGCGAGCAGGTGAAAGAGGAGCGGGACGCGGGTCCCGTCGATCAGGAAACCGGTCGAGCCGGGGCTCGCGCCGCGCACGACCGGCAACGGCAGCAGCGAGATGATGGAGGCGACGCCGGGCAACGTCGCCACGACACGGAAGGGATCGCCGAACGTGCCCGGCACCTGTTGAATCTCGGCGCCACGCAGCGTCACACGAGAGAGCTCGCGCCGGCGTTTCTTGCCAAAAACCACGATCTCATAAGGGTCGTAGCGCTCGCGCTCGATGAAGTAGGCCACGGCGAGCTGCTGGCCGGGCTCCAGCTGCTCGCGCTGCAAAAACGGCAGATAGCCGCTGCCGTGCAGCGTCACCCGGGCGGCACCGGAGGGGATCGCGAGGCGAAAGCGACCCCGTCTGTCGCACTCTGCGCGGTAGCGACGACCGCGCACCTGCACCACCACGGTGAGACCCTGGGCCGGCGCCCGCGTGCCCTTCTCGACGACGCGGCCGCGAAGCTGACAGTCGCGTTGTGGACCGTTGGACTTGGCCGGTCGCGGCGGCGGCGCGACGAAGGTGTGGGTGAAGTTGATGGCGACCGTCACCGCGCGGCCTTCGTAGCGTCCGGGTCGGAACTGCCATTGGGAGACGGCGCGCAGCACAGCGTCGTCCCACGGTGGGTTGGGCGGATCGACCCGTTTGGCGGACCGCACGGCGCCGTCTTTGCCTACGACGATGCGCACCCGAACGGCGACGTTGGCCGTGAGGACCGTCGCCTCCGCGGGCGGTTCGATCGCAGTGCGGGTCACCGCGACGGGAGGCTCGAGGCCCGCCGGCAGCGCCGCCGCGACGTTGGGCAACAGGCTGATCGCCCCGAGCGCGAGCCACACCGAAGACACGAGCCCATGGACGCTGGGCGTGTTCATCGCCACCCCACGGACCAGCCGACGGACCAGCCAACGTGGCGCCACCACTGCCTGCGGACGATGGCCGACGCGGTGTCGGGTTCGACGCGGCCGGTGTCGTCGACGCAGAGGCTCGATTGACCGTCGACCTGCAGATCGACGCTCGTCACGGACATGGGGCCGAGCACAACGGACCAGCCCACGCGGAGGAGCGCGGCGAAGCCGGCGCCGTTACAGGACGGCATCGGCGGGCCTGTCGAAGGCAGGGTGAGCGCCGCGACGAGGGCGTCCCGCTGAGAGGCGTTGACCTCCGGGCGGCCGGTGCCACCTTCGACGAACCCGGCCAGTCCCACACCGATGGCGACCGAGAGGTGGTCGCCGAGGTGAAACACGGGCTCCGCTGTCACGGCGTAGCGCAGGCCGAGGAGACCGACGCCTGGGTCACCGGCGACGCTGCCGTAAGCGAGGCCGACGAGCAGCGACCAGTCGGCGTCTAGCCGCGCGCCCAGACGCGCGACAACCCCGAATCCATCGCCCGATGGCGCGTCGCTGAGGCCGGTGAGCCAGAGGTAGCGCACGCCGATCTCCACGCGGAAGCCGCCGACACGCCACCCGACGCGGTCAGCGACGGTGGGGAGCGAGACGCGAAACAACTTGGCGTCGGTCGGCGCTGCGGTCGGCGCTGCGGTCGGCGCTGCCGTCGCTGTTGCGGCCATCGCTGGCGCGATCGCGGCCGGCGCCGCGGCGCGTGCGATCGCCGAAGCGGCCTCAACGGACGCGGCGGACAGCCCGACGAGGGCGAGGGTCACGGCGAGCGTCACGGCGACCGTCAGGGCCATCGCCGCGCGGCCCGCCGCTAGGAGGCCCGTCGCGTTTGGTGGACTGTGTCGTCTCAAGGCTTGGTCGCCCCGCCGGCGGCCACGACCTTGCAGGGCCACCAATCAGGAGGGGATCCGCTCAGGTCCCACTGCGGGATCGCGCAGCGCGGATCGTTGCGACAGCCGCGCACCGTGTAATGCCGCAGCGCCGGGCATGAGGTCTCGGCGTACGCGACGATGAGCTCCTCGCTGATCTCCGCCGGCCCCTTGTTGCCGCCCGAACCGGGCTGTCCGCGCGCATCACCGCTCGCTCCGTCCTTGCCACCCCCGGACGCATCGGGGCCGCCCACCAACCTGCCGAGGGGGCCGAGCGCCGCGGCGCCGATGGGCCGACAGACCCATGGCAATTCCTCGAGGAACGCGCCCTTCGCCGGCGCCTCGCGGTACCGGGGTGTGCCGTTGGCGTTGGCCGCGCTGCCCCGCGTACAGCCGACCGCCTGCACCGTGCGGGTCGCTGCGCGTGTGAGCTCGACAGCGCCTACGTCAAGGGTGGTAGCGGTGCACCCCGTTGTGGCGGGCAGCTTGCCCTTGGCGAACGCCAGTATGGCGTCAAGCGTGGAGAACCCGGCGGCGCCAACGAGGGAGTAGCCCACCGGCGGCGGCGGGCACCCCTCGCGCGGGTAGTAGGCGGAGAGCGCGTCAAAGCCGCCCTCGCGAAAGGCGACACGTACGTCCGGTCGCGTCATCGAGAGCAGGCTCGCTGCGTGTAAGACGTCGCGGTCGGCGGTAGCGTCTGCCTCGTCGGGTTCCCCGCCGCCTGGGCCGCCGTCGCCATGCTCACCCGGGCCGCCGCCGTCGGAGGGGAGCGGGTCATCATCGTGACGATGGAGCCAATGCGGGCTGCGCAGCGACAGGGTGCCGTCGCCGTCGCGGTCGTCGTACAGCACCACCGAGGCGAAGGCGACACGGGCGCTGAGGTCGCCCACCAGGAGATCCGCCGCCGGCAGCGCCAGGATGCTGAGATCAGCCGTGCCGTCGGGCTGCAGCGGCGCGCTCGCGCCGACGTAGTTGGGATAGAACCCGAGCGGATCGCGGCAGCCAGCGTCGGCCACGGCCCGCACTGTCGAGTCCGCGCTGAGCGTCGCGGTCCAACAGAAGCTCTCCACCACCGTCTGCCCCGCCCACACGAGGCCGACGCGCGGGTGCTTCATGTCGGTGACGTCGGTGCCTGGCGCGAGCTGTACGTGCAGCGTCGCCAGCGGCGCGAGGTTGTCGGAGAGCCCCACCACCTTGCCGGTACATGCGGTAGCGAGCGCGACGACCAGGAGGCCGAATATCAGGCGTATTAGCGTGTCCATAGGGCCTCCAGCGTGGCCGTCCAGCCGGGTCGCAGCGCCCTCCCTGAGAGATGGCAGGTTGGCCCGGCGCGCACCGCGAACGAGATCGGGCCGGCGATCTGAAGCTGCGCGCCAAGCGCCAATGACGCGATCGGTAGGACCGCGGTTCCCGACGCCGTGATCGCGCCAGACCCCAACCGCGCCGATTGGTGTCGAACCCGCCGCTCGTGCACGACCGTGGCGCCGAGGCCAGCGCGCACGAGCCAAGCGCCTTTGCCGCGCGTCAGGCGCGCATCGACGTGGCCCTGCAGCCGCGCCTCATCGTGGTCCACGCGCCAGTTTTCAGTGTCGCCCCCGCTCGCCAACCACGACAGATCGAGGCCGGTGCTGAGCTGCCAGCCCATAGATCGGCCGCGCGGACCGACTTGCACTGACAAACCGACCCCCGTCCCGAGACCCGGCTCCAGCAGCCCAGGCACGCCGACGCCAAAGGCGAGGCCCCATTCACGCGACGCCGTCGATGGGCGTCTGACTGTGCCTTCACTCGCCCCAGTCGCCCCAGTCGCCCCAGTCGCCCCAGTCGCCCCAGTCGCCCCGGCCGAGCGTGGTGTGACGACGCAGAGCGACGCCACCGCACACGTGACCACGCAGAGCAGGTTGGCGAGGCGCTGGTAGGCGACGTGGCGAATGGCAGGCTCCTTCGGCTGGACACGCACGCCGGCCCACGCGACAGCAGGCTGAGCCCGTGGTGCAGCACGGCGCGTCACCGCATCGCGGTGATCGATGTGCCGACAGGTTGCACGGTCCGCGGAGGGGGCGCGACCACATCGACGTGAAGAACTGTACACCGCCGTGGAAAACGCCGTCCTTTGGGGCTCACAGCGGTGGCAGGGGCCAATGAGGGACAGTCGCCGCGCCCCATACCCACACCGCGCTGGCATCGCGGCGCCTCAAGCGGCACACTCGTGGTGACGGAGCCAGCACCTCACCGTGGCGTGCTCGCGCTTCTCCGCCCCCGGCCAAGCCTGCGATGATCGTCAAACAGCCCCACAACGTCGAAGGAACCCCAGTCCTCGTGGTCGAAGATGACCCGACGTCGCGTTTTCTGCTCTGTTCGGACCTGGAGCGCTGGGGCTACACAACCCTCCAGGCGGACGACGGCGACGGCGCGATCGCGCTGCTCACCGCAGAGCGCGGCCCCCAGCCTCAGCTGGTGCTGCTCGATTGGAGCATGCCCGGCAAGAGTGGGCTCGAGGTGGTCACCGCGATTCGTCGCCTGCAATCGGCGCAGTGGCGGCCGTACATCATCATGGTCACGTCGCACAATCAGAGCGATGACGTGGTGACCGCCCTCAACACAGGCGCCGACGACTTCATCACCAAACCCTACGATCCAGGAGTGCTGCGGGCCCGCGTCGCTGTCGGCCAGCGCATGGTGGACCTGCAGCGCTCCGTACGGGAGAAGAACCAACAGGTTGAACGTTCGGAGTGTGATTTCCAGACCCTGATCGACAACGCGCCGGATGCGGTCTTCCTCCACCGTGAGGGGCGATGCATCTACGGGAACGTGGCGGCGCGCAAGCTGGCTGGCCGGGGACCGGACACGGATTTGACCGGCGTAGAGATTCTGTCGTTGCTGCATCCCGAGGACGTGGTCCCGACGATCGAGCGCATCGACAGGTTTCTGAGCACAGGCGTTCGCACATTGCCCAACGAGGTTCGTTTCCGCCAGCATGACGGTACGTACACCACAGTCGAGACCACCGGCGTCGCCGTCAGCTTCGAAGGCAAGCCAGCGGTGCTGGTGTTTGCGCGCGACGTGACGAAGCGCAAAGAGCTGGCCGACAAGATGATCCAGATGGATCGCGTGATCGCGATCGGATCGCTGGCCGCCGGCGTCGATCACGAGATCAACAATCCGCTGAGCTATGTCAGCGGCAACGTCCGACTCGCGCTCGAAGGGATAATCGCCTTGCAGCGCGACCCCGTCGACGCCGACGCGCTATCAGCCGGCTTCACAGAGCTGGTGTCGCTGCTCACAGAGGCCGCCCAGGGCACCCACCAGATCACGAAGATCTGCCGGGACCTGCGTGGGCTGGCGCGGGAGCGCACCGAGCCCCACGGGCCGTGCGACATCAGCGCCGTGATCGAGGCCGCCGTGCGGGTGACGGACAACCAGGTGCGCTACCGTGCCAACCTGGAGCGGTCATTCGCGCCGGTGCCGCCGGTGTTGGGCAGCAGCTCGAAGCTGACGCAGGTGTTCATCAACCTGCTGGTGAACGCCGCGCAGTCCATTCATGAGGGGGCCGCTCAGGCTAACCGCATCTCGATTCGCACCGTGGCTGAGCCCGATTGGGTGCAGATCGAGATCAGCGACACCGGCGTCGGCGTCGAACCGGAGCATCTTGAGCGTGTGTTTGAGCCCTTTCACACCACCAAAGACGTCGGCCAAGGGACGGGGTTGGGGCTCGCGATCTGCCGCCAGATCGTCACCGCGCACCAAGGCGAGATCACGATGGTGAGCACGATGGGCGTCGGCAGCGTGGTGCGCGTGCGTCTCCCGACCATGGCAGCGCCGAGCTTGGAGGCCGCGATCCCGGCTCCGGAGCTGACTGCTGCTCCGGCGCAGGTGGCTCCGCAGCCGTCACGGCGACGCGTGCTGGTCGTAGACGATGACGTGCTCGTCGCCCGGCTGCTCAAGCGCCGCCTCGGCAAGCGACACGACGTGACGGTCGCGCACAGCGGCGCAGCGGCGTTGGCGCTGCTGAGCGCGGGAGAGCGGTACGACGTCATCTTCAGCGACTTGATGATGCCAGAGATGACGGGCATGGAGCTGCACGCCCACGTTCTCGAGCGGTGGCCGGCCATCGCGGAGTCGATGGTTTTTTTGACGGGTGGCGTCTTCACGGCGGCAGGCAGAGCGTTCTTTGACCGTGTGACCAACCGACGCTTCTACAAACCGTTTTCGATGCAAGAGCTGGACGAGTTGGTGCAGGCCTCACGCTGAGCCCACGTGACGCGATCCTCCGAACTCGGTACACCTGTGGTGGTCCGACACCCTGGGAGGCTGCTGATGGCCCGATTTTCTGGCACCTACAACGAGACCTTCGTGGTGGACGCGCCGCTGGATGTGGTGCGCGACCACTTCAGCAGCCTCGACGCCATCATCGCGAACTACGGCCCCATCGAGCATGTCGACCGGATCGGCGACGATACGTTGAAGTTCGTCATTCAGGAGAAGCGGGACCGCGGCGTGCGCTATCAGGGCCGCTACACCTGCCAATACACCGTCGAGTCGGATCATCGCATGTCGTGGCGCACGCTGAGCGACGAGAACATGTGGTCGAGCGGTTCCGCGGTGTTTCGAGACCTTGGCGGCAGCACTGAGGTGCAGTACGCGCAACGTATGGACACGGAGATCGGTGTGCCGCGGCTCATGGCGACCCTGGCGCGGGGCATCGTGAGTCGCGAGATCGCTGGCGGCATCCAAGCCTATCTTGGCCGTATGCGCGCTGCGTGCCCACGCCGATAGGGTCCGACGACCGATCCATCAACCCTACCGACGAGGCGAAGCTCATGCCCCACCCATCGACTGCGCGGAGAGCTGCGCGCCACGCGATTCGCGCGCCAGAGCGGTGGCTCGGTCGGTTTGAGACGACGCTGCCTGTCGGCGACCTTGAGCAGCTCGTGCGGATTGGACCCGAGGAGCCGTCGGCGCATGACTTTGCCGGGCTGTGGGACGAGGTGCTGCGCCTGTACCAGGGCGGTCTGCACCCGGCGGTGGGGCTGACGGTCTTCCACCGCGGCCGCTGCGTGCTGGACCGCACGGTGGGCCATGTCGACCACCAACCGGGCGAGACGCCGGGCGCTGTGGTGGAGTTGGACACGCCGTTCAACCTCTTCAGCGCGTCGAAAATCCTGACGGCGATGCTGATTCATGCGCTGGCCGAAGATCACCTGATCGACCTGGATCGTCGGGTGGATCACTACCTTCCGGGCTTCGGCGTTCACGGTAAGGGCCACATTCGTGTGCGTCATTTGCTCAACCACACAGCCGGTATCCCGGACATGCCAACCGGCATCGACTTGGTTGCGGCGTTGCGCACCGGCAACATCCCCTGGGAGGCGCTGTACGATCTCAAGCCACAGTGGGAGCCGGGCCGCGCCCACGCCTACCACGCTGTGACGAGCTGGGTGCTGCTGCAGCAGATCGCCGAGCAGGTGACAGGCAGCGACCTTCAAACGCTGCTGCGGACCCGGCTGATCGAGCCTGCGGGCATCGAGGGGCTGACGTATGGCGTCCCGGCAGATCAGGTCGCGCGCGTCGCCAAACACGCCTACACCGGCATCGCGGCGCCGCGGCTGATGGCGGAGATCTTCGAGCGGAACATCGGCGTCGATTTGGACACCGCGGTCCACCTGACCAACAGCCCGGAGTTCCTCACGGCGGTGCTGCCGTCTGCCAACATCTGCGGCACCGGTCGGCAGATGTGCGCGTTCCTGCAGCTCCTGCTCGACGGCGGCCGGGCGATGGACGGCACGCGGGTGCTGCAGACGAAGACGATCCAGAACGCGGTGACCGACGTCACACCCGTGCAGCTCGACGGCACCTTCGGGTTTCCCATTCGCTACGGGCTCGGCGTCATGATGGGCGGGATGCGCTTTTCGCTGTTTGGGCTGAACACCCGCGGCGCCTTTGGTCACCTCGGCTTCACGGGTGTGGTGGTCTACGCCGATCCGGTGCGGGAGCTGGCCGTCGCCTTCCTCAACACCGGAAAGCCGATGCTCGCGCCGGGAATGGTGCGCTGGTACTGGATCTTGCAGCGTCTTACGATGCTGGTGCCGCGCGGGCGGCTACCCTGGCGACACGGGTGAACAGGGTGGCCTCCAGGGGCGACGTCGAACGCCGAGCGGTGTAGCGAACGCGCGCGGTGACGCTGCGACTGTGCGCGCGGATGAGCCGCTACACACACCACAGGAGACTGGATCGATGCCGCACGAGTACAACCGCGTCCGGCTGCGCAGCGAGCAGCTGGCCGCAGGGCTGAGCGCGGAGGATCAGACCGCGCAGAGCATGCCCAACGCCAGCCCGGTGAAGTGGCATCTCGCCCACACCAGCTGGTTCTTTGAGACGTTTGTGTGGATCGGAGCGCTGGGCCGCGCGCGCATCGCGCCAGCGTCTTGGGGCGTGCTGTTCAACAGCTACTACGAGCACGTCGGCGTGCAGTTCTCCCGGGCGATGCGCGGCGTGTTGACCCGGCCGACGGTGGCGGAGGTGCTCGCCTACCGCCACGAGGTCGACGCGGCGATGCGAAGCGTGTTGGCCGAGGATCCGGCGCAGGAGGTGCGCGCGCTGATCACGCTGGGGCTCCATCATGAGCAACAACACCAGGAGCTGCTCTGCACCGATCTCCTGCACCTGCTGTCGTTGAACCCGCTGGCGCCAAGCGCCGGGCTGCCCATCAATCCGGGGCCGCAGCGCGCCGATGCCAGCTGGCTGGCCCACCCGGGGGGCGTGATCGACGTAGGTCACGCCGGCGACGGCTTCTCGTTCGACAATGAGGGGCCACTGCACACCGCCCTGCTCGCCCCGCATGCTGTGAACAGCCGGTTGGTGACCAACGGCGAGTATTTGGCGTTCATGCGGGACGGCGGGTACAGCCGGTTCGATGTGTGGATGTCGCTCGGCTGGCAGACCGTGCAGGACCTAGGCTGGCAGGCACCGGCGTATTGGCGGAGGGACGACCTGGGCTGGCAGCGCTTCACGCTGATGGGGCCCGTGCCGCTGGCGTTGGACGCGCCGGTCAGCCACGTCTCCTGGTTCGAGGCTGACGCGTACGCGCGCTGGGCCGGCGCGCGCCTCCCGACCGAGTTCGAGTGGGAGGCTGCCGCGCCATCGGCAGCCACGACTGGGTCGGATTTCTATGGCCAGGTCTGGCAGCGGACGGCCTCCCAATACGTTGGATATCCGGGCTACGAGCCGGCGCACGGCGCTGTGGGCGAGTACAACGGCAAGTTCATGTGCAACCAGTTCGTGCTGCGTGGGTCAAGCGTCGCGACGCCGGCTGGCCACGCCCGCAGGACGTATCGCAACTTCTTTCAACCCGAGTCACGCTGGCAGTTCAGCGGGCTTCGCCTAGCTCGGAGCTCCGCCGCATGAAACTTATTGATCTCGCTCCGTCCGTCACGGATTTTGCTGCGGACGCGGCGGTCTCGTTGGCTCAGATCCCGCCGAAGCTGCACAGCAAACATCTCTACGACGAGGTGGGCTCGCAGCTGTTCGACGCCATCACACGCGTCGAGGAATACTACCTCACCCGCGTCGAGCAGCTGATCTTCACGACCCGCATGGCGGAGCTCGCGCGGGTCGTGGGCCCGAACGTTCGTGTGGTGGAGTTCGGCGCGGGGCTTGGCGACAAGACCCACCGGCTGCTGTCAGGGCTCGATGACCCGCGCGAAGTCGTGCTGATCGACATCTCGAAAGCGGCGCTGCTGTCTGGCGCGACGGCCATCGAGACGGCCTTTCCGCACGTGACCGTGACCGCGATTTGCGCCGACTATGACGAAGCCATCACGCTCGAACCGCACGACGATCGCAGCGTGATGTTTTTTCCCGGCAGCACTTTGGGCAACTTCACCAACGAAGAGGCCGTCGTGTTTTTGCGGCGTCAGCGAGCGCTCGTCGGACCCGGCGGCGGCCTCATCCTGGGCGCAGACCTCATCAAGGACCCGGAGGTGCTGATCGCAGCGTACGACGACGAGGCGGGCGTCACGCGCGACTTCAACGTGAACCTGCTGCAGCGCCTTGCCGACGCGGGCGGGCGCGTGTTGCCTCATCACTTCCGACATGAGGCGCGCTGGGTCGCTGAGCAGTCCCGCATTGAGATGCACTTGGTGGCCGAGCAGGCGACGGCCATCTCGGTGCTGGAGACGTCGGTGTCTTTCAAGCGCGGCGACAGCATTCAAACCGAGAGCTGCCACAAATACACGCCGGAGGCGCTGACCGAGCTGTTGGCCGAGAGCGGCTGGTCGACGGCGCAGATCTGGATGGATGACGAGCGCCGATTTGCGGTGGTGTGGGCGACGGCGACGCTGTAGCGAGGGCGCGGCTACTCCATGAACGCGGGCGCCACCTCGTCGCCCGGACGGCTAGCTTTGGCTGGCCGGGGCGCGACTTTGGCCGGCCGAGGTTTCGCGGTCGGCTTGCGATCCGCGACCGGTCGAGCCGCTGCGGGAGCGGCGGAGGCGGCCGAGAGAGCGAGGAGCGCGAGGAGCGCGAGGAGGG
>ERZ889078.1991-NODE-1991-length-15228-cov-19.934687_pt1 | contig 15228 bp, 9 predicted proteins | sample MGYA00521266_ERZ889078 | MGnify/ENA primary metagenome ERZ889078 (study PRJEB32303, sample SAMEA104408618) | aquatic metagenome | biome: Brackish water; feature: Pelagic; material: water | place: Baltic Sea | collected 2014-06-16T06:34:00 | depth 76,534 m ...
CCAAAGCGTCATAAATCTCTTTTTGTTTATCATTTAACTCCGAACTTTGTCGTATATACAAGGTAGAGTTGTCTTTACACTTCATACTGGTGGTAATTCTTTTTTGATTTCTGAGAATATCCCTTATTGTATCCCAGCTGTAATTGATATCTTTTTGTTTGAGTTTGTATCTTATCGTATGGATAATACTATAGGCAAGGAGAGTTATAAAGAGATGTCCATCTACTCTTGATTGTGTTTGATGAAATATAGGTCGTAAACCTAATTCAGATTTTAAACTTTTAAATACAGACTCTAAGTCCGTAAGCGTCGTATATGTCTTCCAGAGACTCTTCTCATCCATTGTTTGGTTATTTGTTCTTAGACAATATATCCCATTGATGGCACTTTTGTTGTCAAGTGTCTTTTTTTCACTCCATGTTAGATCTATTGCATTGTCACTATTTGGGTCTTTAGTCACTATGGTTGAGTAATATTGAGATATCAATGGATATTTCTGTTTCAATCTCCCTATCGTCTCAAGAACTTTTGTGTAATTCTTTGTTCTTTTTTTTATTGATAATCCATCTTTGAGATATTGAAGCTTATCTATAAAAAGAGTTTGCACTCTTGTTTGCATAGCTTCTTCTTTAGCTTCTCTAGCAGTAGAGTGTATAAACAGCTCTATCTCCTTTGTCTCTTCATTGACGACTTTCATAGCCCTTACTATTGCATTCTCATGTTTATCGAGTTTAACAGGTACGGAGTTCTCCTCATCAAACTGTTTGTTCTGTTTTCTGCTAACTACGAGATATTCATATTCATTTGTGACGAGATAAGTTATGTTCTCCTCCGTCGCTATCCCCGCGTCCATTATCACCAATGACGTATGGGAGTTTAAAAGGTTTTTCTCCTCCTCTTTTTTGACTTGCAACTTATCGAGCATCTCTTGAAAAGTTTTAGGTTCACTTACGTTACCGTCAAATATCTCACTTTTTCGGACAAACCCGCTACTGTCTAACATTACGGCCAAGGTGATGATGGGAGCGTCGCTTCTTTTTTCTTTGCTTCTCCCTCTTTTAGCTTTTTCAATCCCATTCGCTCCACCTTCAAAGTACGTGTTTGTAAGGTCGTAAAGGGTTATGGTCTCATCATAGTCAAATATCTCTTTTTGGGTAGTATAGAGATGCTCTTCTAAAATCTCTTTATGAGAAAAAAGTATGTCTGATATTCGATAAATACTATTTGAAGAGATTTTATTGTAATCACACCCTATGAGTTCATTGACTCCACTTGTGTCACATAACCATCTGTATGCTTTAGCTTCACTGCTAGGATTGGCTATCTTAGCTATTATAGTGCCAATGGCGCTATTGTATTGCACATTCGTAAAACCTAACTCTTGAAGTTTAGTATCAAGTTTTAGCTCTTTGATTGTCTCATAGACTACGTTCTCAATCCCTATGTCTTTTATATCGCTGTTTTTTACCGTAGTGGTGTCTATCTCTTTGTATTTGTCATCATCACCGCTATTGGTTTGTACGTCTGCTTGTAACGATATGATTCGCAACGCGTATTGACTCGCCAAACTCTCTAAATCTTTATCGAGTTCAAATAAGGTTGGAGTCTGTTTGAGTATGTCATCCACTCTTTTGGATAAATCAGACCAACGCTCTTGCTCTACGTTGAATTCACTGCCTAAATTGAGCAGAGTAACTCTTTTTACTTGCTTACCAATCCTAATGGATTCAACCAGTCTGTAAGTGTAATATTTTTCTGATGAGTCTTTTTTATTTTTTGAAATTGTTTTAATAATATACATGCGGCCATTGTAGCTTTATTTTTATTAAAACAAACTTTACTAAATATTAATTCGGGCACTACATTAGACATATGAAATTAAAAATCCCTGTTTATAGGGGTTAGTGAATTGAAATTTGCTTAAATTCGCTCTTTTTTCTAGTTTTTTCGGATTCTGATGATGAAGTTGGGTTAAGGTGCTTAGATTAAAAGTCTCGGTGCTGAGCGTTAAGGAAAAGGGAGAGCTAGACTCTTTCAGGTGTGTATCAAAGAGTTGAACGAAAGTGAACCATTGATGTAAGCACCAAGTAAACACCATCTTGACATTTAAGAAAATTTAACTTTATGTTCAAACATTAAATCTCCATAAAGTAGGGATTCTACACTATTATTTATACTTACTTTTACAATAGAGGTACGCCACAAGGTGGAGTTATCTCACCTCTGTTGGCTAATCTATTTTTGCATTACGCTTTTGATGTGTGGATGAGTAAAAACTATCCCCATACTCCTTTTGAGAGATATGCAGATGACGCAGTGTGTCACTGTAGGTCTGGGCAAGAGGCAGAGAAACTACAAGTAGAACTATCCAAACGAATGGAAGAGTGTAAATTAGAACTTCATCCAGATAAGACAAAGATTGTCTATTGTAAAGATGATAAGAGAAGAGGTGAGTATGAAAATATAAGCTTTGATTTTCTAGGGTTTACATTTCAACCAAGACTATCTAAAAGTTACACAGGTCAATTCTTTGTAGGATTTAATCCTGCAATTAGCACTAAATCTGCTAAAAGGATTAGACTTGTAATACGAAGATGGAAAGTTCATCTGAGAAGTGACCTCTCTTTAGAAAAGTTATCAAAAGCTTATGGTAGAGTGATAAGAGGTTGGGTAAATTACTATTCAATCTTTGCGCGATATAAACTACTAGAGCTAATGAGATACTTTGATAGAAGATTAGAGAGATGGGCAAAACAGAAGTTTAAATCACTCAAACGCAGACAAGGCAGAGCCAATAAATGGCTTACAGCAATAGCTAGAAAAGAGCCTCATCTATTTCCACATTGGCAAATGAAATATGCAAAACTGGCTAAGTAATATCACTTGATTAAACAATAAGAGCCGTGTGACGGGAGACTGTCAAGCACGGTTCTGTGAGAGCCTTAGAGGGAAGTTCTCTTTGGCTACTCGACTGAACCTGACCCCTAAACTCTAAGAATTGCTATCTTCCTTATGTGTCAATCTTAACCACGCATAGCCAAAGACTCCCGCGAAAAGAGAAGCGCTTAAGATGCCTATTTTCGCTTGAAATATAAGCTCCTCATTACCCATAAACGCGAGATCCGCGACAAATATGGACATGGTAAAACCGATGCCGCCCAACGCGGCGACGCCCAAGAGTTGTCTCATGGTGCTTCCATGAGGGAGTTGCGCGACGCCTAGTCTAATCGCTATCCATGAGATACCCGCGATGCCAACTATTTTACCCACGAGCAGTCCCGCGATGACGCCTAGCGACACGGGTTGCAATATCGTTTGAGAGATGGAAGAGAAGTCTATGGATATGCCCGCGTTCGCCAAAGCGAAAAGAGGGATGACTAGCAAACTCACGGGAAGATGCAAATCATGTTCTAATCTCGCAGATGGAGAACCAACGGAGTCTATCTTGTCTTTAATGTTTAAAAGTATCGCTTTTTGCTCCTCATGCATGGTGAAATCCGTGGCTATTGGATAGTTGTCATACTCTAAAAGCAAGTTGCTCGTATGTTGCGTAAAGTCCGTAGGCGTGAGTTTTGGACGAGAGGGGATGGTCATGGCGGCAATAACTCCAGCGATGGTGGCGTGAACCCCTGACTCCAACATGAAAAACCACATAAATACTCCCACCATGAAGTAAGGAAGTATCGCATGTATGCCAAAACGATTGAGACTTATCATGATGAGAAACATGATTCCCGCCAAGCCAAGAGGCAAAAACTGTATCTGTTCCGTATAAAAAACGGCAATGACGAGAACGGCTCCAAGGTCGTCGACAATGGCGAGCGCCACTAAAAAAGTGACAAGCGCATGTGGCACGCGGTTTCCCAAAAGAACCACCGCGCTAATGGCGAACGCGATGTCGGTCGCCATCGGTATGCCCCAACCATTTGCGCCAATAGTTCCAGCGTTTACGCCAAAGTATATAAGCGCGGGCAAAACCATCCCTCCGATTGCGGCTATTATGGGTAAGGTCGCGGCTTTAAAGCTAGAGAGTTCCCCAACTAAAATCTCACGTTTTATTTCAAGTCCCACCATGAAGAAATATATCGCCATGAGACCATCATTTATCCAGTGATGAATGGTATGGGAGAGTTTCCAATCACCGACGTTAAAATCCACTTTGGTGTGAAAAATATGATAATACAATTCACTCAAAGGAGAATTTGCAAGAATCAAAGCGATTACGGTCATAAACATGAGCGTTAAACCGGTTGTCGTTTGCGCGTGTATAAAGTGTTCAAATGGAGTGGAAATACGTTTAAAAGCTTTTTCCCAAGGAGCGTAAAGTTGCATGATTCTTACCTTTTTTATTTCTTTACATATTATAGTGTATTGGATTAAATAAGTGCGAACTTAAATAAAGTTAGTATAATCTTACCATGAATATAAATGAACTTAAAAATAAAACCATATTACTGTTTGGAAGACCAAGAGCGTTTTCTTTGGAAGAGTTTGACTCTCAGATGAAGTTTAACGACGTGAGGGTTGTAAAAGAGTTTAGCGACGAAGTTGTTTTGTCCGTTGATGGCAAGATGATGACGCCATACGAGCAGATCGCGAGCGAGGAGTTGTATGAGCGAAAAATTCCCTCCATCACCATCGACGTTTTAGAAAAAGAGTTGGCGAAGTTTTTGGACAAAGACACGCTTCTTATGAGCCTCAAACTCTCACATGACAAAGAGCGTCTCAAGAGTTTCATACAAAACGCGACGATAGGCGACGAACTCTTTTTTAGTTTGATGAAAATGTACTCATGGGGTGGCGAAGACTTTTTTGAAAATGACGACAATCGCGACGTAAGCGCCGCGTTCATCGCAAGGTTTTATGAAAATATCGAGAGAAACCACAACGTTCAGTACGCGACTACGGGCTTTATTCATCTTGTTTCACAAACCAAAAACAGTGAACTTTTAAAGGCCATCGCTCTGCTTGAACCGCTCAAGTTTCATCCTAAAATAAAAATCGCGATTGCCATGAGTCCTTATTGCGACGCATCCATGCAAAAACGATTTTACAAAAGCGAGGACGCGAAAATTCTCGAAGCCTTGTCTTTGAATCAAAATCTCGCGTTTGGTTTGGTCGAGGAGTTCGCGAAAAATGAGTACTTGGCTTTTAACGTGTCAAAAAGCGCGCAATTAACGGATGAGCTTTTTACTCTTTTGAAAAAGAGCTCTGTCGCGTTGGCGAGCAACGAGAGTTTGACTGAGCGAATGCAAGAGGAGCTTTTCTCTTATGGAGATGATTTTGTAAACTTGGCGCTCGCAAAAAACGCAAGCGTATCGCCGCGTACAATCTCCAAACTACTTGAACTTCAAAGTGATGAAGTTACGCTCGCGGTATATCAAAACAGCGCGACGCCACATGAGACGCTCAACGAAGCGTACAAAAATCCTCTCTATCATGAAGCGTTGGCGAAAAACGAAAACTCTCCCGTCGAGATTTTGTATCAGTTGCAACTCGATGGCAGATATGAGCGATTCGTAAAAACAAACGCCGGATTTGGCAGACACATTCAAGGCGAAAACATAGGGTGGTTGGTATGAAAGCGACAAATTTGGTAAAAAGTCTAAGCGCGTTGGTGGAGCAAAAAGTTCCCACGTTTCTTTGGGGCGCGCCGGGGATTGGCAAGTCCTCCATCGTAAAACAAATCGCTCAGGACAAAAAGATTGGTTTTATAGATTTGCGCTTGGCGCTTATGGATCCAACCGACTTAAAAGGCATCCCTTTTTACGACAAAGAGAGTCACACGGCGCTTTGGGCTCCTCCGGCTTTTTTGCCAAGCGAGGGCGAGGGGATCTTGTTTTTGGACGAACTCAACTCGGCGCCGCCTTCGGTGCAATCTTCGGCTTATCAGCTTATCCTCGACCGTAGAGTCGGAGAGTACGAGTTGCCCGATGGTTGGGCGATAGTCGCCGCTGGAAATCGCGATGGCGACCGTGGAGTAACGTACAGAATGCCAAGCCCGCTGGCAAACAGATTTGTCCATTTTGAGATGGAAGTCGACGTGAACGATTGGCGATATTGGGCGTATAAAAAGGGTCTTGACGATAGAATAATCGCCTACGTCTCTTTTAAAAACGAACATCTTTTCACTTTCGACGCTAAGAGCGACGCGAAAAGTTTTGCGACTCCTAGAAGTTGGGAATACGTCAACAGCGTTTTAAAAAGTCAAATAGACGAAGACGTTCTTTTGGACGTTCTAAGCGGCGCGGTTGGCAAAGAGGTCGCGGTGGGTTTTTTAAGTTTTTCAAAAGTCATGGACAGACTTCCCGACATAGAAGCCATTTTATCAACGGGCGAGGGCGAGTACAGCGATGAGGTAGGCGTTCTCTACGCTCTTAGCTCGGGTCTTGTAAGCGCAGTTTTAAAAGATGAAAGCGCTCTGGAGAATCTCCTTTCGTACACGCTAGAGTTGAAAAGCGAATTCGCCGTTTTAATAGTGCAAGATTTACAAAGAAACGGCGTAAAAATGGAACATTCAAAAATTTTTAAGGAGTGGGTGAAAAAGTTTGCGTATCTTCTTGTTTAAGACCTTAAGAAGTTAGATATAATATTAAACTTAAGTGGTAGCGTAAAACAAGGTTTGAATAATGGTTGATTTAAAAAAACTTATCAAGTTGTCCCAAGGAATGAAAGTTTTATACGTTGAAGACGATAGCGTCGTAAGAGACTCTACCATTCTTTACTTTACAAAAATATTTGCAAACTTAGCCGTAGCCAAAGATGGTTCGGATGGTTTGGAACAATATAAAAAAGAGAAGTTTGACATCGTTATAACCGATTTGTCCATGCCTCGAATGAACGGCTTGGAGATGATAGCGAAAATCAAAGAATTAAACGACGCTCAAGCCGTTTTAGTGACAACCGCTCACGCCGAATCGGACTACTTGCTTAAAAGCATAAAACTTGGAGTCGATGGCTACATCATCAAACCTTTTGACTTTAAGCAGTTAAATTATGAACTTTATAAAATAGTCGATAGATTGGACAAATACTCGCAAAATGAAGCCTACAAAAAAACTTTGCTTCAAATGGTGGAGAAAAAAACGGCGGACATATCCAATCTCTTGTTTTATCAAAATGAAAACTATGAAAAAACGCTTTTCTCAATGGTTGAAATGATAGAAGATAGAGACACTTACACGGCGGGACACAGCAAGAGAGTGGCGGAGTATAGTAAAATAATAGCGCAAGAGATGGGCTATGGCGAAGAAGAATGCGCTAAACTTTATCAGGCGGGCATCTTGCATGACATAGGAAAAATCGCCACTCCAGACGCGGTTTTACTCAATCCAAAAAGCTTAAACGAGATAGAATATACGCTCATCAAAGAGCATGTCGAAGTTGGATATAAACTTTTGAACCACATACCAATGTTTGAAGAGCTTTCTCATATTATCCGCGCTCACCATGAGAGATATGATGGATATGGCTACCCAAGAGCCCTTCAAGGAGAGGAGATACCTCCGCTTGCAAGAATCATGATAGTGGCGGATGCTTTTGACGCCATGACGACCAACAGAATTTATAAGGCGAGAAGAAGTGTCAAAGAAGCTTTGGAAGAACTTCTAAAATTAAAAGGAATGCAGTTTCATCCAGAAGAGGTGGAGAGCGCGCTCTTGGCTTTAAAAGATGTGAAAATCGATGAAAACATAAGTCAAGTTCCTCGAACTAAAATAGAACAAGAACGATTCGCTTATTTTTATAAAGATGGATTGACAAACGTGTATAATCAGAGTTATTTAGAGATTGTGCTTGCAAAAAACAGTTATGAAAAAGAGTTTGAACATATAAACGTATTTTTGCTAAATCACTTTTCGACCTATAACAAAGAGGTCGGATGGAGCCAAGGCGACAAGTTCTTGTACGTTCTCGCTTTTACTTTAAATGAATATTTCAAAGACTCTTTAGTGTTTAGACTTTTTGGAGATGATTTTGCTGCGCTAAGCAAAGAAAAAATTGATTTAAGCGATTTAAAAAATACGTTAGACGCTTCCGTAAAAGGGACTTGTCTTGAGTACAAGATTAAAAGTGTTGATTTAAAAGAAACCAAGATTGAAACTCTTCTGCAAATCGAACAAATATTTGATAAATGAAAAAATTTAACGTTTACGTGGCAATTGGTTCTAGCGCTGGCGGATTTGAAGCTTTGTCTGAACTTGTTACGTGTTTGCCTCGAAAAACGGGTTTTTTTTATTTTTTGGCGCAGCATTACGCAAGAGCTCAAAAAAGCGTCTTAGCGGAGCTTCTTGGACGAAAAAGTACAATTGCCGTGACTTTGGCGAAAGAGGGAATGCTCTTGAAGCCAGACATGCTTTACGTTTTTCCTCCCGAGTTGAAAATTTTGGTTGTCAAAAATAAACCAACGGTCGTTAAGTCGGAATCGAGTTCTTCTTTTCCTCTTCCAAACGCGGATATTTTATTTAGTGAATTATGCTCTATAAAAAACTCAAAAACAGTCGCCATTGTACTCTCAGGCACGGGAAGCGACGGCACAAAAGGCATGAAAGTCGTAAAAGAATCCGGTGGCGTCACAATTGCGCAAGCTCCACAAGAGACTATGTTTGATGGAATGTCCACAAGCTCGATAAACTCGGATACGGTGGATTACATTTTGAGTATCATGGAGATAGGCGATAAACTCTCTCAACTCTCAGTCGCGTTTAACGACGACTCTTACGTCAATCAAGAGAATTCTTTCATCAGCATTGTTAAACTCCTGCATAACGCCAAAGGACTTGATTTGTCTCGTTATAAAGAGGAGACTATAAATCGCCGCGTAGAAAAACGGATGACGCTCTTACGGCTGGAAACTATTGAAGAGTATTCGCGGTATTTAAAATCGAATCCTCAAGAGATTGATTTTCTTCATCAGGAAGTTCTCATCGGCGTCACTGAGTTTTTTCGCGGAGTTGAAGCGTTTGAGGCTTTGAAAAGTACGGTGAGAAAAAAACTTGTTTTGCTCGAAGAATATTCAGAGTTTCGTGTTTGGAGCGTCGCGTGTTCGAGTGGCGAAGAAGCCTACTCTCTCGCCATCATACTTAGCGAACTCTCTCGTGAGCTACGTAAAGCTTTTTACTTTAAGATTTTTGCTTCGGACATAGACGAAGTCTCGCTTGAAAAAGCGAGACTTGGCGAGTATAAAACAGAAGCCTTCTCCCACATGGACAAAGAGACACTCTCTCGTTATTTTGTAAAAAATGAGCATGGATATAAGGTTGTAAAAGAGTTACGCGATTTAATCGTATTCGCTCGTCACAACTTTTTAAACAATCCTCCATTTATAAACATGGATTTGATTAGTTGTCGCAATGTTCTGATATATCTCAAACGTTTTTCCCAAAAAGACGTTTTTTCTCTTTTTCACCACTCGCTCAAAAATGATGGAACTCTTTTTTTAGGTTTATCCGAATCAATCCTCAACGGCAGTGATTATTTTAACGCGCTGGACAATAAAAATAGAATCTATAAAAAATCAACTCATCAAAAAAAGAACAAATTTTCGTTATACTCAGAGAATAATTATCTGATGAAATAACTAAGAGCGAAGGAAGAGACAATGGCGCGACCGATAAATCCTTTAGAGATTGAAAAACATCTTCAAGAAGAACTTTTTGAGTATTGTAAAAGCGAGAGCTTGATTGTTGATGGCAACTTTAACGTCGTTTATAAAAAAGGAGAGATTCCCTATCTTCACTTTTCCGATGGCATGGTGAGTTTGAATCTTTTTGACAATCTTGACAAAAATTTGCATTTTGAAGCGAGAGCGGTTTTAAATCGCGTTTTAACTTCAAACATGAGAGAAAAGAGCAAGTTTGTTCAGCTTGAATCTTCAAACGACGAGAAGTTTGCGCGACTAATCGCGCAACCTTTTCACATGCCATCGCAAGGGAGAATGATTTTAGTCAATTTTCAAAAAGTCGAGCTAAAAGAACTCTTTTTAAATATAAATCATTTGCCATCTTTTGGGGAAGATTCGCTTGTGAGCAACTTGTCGTCTCAGCTTCAAGAATCAGAAAAAGCGTTGCAAAATATCTCAAACGAGCTGCTTTTTTCAAAACAAAACATGGCGACTATAAATGAAGAACTTCAAGACTCGAATGAAAAACTTCAATCAACGGTTGAAGAGCTTGAAACCTCAAACGAAGAGTTGCAATCGTCCAATGAAGAACTCATAGCTTCTCTCGCTTCAAATCGAGAACTTCAAAACAGACTCTCTCTGATTTTAGAGTCGTCAATGGATGGAATCTTAGGTATAGACATGCAAGCGCGTCATACTTTTGTAAACGATAGAGCGGCTCAACTACTCGGATACTCGGCGGAGTATCTGATGGGTAAAGATTCTCATCAAGTTTGGCACCATACGAAAGAGGATGGCTCTTACTACCCGCAAGAGGAGTGTCCAATACTCAAGACCTTGCGAAAAGGAGAAGTATCGAGAGGGAAAGATTTGCTTTGGCGAGAAGACGGCACTTCTTTTCCCGTGGAGCTTATTCGTAGTCCCATCATGGAAGAGGGAGTCATCACGGGGGCGGTCATTAGTTTTCACGATATAACGAAAGAAGAGAGTTTATCCAATGAGATTGAGAACACTAATTTCAAATATGAACAAACTTTTCAAGCGGCGCAAATTGGAATGGCGCATGTGGGACTAGACGGCTCATGGCTTGACGTGAACGCTTACTTATGCAGATTGCTTGGTTACTCTAAAAAAGAACTATTGGAACTAACGTTTCAAGAGATCACTCACGCTGACGATTTAGACAAAGATTTAGAATACGTGCATGATCTTTTGGCGGGCAAGCGCAACTCCTATCATAAGGAAAAACGCTATATTCGTAAAAATGGCAATGTCGTATGGATAAATCTCTCTGTTATTTTGCTGCGAGACGCCGCAAACGAACCACTCTATTTCATCTCCATCGTTCAAGATATTTCACAGGTTAAGATGCTGATGTTTGAGTTGGAACTCAAAAAAAACGATTTGGAAAACATAATTCGTTTCGCGCCAAATCCGATACTGCTCTATGATGAAGATGGAAAAATATTGTTGATGAACGAAGTCTTTCAAGACTCGACGGGGTATGCACAAAAAGAGATTAAAAACATAGAAGATTTGAACAAAAAAATTCTGATGGATGAAGAAGAAAATGATGTAAATCAAAACATCTTTTTAACGTCAGATGTAAAAATTCAAGAAAAAATTGTCAAAACAGTTACGACAAAAGATCATAAAGAGTTGTCTTGGATATATTCCATTTCGGCGTTGGCAAACATCCAAAATGGCAAAAAAGTATTTATAGCTTCTTTTATGGATATAACGGAGATTCAGAAAAAAGAGGAGCTTATGCTCGCTCAGTCGCGTCAAGCCGCCATGGGTGACATGGTGGGCATGATAGCTCACCAATGGCGACAGCCTCTAACCGTCATCTCAATGTATGGAAATAACCTTCGAGCGGACTTGGAGCTTGATAACGAGATTACAAAGAAAGAACTTTACTCGCTCACAGAGGCGTTAAATGAACAAACACAATCTCTTAGCCAGACTATTGAAGATTTTAGAACATTCCTAAAACCAGAAAAAGAGAAAGAAAAAATATCTTTGTGCAAGATTTATGAAAAACTTCGCAACATGATTCAAAAGACGCTAGAAAACAATGAAGTAGCTCTTTCCTTCTCAGATGATTGTGACATGGAGTTTTACACTTATCCAAATGAGTTTTTGCAAGTTTTTATCAATCTTCTCAATAACTCCAAAGATGCAATCAAAGAACGTAAAATTGAAAATGGAGCGATTCATATAGATACGATTGTTAAAAAAGATATTTTGACTATAGAGGTCAAAGACAATGCGGGGGGAATTGATGCCGATGTTGTTCATAAACTAGGCGAACCTTACGTTTCTACAAAAAAGAAAAATGGCACTGGTTTGGGAATATACATGTCAAGAATGATTTTAGAAAAACATTTTAACGGAAACCTTAGCTGGAAAAATTACGGCGATGGAAGTTGTTTTACGATTACTCTTCCTTTATCAGAGTAAATTCATGTTGCAAAAGAAAAAAATCTCACAAGCAAAAGCCAAGCTTTTAGTGAATTATCCATACTTTGGAACGCTGGCTTCAAAGATAGACGTAGTGATAAACGATGACATCGAGGCTTTTAAAAGCGATGGAAAAAAAGTGGAAGTCAACGGCGATTATTTGGAGAAATTAGAACTTAACGAGATGGAATTTATCTTTGCAAACGGTGCCATGCATGCGAGTTTGGCTCATGAAGCGCGTAAAAATGACAGAAGCGGTTGGCTTTGGCAGATGGCTACCGATATGGCTATAAACGACATGTTGGTGGAAAATGGACTTGAGATGCCTTATGGCGCGCAGTATAGAAAAAGATTCGCGGGTCTTTACGCCGAAGAGATTTACGCGGAACTAAAAGCGGACATTCTTCGAGAGGACGACAACTTGGAGTATGAGGCGGACAACTCCGACGACGTTCAAGACAAAAAAGAAAATCAAGAACAGACGCGAGAAGAGCTTCAAGAGGAGATACTCCAAGAACAACTTTTAGCGGAAGAAGCCATATCTTTATTGACGCGAGAATTTAAAAAAGGCGAAGCGCCGCGAGAGATTGAGCGGTTTTTTAAGCTTGACGTTTTTGGTAAAATTGATTGGAGAGACGAGCTGAAATCCGCGCTTGACAGGTACTTTAGAGACGACTACGTTTTGTTGCCGCCTAGTAAAAAACTGCTCTCTTACGGGATTTATCTGCCTTCTAGCGTAAGCCAAACCTTTAGACTCGTCATAGCCATAGATAGTTCCTCATCCATTGACGAAAAGTTGTTAAACGAGTTTTTGAGCGAAGTGAATTTTTTGATGTCTTTGGTTCAAAACTACCAAATAGAGCTTTTGGTCTGTGACGACAAAATGCAAGAACACAAAACTTTTTATAGCGGAGATAGTTTGGAAGTCACTTTAAAAGGTGGCGGAGCGACTGATTTTCGTCCTGTTTTCAAGTTTGTGGAGCATGAGTTCGACGACGTGAAATTACTTCTGTACTTTACTGATTTAGAGGGTTTTTTCCCCGATGAGAGACCAAACTATGAAGTGAAGTGGGTGACGCCAAAAGAAAAAGAGGTTCCTTTTGGAGAGTTGATAGTTTTATAGCGAGTAAAACCATTAGCGGTTCTCATATATATGAACGCTGTTTCGCCCATTCTCTTTTACGTAATAGAGCGCTTGATCGGCTTTTGCCATAAGTGCGTAAAGATTATCGTTATTATGAATATATTGACAAATCCCCATGCTAGCCGTCACTTTTAACATCAATTCTTTATGAAACGTTTCCAATTGATTTATCTTTTTCAACAGCGCGTTCGCTTTTTCAAACGCTTGCGAATACGTGGCGCGTGGAAGTAAAATTACAAACTCCTCTCCACCAATTCTTGCAAAAAAATCGCTGTCTCTAAGGTAAGCGCTTATCTCTTTTGTAAAGGCTATGAGAACCGCGTCTCCAGCGTCATGACCATAGGCGTCGTTTACCTTTTTAAAAAAGTCTATGTCTAGAATGATTAAAGAAAAAGTTGTTTTATAGCGAATGGCGTCATATATCAACTTTTCTCCATGCTCTAAAAAAGCCCTTCGATTATAAATGCCTGTCATCTCATCAGTTCTGGCGATTTTTTCAGCTTTTTGCATCTGTAGTTCTAACTCATGAGTTCTCTTTTTTACCTCAAATATTAATGTTTTTTTTGCCTCTTCCAAAGCATGTTTTACTTTATTTTGCTCATTAATATAATCATGTTCTAAAATAGCGATTCTATCCGCTAAAGCGATAGAGAGCAGTATCCCCTCTACTATAAATCCAACTCTACTTACCCAATAGAGAAGTTCATTCGTTTGCAACACTTCTGAAAAACGGAGAATCGAAATCATAACCGTAATGGATAAAACTAGAGAGGCTACGGCGTAACCTCTGGCTATTTTATATCCATCATACCAGAGTTTGAATCCAAGTATTGGAAAAAAAATAAAAGCGAATACGCTAACTTGTATAAGCGCTATTGCAAAATGGCGTTGACCCAAAACGGATAAAACGATAGCTAGTAGATTGATGAAAATCAAAGCTATTAAAATCTTATCCACTCTAGGCGTAACTTTAGGAGTCTCTAAAAACGCGCGAGTAAACAATAAAAAAGAAGAAAAGAGAGTTACGACGGATATTAAAGGCATTATATCTATTAAATAAAGTGATTTATTCCATAAATAGTGTGATCCAATCTGGTTGAAAGTAAGCATTGAAAAAATAACGCCCATCAGATAGACGTTGTACCAAAAATACTCTTTTTTCCTTAAAATAAACCAGATGAAAATGTTATAAAACAACAATGCCAAAAGAGCGCTAAGGATTCCTATTATCATATTAGAACGAAATTGTTGAGATTTTAAAAACTCGTCTTTAGTCCAAAGCGTATGAAACATCTCTATCAATCCAAATTTTTCATAAGATAATTTTACATAAATTGTATCTTTTGTTTTCGGTTGCGAGTTAAACTCAAACGCGGTTCGCTCGTCAAATGATATTTTTGATGGATTTGTAAAGTGATCGCCTTTTAAGAAATGCGAAATTAGCGTGTTTTTTTCACTATATTGCCAGCTTTGAATCTCGTCAATCTGACCATGGTTAAATCTTAAAACCCAATCTATGGGCTTATCCGTTGGGTTTTGCACTTGAAGTTTTAGCCACCAGTTTGAGGCGCTTCCTCCCTTGTTTAAACGAAAGGATTTCTCGGTTTTAAACTTTGAGCTTTTCACCTCTTCTATATCCATTTTTTTTGTTTTGTCTTCATAAAAAGAGAGGTGTGGAAATGTGCTCACGCCCTCAAACTTCGAAGAAAGTTGAAGCACCCCCGCATGCGACATGAGTGATAAAAAAACAATTAAAGAGAATATTTTAAGCATATATTGGATTTATCTAATAAAAGACACCCCTTGACATAAATTAATAAATACATTTTAGCATACAATACCTAACTCGTAACGCAAATTGGCTATAATTTAAAATAAAATATTTAAAGGGAAATCACTCTTTAAAAAATGATTGGAGAAAAATTGGAAACGCAAATAAGAGAAAACATTGAGTTGAAATATCTGAGTATGGATGACTATGAAGAGTTAAAAGAGGTTATGC
>ERZ889078.1993-NODE-1993-length-15203-cov-5.552680_pt1 | contig 15203 bp, 13 predicted proteins | sample MGYA00521266_ERZ889078 | MGnify/ENA primary metagenome ERZ889078 (study PRJEB32303, sample SAMEA104408618) | aquatic metagenome | biome: Brackish water; feature: Pelagic; material: water | place: Baltic Sea | collected 2014-06-16T06:34:00 | depth 76,534 m ...
CCAAGATAAACGCAAAAAAAAAAAATGCCAGGATCATAACCTTTCTCTGATGCATTCCTTCGGAGCTCCCGACATACTGTGCTGAAATGGACGCCAACTTTTTCCGCTATGGCTCTCAGTGTCATCCCCAGAGCAAATCCAGCCTCGGTACAATCCTCAACATTGTACTCAACAAGAGAGGGTCATTTTGAACTTATCACAGGTCACTGTTCGTCCCGTAGAACCTACAGAAGAATCCAGGTTCCAGGAAATGATGAAGGAATATCATCATCTTGGAGCATTGCCCAAAATAGGCAACACGGTTTGGTATGTCGTCACCTGCAACAACGAATGGCTTGGCCTCCTCAGTTTTTCCGCCTCAGCTCTGAAATGCGGTGCTCGTGATCGATGGATCGGCTGGGGACATCGTCTGCAGTACGACTGGCTTCACCTGGTGGCGAATAATTCTCGATTCCTGATACTTCCGCATTGTCACCACAAAAATCTCGCCAGCACAATTCTCTCTCTCTGCAAGCATAGAATCCAAAGAGACTGGCTCGTCCGTTTCGGCTTCCCTCTTCTGCTTTTAGAAACTTTTGTTGATCCCACGCGCTTCGTTGACACAATCTCTATCGCGCAGCAAATTGGGAGTTAGCCGGAAAAACGAAAGGTTATCAACGAATCCGCAATGGCTACAGTGCTGCACGCAAGACCTCTAAGCTGGTTTTTGTTCAACCTCTGCAACGCAATGCCCGCCTCATTTCATCGGGGTCTTCGCTACCTCTGCCCTATGTGAAAGGAGCATCAAAATTGAAACTTACCGCCAACCAAATGAGATCTCTTCCGGATTTCTTCAAGCAGATCCATTTCTCAATAAGTTAAGGCTGGATTCAAGTAAAGGGTTATTGTCCCCGTCATTGATAAAATAATATTGAGGTACAGCCGACCTCTTAAAGAATGATGTGGGGAAGATATCGACTCATATCCTGCGTAATTGGTCCAGAGTCCTCACGCACAGAGATGCCTGCGGCTTCGTCGTCTACCAGCCAACTCCCAATCAACGTATAGTGTTCACCAAATTTAGGAAGCATGTATGTGGCCTGATAGATGTACCCTTCCGAACCATAAGGACCGGGTGAAGCAGCTACTTCTGATTTGTTTCTAATTATTGAAACATTAGCGCCTTCCCGAGAAAATATTGGTTTTTTCACCATGGAATCAAAACCATCAGCCAAATGAAGTTCGTCTTCAAAGAATGCCGGCAAAAGATTGGGGTGATTGGGATACATTTTCCACAGCATTGGCAGCAATGCTTTGTTGGAAAGGATGCTTTTCCATGGGGGTTCAAGCCAGCGGACGTTATTGGTCCCCAAAAAACCGCCAAATTCTTCCTGGAACATGAATTCCCAGGGATAGAGTTTGAACATCCAGGAGACGACTTGATCTTTTAGATCGCTAAAGTTTCCTTTCTTGTCACGACCAATATCTTCTATATAGACAAAATGGGTATTGATCCCAGCAGCATGGGCGCAATCTTCAAGATATTGGACGGTACCGCGATCCTCTTCGGTATCTTTACAGCAGGCAAAATGCAGTTCGCGATCGGGTGTCAGGGTTTGCAGGTCTTTGAGCCGGTTAATAAGCTTTTCCTGCAGGCTGTTGAACTGATCTGCACGCCTTGGCAGCACACCAGCGTCAACATTCTCCTTGAGCCAGAGCCACTGCCAGAAACCAGTCTCATAAATACTGGTGGGGGTATCTGCATTGTTTTCGTAGAGCATCGCATGTCCAGTGCCCGAGTAGGCAAAATCCAGGCGTGAATACAGGCTTGGATCGCCGTTCAGCCATGAATTTCGGACGAAGTCCCAATGGATCTCCGGAATACAGAATCTACGCATAAGCTGGTCATCGGCGACAACCTTCTCAACGATGGCCAAACACATCTGGTGAACGTCCTCGGTTGGGGCTTCAATATCATTTTCGATTTGCTGCAAAGAAAATTGATAATAAGCACGTTCATCCCAGTAGCGCTCTCCGTGCATGGAGTGAAACATAAAGCCAAATTCGTCAGCCCTATCTTCCCAGTTTGGCCGTTCCTTGATAGGCATACGGAACATAAGGTTAGCCTCCCCAGCCGCTGGACTTTGCTCCTCCCCAGCTGGATTTAGCGGATGCCATAGCACCAAAGCCTCCACGAGATACCGTTCTTGTGACTGTTGGCTTAGAGCTCATAGTCGATTTATTTACCCGGTAAGAGCCTTGGCCAGCTTTGCCGATAACTGTACCATCGGCAGTCATAATACGGTTATACTGCGAAGAATTACGGTTATTGTATCGATAGACCGGGTTATATGCCGTGCCACCGTAAGAGCTATTGCCGGACATCATTCGGCCGATCATAAAGCCGGTCATCATCGGCATAAAGAGGCCGCCACTACGACTTTGCGTGCACTGTCCACCACCAAATTCTGCTTCACACTGAGCGTTGGAATTGTATTTTGGGCCGGTACGCTCCGCCTCAACCTGGGCCTTTTGGTAGGCGGCTTCGCACTCAACAAGGTTGAGTTCGGTTTTCGAGGCACAATCATTAGCCGAGCTGACAACTGTAACCTCTTCCTGGCTACTGCATGACACCAAACTGACAGCAGCAATCCCAACTGCCAGTGGGCCCTGGATAAACCGTTTTGTTAAACCTTTTCTCATCAAGTCCAGGTCAATATGCTTGGTTCGCTTCATGGTTGCCCCCTTTAATAGCTCATGCAGGCTGCGTTTAAAAAACCGAAGGCGATATTGGTTGCAGCCAACATGATACCCGCGCTGATTTCGTTTGCTTCAATGCGCTTAGAGATGCTCGACATGAAACCGAAGCGAACAAGAGCAAAGGCAAGTGTTTGTGCAACAAAAGCAACCACGCCCCAGATGGCAAAATCAACAAGGGAGACTGAATTGGAGGCGGCACCACTCAGAGCGATGGCAAACCCAACTATTGCACCACCAAAACCAAGGGCAGCAGCAACATTTTTTTCTTCTTTGATTAACTTCCACTCATCGTGCGGAGTGATAAATTTATAAATAAACTTAAAGAGCACAAGGAAGAGCAGTGACAGACCAAAATACAAACTAAAATGCAGAACACTTGTCAATAAAGTTACATTTTCCATAATTTATCCGTGAATAGTTAATTGAGTAGGGTTTAAAGTAATTCCAGTACTGAGAACGAAACAACGACTCAAATTACCGGACGCTTCTTCTTTTTCCTCCGCAGCTAACAGAAGAGATTCTGTCTGGCCGTCTGAGATGGGCCTCTCAAAAAGCATAGTAAACTGATCTGTCACAGAGAACTCTCCCTCATCGTCATAGGTTTTCTCAGCCATATGCACCGGATTGTGATAATCACTGACAGAAGTCCAGACGCGATTATAGGAGTGCCCTTCAAGCTCGTAGGTGGCTGCCCCAATTTGGGTATTCAAAAGCCGGTCCCAGACAGCTTCAGAACTGATATCCTGCGTATCATAGAAGTGAAACAACTTCACGTCTACGACATGTTCTTCCGACTTTCCACCTTCAGCAACCACTTGTAAGAAAGCATCATCGTCGGTGTAAAATCGAAAAATCCAGGTACCGTCAAGATCAACTATACCGGCTGATTTGATGATCTGTGTCGATGCACAATCCTGAATAACTAATTCGTCTTTTATGAGCCTGAGAAGGAGAGTATCAATTTCAAAACTGCCGCCTAATCGTAGACCCATAATGGATGGTGCCGCAGACCGCGGATTGTTTTTTTGTTTGTTACCGAACAACTTGCTGAACATAGTGACCTCAAAATGAGCGCCTGAGAACCTTGGGATCTGTTTTCACGTTTCTGCTAGAAAACAGATTTCCTAAAGGTTTTTATCCCGCTCGTCGGGGTTAGTGACTTAGAAAAAATATTCTTGTCTTTTTACAAGAATATTTTTTCGTCAAGGAACTTATCCCCGTGCTTTGCAAGGGTTAGTACCATAGAAATTCATTTCTTGTTTTTATGAATGAATTTCGTAAAAGGCACTTTATACCCCCAAGCAGGATAGTGAAAACTGTCCTGCTGTGGAGGTTGGATGGCAAAAAAGTGAAGCACTAACTCGCGGTGAGACGCTTTGATGCAGAGTAATACTGCAATGCAAGTTAAGCTTTCCTGGCAGCAAGAATCTGGGCCAGTTTATCGTTACCTTTCACTTGGCCTCCAGGCTGAATGCCTGCAGCCTTCAGTTTGGCATCGAGGCTACTGCCATTTTCTTCATTAGCCAGCTCCTCTGCCGCTGAAAGTTCGGCGCTCCGCTGCTCCTGCTTCGCTTTAATTCGTTCAAGGCTGTCTAAAGCAGTTTTAACTTTACTATTGGCCCCCATGTGACGTGCTGAGACAGCAACTTGAGCCTTCTGGACAGATTCAGTTGCCTTAACCTGATCGATCTGTTGCTCCATGCGGCGCACACTGGTCTTGGCTTTGCTGATGTTGGTTTTCAGGGCTTTTTCCGAGGACAGGTAGCCATCGAGTAGACTTTGCTCTGTCTCAAGATTCACCTCTTGATCGGCAACGCGCTCTGCACATTCGAGTGCTAAAGCATCGTCGCCCTTTTCGCTGGCTGCAATGGCATGATTGGTATAGGTTTCAACACCCATTCTCAAGGCATTAACTTTGTTTTCCGCCAGTTTGCGTTTGGCCATAATTTTGGTCAGATTCTCATCACAGGCCTGGAGTTCTTTTTTGGCTTCACGCAGCTCTTGATCCAGGATCCGGATTGACTGTGTATCAACAGCAGCTTCAATACCTTCGTTAGTCGCTCCTCTCAAAGCGGTCCAAAGTTTTCTTAGACTCATGCTGCGGTCTCCTTAGTGAGGTGATCTTTATAGAGTTCCATAAACTCACGAACATTGGCGAACAGTGTTTCAATTTCTTCAATAATAACGGAATCCTTGCTGTCGACCGACAAGGAACCAAAAGCTGTATAGAAATCTTCACCACCAATTTTATTGATACAGATAGTGGTAAGGGGCAGCAAATGGTGCGTTCGGAGTATCAAATCGTTCATCGCGGCATTGTCAGTAACCATGGCGGCTGGAAATAATGCTGTCTCAGCAATAATCTGCTGTTCGCCTGCATAAATATAGGCATCTATTCCTTCATCGTTAGAGATACTGAGACAGTCACCTTTTTCATCGACTACCCAAGACGACTGAGATTGAGCGATTTCCTTTAGGGTGGCATTGTTCCAAATCATAAGCTTTTCTCCTATTGCTTGATTAGCGTGATAGTGCAAATGCACACGAGTATGCATTACAAGTTATCGTGTCAATCTTTTGTACGTTAGTGATTTAGAAATGATTTTCTTGTTTTTTTTTGCATGAAAATCATTTCTAACAGGAACCTCTCCCCTCAGGGGAATCTAGGAAAGACTGTACTGAGGATCCCGCGAGAAGGCATTATAAAGAACACCACTCAGAGTGGTACTGACAAGAGAACCAACCTGGGGCATTATTAACAATCCCGCTCTTTTCAGTGGGATTGGTTGCTTAAATCACATTCTCTGTGTAGCATAGCATCTTCAGTTATTTTGGAAAACTTTATGGGTCAGACCAAATCAAAGCATCAGCAATCTTTACCACTGAAGAGTCATCTCGAGTCCGAAAAACAAGGTGAGCGATCAAAAAAGATATAACGCATGAGATTCTACAACCAGTAAACGATGCTTAACCGAATTTTTTCTAGAGAAGCAATACTTCTCGTCGCCTTTATATGGGCCGTTTTTCTCATTGATCTGGTGCTTCCAGGTATATCTTTTAATCACCTTGGGATTCAACCGCGCAACCTCGAAGGCCTGACTGGCATATTTCTATCTCCCTTCCTGCACGGCGGATTTTCTCATATTATATCCAACACCATCCCATTGCTATTATTGTCTGCGTTTGTTCGCCTGTCGATAGGTTCCAAGAAAATGCTTATTGTCATGTTCACCGGAGTCATCTGTTCCGGTCTTGGGACCTGGCTTTTTAGTTCAGGTGACCTTGTAATTGGAGCATCCGGTCTCGTTTTTTCACTTATTGGCTTTTTATTAGCCGATGCCTGGGTCAGCCCAAGCCTGCGCAGCTGGACAGTTGCCATTCTCTCCTTTGTTTTATATGGTGGCACACTACTGTCACTTTTCGTTTTTTTGCCATTTGTCTCATGGGCAGCTCACTTTTGGGGATTTATTTCAGGTATAGCCATTTCCTTAATGCTCAGAAGCCCAAGGAAAAAAAAGTTACTATCAACAAATTCTAAAACAGTAAATTATCAACCTAAAGGCAGAAAAACGTGAAGCGCTTCTGGCAGTTCCTGCTCAGGGAAAATATAGTTAAGCTCTTTATCGTTGTTCTGGGCATTACTCTCTGTAGCGGCATTATTATAACCTGGTTTGAACCAGATATTTCCCTTGCCAGCGGTCTTTGGTGGAGTGTTGTCACCCTGACCACTGTTGGTTACGGAGATATTTCCCCGGTATCTTTGGGAGGCCGGGTCCTTGCCATCATTGTCATGTTTTTTGGTATAGGATTGCTGGGCACCTTAAGTGCCAGCCTTGCCGCACTCATAATAGGTCATCGTCTGAAGGAGTATAAAGGTATGTGCGCTGCCGATTTCCAGGATCATCTCATATTGTGCGAGTGGAACCATAGGACCCGAGCCATAATAAAAGAACTGAGGGCCGACTCCCACACGAAGGATCTGAAAATTGTATTGATGGCCAATATTGACGAGAAACCCGTGGATGATCATAACCTGTTTTTTGTCAAAGGCAGTGTCTGCGAGGAAACTCTTGAAAAGGCAAATATTATTCAAGCTAAAACAATAATAGTTTTAGGAGATGACTCTCTTGATGCTATATCCCGTGACGCCAAGGTGGTTCTGGCCACCTTGACCATTGAAAGCATAGCTCCTTCAGTTTATTCCGTGGTTGAACTTGTTGATGAGGCTAATGTCATGCACTGCCGTCGTGCGCAGGCAGATGAAATAATTGTGGGCAGCGTATTGAGCAGTCGTTTAATAGCTTCAGCTGCAATAGATCACGGGATCAGCCGGGTGGTTTCGGAGTTGCTAAGCACTGAGTACGGCAACGAACTCTTCAGTATCCCCCTGCCGGACGGCTTGGTGGGCAATACCTTTCTTGATGTTTTTACCATGATGAAGAGGGATCGCCAAAGTATAGTATTGGGAGTTCTGAAAGGACACAATAGCGAGCATATATCTAATCCCCCTTCTGATTATATTTTCGAAAAAGAAGACAGGCTGATAGTTGTCTCAAATGATCGGGTATCCATGTCTGATTCCATGCGTTCCCGCTCAAAGTGATAATGATCAGTGCACTTGCCAGAAAATGGAGGAGTCAAAAGCTTTGATTTTGCAAAACCATTCTCCCTCTAAGAGAGAAGCCTGATGGAAAACAATTTCAGGTTTTGAACTACGTTGACGATGCCGACTTTAAGCGATAATGGACCAATATCCGGCCGACCACGCAGAGAGTCCAGCAGTTCCCGACCCAACGGAAATATTTCGTCTGAATACAGAGACACAAGATAACCCATATCTGTAGGTTCAATATTTCGCCTACCCGCCTCAAAAGTTTTACCCTTAAATTTTCTTGAAACCTGGATAATTGAGCGCTTACCGTTTACTAAGCTGAGCTTGGCACTGGCTGCTGTGATGCACCCTTATTGCATTGCCGTCCAGAAATATATAAAATGATGATAGTTGTGCCATTCCAGTATGTTGTAATTTCGCCAGGGTTGGCTTACTCGGCTCGACCTCCATACAGCCCGTTTCGTTTTATTCGATCAATTGCAACCTCTTTATCTATTGGTTCTAATTCAATTTGTGCTTTATCATCTGCCACATGTATGACTGGATCCCAGTCTTGTAGAACAGGATTTAAACTCAGTAGTTCATTTTTCAAAAAAGACCATCAACCCGATCAGGAGTTCTATCTGAAAGCTGGCCTGGGAATGATCTGCAAAAAACATGGAGATAAAAAAAGACTATGACAACATTATGGAAAGGATTTGCACCGATTTTTTTGATACTCATTGCGTTCGCCTTCATTGAAGGTGGGGTGACTGCAGATTATGCCGATGCCCGTTCCAAGATGGGAGGAAAATCCTTCAAGTCAAGCCCCAGCAAAACTCCGGCGAGTACTTCAGCCACCTCCCCTGCAGCCAAAGGAAGTCTAAGTCGTGGCCTTATGGGAGGATTGCTCGGCGGTGCTATTGGTGGGATGTTGTTTGGCTCGATGTTCGGGGCTGCTGGCTCCGGTATGGGAATACTACCACTCATAATTCTCGGTGGAGGAGCTTTCTTTCTCTACAGGAAATTTACCAAATCCCGACAGAATGTTGGTCAGATGGCAACTAACCAATATGCCATGCAGGGAGCTCAAACAGGCAGTGTCTTTGGTGGTGCTCATACCACTACCCAGCCACCTCCTACGCCGATTATCGGTGAAAGGTTGTTGGATGACGGCATAAACCAAATCAAGCAGGTTGACAGGGATTTTGATCCGATTCATTTTACAGAAGTAGCCTCCGACGTTTTTTTTCAGGTGCAAGCCGGATGGATGCGCCGAGATCTCAATTCTTATCACCATCTCCTCGGTGAAGAACTGGCACAGGAATATGAGAAACATTTTGCTGAAATGCGTAGCAATGGGCATATCAACAAACTGGAATCCATTGCTGTTCGTGGAATGGAGATCATTCAAGCCAGCAGCGATGGTCTCGAGGATTTCGTCACCGTACAAGTTACCGCCAATCTCCTTGATTACACTGTTGATGAAAAAAGTGGTGAGCTGATTTCCGGGAGCATGACCAGCCCTGTCAAATTCCAAGAGGAGTGGACCTGGGCCAGACCCACAGGCACCCAGGACTGGAAGCTCGAAGGTATAAAAGAAGGCTGAAAAACCATCCATCGCCGCAACGCAGCATATTGTGCTATTGTTGCGGCGGTGTTGGTTTTGTTCGCGCAATCCTTGTAGATACTCGTGTCATTGGGTATAAGATTGCAATGACTCAGGGGGGCTACTCATGGGGCACAACCTCAACTCGATCACTATGTGCCACTTTCTAAGGCGGTAGCACCAGTTATCTCACAGTTGCCCCGGCCTCGCGTTCGATCTCGCGCCGCGCTTCTGTGTTGCCCTGCTTGAGGTTTTCGGCATTGGCTTTTAGCAATTCGTTGGTAAGATCACTAGCCGAGCGAATGGCGCGCAGATCCCGCAACTGTTGAGCCTCTATCATTGCCTTCACCTCCTCCGCTTTACGTTGCAATGCCGGGATGGCCTCCTCATCCAGCTGCCTCAGCTTTTCCTCTCCTGCTGCGATGTAACGTTCCAGGTGGTGAGAATACCCAAGATTAGCGGTGTAGAGGCGATCGAGGGGAGTCGAAAGATACGAAAATATATGCTAACCCCGGTAAACGGGAAGAAAGCCGGGATAAGTGCCTTGAGACAGATTCTTTTCTTGTAAAAAAACAAGAAAGTAATCTGTAAGGTACTAAGAGCTCTCGTTCGTCTGTGATATCGCCAGCTCCCGCATGTTTTTTTCATTATCAGTTTCATCGATAATTTCTCTTCCAAAGATCTCTTCCAATACATCTTCCATTGAAATGACACCTGTCATTGTGCCGTATTCATCAACCACTATAAAGAGGTGTTGTCTCCGGTCAATAAAATTGACAAGAATCCGGCTTAAAGGTCCATTTTCAGGTACAAAATGTGCAAGATTCATAAAGTGGGAAAGTGGAAGGTCTATCTTTCCTTCGGCGGCTGCCTCAAAAACATCCTTACGCATTATTATCCCTGTGATGTTGTTTGGCTCCCTGTCGTAAATTGGTATTCTACTGTGGCTGCCTAGTTTAATGAGCATCTCCATGGCATTTTCAACGGTTATATGCTCATTCATCGAAAAAGTGACAGTACGCGGTGTCATTATCTGTCGTACTGTTTTTGATCTGAGTTCAATTATATTGTTAATTACCTTCTCTTCACTTTCATCTATATCTCCGGATTCTCTTGAAAGTGATGCTATTGTCTGTAGTTCTTCGGCTGATATTGTTTCCCTCACCTTCTGTGGCAGTAAGTCTGTTATTGTCCTGCATAACCATATAATCGGTTTAAGTACTACAACCATTACTTTGAGTGGATATGTTATGAGTGGTGCAAGTTTATACGCATAGGTTACTCCAATGGTTTGGGGTAATATTTCTGAGAAAACAAGAATTGTAAGGGTAAAAACTACTGAAAAAAGAAAAACGTTGTCGTCACCGAAAAGCTTTGCTGCGGCAGCTCCTGCAACAGTGGCCCCAATAGTATTGGCTATTGTATTCAGGGTGAGTATAGCGGTAATTGGTTCTCCAATGTCGGAACGTAGCTTCTGGAGATGTTCGGCTGACGGATAGCCATTTTTTTTGAGCATCTCTACCTGGCTCGTCGTCACGGAATAGAGTACCGCTTCGCACACTGAACAAAGAGCAGAAACGGTAATGGCAAGTGACACAGAAATGGATAATGTCTGAAGCACGAAAGATATACTCCTATAAAGAGTTATTGTTAACTTGACGCTATAAACACGCCACAAACATATGCCAGGCAACCCTGGGATTGCCGACTTTAAGTCCACTTATGTCCCAGCACATCAATTCTTATTGATGCTTCGAATTGGATTTCGAAACTCGGTTCTCCATGGGGTCATTGGTCGAGGCTTAATAGCAGTTGGTTACACACATGTTGTGGTTACCTCTTCTATTTTGATCTGCTGCTGATAATTACTTTATTCCTACCCTCCTCCTTGGCGAGAAAAAGTGCCTTGTCCGCTTGTGAGTAAAGAGACAGGTCAGAGAGTCACGCAGAGTAAGTTTTTCCAGCTGGTCTTCCTGGGAACCAATCATTGCCCCAAAAACTGAAAACGCAGTTAGAGTGCCCAGCAAGGTATAACCATAGAACCAGGGATTCCTGGCAATACAATTGGCAGAAAATAGAGTTCACCATAGAATACATGAAAATAATAGCGACTCTGATCCGTGCTGTAATGCAGTAATGTGATTCCTGCTATGAGCAGAACCAACAACACACGTTTATGTATCGGTTTAGGAATATTTATCAATATGTTATTTATCTACATGTAAAATATCTCTGTTCTACCGATCTCCCGTTGAACAAATCAGTTTTTCCTGAAAGAACTAAACTGCTTATCTAAATCTGTTTTATCGAGCGTGGAAACGCTCTCAAGCTCTCCGGTATCAAGCCAGCTACCTTCGCCTCCAGAGCAACTATCAGTATTCACTGTGTAGCATCCTCTGTTGATTTTTTTTGCTTCTCAATTCTTTCCCAAAAGATACCCACAAAAAGAATTAGAACAATTAGATAATTCAGCAGATATTATTCGCTTCAAACGAAGAGATAATCTTTTAAATGCCAGCCTTTGCCTCAACAAAATCTATTACAGATGGTTACACATTGCACGGATGTTGAGGTTACTTACGAAAGAGGGTAGCACGGACATTCGTGCGTAAATATACGCTAAGGAAATTGATCTTCACTACAGAGGTGCCGTAGCAAGATCAACCCAGCATTCAGATGCTTATGGACTGCAATTTATTATTAAACACTGTATAATTAAATAGATCCTTTATTCCATAAGGCGTACTGACAGAAGCTATCAAATATGGGGCTTCATTTTTTGGTAAAGAGTTAATCTCCAGGTGGAGGAGACATGAAGCCTACAGATGCCACAGTTGTGCGCAAAGACCCAAGAAAAGGTACCTGCAAAGAGGTCGGCAAACTTTTGCCCGTCTCTGTCGCCCCGAATGCCCTTGCCGAAAGGGTCAAGGAGCTCAATTGCCTGTACTCCATTTCAAATCTTCTCGAAAATCAAAACGTTGATATAAATTGGATTCTGGCTCGGGCCGTTGAACTCATCCCTGCCGCCCTGCAATTTCCTGAGCTGGCCTGTGCCTGCATCAGGCTCGACGGTCACGAGTACGTTTCTGCCAATTTCAGGCTGACCCGCTGGTGCCGGAATACACAGATCATTCTCAATGGTCGACATGTCGGCGATCTCGATGTCTTCTATACCCAGGCAGTATCTTCGGATGATAGTAGTTTGTTTCTTGAAGAAGAGTCCCATCTGCTGCAAGCTATTAGCGAACGTTTAAGCAAAGTTTTGTATCTGAAGCTTTCTGAGGAAGCTATAAAAGAAAGTGAAGAACGCTATCGAATCCTCACGGAACAGGTTACCGACGGAGTAGTATTAGTCCAAGATGCACGTTTTTGTTACGTGAACCCTGCATTTTGCAGGATGTTCAACATCTCTTCTGCGAGTGACATGAGCAACAGTCTGGTGCACAGTCCTGTCGCTGGTGATGCCGACGAGATTATGCAAATGTACAGGGGCTATATTGGCTCTGACAGCAGTTTCGAAGATAAGGTTGATCATGTACACTGCTTTTCGCGACTTGGTAAAAACCTGTGGATACAGGTCTGCCATAGTCCGATAACCTTCAAGGGCCAACCTGCACTTTTGTCTACCTTCAAAGATGTGACCGAAATCAAAGAACAGCAGGTTGCTGCACAAAGTATGGCGGATCAGTTGCACGATGAAAACCGGGTATTGCGCGCTTCTTTGAAAGAACGATATCGGTTTGGCAATATTCTTGGTCGTTCGCCGATTATGCAAGAGGTATACGAACTGATCATGAAAGCGGCCGTCACCGATGCAAGCGTGGCTATCTTCGGCGAATCTGGCTCCGGCAAAGAGCTGGTGGCCCAAGCCATACACGAACACAGCCCAAGAAAAAACAAGCGCTTTGTCGCAGTGAACTGCGGCGCAATCCCTGAATCCCTCTTCGAACGGGAGTTTTTCGGCCACCGCAAAGGTGCTTTTTCCAGCGCCCATACAGACTCTTCCGGCTATCTGGACATGGCGGACCACGGCACCCTGTTTCTTGATGAAGTGAGTGAACTCACCGTCAATATGCAGGCTAAACTACTGAGGGCCATTGAAGGCGGTGGTTACCGGCCGGTGGGTGGAACCGAGACAATCGAAACGGATTTTCGTATCATCTCAGCTTCCAATGTCTCCCTGAGTGAGAAAGTCAGTAGCGGTCAGATGCGCAATGATTTCTTTTATCGCCTCCAGGTCATCCAGATTCGCTTGCCACCGCTACGTCAGCGAAAGCAGGATATTTCCCTGTTGGTCGATCATTTTGTCCAGAAGATGTCTCCACCATCTACTTCAATCAAGATCCCAGGCCACATTATGGATCTTCTCATGGAATACGATTGGCCGGGTAATGTACGTGAGTTACGAAATGTCCTCCAGCGTTATTTGGCTATTGGACGGCTCGATTTCCTTTCAACCGATCCCACTGTTGATCAGACCTCGATGGAAATGCAACTTAATCTTCGTCAGGCTGTGCAACGACTTGAAAGTTCGCTGATCGCGCAAGCGTTGCTACAGGTAAATGGCAACCGGACAAAGGCTGCCGACCTGTTGGGTATTTCTCGAAGAGCCCTTTCCCGAAAGAACACTCTCCTCTAAGTGACAAAATCGCCCCGTGCGGGCGAATCCGCCCCGATAAATAAAAAGTCACAGTTCTAGATACTTAGACGACCACCTTGCTTCTTCCATGGGCGTTATCGCCCGACCTGCACCCACCCCATCACTCTTAGTTCTATAATTTATTGTATTATATCAATAGCATATCTAATATTTACAATCTGGCATTTCCTTTGCTATAGAAGAGATAAAAAGATGACGTGCCCTAAAACCTAACGCTCGTCTTATTTATTCCTATCAACAGCAAGGAGAAAAAATGCAACCTGACCCATTTGGAAATCTGAAAGACTGGGGACCCGTATTAGAGCTTATCAACAAACTTGCAGATGAAGATAACTTGAGTGAATGCCAACATGGATTGACCAGGATACTTCGTTACCGTGACAATTGGCGGCTTCGCGAAGAAGTACTGAAGCAAATTGGTAAGATGGAAAATCCTGATGATGCTCTGGTTCGTCAAGTGTTGAACATCATCGCCGATGAAAAACTCTATTACGAAGTTAGAATTCTTGCCATTGAAACGATGCTGGAATTGCTGAAAAATGGCGCCAATAGTTTCGCGACTCCAGTAGATACAGAGATACTCAAAACAGTGGAAAATTTACTCTCCAGCCAGCATCCACCAATTTTTGAACCGGGACTGCAGAGACTTTACTCAGTAGCCCGCGAAAAATTCAGTATCGTTTAATGCGGCTTGTCGGTACTCCATTTTCAGGAAACTTCGGAGTACCGACAATACATATAATTCACGTTGCCTGGCAACACACTCCCCACCGAGGCTAACCATGTTGATTGCAATACCAAAAGAAATTTTATCCGAAGAAAAACGGGTGGCAGCTACTCCTGAGACCGTCAAAAAATATATCGCCCTCGGCTTCACCGTGGTTGTCGAAGCAGGGGCTGGAGAAGGCGTCTTGATCATGGATGATGACTACAGGAATGCTGGGGCGACCATTGCTCCTGACGTCGAAAAAATGTTTGCTGAAGCCGATGTGGTCCTGAAAGTCAAACAACCAGTTTTCAACGAACAAAAGAAAAAGCACGAAGTGGAAATGCTTCGCAGAGACAGCACTTTAATCACCTTTCTCCATCCCGCGGCCCCCGGCAGCCATCAGATGGTCAGAGATCTCCAAAAGAAAAATATTACCGCCCTGACCATGGACGGTATTCCCAGGATTTCACGCGCCCAAAGAATGGATGCCCTGTCTTCGATGAGCGCGGTCACGGGGTATAAATCAGTCATAATGGCTGCTAACCAGCTGCCTAAATTCATTCCGATGATTGGCACCGCCATCGGCACAATCAAACCCGCAACTTTTCTGGTCATAGGTATCGGTGTCGTCGGCCTGCAGGCAATCGCTACCGCGAAGCGGCTTGGTGCCGTTGTCAAAACTCTCGATATCCGTAAAGATGCATCTGTTGAAGCAGACAGCCTCGGAGGCAAGGTAATCGATTTCGACATTCCCCAGGAGCTGGCAGCCGGCAGTGGTGGTTATGCAAAGTCCCTCGACGAATCATGGCTCGAAAAAGAACGCACGCTCATTTCCAACCACCTGGCAGATATCGATGTGATAATTCTCAGCGCGCTGGTACCAGGTGAAGTTGCT